>Ga0073934_10001312_pt1 | contig 60837 bp, 62 predicted proteins | sample LarsenN4metaG_FD_76834 | JGI IMG/M metagenome (GOLD analysis project Ga0073934, IMG submission 76834) | Hot spring sediment bacterial and archeal communities from British Columbia, Canada, to study Microbial Dark Matter (Phase II) - Larsen... ... | reverse complement strand
GCTCGACACCATCGGTATCACTCGGGTGATGTACGCTTCCGATTACCGCCACTGGGACTCCGAATTCCCGAACTCCGTCAAGGAGGTAAAAGAGATCGAGGGAATGACGGATGAAAAGTTGCGCCACGTGCTTGGCGATAACGCGCGAATGTGGTTCGGTCTCAAGCAAGAAGACTTGCCGCTGCGATAATTAAAAATGATTCTTTCGTTTCCCCTCAGTCCTCCACCACCTGAACCACTGCTTCGACGCCCTTCGATTTGAGGATCTCGACGTACTCTCTTTGGATCGCGGGGTCCTCGTCCTCCATTGGAATCATCGTCCAGGCCGGATTGCGAAATCGATCATGGCTATACTTAGGGCTGTCGCCGCGCATGGCAAAGTGGCGCATGCTGCCTTTACCCGTATTGAAATGGCCGTGCCACATCAGATCGTTCGGGGAATACACCGTATTGACTTTGAATGCGTAGCGCTGACGTTCCTCGCCGTCGCGCCACAAAACAACGTAGCCTTCGCCCTGGGTAATGATGATCAGCGCCCCCGGCCCATGCCGATGAAACGTGCTGCGGCAGCCCGGCGGAAATTCCGAAACGTGGCAGCCGTAAGTCGTGTCCGCGAGCGTGAAACGCATGTGTTTGACGTTTTTACCTTTCATCGGAAAATCATCGAGAGGAAACTGATTGGCGTCGGGCACCAAATTCGTTTCCCAGTAGCGCTCGGTCACATGCTTGTTGTAGCGGAGAAATTCCGCTCCCTCATGAAAGCGGTCGCGAAAGTTGAACGGATTGCGGAAAATAAAATCTTCGTTGTGAAAAATATTGATCATGCTCGGACAGGTGGTGCCGACAACTAGCCGGATCGGCTCGCTCCCCGAGCCGTTAAAATGAATGTAGGAGGAATTCAACGGAATGGCGAAAATCGCCCCGGGTCCCCACTCGAAGGTCACTCTCGCCGTTCCTTCCTGCCAAACCGAAGTCGCGCCGCGTCCTTTGGCGACATATACGATCTCTTCGAAGAGATGGCGCTGCGGCAAGGTTTGGCTGCTCGGCGGGATCTCGCAGACATAGGCGTCGGTGCGCTGCTGGTTGGAAAGATTGAGGTAGCAGCCCAGCACGCCCATCCGCCCCCAGGTGCCAAGTTCCAGCGCCGTCACGTCTTCGACGACGTTGCCTCTGACAATCGGGATTCCCTCCTTTTGCTGCAGCAGATCATACGGTGTCGGTCCAAAATCGAGATGTTCACGAAACGGTAAAAGCATCTGGGTCACTCCTTGGCCCATTTGTAAACCACAATCATCTTCACTAAACAACTTGCCGGCAGCTCTGCGTTTTATTTTTTCCCTTCTTTCCCCGCCTTCTGGCTTGTTACTTTTTCCCGTGGCCTTCCCTCTTGCCCATTGCCTGCGGCCTCGCCTATATTCATTAGGCCAACAGCGATCGATATCGCCTATCCTTAAATGAAATAACGGAGGTGAACATGAGATTGTTTTCCTATCAACCTTGACCCTACGCTCACAGGACAAGGATTGTCCTGGCCGAAAAAAACCTTCCTTACGAACTTATCGAGTGCGACCTGAAAAATAAGTCGAAGGAGCTACTCGAGCGCAATCCGTACGGCAAAGTCCCGGTTTTGGAGGACGGCGATGCGGTGATTTACGAATCCGCCATCATCGATGAATACCTGGAGGAAAAGTATCCCGCCATACCGCTCATGCCGAAAGAGCCCTATCAGCGAGCGCGGGCGCGCATTTGGATCGACTTCGCCAACACGCGTCTTCAGGCGGCGGCGGGCAACATCGCCCATGATTACGAAGTCGAAAAATCCAAACAGCAGCTGAAGCAACATCTGGCGACGTTGAACCAGGAGATGCGCAGCCGCGAGTTTATTTGCGACGCCTATTCGCTCGCCGATATCACCTACATCCCGTTCTTCACTCGCTTGCAGAGATACCAGACCACCATAGGCGAGGATCTGCCGCACGTCCAAGCGTGGATGTATCGATTGCTAAACCGCCCGGTGGTGCGAAATACGCCGTGAGCAGTCGCCGTCGGCGAGCTGTCATCGCTCAGAAAAATTTGCCGAGCATCGACGGCATTCGCAACGTGATTTGCCTGCTCGGCTCAACCCACGGAGAAGCTGAAAACGGAAGAGTTGATCGAGAATTCGGTACTGCGAAAACGGGCAAGGGTTAGCGGAGCGCCGCGGGTAGGCGGCTACTGTTTGTCCGCAAAGTTGTCTATCCGCGGCCGGCCACTATTAACGGCGAAAGTTGAAACGCAGGCCGAGTTCCGAGACGCTTGACGTGCTGTCGGCGAAAACCGACGGAGATCTATCGAAGCTTGGATTCGCCAACCACAACGCGAGCAGTACGAAGAAAACAAATCCCAGGGCTATGAGCGGTTTCGTGGTATCGTCCATGGCACGCCTCCTAACTTGCCGGGCTGTCGTTGAAGTCCCGTCAAGGCATTTGACGTTTGGCTTATTACATTGTTTACGGCTCCGTGTTGATTCCCGCGCTGCCTCCTTGGCGAAGCCGCGAGCAAGGCGCATGCCCTTGGCAAAGTTCGGCAGGATCGCCGCCGTGCATTGCCATTTAGTTCCACAGCGGTAGCGGTCGGCGCTCCGGCCGGCACACAAATGTACGGCGGCCAAACGATGGCTCGGCAAAATTTCATTATCCAAAAGTCCGTTCAACTTGACCCGAATACCTCATCTGCCCTATCTTGACGGCTGCGGATTCCAAGACGTCGCTGAATTTCGCCAATTTTTCAGAGGCAAAAATGGCCCGACCCACCATCCTTCGAAATTCGAGGAATGTTTTCATCTGCTTGTTTCTTGCCTCGGCCGCGCTCACCCTCGAGGCGCCTTCAAAAGCCCGGGCGCAGACCCGGATCGCCCGGCCGCTTCGAGTCGCCTACCTGAGTACCACGGTGACTATGGCTTCGCTCTGGATGGCGAAAGAAACCGGCGCACTCGCCAAAGAAGGGCTGGACGTCGAAGTGCTCACGATGCAATCCGCCAGCGCGATTCCGGAGCTGATCGCGAACGAAATCGATGTCGTGCAAGTTTCCGCCGCGCCGGTGCTGACGGCGGCTCTGCGGGGGCTCGACGTGACTTTCATCGCCGGCCTGTTGAACACGATGATTTGGGATTTTTACGTCCGGCCGGAAATCAAGAATGCCGAGCAATTGAAAGGCAAGATCATCGGCACCGATCGCCCGGCAACCCCCGTGGCGTACGGCACGCTAGTAGCATTGAAAAAGCTAGGCCTTTCGTCCAAAGACGTTCAGCTCCGGCCCCTCGGCAGCAGCCCGCAAATCGTCGCAGCGTTTTACGCCGGGCAGATCGTTGGCGGCGTCGGCTCGCCGCCGGCGAGCTTCAAAATGGAACGCGACGGATTTCGTTCTCTGGTAAGCCTCATCGGGGAGCCCTATCAAAACGTCGGTCTGGTGGTGCGCAAAAGCCGCTTCGACGAGCTTGGCCCGCGGCTCGTGCCGATGTTGCGCGCGGTGCGCGCCGGCATCGACCGTTATTACTCGGACAAGCCATTCGCCGTAAAAGTCATCGGCAAATACAACAAGGAAACCGATTCGGAGGTGCTCGACCGCAGCTATGAATTCTACAGGAAAGCGGGCTTTCGCCGCGAGCTGGTCACTTCTGAAGCCGGGCTGCAAGGCATGTTGGATTTTCTTTCCGAGTCGATCCCAGAGGCCAGGAGCGCCAAGCCGTCGCAATTCTTCGACGATCGCTTCGTCCGGCAGGTCAATGCAGGAAAGTAGCCGAATAGTTCTTAGTTGCGAGTTTCGAGTTCCGCGTTTACACCCGTAACCCGTAACCCGCAACTAAACTAGTGGGAAACTCTCTGCCGCGGCGGTGAATTTTCCATAGCAACCTGACAATTGGAGAAAGGTTCATGACCAACTCATCTGACATTGACGTTTTAGTGATCGGCGGCGGCACGGCGGCTTTTGAAGCCGCGGTGGCGGCCCGCCAGGCTGGCGCGCCTAAAGTCGTCATGCTGGAGAAAGCGCCGGAAGAAGAATTCGGCGGCAACGCGCGCTTTTCCCATACCGGGTTTCGCTTTGTTCACAGCGGCGCCGCGGAAATGCGGCAATTCTTGCCCCAACTTGATGATGCTACCTACAAAGCCTTGAGTCCCGAGCCTTACACAACGGACCAATTCATTGAGGATCTCCATCGCGTTACGCAGGGGCGCATCAATAAGGGGTTGGCCGCCACGCTGGCGGGTAACTCCAACCGGGCGCTGCACTGGATGCGAGAATGCGGCATCACCTTCGAACTCGATGCGCAGAGCTACGCGATCATCGACGGCCGCTACTACTTCGAGCCCGGCCGTGGCCTGCAAAGCTCCGGCGGCGGCAAGGGGCAGTTGCTGCAGTGGCGTGATATCGCTCTCAAGCTCGGCATCGAAATCCGCTACGAGTCCAAAGTTATCGCGCTCAAGGGTAGCGAGCGCCAGATTGAAGCCGTCGGCGTCTCCGCGGCCGATGGCGACTATGAAATCAAACCAAAGGCGGTGATCCTCTGCGCCGGCGGATTCCAAGCCAGCGCGGAAATGCGCGCCCGCTATCTCGGCCCCAATGCCGATCTCATGAAAGTGCGCGGCAGCCGGCATGATACCGGTGAAGTCTTGCAGATGGCTCTGGCTCTCGGCGCACGTTCTGCCGGTCATTGGAAAGGCGCCCATGCAAGTCCCATTGACGCCAACTTTCCCGACGTTGAAGTGAGCAACAACGCCAACCGCTATAGCTATATGTTTGGCATTACGGTCAACACACTCGGCAAGCGCTTCTACGACGAAGGCGAAGCCGAGCACTCCTACACCTACGCGAAAACCGGTTGGACCGTGTTGGGTCAACCCGGCGGCATCGCCTATCAAGTCTTCGACCAGAAGGGAGTCAAGCTGTTGATTCAAAACCGCTACGTCCACGCCCAGCCGATCGAAGCGAACACCGTCGGAGAACTCGCTCGCAAACTCGGTATCGACCCGACGGTGCTCCAGCATACAGTTGACGAATTCAACCACGCGGTGCAGGAAGACAAACCCTTCGATCCCAAGAAACGCGATGGCCGCGGCACCGTCGGTATCGAGCCGAAGAAAAGCAACTGGGCGTTAAAGATTGACCAGCCGCCTTACCGAGCCTATGCGGTTACCTGCGGCATCACGTTCACTTTTGGCGGCGTCGAGATCGACGCCCGGGGCCAAGTGCTCAACACCGGCGGCCGGCCGATTCGCGGGCTATTCGCATCCGGCGATATCATGGGATTGTTTTTTCACAACTATCCCTCGTGCAGCGGCCAGACGCGCAATCTGGTCTTCGGCTTGATCGCCGGCCAAAGCGCCGCCGCCTCGATCCGGGGTTTGTAAACGGATATTTGCAGTTGCTATACAAAAACCGGACTCCTCCTTCATCCTCCCTCGCGTCCTCCAAAGGACGAATCAGCCTCAGGCTGATGCGGGAGGCGGAGAGGTAGGGATCCGAAACGTTTTGAACATTTTGAACGGCTTGAACGTTTTGAACTCATAATCAGTGGAGTAACCATGCCCTATGACGCCGAACGCGGACATATCAGTATAGCGATAGGCGGAGACATTCTGCTCTCGCGCAGCATGCGGGTTTATCGCGAGCCGGAATTCTTGCGCTTGCGCGACTTGCTCAACAGTGCGGATGTTTGTTTCGCCAACCTGGAATCATCCGTGCTGCGCTATGGCGAAGGTATACCGGCGCTGCGCACCGGAACGCACATGGTTACCGAACCGGAGCTACTCGAGGATCTGAAATGGCTCGGCATCAAATTGGTCAGCTGCGCCAACAGCCACTCCCTCAATTTCGGCGAAGAGGGCTTGCTGTTGCAAAACCGTTACCTCGATGACGCCAAAATCATCCACGCCGGCACCGGCAAAAACCTGCGCGAAGCCAGCAGCCCGGCTTATTTTGAAACCGCCAACGGGCGCGTCGCGCTCGTCGCCGCGACCGCCCATCTGCCGGCGCAAAGCAATCGCGCGTCCCATCAACGCGTCGATTTTGCCGGCAAGCCCGGCGTCAATCCGCTGGGTTTCAGTGTAACGTTTGTGGTTGACAGAGAATCCTTTCGCGCCCTGCAGCGCATCGCCCAATCGCTCGGTTTCGACCGCGAACGAAGCCGCAACATTCAACGCGGTTTTCAGTCCGCCGCCGAGTTGGGAACTTTTGCTGAAACCGAATTGGATTTTCGCGGCGAGCGCTATCAGGTGGGCGACAGTTTCGATATCGTAACGAAATGCAATCGCCGCGATCTCGAAGAGAATCTCCGCCAAGTGCGCGAAGCGCGCCGCCAAGCCGATTTCGTGCTCGTGAGCCTGCACAACCAGGACACGCTTGGACGGAGCTGGCTAAACGCCGCAAAAGTGACCGATATCGAGACGCAGCCGCAATTCGTCGGCGAATTTGCTCGTGCCTGTATCGATGCCGGCGCCGACCTGCTCGCTATTCACGGCCCGCACATGTTCATGGGCATTGAAATCTACCAGGGCAAGCCGATCTTCTACAGTCTGGGAAATTTTTTCATGCAGAATGAAACGCTGCGCCAGGTGCCGGCGCATCACTATGAACGCTTCGGCCTGGACCCGTACTCCACGCCGGCCGATTTCTTCGATGCTCGCACCGCCGGTGATAAAGGTCATCCAGCAACGCGCGAATTCTGGGAGTCCGCTGTGGCGCTTTGCCGATTCGATATGGGTAAACTCAGCGAAATAGAAATTCATCCCATCGAAATGGGCTTCGGCCGCACGCGCTCGCAACGCGGCCGGCCGTTGCTAGCCGACGCCCAGCAGGGCAAGAGAATAATGCAGCGCATCATTCGACTGTCGAAAAATTTAGGCACGAATATCGAAGAGCGCGACGGCCGCGGCGTAGTTAAACTGTGAAACGGTTGGAACCCGTCGAACGGATGTCGCGCGCCAAGCGTGCCGAAGACGCTAACTTTTCCTTTGCGCTTTTCGGCCGCCTGGCACGAAAATTTCTGATCTATCTGCCGAACGCGAGCGTCTGTTTGCGCTGTTGTTCGTCACGGATCGAAGCGCCAAAGACACTCTCGAAATATTTCTCGCGCACCAGTTGATCAACCAGACTGTTGTCGATCATCTTGGTCAGATCGGCTCCCTTAAGATCTTGGCCCTGTCGTTCCAGCACCGCATCGACAGAGCCCTTGAGCGCATAGGGGATCGGTTCCAGCACGCGCGCGTTCTTGAACAGATCGTAAACCCGCGAGGCCTCCTCGGCGCCTCGTGCGCCCCCGTATTTGATCATCGTTGCTGTGGCGAAGGATTTATCTTCATAGAACCGTTTGATCGCCTCGGCATGCGCTTTGATGTACGCCAAGGCGAGGGGTCGTTCTTTGGTCAAGGCATCGCGGCGAAAAAGATAATACGTCGACACGTAAATGTCGTCATGATCGAGCAAAACGGCCAGCACGGGCAATCCGGCGGACTGCAAACGAAAGTACGCTGGCGCCGTAATCAACGCCGCGTCGACCTGGCCGCTCTGCAAGGCCGCCGCGCGCGTCGCCGCATCCACGCCGATCGACACCCACTGTACATCGCGCGGCGTATAACCGAATTTCTTGAGCAAGCTCACCGCCATATGATAGGGCGGATCGCCGACCCGGCCGACACCGATTTTTTTGCCGGTAAGCTGTTTCATATCCGCGGCATTTTTCGAACCGATCATGGCGAAAGAGCCTTTGTTCATGAAACCGCCAAGCACCACCAGCGACGGATCCTTGGCCGCGGCGAGCAACGCCGGATCGCTGCCCGAAGAAGTCATCGCCGCCTGGCCGGTGATCACTGCCGCGATGGGCGCCGGATGCACCGCATACACCAGCTCGACGTCCAGACCGTACTTGCCATAAAGCCGCGCGTCTTTGGCGATCCATAAAGGCCATGATGCGCCGCTGCGCGCGCCGATCATGGCCACGGACTTCAGCGTCTGGCCCGAGACCGAACTGACGTTAAAGGAGAACGTGGCAATTGCCAAGACGAGAAGCCCGAGCCTAGCGCACGCAAGCGGTTTCGAGTCTCGAGTTTCGCGTTTCGCGTTCAACACGAAACCCGCAACGCGTAACCCGAAACGCACTCTGCCCCGGCATCGATTCACGCATCCTCCGGTCCCAGTCCTTCCATGATCTCCCGCCAGTCGCTATCCGCCGACAAAACAGCTTTTGCCGAGCGCAGGCGCGAAAAATCCGTCTCCTTTGGATCATAGATCAGATGCGGCGGCCGGCGCCCCTCGGCCAGACCGCGCACCGCGTTCAATAGCATCTTACGGACGGCAATGATCGTCTTGTCGCTGTAGCCCAAATGCTCTTTGCTCCGGTCATAAATCGGTCCCATGGATTCCGTCGCGCAGCCATCTTGCTCGGCCGCGTTGATCGCCCGGATGCCGGAAAAAACCAGCGTGCGCTGCAGCTCCCGATCGATCAGATAATCGTTGCGCGAATTACGCACGCGCGTGTAATCGTCGTTGATCCAGCTGCGTAGCGCTTTGCGCTCGCCGTCGTCGAACGGTTTTTTCCGCAGATTCAAAATATAGAGCCACGTCGTACGATCATCGATAGGCACCCAAAAGCGAAACCCGCGCAGATCGTCTTCTTCGAATTGGGCGGTCGGCGGCCCCGGAACGATGCTGAAGCTGGGCATGATATACGGGCTCGTTCGCACATAGATCTGGTCGGCGCCAATTTTTCGAATCGAGATGGCGCGCATGCCGTACCGGGTCTCTTCCGCCTCTAGCGTCGGTGCGCCGTCGCGCTTCAAGCGCTCGGAATTTTGGATATTGTTGTTGTGCAGAAACGAAGTGTGGGAAGAATCAAAGTCGCCTTCGATGCCTTGCAAATAATTGCATTCAAGCAGCGACTTGACCGCGAACATCTGCTCTGGCTTCAACTCGCCCCATTCGTAGCGCGGCAGCAACGGCATTTTTTCCGCCGCTCCCATGTAAGTAAAAATAATCCCGGCGATTTCTTTGCACGGGTAAGCGGTGTGATGCAGTTTGCGCGCGAACTCGCTTCCGCTCGGCTCGGCAGGAGTCTCTAAAACGTTGCCGTTAACGTCGAACTTCCACCCATGATAAATACAGCGCAGCCCGCATTCTTCATTGCGGCCAAAGAAAAGCGACGTGCCGCGGTGCGGGCAGTGTTCGCCCAGAAGGCCGACTTTGCCCTTGGAATCGCGAAACGCAACTAGATCCTCGCTAAGCAGCCGCACTCGAACCGGCGCGCAGTCGGGCTCAGGTATTTCTTCCGACAGGAGCGCAGGGACCCAGTAGCAGCGCATCAACGCTCCCATCGGCGTCCCCGGCCCGATTCGGGTCAATAATTCATTTTCCTCGCGTGAGAACATGGCAAACGCGCAATTGAACTCTACCTACGGCTTGAACTCTGACCGATTCGAACGGTTAAATTTTAAGGTTAAATACCGCTCTCGCGTTGTCGGCAAAAATCTTTTGCTTGTCCGCGGCGCTCAGCGTCTCGATGTTATCGATCATCGGCTTGACGTTGTCCATCGACCGCCCCGTCGCCGGATCGACCGACGAGCCGGTGCCGGGACATTCGGTGCCGAACAGGCAGCGGTCCACGCCGACCGTCTTGATCAGCAAACGCAGGGCATCCTCTGTGTAAAGCACCGTGTCGAAATAGAGCTTACGTAATCCGTCGGAAAATCTCGCGCCGGTGCCGCGCCGGAGCGACGGCGCTTCGAAGCGTCCTAACTGATAAGGGATCGCGCCGCCGCCGTGGCTGACGATGATTTTCAGCTGCGGGAAATCCTGGAAGACGGTGGAGTTAACCAGCCCAAAGACGGCGATCGTTTCCTCATTGATAAAGTGGACCGAATAGGGACTCCGCTCCGAGCGCGATCCCGTGCCGTGGATATGGGCGGGAACATCGAGCTCGCAAAGCTTCTCATAAAGCGGATACCAGTAGCGGTCGCCAAGCGGCGGCGCATCGCGGCCGCTGTTTTCGTAGGGGTCGGGGTTGAGCAGACAGCCGACGAAACCTTGCTTGACGCAGCGCTCGAGCTCAGGAAGGACATTTTGAATCGGGTCGCCGGCAGTCTGCGGCAAACCGCATACACCGTAAAATAGGCCCGGAAAAAGCTTCATTTGGCGCGCAATGATATTGTTGCACTCCTCGGTGAACCAGTGCACCAGCTTGGCCGGCTTTTCGGATTGCATCAACTGATACGGCCGCGGCGAGAGCAGTTGAACGTCCGTGCCATGATCCTTCAGATAATCCAGATGTCCCTTGGCCCAGTTTTCTTTGCGGTTTGCCGCCGCCCGAATCTCGTCGTCCGAGACATTGACCGCGCCGCGCCCATGGGAGCCGCGCGCCGATAATAGATTGGCCTTATAGGCCCATAGCTCCGTCGGAGCCGAAACATGTCCATGTACGTCGATAATCATAGCTGCGTTCCTCCGGGCCTCTCTTTTATCCACAGCGTGTCGGTTAAGCAAGTGGAAATCGCCCACGAACATCACTAAGATGCGTGCGAGCAGGACAAAGGAGAAGTTTCTATGTGGTACCTGGTGATGTCCCGATCGCTGCCGGAACGTGAGCAAGACAAACAGAAGCACTACGAGGAGCACCGCCAATGGCTCGACGACCAACATAGGGCCGGCCGTCTCTTGTTCTCCGGGCCTACCACTGATGGCGCCTACGGCGTTTACGTCATGCTCGCGGCGAACTTGGATGAGGCGAAAGCGGTCGCTGCTAGCGATCCGCATCACGCCCGCGCCATCCGCGCCATGGAGGTTTTCGAATGGCGCGCCCACCGCGCCTTCCGCCTAAACCGCCCGACTATTGTCGAGGTTGAAAATTTCGCCCGATTAGAGAACGCACCCTAATGGAACTGAAGCCCGGATATTTTAACCGACCATGCAAAGACCTTGACAGTGAAACACAAATGACGCTGTTGCCGCGAGCGCCATAATAAAATACAAGCTAACCGATGCTGGGCCGTCGATTGCGTTGGTTGTCGTTGCTATTGGGATGGTTCGTACTGGCGTCGAGCTGCGCTGAATCGACGCAACACGATGAGAACATTGCCGCCAAACGCGCCATCGAATTCGCCCAGGTGACCTTGATCAACAAAGATTTTGATCAAGGCTATGAGCTGCTTTCTGCCGGCGGTAAGCGCCATATCTCTCTTGACAAGTTCAAAGAAACCGTGACGCGCCTCCATTCGCGCGGCTTTCCGGCACGCCTCACGGCCAACGAATATCAACCTATGCCGGCCGAGAACCCCATATGGATTTACCTCACCGGCCAAAATAGCCAGGATCAGTTCCAATACCGCGTGACCATGGAATCGACCGGCAATGGCGATTACAAGGTCTTGACGCTCGACAGCGGCGCAGTCGGCCGTTTATTCTCGCCGTTGAGCGAAAAAAGGCAGCTGGCAAATGCCCTTAGTACCCAGCCGTAATTCCGTGCTGGAAAGCCACCGCGCAAGAATCGCACTCATCCTCGGGAGCGTGTCGGATGCAAAGCATCACCAATGATAGAACAACCGCAACGTTGCCGCCCCGGCGGCAAAGCTTCCTGCTGGCCCTCGCCTTGGTCGCGCTAGCCAGTGGCTGCGCCTCGATGTCGGTGGTTTCGGTCGGCGCGCATGACGACCGGCTCGACGCGATCCTCTGGCAAACGACTTCGGCGGAGTATTTCGTTCTCGCCAAATCGATCTATGGGACAGCGGCGATGCAGCTCGAGAGCGCTCTTGCCGATCGACAGTGGAGCGCCCTACCCGAACAACGCGAAAACTTCCAACAACTCCCGCCGGCCGTGGTTATGGATATCGATGAGACAGTCCTCCATACCGGCCGCTTCCAAACCCAGCTCGTCAAAGATCACGCACGGTTTTCCACCGCGGTTTGGCGCGAGTGGATGAGTCGAAACGAACCGCCGCCGGTACCGGGAGCCCTTGAATTTATTTCCCTGGCGCAGTCGCGCGGCGTTATCGTTTTTTTCGTCACCAATCGCGATCAGGCGACGGAAGCGGCGACGCGCCGCCACTTGCACGCAGCCGGCATCAAGCTGCCGCAAGACGTCGATACGGTACTCTCCGCCAATGAGCGCCCCGAGTGGGGCATCGACAAAGGCAGCCGGCGCCGTTTCATTGCCCAGAGCCATCGGGTCCTCATGGTATTCGGCGATGATCTCGGCGATTTTGTTTCCGAGTACCGTAGTCCACCACCGGCTCGAATCGGCACTGCCCTCCAATATGATTTTTGGGGGACGAAATGGTTTATGCTGCCCAATCCCATGTACGGTTCATGGGAAGGCGCGCTGTACGATTTCCGCTCCGGTCTCGGCCGCGAAGAAATTTCCCGCACGAAGTTCGAGCGGTTACGTTAAGCGCTAAACTGAGGAGGGGCCAATGCGGCGACAAAACACGTGGCTTTTAGCTTTCATATTGACCGGTTTTGCGGCCATCCCGGCGCACGCCCAATCGGCAAGGACGCTCGTCTATCAAGCGGCTCAAGCGATGGGCGGCATGGCGGTGCTGCGCGCGGTGACAAACCAGCTGATCGACAGTGAAGGCAAACAGTTCGACTCATCTTCGACGTCGAAACCTCTCGGACCCACACGCCAGATCAGCACATTTCGCTACACGCTGACCCGGGACCTCACCCGACCTAAGATAAGACTCCAGTGGGAGAGCCGCAACACGGCTCGGGGGCAAGCCGTTCACTTCGTCGAGGCGATCGACGGTGAGGTCGGCTCGCTTTTGGAGGGCGCGCCGAATGCCGCTAAGCAGACGAGGCTCCATGCCGGCCGGCTCGCCACGCGCTTGCGCGAGGAAAAGCGCGCTCCCGCGAGCTTGCTCGTTCGCGCTGCCGCACAACCGACATTGCGCCGTTTAGCGGATGCGGAGATCAACGGTATTCGGCACCCGGTGGTGTCATTCAAAGACGCCGCTGATGAATTTCATATTTACTTCGATCCCAAGAACCGCCTGCCGGTTCAGGTCGACCTGCTCGACTACGATCCGCTCGAAGGCGACAGCAGCTTCCTGCTGAAGTACGCCGACTGGCGCAAAGTGGGCGGCTTGCTGCATCCGTTCAGTCTCCGCTACGAGCTTAACGGTAAGCCCTTGCAAGAGGAACAAATCAGCTCGATCCAAAACAATGTCGCTTTTGTTACCGATCCGTTTGCGATACCTGAGGACGTACGGGTGCAAAAAAGCGATGCCGCGCCGATCGCGTCACAATGGATCCTGCGCCGTATCGCCGGCAACGTGAGCTATTTGGACTTCGGCCGGCCGGCGAGAGTTGAATGGAATCGACTCGCCGAGGGCGTTCATAAGCTCACCGGCACGGGTCATGCCACCGTGGTGGTTGAGATGAAAGATCACCTGGTCGTCGTCGAGGGACCGCTCTACGAAGAGCGCACGGCTCCAGTGGTGCGGTCGATCAAGGAAAAGTTTCCCGGCAAAGCGATTCGCTACGTCATTCCGACGCACCATCACCTCGATCACGCCGGCGGTATCAGGGCTTTGATGGCGACTGGCGCAACCCTCATCGCGCCCTTTTCCGCCAGAGAGTTTTACACTCGGGTTGCGAAATCCTCTCACACCAGGCGCCCCGACAGTCTGGAGAAAAACCGCACCGGCGCGGTCATTGAAGCGTTCGGCGGGGGCCCGCGCGTCTTGAGCGACGGCCTACGGCGCATTGAGATCCATCCACTGCCAACCTCTCACGCGGAAGATCTCGTCGTCGTATACCTTGCAGAATCGAAGCTGCTCATCGAAGCGGACCACGCGAGTCCACGCAACGGCCAGGTCCGCGCGGCGCCACTGGTCAAGGAATTTGTGGCCGCCCTCGATAGATTGAATCTCGACATCGCCGCCGTTGTCGGCATCCATGGGGATAGCGCCACTATGCAAGCGGTCCGGGCTGCGGCGAAGTGATCAAGACGTTGAATTTCATCGAAGGGGTAGGATATATGGAAAACAAAGCGAGCTCATCGATATTTTGCAGGTTCCCGAGCTTGAGATCGGCCGTAGCCAAAAGGTTCTCTTCAGCCTCGGATCACTTTCACACCTGGGTAGGCGGGAACTATCCCGGCACAACGCGGATCAACAATTTGACTGCGTTTCAATCCACATTTCACTTTCCCAAATTCACGTCTAAAATAAGTTTTATGTGCTCAAACGCCATTACCTTTACAACGTATATTTTCATGCGTTGTTTTGTACCAATTGGTACGTGATACTTTGCAGGAGATATTTGCTGAGGGTAGAGCCATGACTCAACATATTCCGGTTTTTGAAAAATTCATCGCCGATTTACGCGCGGCTTGGAAAGAGTTGCCCGACATCGAATCGCGCATGAAAAAAGGCCGGCAGTTGCTCGAAGAACTCGTCAAGGACGAGTCGCTGCGCCGGGCGTCAAAATCGTGGCCGTCCACCGGAGGTCGAAAGAATCTCTTGTTCTACGAAGACGAAGAATGCGGCTTCGCCATCAACGGCGTCGTGCGTACGCCCGGCCGCAAGGGCAGCATCCATGATCATGCGCATGCGTGGACGGCTTATGGCGTGCTCGACGGCACGGAATCGTTAGAACGCTATCGCCGCGTCGATGACCGCTCGAAGGAGGGTTATGCCAAGTTAGAATTGGAGAGCGTCACCGAAGGCAAACCTGGCAAGGTCGATCTCGTGCCCCCTTTTGATATACACGCCGAACAGGGCGGACCGATGCGCTCGGTGGCCGTCATTTTACGTTCCGAGCGCGTCGCCGGCAAAGTTTTGCAGGGTAGCTACAGTCTCGAAGGCGATCTTTACCGCCAAATCGAAGGACCCACCAATATTCCCTTTGTGATCACCGCATAATCGGGAGGTGCCATGAGTGCGCTCAATCGGCTGCCGGCGTTTGAAAAGTTTATTCAGGATCTTCGCGCGGCATGGCGTGATTTGCCCGATACCGAGTCGCGCATGAAGAAAGGCCGCGATCTTCTCGCCGAGCTGGTTAAGGACCAAAGCCTGCGCGAGAGTTGCAAGCGTTGGCCGGACACGGACGGCGGGCGGCGTAATCTGCTGTTCTACGAAGATCCCGACTACGGTTTTGTCATCAACGGCGTCGTCCACGGCCCCAATCGCAGAGGCGCGATTCACGACCACGCCCACGCCTGGACGGCTTACGGACTACTCGAAGGGTCGGAAACTCTGGAACGTTATCGCCGTGTCGATGATGGCAGCAGGGAAGGCTACGCCAGGCTTGAACTAGAAAGCACGGTTCAAGGAACGCCGGGAAAAGTCGACCTCGTGCCGCCCTTCGATATCCACGCCGAACACGGCGGCCCGGGAAAATCCTACGGTCTGATACTCCGCTCCGAGCGCGTCGCCGGAAAAGTTTTGCAAGGTAACTACGACTTCGAAACCGGCGTCTACCGCCGCGTCGAGGGACCGACCAACGTACCCTACGAAATCACCGGCTGATCTGATCATCGACCTCTCCTCGCCCGGCTAACGTAGCGGTTTTGGCGAACTCAACATGGCAGGATATTGCCCGGGGTGAGACTCGATGAGGCGCGAGAGTCTCTTTGATCTTATGGACGGCCGCTCCTAATCACGGAAGCCAGCATGGGCTCTGCTTCGGGGGGCGCAGACAGAAGGTCGAAATTCGAGGAAATCACCAAGCCGTAGTCTGGACCGACCCTCGGGAACGCTTACGTAGCGATCACCGGCACGGTGAACTCCTTGAAATCCAACTTCTCACAGTCGCTGATTGTCACCAGTAGCGACTTGTCCGCGCCGCCCGATTTCGGGGCTGGTCGAATTTATGGACACTACATGACTATTATCTAGTCATGAATATCGTCAATGTCGCCATGCTCAAGGAAAAACTCAGCTACTATCTGAATCTTGTCAAGTCCGGCGAAGAAGTCATGGTCACTTCTCATCGGCAGCCGGTGGCGCGAATTCTTCCCGCGAGCGCCCCTTCGCCAAAGATTCTAGAGTCGACTCGTCCAGCCAAAGACTTACGAAAAATTAAAGGCATCAAGCTGAGACGATCGGTATCAGGGGTAAAGTCGCTCCTCGACGACCGCCGGCGCCGATGACTGTGTATGTCGACACTTCGGTTGTGCTGCGCATTCTTTTGCGGGAGCCAAACCGCGTCGGACTCTGGGGCTGATGGAACAAGCCTATAGCAGTGCGCTTTGGCGGGTGGAGGCATTACGAACGGTCGATCGGCTCCGCTTGGCTCACGAAATCACCGATGCCCAAGTCGTCGAGCCGGTGCGCGACGTGCAAATAACGCACGAAACCTTCACGATTCACCCGCTCACAAACGAGATACTACAGCGAGCGAGCGAAACCTTTCCAACGGTGGTCGGAACCTTCGATGCGATTCACTTGGCGACGGCGCTCGCGATACGCGATATCGAAAAGCTCGATCTATTGTTAACCCATGATACCCAGCTCGCCACCGCGGCTAAAAGCCTTGGTTTCGCAGTGCAGGGGGTCGACGAGTAAGTAAGGAACACGACGGATTACGCGAGAAAGATCCCCTTTCGGTGTCTATAGATAGACACGGGCTTGGGTCCAGGTACTCGCGATATCGGCTTCCGAGCTAGGGTTCAACGCCGCGCAACCGGCAGCCGGATACTCTCCGCGTTGCCTACTTTTTATCCGACGGATGCAACATGGCGACAAATTGCGAACTGGCTCGGCAAAATCAAGAGTTCCGGTGACAGTTTCGGCGTTGGCGATCTGTTGATCGCCGCGATCGGCGCGGAAAATGATGCGGCAATTTGGTCGTTGGACAACGATTTTGCTCGTATGGCAAAACTCAGATTAATCGACTGTTACAGCCACTGACCTCTTACTAGCCTAAGCCCGTTCCAGCGCGGTCGCGAGGTCAGCGATCAGATCGGCGGCGTCTTCGATGCCTACCGAATAGCGGATCAGGTTATCTTTGATCCCGACCAGCAAGCGCTCCTCGGTCGAAAGCTCGTAAAAACTCATCAGCGCAGGCTGTTCGATCAAGCTTTCGACGCCGCCCAACGACGGCGCGATTTGCGGAATGCGGCAGCCGTCGACCACTCGCGATGTCGCTTCCAAATCTCCGGCGATTTCAAACGAGACCACGCCGCCGAAACCGCGCATCTGCCGGCGCGCGATGTCGTGCTGCGGATGACATGATAGCCCGGCGTAATGCACCGCGCGAACCTTGGGGTGTTTGACAAGAAATTCCGCTAACCCTTGAGCGTTGGCGTTCTGCCGCTCGATGCGCAGAGCAAAGGTCTTCAAGCCGCGCACCAGCAAATACGCCGCCAGCGGATCGATGACCGCACCGGTGACGTGCTGCAACGCGCGAATGCCGTCGACCAAATCTTCCGAACCGAGGACGGCGCCGGCGAGCAGGTCGTTGTGGCCGCCCAGATATTTGGTCGCCGAGTGCAGCACCAGATCGATGCCAAACTCCAGCGGCCGCTGGTTGTACGGCGTGGCAAAGGTCGCGTCGATGAGAGTTTTGACACGATGGCGTTTGCCAATCTCGGCGAAACGCTCCATATCGACGATCCGATTATAAGGATTGGTCGGCGATTCGCTAACTAGCAATCGCGTCGTCGGCCGGATCGCTTCTTCGATCGCATCGTAATCACCCGCCGAGACCACCGACACTTCGATACCGTAACGATGCAGCGTCTGAGTGAGAAATTGCCGCGTGCGCCGATAGGAGTCGTCGGTCACGACGACATGTGAATTGTGCGACAGCACCGCGTACAGCGCCGTCGTGACGGCGGCCATGCCGCTCGAAAACAATAGGCAATCCGCCGCTCCCTCCAGCGCGGCGAGCTTTTGTTCGGCGATGCGTTGGGTCGGGTTACCGTAGCGGCCGTATTCCTCGCGCTCGATCCGGCGTTGGAAATGGTCGTGCAATTCCTGCGTGTCGGCGAATGTGTAGGTGGCGGTCTGCACAATCGGCGTCGCCAGCGAATTGCCGAGCTTGGGGCGCGGCTCGCCGCCATGCACCGCCAACGTGCTAAAACCGAGGGTTTTCCCGCCCTGATTCTTGGTCAAAAATTTCTTCGACATCTTTCAGCGCATCGGACGGGTTTCAAACCCGCTCCTCTATCATCACCTACTGTGTGCCCTCGTGCGGTAAGAATTTTCCCCTCCCAAGTGCTCAGCGATCGAGCAGTCGTACCCGTTCGACGTAGCGCGAGATCGCATCGCCGATCTTCTTAGGATCGGCGCTCACTTCCACCGGCCGGTTCGGTTGCGTGCCCTGGATGCCCGGCAGAGTGCCGGAGTGGTAGGCGATTTTTTGCTCCGCGAATTTTAGGCCATGGGCCGTCGAGATCACCACTACCCGTTCACTATGGTGGATAACCTTCTTGTCGACCAGCTTGCGCAGAGCCGCCAGAGCGACTCCGGTATGGGGGCAATTGAACATGCCCGTGCGGTCGGCGCGGGCAACCTCCTCGGCAAGCTCGAACTCGGAGGCCTGTTCGACCACTCCGTTGAAGCGTTGCAGGGTTGCGATCGCTTTCCGGACGCTTACCGGATTGCCGATCTGAATTGCGCTGGCGAGAGTTTTTTTTGCTACCACCGGTTCAAAATGCTCGAAGTTTTTCAAGTACGAAAGATAGAGCGGATTGGCGTTCTCGGCCTGCGCCACGCAGATGCGCGGGAGCTTCGAAATCAGCCCCACTCATGCATCATCAAAAATCCCTTGCCAAACGCGCTCACGTTGCCGAGATTGCCGCCCGGCAGAATCACCCAGTCGGGCACTTCCCAATCGAACTGCTGCACGATTTCCACTGAAATGGTCTTCTGTCCCTCGATGCGAAGACTGTTCATCGAATTGGCTAGATAGAGGCGCTTCTGCTGGGTGACTTGCTGCACCGCCGCCATGCAGCCATCGAAATCGGTATCCAGCGACAGCACGAGAGCGCCATTCGCCAGCGGTTGGACCAACTGCGCCGGCGAGACTTTTTCGCGCGGCAAGAAAACGACGGTGGGTATTCCCGCGGCCGCGCCGTACGCCGCCAAGGCGGCCGAAGTATCGCCGGTCGACGCGCAGGCGACCGCGTCGATCGGCTCACCGTTGGCGATCATTTGATTGACCACGGAAACCAGCACGGTCATGCCCAGATCTTTGAAGGATCCGGTGTGCGAATTGCCGCATTGCTTGACCCAGAGATCCTCGAGACGGAGCTGCTTCCCATAACGGTTGGCCCAGAACAGGTTGGTATTGCCCTCACACGTTGAAACAATATTTTCATTGTCGATAAAGGGAATCACCCATTCTTTTTTTGCCCAAACGCCCGAGCCGTAAGGATAGACGTTTTGCCCCACCCGCTCGTCAAAAAGCTTGATCCATGCCGCCGCCGCGCGCGTGCTGAGGGCCGCCATATCATGACGCACCTCGAGCAAATCGCCGCAGGCAGGACAACGATAGATGACCTCCATCAGGCTGTATTGCCCCGGGCAGCCGTTAATGCACTGAAACCAAGCGTTATAGCTCATGGCGAAAGACCTTGTCCGCCGACGCGGATAGCATCAAGCCCAGTTCCTGTTTTCCCTGTGCCTTTGATTCTTGACCGTTACGGATTGGCGTCGATCCAAGCCTTCGCCAGGTTGATGACGAAATTTTCCGCATCCTCGCTGGTCTTAAATCGATCCGCCAATCCGGAAATGCTATGCGAGCAGCGCGCGCCATCGGCCTTCCAGGTGATCTCGGCTCCGGCGCTCCACTTTTTGTCGCTCTGGTTTAGGGACGCGAAGGCGATGATCAGCCGATCGTTGTAGTACAGATTGGCCATGGCAGGCCGAACTATATCGCACCCAATCGAGAATTGACAACCGCGTGAAAACCGAGGTGGACGGCAGAAGAACGGCCGCCGCAGCAGAGCCTGCCCGCTTCTCCCTGCCGTTTAGCTAGGCGCGTTCTTTCCCACCTGTGTACTCACCACTCTCACCGATCACAGCGACCCCGGCAGCGAGCACGCGCATGACACAGGGGACGAACTGACATGGTTCTCAGCGCCGCGCCGGCACACCAAAGTTGGCCTCTTAACGGGCATTTCCACCTTCCGAAAGTGTCACGATCCTTACTCTGTCATTACCGCCCCTACCGCTGTTTCTTTCCGGCTCGACTGGCTTGCCCTTTGCGTTGCCACCACGCGCACGTCCGGCGCGGCTGCAAGACCAAGGAATCGGAGACATGGCACAATCCTTTATCACGGCTACCGCTTTGCTGATCGATGATACCACGGATTTTGGCGCGGTTGAGAACCTCACGAAAAAGGTAATTCGCGACGGCGAAGAAGCCCTGCTGCTGGCGATGCTGCAGATGGCCACGGAGGACTTCCAAAAATATCTGTTCGCCACCGACGCGCAGGGCAAGGCTCTATTTCGAGAGGCCGAAGAATGGATTCTGGCCTCCGATCGCCGCTGGTTTTTTTCATTTCACAACGTCTGTCGTCATCTCAATCTGAGTCCGAGCTATATTCGCCGCGGACTGATGCGCTGGAAAGCAAACAAGCTCCGCGAGCACGCCGAACAACTGGCCAAGGCATCCACCTCGCTCGAAGACCGCGAAGAAAGTCCCAATATCCCGCGGCGCCTTGCCGGGCCTGGTAAGTCCTAAGCGTGGATTATCCAACTAAGGTCGAGTCGCTAGAAACGCAACCGCCGCCTCGTACTGCCGAACGAGATCCGTACCCAGACTGAAGACGTCCTCTGCGGAACATTTTTCTTGCCGGCACGCAAGCGCCATGTCGATAGGCTGAAGATCGAGACCCTGGGGCTGAACTTGGTGCAGATAGGCAACGGCGCGGTCGTTGGAGTCCATCCGTAAATTGTCCCAGCTATAGATCAACCGCGCGATAGATATGACGCGATTGCCACTTTGCATCGATCTCCCATCCTCGGTCGTCTATCCTCGACCTTTCTTCTAAACCCGATGCTGGACAAAGGCCGGTACTTTGAAGTAAGTGGAGAGCATCCCGACAAGCACAGGGAGGCTCTATGGGAACAACACTCATCACCGGTCTCGGTTTGGTCGGCACGTCCTACGCCCAGAACGCGCTCAAGCGCGGCGAAAACGTCGTCTTCTACGACTTTGCGCCGCGCCGGGATTTTCTCGCCCAGAAACTCGGCGGCACCAATGTCACGGTGGTGCAACGCGACATCCGTGATCTGCCATCGTTGATTGAAACCCTGCAAAAATACAAGTGCGACACCGTCCTACATACCGCCGGTTTAATCGGCGCCAAGGTGGCCAACCCGATCTACGCCGGCTTGCAGATCAATGTCATGGGAACGATCAACGTGGCCGAAGCCGTGCGTCTCACCGGAGTCAAACGGCTGGTGCAAATCAGCACTTTCGGCATCTACGACCGCCGCCAAGGCGAGCCCGGCCCGATCGATGAAAATTTTCGCCGCGGCCCGGGCGAAGCCTACGGCAACTCGAAAGTCGCCAAGGAGCTAATGGTCGAAGCCTACCAGCGCTTGTACGGCTTCGAACTGATCGTGCTCCGTCTCGCCAACGTCTACGGCGTCGGCCATTTCGCCGGCGGCTCCGGCGGCGGTGAGATGGTGCAGAACATGCTGCAAACCGGCATCAAGGGCGGGGTCGTCAAGATTGCCCAGGAAGTCGCCCGCGACTTTGAATATGTCTACTACAAGGACTTGGGGCGTGCCCTGGACAAAGCCGTCACCACGCCGCTGAAAGAACCGATAACGCTCAACATCGGCACGGGTGTCGTAATCAAGTTCGACGACTTGGTCGCCACCGCCGAAAAACTCTTGCCCAATCTGCAAGTCGAAATCATCCCCGGCGTGAAGCCGCGCTCCGCGAAACAGCCCATGGTGATCGAAAAAGCCAAACAGGTGCTCGGCTGGACACCCGAGTACGACATCGTCGCCGGGTTCAAAGATTACATTGAGGAACTGAAGGCCCTCGGATGATTTAACCGCAAAGACGCAGAGTGCGCAAAAATCGCCGCTCGGTTGCACGAATCGACGCGCTTCGAAGCCGCTGAAGACCGACACCGAGCCGTTGGAGACTTTAATTACCTTGCGCCCTTTTGCGTTCTTTGCGATTAATCAGAGCACCAGCTCGCCTTTTTTGCCGCTTTTGTATCCCGTATACCGGATCGTTTTTCCATCCGTTTCCAAAATAATCGCGCCGTCCTCGAAGGTGCTCAGCACTTCGGCGCCTGCCGCGCGGTAGCGCTCGATGACGTCTTCGCGCTGGCTCGGCGAACGGGCGCGCGCACCGGAGGACAGAATGGCGAGCTTGGGCTGAACGGCGGCGATAAATTCTGGCGTGTTGGCACTAGCGCTGCCGTGGCGCGGCATCTTCAGCACCGGGCTCACCAGCTCGCCGGCCCGCCGCGCCAAGAATTCCTCGTCGCGCTTTTCGATATCACTGGGGAATAGAAAGCGCGCCTGGCCGTAGTCGATGCGTAAAACTACCGCCGACCCCGGCACAGCTGCGGCGGCCGGATGGAGCACGCATAGCCGGGCGGCACCGATAACACGGCACGGTTCTCCGCCGTAAAGCGGCAGCCGCGGAATCCGCGCCAGGCTCAATTCCTCGTCGAGTTCCTCGAAGCGCTGGGTTTGGCCTTTCTCGGCGCCGGCCCAGAATTCGCTAGGCGCAAACTCACGCACCAACGAGCGCATGCCGCCGTAGTGATCGATGCGCGCGTGGCTGACCATCAGGTAATCGACTTTGACGATTTTTCGTGAGCGCAAAAACGGCGCGACGATCGCTTCGCCGGTGTCGAAATCCCCTATCGCCGCCCCGCCCGCATCGATGACCAGCACCTCGCCGCCCGGCAATTCGACTATCGCCGCATCTCCCTGTCCGACATTGAGATGAGTGATGCGCAGCCGATCCTGGGAGTGTCGTTCACGCCACCAATAGAGTGCATCGCCCCCGGCAAACAAAAGCGCGACTCCGCAGACAACAACAATAGCCTTTTTACCGCGCAGCACGAACAGGCAAATAATAAACCCGTAGAGCAGCGCCACTTCGAACGGATTGGGCGACGGCACGCTGATGTTCGCCAGCGGCAAAGCAGCGAACCAACCGACAAGCCACGCTGTCGAAGACGCCAACCGCTCAGTGAGCCAGATCAATGGAACCGCACCCTCGGGAAAAATGATTGCACAAAAACCGAGCCCCAGACCCGCCGGAACGAGCAGGAAGCCGACCAGCGGCACGATCAGCGGGTTGGCAACGAATCCCGCCAACGACAGGTGACCAAAATAGTGCGCGATCAACGGCCCGGTTCCGACGGTCGCCATCAAAGGCACGGCGGCATGCATGGAGACCCAGCAAAGGAGCGCTTTTATCCGGCTTTGTTCCTGTGGCAGCTCATTGGTCGGGCTGCGGCGCAGCGACTCGCGCATCCGGCGCGTTCCCCAGACGATGAATAGCACCGCGAGAAAAGACAGCTGAAAAGAAATGTCGGCGATGACTCCGGGCCAGATCAGCGCAATCAAAAGGGCCGCCAAAGTGAGGCTGGTAAAAACTTCCTCTTCCCGGTCGAGCAATACCGCCAACTCATAGACGCCGATCATGATGGCGGAACGCACTGTCGGTACCATCGCGCCGGCCAATGCGGTGTAAAACACCACCGCCAGAAAAGAAAAGAACGTCGCGACCTTGAGCAAATTCAAGCGCAGCGCCAGGGCCGCGCTGAAAGAAACACCGTAACGCACAAGCGCGAATACGACCAGGCCCAACATGGCGACGTGCAGCCCCGATATGGACAAGACATGATTCACCCCCGCGGCGGTGAACGAATTTCGATGTTCCTTGCTGATGCCGCCCATATCGCCGACCACCAACGCCTGGATGAGCGCGCGATGTTCCGGCGCTACGCGACGGTCGATGAAGCGCCGGATCTGCCGTCGCAGATCTTCAATCGAGCCGCGCAACCGACCGGTTTCGCGGCTAATCAGTTCGACTTCCTGATCGCTGTCGAGAAACGCAGTCGCATAGATCCCCCGCCGTGCCAAATAGGTGGCGTAATTGAATCCGCCGGGGTTGCCGCTGTCTTGCGGCGATTGCGGCCTGGCACGCAGCCGAATGCGGTCGCCATAACGCCAGTCGCGCCGCACCAGGCGGACACTGATCAGAATTTCTCCACTGATCTCTTCGGCACCGGTGGCGTGCCAGATGCGCTCGGCACTCAACTGCCAGCGGCTGCGCTGAGTTAGTTTTTCCGGCTCGTGGCGCAGAGTGCCCTCAAGGTAGAGTACGGTACCGCGCGCTGCCACCGTGCGCACGTGATTGTCCGGAAAAACCGGCGCCAGCAACTGGCGATGGCGTAGATAACCGACCGAGAGAGCCAGGATTGAAAGTAGCAGCAAAATTGCCCACGCGCGCCAGCGCCGGGAGGCGATTAGGACTAGCGGCAGAGCGGCTAAAAACGACGCGTGCTCGGGAACATTCCAAGGCAGGACGGCGGCCGCTTGTCCCAACAATAAAGCCAAGGTCGGCGCTACGAGCCATGCTGACGGATGGATCTGACTCACCGCCGCGCACGACTCAGCTTCCGCCGTTGACATGACCGATCCGCTATTGTGGGGCTTGGCGCAACGCTTCCAAGACCTGTTGCGCCAAGCCTTCGTTCATTGACGGCACGCGCAACAATTCCTCAAGTGACGCCTGTTCGATACGCTGCACGCTGCCGAAAGCGCGCAACAGCGCGCGCTTGCGGGCCCCGCCAATACCCGGAATACGGTCGAGGGCGGAAACGAGGGTTTGTCTGGAGCGCAGCTTCCGGTGGTGCGTGATCGCGAACCGATGCGCTTCGTCGCGCACCCGCTGGAGGAGAAACAGTGCGTTGGAGTTGCGCTTGAGAACGAACGGGTTCGTCTGTCCCGGCAAAAAGACCCGCTCTTCAGTTTTTTCGATCTCGGCGCTTCGCGGCGCAGCTTGCACGCGCATCTTCGCCAGCCCGACAGCATCGATGCCTTCGATGCCCACCTCGTCCATGGCCGCCAACGCCATGGCGAGCTGTCCTTTGCCGCCATCGACGACGATCAGGTCCGGCAGATCGGCGTCGTCCTTGCCGCGCCTAAAGCGGCGTTTGAGCATCTCCAGCATCATGCCGAAGTCATCGCCGCCCGATGATGCGTCGATGGTGCGGATCCGATAGTGGCGGAATAGATTTTTGTCCGGCACGCCGCCGATGAAGGTCACCATGGAGCCGACCGCATGGGCGCCGTGAATGGTCGAGATATCGAAGCATTCGATGCGCTGCGGAAAGTTTTTTAGCCGCAATTGAGTTTGTAACTCGCGCAACATTTGCTCGCGGGCCTTTTCCTGATTGTGACGGTCGGCAAAACTCTGCCGCGCATTTTCCTCAGCCATTTCGACCAGGCGCCGCTTGTCGCCGCGTTGCGGCGTGATCACGGTCACCCGCTTGCCCTTGCGTTCGCCCAGGTAGTCGCCGCGCACCTCCGCGTCCTCCAACTGAACGGCCAAAAGTATTTCGTCGGGAATGAAGCGCTGACTCTGGTAGAACTGAGTCAGCAGACCGGCGATCACTTCGTCATCGGGGAAGTCCATGTCTACAAGCGAATACGATTGATTGCCGGTGAGTTTGCCCTGGCGCACGAACAGCACCTGCACTTCGATGAAGCCGCCCTCGCGGTAAAGACCCCAGATGTCCTGATCGCTGCCCCAATGGGCCACCATGCGCTGCTTCTCCAGCGTGGCTTCCACCGCCTGGATCTGGTCGCGAATGCGCGCCGCGCTTTCGAACTCCAGAGCATTCGACTTTTCCTGCATTCGCTGCCTCAGCTCGGCGATCAGCTCTTGCTGCTTGCCTTCGATAAACAGCATCGCCTGGCGCACTTGTGCGCGATATGCCTCCTGCTCTACGGGCAACACGCAAGGCGCCGTGCAGCGTTTGATCTGATACTGCAAGCACGGCCGGCTACGGTTGCGGAAGTTATGATCGGTGCAATTGCGTAGTTGGAAGTGCTTTTCAATGATGTCGATGGTCTCGCGCGCCGCCAGCGCCGAAGAAAACGGCCCGAAATAACGGTTGCCGTCTTTGACGATCTTGCGGGTGGCGAGAATGCGCGGCCATGGATGCTGCGTGGTCACCTTGATGCTGAGATAACTCTTATCGTCCTTGAGGCGAATATTGTAGCGCGGTTTGTACTGTTTGATGAGGTTGTTTTCCAGGATCAGAGCTTCTTTATCAGTGCTCGTCAGCAGCGTTTCGACATCGGCTACGCGCCGGACCAGAAATTCAATCTGCGAGCGCTCATCGGCGCGGCTTAGATAGGCACGCACCCGTGCGCGCAGATCCTTGGCCTTGCCGACATAGATCACCTTGCCGGCATTGTCGCGCATCAGGTAAACACCCGTCCGGTTCGGCAGAGCCGCGACCTTGTCGGCCGTAAAGCTCATCGCTCAGCTCCGACGCAGCGAGTCTGCTGTGATTTTTCCTGCACAAGGATGTCAAAGCGGGACCATCCAGAGCGCCTCCCGAGGCCCGTGCATGTTACCCCAATTGACCCAAGAGGTATTTTCCTGACGCGCGGCGCCCAGATTCGACCAGAATTCCGCGCCGGCCTTTTCTGGCATGCCTTTTGGTAGCTGCACGGTTTGGCGCGCAGTCCGCAACGGCGACCGGGGGCAACCATGTTTGACATAGAGAATCTGTTAGAGCTCGGCGTTTTCAATCAGCTCATTCCCGTTTGGCACGTGTTTTTCTTCATCGCCGGCATGCTGCCCTTCCTGTTGTTCAACCGCGTGAAAATCTGCCTGCTGATCACGTATCTTTTCACCTTCTATCTCGGCTTTATGGTTCAATGGGGTGACTACCTCGCATCGACGGGTTCCATGCAGCCATTTGTGCTTTACTCGTTCAGCGGTTTGGCCATTGCGGTGTTCTTCGTCGCGACCATCTTCAACGAGCCGCCCAAAACAGACCCACAGCCGTGGGCGAGCCAAAGCCAAAGCCGTTCTCCCGAGGCGCCCGCACCGGATGATCACTTCGACCCGCTGGAACACGCGGTGAACGTCACGCACAGTTCAGAAGGCGACGGCTTCACCACCCGGCTGCGCTGAGGCCCGTTGCCGTATTTTGGCCTATTCGTCTGGTCGCAATAAGCTAAACATCTTCCGCCAAGACCGCTTCGCGTAGCGCCAGTTCCTGCTGCTCCAGCGCGCGAATTTGATCGCGCAGCTCGGCCGCTTTCTCGAACTCCAGGCGCTGCGCCGCTTGCTTCATTTCCTTTTGCAAGCGGCGAATCTGCCGCGGCAGCTCGGTGGCGCCGTACTTCGCTGACCGCTCCGCCGCCAGCGGTACGTCGACGTAATCCGCTTCATAGATTTTCACCAGAGGAGAGCCCAGCGCCTTGACGATCGATTGCGGCGTGATGCCGTGTCGCTCATTGAAAGCCGCCTGGGTTCGGCGCCGCCGCTCGGTTTCGTCGATCGCGCGCCGCATCGAATCCGTCATCGAGTCGGCGTAGAGGAGCACGGTGCCGTTCACGTTGCGCGCGGCCCGGCCGATCGTCTGAATCAAAGAACGATCGGAACGGAGAAAACCCTCTTTGTCGGCGTCGAGGATCGCCACCAACGATACTTCCGGCAAGTCGAGCCCTTCGCGCAGGAGGTTTATTCCAACCAGAACGTCGAACTCGCCTCCGCGGAGCTGGCGGATGATCTCAACCCGCTCGATGGTCTCGATATCCGAATGCAGATAGCGCACCTTGACGTTCAAGTCCTGATAGTACTCGGTCAAGTCCTCGGCCATTCGTTTGGTCAGGGTGGTCACCAGGACGCGCTCTCGTCGCGCCACGCGCTTGCGAATCTCCTCGAGTAAATCGTCCACCTGCGTACGCGCTGATCGGACGCTGATCGCAGGGTCCATTAGCCCGGTCGGGCGAATCAGCTGCTCGACCACCGCGCCGTTGCTGCGGCCAAGCTCGTATGCGGCAGGTGTCGCCGAAACGTAGATCGTCTGGTTCAAACAGGCGCTGAACTCGTCGAAGTTGAGCGGCCGATTGTCCAATGCCGAGGGCAATCGGAAACCGTATTCGACGAGGGTTTCCTTGCGCGAACGATCACCCCGATACATGCCGCCGATCTGCGGCACCGTGACATGGCTCTCGTCGATCATCAAGATGAAATCATCAGGAAAATAGCTGAGCAGCGTCGGCGGCGGCTCGCCCGGGCGGCGCCCCGTCAAATGGCGCGAATAGTTTTCGATGCCGGGGCAGAAGCCCATCTCTTCGAGCAATTCTAAATCGTAGAGAGTGCGCTGCTCCAAACGCTGCGCTTCCAGGAGCTTGCGCTGATCGCGCAAATCCTTGAGTCTTTCCTTCAACTCGGCGCGGATGCTCAGCACCGCCTGTTTCATGCGCTCCTGGCCCGTGACATAGTGGCTTGCCGGATAGATTGTCGCTTTATCGACCCGACGCAGGACCTTGCCGCGGATCGGATCGATCTCGCTGATGGTTTCGATGCTCTCATCGAAAAACTCGATGCGCAGCGCCGAACGATCTTCGTAAGCGGGAAAAATCTCCACGATATCGCCGCGCACGCGAAAAGTGCCGCGGTGAAAATCGTAATCGCCGCGTTGATACTGGATATCCACCAGTTTGCGCAGCACCTGATCGCGATTGGCCGCCGCGCCCTCTTCCAGATAGACCATCAGATCGAAATACGCCTCCGGCGAACCCAAGCCGTAAATGCATGATACGCTGGCGACGATCAACGTGTCGCGCCGCTCGAGCAGCGCCTTGGTCGCCGAATGGCGCAGCTTATCGATCTCGTCGTTGATGGACGCGTCCTTCTCAATGTAAGTATCAGTCGAGGGCACGTAGGCCTCGGGCTGGTAGTAGTCGTAGTAGCTGACGAAATAGCGTACGGCATTATGCGGAAACAGCTCGCGAAATTCGTTGTAGAGTTGGGCCGCCAGAGTTTTGTTCGGCGCGATGACGAGAGTCGGCCGATTCATCCGCGCGATAACGTGGGCCATGGTGAAGGTCTTGCCCGAGCCGGTAACACCCAATAACACCTGATGACGCCGCTTGGCTTCCAAGCCTTTGACCAGTTGTTCGATCGCCTGCGGCTGATCGCCCTGTGGCTGAAAATCAGCCACCAACTGAAATTTGCCTTGATCCTGATCGCGCAACATCGCCATGAGTTCAGACTAGCATCTGGCTACCCTCGCCCGCCCGGCGGCTGAAAAAATTCTAGCGCCGCGCTCCCGTCGACTATGCCGCCCGGGCGGTGGCGCATTCACTGCCCGTTTGTCGGATGATTTGCTTTCAAGAGTGACCCCGAGAAACACGGCGTTGAAAAGCATAACAAGACGAGTCTAATGGAGCAATGCAGATGAGGCGGCTAGCTTGCTGGACAAGTTGACGCAGCGCGCCAAAGCGCTCCAGAATGAGATTTACGCGCTGTATCTCGCTTCGCGCGACCCGCGCGCGCCATGGTACGCCAAGGCGATCATCGCCTGCGTCCTAGCTTACGCCGTGAGCCCCATTGACCTGATCCCAGATTTTATCCCGGTGCTAGGCTATCTAGACGATCTCGTCTTGCTGCCGCTGGGAATTTACCTGGCCCTCAAGCTGCTTCCTCCCGCCGTGCTCGCCGATGCGCGCTTGCACGCCCATCGGAAAGCCGCGCCGCTGCCGATGCGCCGGTGCGCCGCTTGGATCATCATTGGGGTGTGGTTAATCGCGCTGATCGGCGTAGCCATGCTGATCGCCGACGCTTTAGATTGGGAATACGGAGCTCTGATCGGCGCTTAGACTTAGGACCGTCAAGCGGCCGGCGGCGACGAGCGATGGCACAGGCTGCAACGATTAACGACCGTTGTTTTTCGAGATGCGCGCCATCCCTTGGGGGCTGACCGTAACTAACCGGCCAGGCTGGCTGAACATGATCTTGGCGGCAGCTGAGGAGATTTCCTTGCCAAACAAGCAGAAGCGGGTGCCGTTGCCCTTGCCGTTCGCCCAATTGGCAAATTCATCGGGCGACGGATTATGGCCCAGGTCTGCGGCGCAACGGCGCACGATGAAGCCCAGCATCATCTTTGCTTCGCCGCTGTTCCTGTTGGAGTTCGCCGCCACATTCGAACCTATAGAAAAACTCCGCGCCGGTTGCAAGTCTTCGAGAGCCGGCGTGATGATGGCCTGAGATTGCGCATAAAAAATGCCGGTCATGGCTCAACGCTGGCCATGACCGGCATGTCGCGTCGGTGAGGAGTTTGTCAGGTGTCGCGCTCGCTCGTCGGTCCGACCTCGCCGGTGCACCACGGAATGAACGCCTTCATTCTGCAGGTGGCGCCGTGGGCTTTCAGCTCTTTTTCGAAGATCGAATGAATCTCGCGATCTTCGTCTTCGTATTCGATTTGCCAGCCGCCCTCTTTGATGCTGCGATCGGCGTATTCACCGCCGCCACCGCGCCGCTTTTTGTAAAGGCCCATATCCCCCGGCCGCAGCGCCAGATAACGCGCCCGGGTGGTACCCGAATTGAAATGTTGATGATAGCAGTTGTCGTTAGGCACGGTCACCATCGACCCCAACTGCCAGTCGCACTTGATCATGTCCGAACGATCTTCTTTGGTCCAAATCAAGGAATAACCGCCCGTGCCGCTGAGCAACACAAGGTGGGCGCCGGGTCCATGCCGGTGCGCTTTCTTGTAGGTCCCAATCGGGAACTCGGAAATATGGCTCTTCGTGTTGTTATCGGCCATCTCCAGCATCGCGTTGATGCCGCCGGCGCCGCGCTCTCTCCAGCCGTAGAGCAGCATGTCCGGCGCGTTGGCAATGAAATTCGACTCCCACACGCGTCGGGTGTAAAGCTTACCCTTGCCGCTGAAGTAATCTTCCTCGCCGGCGTAGCGGCTGGTGAACATGTAATCGCAGTTAAAAATAAATCTCGGATCGCGGAACAAGCGCATCATCGGCGGCGCGTTGGTTACGGCGATGTAACGGGTAGGTTCCTGGCCGCTGCCGTTAAAGTTCTGATACCAGGAGTTTAACGGGATGGAGAACAAACTGCCGGCCTGCCACTCAAAGCTGCTCTTTTTCTTTTCGTCGTGCCAGATCGTCGTTGCGCCGCGCCCGGATACCACATAAATCGTCAACTCGTACATGTGATGCTCCGGCTCGGACTTGCCGCCGGGCTTGATTTCGACGACATGGCAATCGTTGGGCATATGGTCATTGTTGATATGGATTACCGCTCCCTTGCCGCCTTTGCGCTCCCACGGACCAAGCTCGATCTTAGCGAGGCTGGGAAAGTAGAAATCCTCGTAGACCTTCACGCCCTCGGTCTTGAGCCATTCCGAGTAGGGATCGGCTTTGACGAAGTCTTTGAGTCCCTCTTTAGGGGTCTCGGCGATTTTCATGTCGGTGCCTAACATGACCACTGTGAGCTTCCTCCTCGTAGCGGTTACCAGACTATCGGTTGGTGTTTAGCGAACGCAACAAGTGAAAAGATTCGCGCGCATCTGCTAAGGAAATATCCGATGTGGTCCAAGATTGTCAACGAGCGCGGCACTGGGCGGGTGCCGGTCGCCCGAACGGCTCTGTTGACTACTTTGCGATTAGTATTCGAAATCCTCTGCTTCACTCTATATCATAATCATCATCGGAATCTATCAAGCGCGCAACAGCGGCCTGAGCGTGCGCACATCGGCAACCTTTTCCAAGCGCCAGAGCGCGGCGCAAAGGCTGCGCGCGCGCTTGTTCCCAAGCACTGGCGCCATTAAATCGAAGCTCTTCTCGTCCACTTCGGCACGCGTCATCGGGTTCTCCGCGCTACCTCGCACCGCCTTGGTATGGCGTTCCAGAACACGGCCATCGCGCAAGCAGATCTCGACGATGCCTTGGCGGCTGGGCATGGCAGCGGACAGCGCGTCATCGCCGCGCAGCTCAATCCGCTTGCGAATCTCCAGCACCCGGCGCTCTTGCATGCGCCCCTGATCATGCGCCGAGGCGAAGCTCACGTTGCCGTCAAGCAGCATGACCGCGCACATATGCTGCATGCAGATGTCAGGCATATCGCGGCTATCCACCGTGTTGGCCCCTTGGTGCGCCACGCGCACGATCACACGATCGATGTCGTCGGCCCGGATCTGGTATTCATCCATCAGCGCGCGCAAGGAATCGAGCGGCGCCTGAATCGGCGAGCCCACCGACCAGCGTTTGATATTGGTGTTCATGATCTCGTAAACCCTGCCGAGACCGCGCACCAGCTGGTCAGGCGCTGGTTGGCGTCCGTACGCGACAAAGAAATTACGCTCGCCTGCGAAGACGTCCTCTACGCCAGTAAAACCGTGCGCCACCATCGCCGCCGCAGCCACCCCGTTGCGCGCCGGCATACCGCCGAAGTCAAACGACTTTTCGACATGCTCGCGATCGCGCATCCAGCACGAAACTCCGGAAGCCTGCTGCGCCGTAAACGACAATACGTGGCGGACCTGCGGCTGTTTCAGTCCGGCCAATGCCCCGGCTGCCGCCGCGGCGCCGAACATCGGGCCAAAACTATGAGTAGAGTGGCCGTCCTCGCGAAATTCGTGCGGATTGAGCGCCAGAGTCAAACGGCAACCCACGTCGTAGCCGAGCGCAACCGCGCGCAACATCGCCGCGCCGCTGCGCCGCTCGCGCTCGGCCATCGCCCAGGCGGCGGGGATTATGCCGCAGCCGGGATGCGTCAGCGACGGCGCATGGGAATCGTCGGTTTCATCGGCATGAGCGAGCATGCCGTTGGCCAAGGCGGCGTTCGCCGCATTGGTGACGATCTTGCTGCCAAACACTGTGGCTTCCTTCACGCCGCCGAGTGAGCGCACGAAGCTGATCGCCTGTCTGCCGGGCTTAAGGCGCGACCCGGAAATCATCGCTGCAACGGTGTCGACGATGTGGTGCTTCGTCCTTTCGGCTACTTCCGCGGGCAGCGGTCGAAGGACGGCAGCGGCGATGTAGGCGCTGAGGCGGCGCATCACCGGCGAAATGGGCCCCTTGCTCTTTCGGCTCATAACTTACCTGTCTGCCCAGCAGCCCGCCGATCGATTTTATCGCGCAAACGTAATCAAACCTTGCGTGAAAGCCCGGACACAATCGAACACCGATATTCCTACGCAAAGTCCCAAGTAGCAAGCCGCAAAGGCTGGCGCGTGAGCGTGCGCGAGCTAAGCTTATCGTGCGAGTGACCAGGGTCGGAAGCAATAAGCTACACCGGGAAATTGCCGTGCGGCGCCTATCGTCGGAGCGGCTCTGATTGGGCAGGCTACCTCGCGGGTTCGGTGCTGCGCCGCCGCACCGGCGAGACAGAGAGAGCTAAAGGTATGTACAATTTCTGGGACAATTGAGCGGCTATTCAGAAGGAATTGCCTTCCGGTAATCCGTCAGTTTGAAGTCGAGTCAAACTGAAAACTAGGGAGGCTGTTCCTCCAGCTCGCGCAGCCGACCTTCAGCCCCTGTTCGTAGGGTGTGGCGCCGGCCGGTTCGGCTCGATAGCCGGGAGGGAGCCGCCGGATATCGCAGCCCCTTAATCGCTTAAATATTGGGGCACCTCCGGTAATGATGTTATACAAAGTGAATACCACCCCGGCGGCATTGGGAGCGTAGAGGATCCAGTCCTCGAAGTTTTCGATTTGCTCGTCAGGTTGCAGCATTTTATCGACTCCCCTTCCGGACGCAAAGCAAAAGCCAGGCCACTGAATTTAGCGGAAGGGGAGCGAAAGTTTGTCGTTCCGCGGTCAATTTTCTCCTTGTCTTGTCGTCGTCATGAACGGCTCCTTCCTTCTTCTCAGAGAACCTGAATAGCCACTCCCGGGGCTCGGCCATCGTTTCTCGGCGCTTTCTTATAGAGTCCCGCTATTGACTTCGCGTCGGCATCGACTATATGTGCCTCCGTGACCGAGCTTTTTGTCGAACATCCAGTCTAAGCCTCGCAGGAAGGATTTCCCTCATGAGAACATTTCTGGTCGCTCTGTCGCTTTGGTCTTTTTGCGCTACGCATCTCTACGCTCAAACCGATTTTTACAAAGGCAAAACCATCAGGTTGCTAATCGGCTACTCCGCCGGCGGCACCAACGATCTTTGGGCGCGTGCCATCGCCCGGTTTTGGGGCAAGCACATTCCGGGGAATCCAGAATTCATCGTGCAAAACATGCCGGGCGCCGGCACTATGATCGCGGCCAATTACGTCTATGGAGTCGAGAAATCGGATGGACTAACTTTGGCTTTGATTGCGCCCGCTCTCTTTTTCAACCAACTCAGCGGTCAAAAAGAAGTGAAATTCGACTGGGCGAAGTTTACCTGGATCGGATCTCCGGAGGAAACCAGCGAAATGCTGTCGATGCGCTCTGACACGCCTTTCAAAATGCTGGACGACATTCGGGGGGCGGCCGTGCCGCCGAGATGCGGCACCACCGGCGCCGGCACCCCCGGCCACTATTTTCCGCGACTGTTGGAAGAAGTCCTTGGTCTCAAGTTCAATCTGATTACCGGTTATCCCGGCGCGTCGGATATTGACCTTGCGATCGAGAAGGGAGAAGTCCAGTGCCGCGCGGGCACGACCAGTGCGTTTTTCGGCAGGGACCCGGGTCGCACTTGGGCCAAAACCGGATTTGTTCGCATTCTCGTCATCGGCGGATCGAAACGAGACCCGAGAGCTCCTGATGCGCCCACGATCTGGGAAGCGATGGAAAAATACAAAACTAACGAGGCCGGAAAACGTCTGACGACGGTCCTTCTCTCGCCAGGTTCATTTGGCCGGCCGATCATTGGCGGCCCCGCCATTCCCGCTGACCGGACCAAAATTCTTCGTGAAAGTTTCATGCGGGCGATGAAAGATCCGGAGCTTTTAGCCGAAGCGGAAAAGCGCCGCTGGGAACCGGATCCTGTCAGCGGCGAAAAGCTTCAAGCGTTAGCGCGAGAGGTGGTGACCCAGCCGGCCGAGGTCATTGCTCGAATGAAAGCGGTTTTGGCGAATTAGCTGAATTCAGAGCCCTTGGCGCGGACGGTCAAACAAACCCGGTCCTGCGAATTTTTTTCGAACTCCACCATCGGTCGTTTTGCAACAATGGGCGAGTTAGCCGCCAAGCAGCTTCATCATGCGCTCGACCACATCAGGCGGCTGCGAGACCACTTCTTTTGCCAGCTTTGCCAGATCCTCGCCGCTGATCGCGTCCACCGACCAGCGCCGCTTCTTCAGGTCCTCGAGCAGAGCCGGATCCTTCAGCGAGCGGTGGTAGGCATCGCGTAATATCTTGACGCGCTCCGGCGGCACGCCCGGCGTGGCTACCATCGGCCGACCAAACACCGCCGGAGCGAGCAGCACCGTCGCCACTCTTCGCGTCGCCTCCGGCGTTTTGAGCTGGTCCATCAATTCATAAATGGACGGAACGTCAGGGACCAGCGGATCTCTTTTCTTAGCGGTTTGCAAAATCGGCCGGACGAATCCCTTCTTGTGCCAGGTCAGAAATGGCTCACGCGCAAAATAAGTGCTGATCGTCAGATTGCGACAGTGGAGCTCGCCCCGTTCGATGCCGAGATCGATCTCACCGCCTCCCGGATAGCCGCTGACGATGTTGAACTTAATGCCCAGCCCATCATCGAGGAATTTTGGCATGTAATAACCCGAAGTGCTCGTACCCGTGGCGCCGCACTTGGGCGGCTGTGCGGCCTTGCGAACGTCTTCGATCGACTGATACGGCGTGTCGGTCCTCATGATCAAGATGAATTCGGTTTGCTCAGGTGTGCCGATCCAGGTAAATCTCGCCCAGTCGAACTTCACTTCGGGCCGCTTGGCCAATTGATCGAAATACACTGACGGCCCGAATGTACCGAGGGTCAGCCCGTCCGGCTTGGCCACCGCATAGACGTAATTCGCCGCGATCACTCCTCCCGCTCCAGTCATGTTCTGAACGATGAAAGTCGGGTTCCCTGGAATGTATTTGCCCATGTGTTGGGCGAAGATTCGCGCCCAAAGATCATACGCATCGCCGGCGAGATTGCCGACAACGATGCGTATGGTTTTTCCATGATAGAATGGAGCTTGAGCTTCGAGCCGCGTTACCATCGACACCACAATGACCAGCGCACATGCGAATCGTTTCATGGCACCTCCACTCGCTTGGCTCCCGGAGGAAACCAAACGCTTCCAGCAGAAAAAATTGCACGGATCATAGAGGGTGCTTGGCGAAACTGTCAAGCCACCAAAACTCAGCTCTAGAACTACGCACTGTCGGCAGCCTCGTGTCCTAAAGTTTGAATCTCACAGTTTGTTCTCGCAATCACGATTTATAGATAGAGCTGAGCAGGTCAGATGAGGCTTGTGCGCCGCCTATTCCTACTTTTGCTACATGCGAATACGGCGCAAAGGATGGTTAAGACAACCGAGGTAACTACCATGATTTTTTGCGTGGGCATCGGCTTTGCATTTTGATCTAAGCACCCGTGCATGCAACTCGAGGCAAACCTGAAAAGCTCCTGTACGAGGCTGCGCGCCGCTACGTAGAGACACACGATCCGGCGGTAAAGAGCGTCATCGACCAGCTGAGTCTGCAACTCGCCGATCAGCGCCAGTTGTCGGTTCTGGAGGATGCGGTGGCGCGCTGCCGTGATGAGGACATGCGCACGAAAGAAGTTGACGGCGCGCTCAAGTTTCTCGAAGAGCGCACGCGAGCGATCGGCGTATTCGAGTTATTTCGCAGCGCTCTGAATATAGAAAACGACGAGAATCGTTGCCAGGCCCTCACCAACGCGCTTGAAGAAATTCGGTTTGTGCTGGAAACGAATTCTTATCATGCGCTGCGGATATGAGCCAGCGAACGAGACCCGCCGCCGTTCCGAACGCATAATCCAACGGCAGGCCTTCGCCACTCGGGAGCGCCCGTGAACTGCCAACGGAAAGCTGCGATGGCCGACCCATGTCATCGCAGTTCATCACGTCTACTGCCACTTCGGCCGGGAAGCTCTTGAGGTCCGTCCCAGGGCAAAAGAACCCGAAAGCATCACCCGGTCTGCACTAGTGTCAAATCCGCCAAATATGCTCCGGAATCCCCGGCACTCGCGGGATAATTTCCCCACATTGTTCACCATAAGAATGGCATTCAGATTGCCGGTCGCACAATCGGAGGTCCGTGGTATGACAAAAACTCTTATCCCGTGGCACGTTTTCCACGATGCGATTGATGCTGCCAATCCCTATTCTCTCGATCTTTGGCTCGCAAGGTGGCGATTCATGGACGGGGGGGTGATTCTGTTCCAAGGCGATAAGCCAATGACCGAGTCGGTAAATACGGTTTCCGAGCCGTTCGAAAAGCCGATTTGCTAGTCTCGCCCAATCGCCCAGCAAAAAAACTCCAACGCTCTCGCCTTTCTGTTTCCCCCGATTGAACCGGCCCTTGTGCAGCCGAGCCGACACACGCTCCAATCATTGCTCGAGTTTTGACGGGCTCAATGCTGATCAACCCGGCACACACATGCACTCCTCCTTGCGCGGCCGCGAGCCCAACTGGGGTGAATACAACCGCTAATCAGCGTCACCGATTCAATGTGAACGAGCGCCAGCCTCTCAGATTTTCGTCCGCAATGGTTCGCTGCCAGACTAAGCCGTGCACTGCAACGTAACCGTCGAAGTATGGGCTTCTGGCGGCACCGTCGCCTTCTGAGTAGCACCGCCTGCGCATTGATACTGAACCTCGAATGCTTTGGCACAACCCGGGCGCGGATCACCAAGAGCATTGACATCAATGCGGTAGTCACACCGGGAGGTGGATCGACTGCACGCTTGCGCGACATGGGAAGTGACGTTACCCGCCGGCGCGCCGCAGTTTTGCCCATAGGTCGCAGACACGATCTGTATCCTGCTGCCGCCCATGCCGCCGAGGATTTGATCCCAATCCTTCGCCTCACAACCGGATAGTCCCAGGATAGCCCCTATCAGCAAACTTCTCTTCATGTTCATCTTAACTCCAACCTTTCCGGCTAATGAAAAGCCAGTCTCATCTAGTAGACTATACGAGGAAACGCATTAGTTTAAGGGACTTTCGTACCAACGCGCGGACGCACACTACCGAGGCGTCCGAGCGGCTGCGCTGAATCTTGCGCATATCTGTGGTTCACGAAAAAAGACGGAGAATGCAGGTGGTGGGCCCACCTGGACTCGAACCAGGGACCAACCGGTTATGAGCCGGTGGCTCTAACCAACTGAGCTATGGGCCCGCGGTAGCTATTTTGAGTCTAGCGTTTAGCCTCTCGTATTGCGAGGAGTCACGAAGATTCGCGGCTAGGTTTAGGTTTCCATGAAACTCTTCAGTCGTTTGCTGCGGCTCGGATGGCGCAGCTTGCGCAATGCTTTGGCTTCGATCTGCCGGATGCGCTCTCGGGTGACGGTGAACTTCTGCCCCACTTCTTCCAGCGTGTGATCGGATTTCTCGCCGATGCCGAAGCGCATGCGCAGCACCTGTTCTTCCCGCGGCGTCAAGGTCGCCAAAACCTTGCGCGTTTGTTCCTGAAGGTTGATGTTCACCACCGCGTCCGACGGCGTGATGATCCGTTTGTCTTCAATAAAATCGCCCAAATGGCTGTCTTCCTCTTCGCCCACCGGCGTCTCCAGCGAGATCGGCTCCTTGGCGATCTTCAGCACCTTGCGCACTTTATCAAGGGGAATTTCCATTTTGGTCGCGATCTCCTCGGGAGTCGGCTCGCGGCCGATCTCCTGTACGAGGTAGCGCGAGGTGCGGATCAGTTTATTGATCGTCTCGATCATGTGCACCGGGATGCGGATAGTGCGCGCCTGATCGGCAATAGCGCGCGTAATTGCCTGGCGGATCCACCAGGTGGCGTAAGTCGAGAACTTGTAGCCGCGCTGGTATTCGAATTTGTCCACCGCTTTCATCAAGCCGATGTTGCCCTCTTGAATTAAATCGAGGAACTGCAAGCCGCGGTTGGTGTACTTCTTGGCGATGCTCACCACCAGGCGCAGGTTCGCCTCGATCAGTTCCTTCTTCGCGAGATTGGCCTTGGTCTCGCCTTCAATAATCGCCCACACGCGCCGCTTGACTTCTTCGGCCGGAATTTCAAGGTCTTTTTCGATGTGCCGGATATCGCGCCGCGCCGCGCGGATATCCTCCGCCATATGCAGGATCGCGTCATGGCTCATGCGAAACGAATTGATCACCTTGGGCCAATTTTTTTTGTGTCCTTCCGCATACGCGACTTGTTTGAGAATCTCGGCAGCCGACTTGCCGATGCGCTGCTCGAAATCCTTGATGCGCCGCTCGATGGTTTGCATCCTCTCCATCGCGCGCTTGAGCCCGTCCGCGATCGCTTCGGTCTGCCGGTGATTGAGCTGCAGGTCTTTCAGTCCGTTGATAATCCGATCGTTGTATTTGGCGACGCTATCGAGCAGTAGCTGGCGCCGGCGCGCTGAAATTCTCTTGCCGTCGAGCTGGTGGCGGATTTTTTCGCGGTCGTTGGTCAGCCGCCGGATCCGGCCGATCTGATCGAGCAGCCGCTTTTCGTGCACTTCCTCGTCCTCGAAGCTTTCGCCGTCTTCGTCTCCTTCGTCTTTGATGATCTCGCGCACGCGGATTTCGTGTTGCGCCAGCTTCTCGCCTAGATCGAGGATATAGCGTAGCGCCAGCGGGCTGGACAAGACTTCGTTGATGACCTTGTTTTCGCCGTCTTCGATTTTCTTGGCGATCTCCACTTCGCCTTCCCGGCTGAGCAACGACACGGTGCCCATCTCGCGCAGGTACATGCGCACCGGATCGCCGGTCTTGCCGACTACGTCGCCGTCAACTTCGCCATCAAGGTCTTTCTCGTCCTCCTCTTCTTCGCCCAGGTCATCGCCGGCGCCACCGAGGGTGACGCGCTGATTGGCATCTACCACCTCGATATCCATTTCGCCAAAGATCGACATCACGTCGTCGATTTGGTCCGGCGAGACCACCTCGGCCGGCAGCATGTCGTTGACATCGTCGTAGGTGAGATAGCCCTTCTCCTTGCCTAGGTCGATGAGCTTCTTCACCTCCTTCAAGTTCTTTTTCTCCACCGGCGCTGCGGCGGAACTGGAGGCGGGTTTGGACCTGACTACCGTGGAACTGACTTCGACTCGAGCTTTGGGCGTTCTAGTTGGCGTTCTTTTCTGAGGAGGTCTTGCCATTCTAGCATCCTTTCTCTCTTCGCGTTCTCGTCATTTTGCTCTTCCGCGGTGCGGATCGCCACGCGCAGATTGCGCTCGAGGCTCTTTAAGTGTTTGCGGCGCAGGTAAAGCAGGCAGTCGCTCGCCATCCTGCCGCACTCTTCATCGGAAAGCTTGTCGCCCTCCAACACGAGCGCGGCGATTTCCCGCGCATCTTCGGGCGGCAGCCGGTGCACCATCTCGGAAAGATCGATGTTCTCCCGTTCTTGCCATTCCGCAATGATTCCGTCAACCAAAGGCCTCCACTTGGCGCCAAACCACAGGCGCGCTTCGCGCTCTTGCGCCACGCGGGCAAGCAGCGCGGGAGAACGCAACATCAAACTTAAGATCGAACGCTCGGCGATATCGTCCCGGTTGCTTTGCGGCGACGGCGCCGCTACGCTGCGCGCCGGCCCGGCCCGTCCTGCTTGCGCCGCCACCGGCCGGCGCAACGACTCTTCGCGGATCCCCAATCGGTCCACCGCCCGGCGCACCAGCAAATCGATTTCGAACGGGTTGGTGATTTTAGCCAGCACCCGGCTGAGCTCGCTTGCGATCTGGCTCTTCCCTTCGAGCGTCTTGCCATGGCGTTCCTCGAGCCAGGAAAAATAATAATCCGCCAACGGCACGGCGCGTTCCAAGACCGCTTCCAACGCCGCCTTGCCGTGGGCTCGGATAAAGGTGTCCGGATCTTCGCCCTTGGGCAGAAATGCGGCGCGGCCGAGCATGCCCGCCTCAATGAAAATTTCGAAGCTGCGCGCCGCCGCTTTACGGCCGGCGTCGTCGCCGTCGAACAAAGCGATGATATTTTTGCTATAGCGCGACAGCGTGCGCACATGATCGACCGTCAACGCGGTGCCGAGCGTGGCAACGCTGTAATGGACGCCGAACTGCGCCAGGGCGATGACGTCGAGATAGCCCTCCACCACGACGATCCGATCGGCCTGGCGAATCGCCTCCTTCGCCTGATAAAGCCCGTAGACCGTTGCGCCTTTGTGAAACAGTGGCGTCTCGCTCGAATTTAGATACTTGGGGATGCCCTGATCGAGCACCCGGCCGCCGAATCCAACCACTTTGCCGGCGGCATTAACGATCGGAAACATCACCCGGGCAAAAAATTTTTCATGCAACTGCTGCGCGCCGCGCTGGCCCACCAAACCAAGCCGGAGCGCATCGTTAACGGAAAAATTTTCCTGCCTGATAAGCCCGAGCAGGCCGGCGCCGTTCTGCGGCGCGAAGCCAAGCCGATATTTGCGCGCAGTCTCCTCATCGACGCCGCGCCTCTTCAGGTAAGCGCGCGCGCGGTCGCCTTCGGGCTGGCCAAAAAGAATCTTCTGGTAGTGTGCGGCGGCCCGCTCATTGAGCAGATAAAGCCTTTCCCGCTCGCCCGTTTCCTGCGGTTTTCGCGCTCGCGCGTCGGACTCGACGGCGATGCCGTAGCGCTGGGCCACGCGCTCCACGGCCTCGGGGAAGCTCAGATGATCGTACTGCATGAGAAAATGAAATACGCTGCCGCCGGCGTGGCAGCCAAAACAGTGGTAGATCCCCTTCTCTTCACTGACCGTAAACGATGGACTCTTTTCACCATGAAAGGGACAGAGCCCCATGTGATTGCGACCGGCTTTCTTAAGCGGCACATAATCGGCGATGACTTCGACGATGGAAGCTCTTTGCCGGATCTGGCTAATCTTGTCTTGAGCGATCATGCGGCTTTAAACTGCCGGGAATCCGAGAACGAAATGCGCCCGGCGCCCGACTCCGAAAAGATTTTTTCCTTGCCCAGGCGCACGAGATGCTCGGCGAGCTGGTTGAGCGGCGCGCTCAGATAAGCGTCGGAAAGATTTTCCCGCGCTGATTGCGGCAACCACGCGGTCGAAGATAATAAAAAGATCGCCAGCGCGGTGAGCGCGGCGCCCTTGCCGAGACCGACGGCGACGCCGCCGCCCCGATTGAGCGTCTTGAGAAAGCGCACATTCGCCGAGCGGTGCAAAAGCCAACCGATGACTGCGAACCCGAAATACACGAGAAAAAAGATCGCGACGAAGGCTGCGCCCTTCAAGATGATGGGTGAAACGGTCGGCCAGCGAATCGAGGTGTAGGCGGCAAGGTCCTGACCATAGGCCACGGCCAACATGAACCCGATGACGAGACCGGTCAAGGAGAGTACTTCGCGAAAAAGCCCGCGAAAAAAACCGCGCAAGCCGAATAGCGCCAGCACCGCGATTACGCCGATATCAACCCAGTTCACCGGCGTTGTCCGCGGTCAGGTTCAATGATCCGATCAATCATGGCTTTGCCCCAAGGCTCTCATAGCGGGCCGGCCTCATCAGAGCATTGCACGCACTTGGGCACGGCTCCCGTCATCAATGCCAAAACGCGCCAGAACGCATGCATGCTTCATCACTCTGCGGCGAGCGCGTCGTCACGCCGCTGGCGCACGGCTCAGCCGCTAAGCAGCGCCTTAGTCATTTCACTGACCCGCCTGCCGTCGCTCCGGCCGGCAACCTTCGGCATCAGCAGCTTCATCACCTTGCCGAGATCCTGGATGCCCTTCGCCCCCGCCTCATCGATGCTCGAACGGATGAGCGCGGCCACCTCCGCATCGCTGAGTGGCTGGGGCAAATAGCGCCGGAGCACCGCCAACTCGGCCTCTTCCTTGTTTGCGAGTTCTTCGCGTCCGCCTTTGCGAAATAACTCGATCGCTTCGTTACGCTGCTTGCATAGCGTGGCGATGGTCTTTTGGATTTCGTCCGCGCTGAGCTCTTTGCGGACTTTGATCTCCTCATTGTGCAGCGCCGAGAGGAGCAGCCGAAGCGTCGACAGCGTCACCGCGTCGCCGCTCTTCATCGCGGCTTTCGCGGCTTCCTGGATCTCGGCCTTGAGCGACATATTCGAGGGAGTTTACTGTGATAAACACCCGCCCTGTTGGGTGAGAATCATTTGAGTGGATTTCACAAAGCGGGCGAACATACCAATTCGTCGCGGGCGGGGATTCGCCCCGCCCGCAAAGAGAGCGTCAACAGTTCAGTAAGCGTGGCGCACGCGGCGTAAGGCGCGCTTCTTTGCCGCGATGGCTTTCTTCTTGCGCTTCACGCTGGGTTTTTCGTAATGTTCGCGCTTGCGAAGTTCAGCAAGGATTCCGGCTTTTTCGCACAATTTTTTAAAGCGTCGAATGGCACTTTCGATGGATTCGTTTTCCCGCACTCGCACTCCCGTCATAAACTGCACTCACCCCCGATCACAGCGGACGACGTTTGCCCGCTGTCAGTGTAGACTATTCCGTTCCCAAGTCAAGTAAATCACTATTAAAGCGCTCCTTTGAGTGCCATCGGACGCGCTTCAGGACGCGCGCAGGCGGGCAAACCTCTCTGGGTAGTCCGACATGACTCCCTGAACCCCCATGCCGGCAAACCTTTCGATCTCCCAGAAGTCGTTGACGGTCCAGACGTAAACATCTAATCCCTCGTCCCACGCCCGGCTCAACCAGTGGCGGGTAGCGAGATCCTTTTGGACGTGAATCGAGCGCGCGCCGAGCCGCTCGGCCGCCACGATCGGATCCTCGACGGCCCCGGCGCCATGGATGAGGCCGACGGCGGCTTCCGGCGCGAACTCGCGGAGCCGCGCCAGGCAGCCGTAATCAAAGGACGAGAAAACCGTCCGTTCGAAATAATCGTAATGGCTCAAGATGAATAGGACTTTAAGCTCGAGTCCCGACACCGCCGCGCCGAAGGATTTAATCTCCACGCAGACATCGGCCTGCCCGGCGATCACCTGGAGCGCCTCTTCGAGGGTGAGAATGCGCTCGCCCCGGAACGCCCGGCCGCGCCACTTGCCGATATCGAGGCGCTTGAGTTCGCTCAGCGTGCGCTCCCGCAGTACGCCGCTGGCGCCGGCGGTGCGGCGGAGCTTTTCATCGTGGAATACCACCACGTGACCATCCCGGGTGAGCTGGCAATCAAGCTCGATCATGTCGGCGCCGGCCGCAATCGCTCTCTCAAACGCCACCCGCGTATTCTCCGGGAAAGCCCCCGAGGCACCGCGATGGGCAATTTTTTTCAAGTTCGCCATTGGCAAAAATTGCATGCCGAGCGAGCGCCGGGCTCTCAGCCCGCCTCGCTCAGAAACATGTAGACCTTATTCACGGCCAATGGTTCGGGCAACTCATTTCCGCCGCACCACCCGACAGAAATCTTTCCCTTGACCGACAGGGTCGCACCTATTGCTCGGTCGCGCGCATCCGGACGGGGCCGGTGTAAAGCAAACGGAGTCCTTCGATAGCGTCGGCAGGCCATTCTCTCGGGCGGCGCTAAAACCCGGACCTTGCCGAGCGTTTTTAACAATCCTTAGAGCAAGCGCAGATGCATCAAGAATTCTTTGTTGCCTTTAGGGCCTAGCAACGGCGACTCGACCGTGCCGAGGGGTTCGAATCCTACGCTGCGGGCGGCATCTTTGATCTCGTCGATGACCCGCACGTGCTCTTCGGCCGAGCGCACCACGCCGCCTTTGCCAACTTTGCCCTTGCCAACTTCGAACTGCGGCTTGATTAAGGCGATCACGTCGGCGCGCGCGCGTAGCAAAGTCCTGACCTGCGGCAGAACGAGTTTCAACGATATGAAGGATACGTCGATGGTGGCGAGATCGGCGCGGCTCGGCAGCCGATCCACCGTGAGATAGCGGATATTGGTTTTTTCGAAAACTCGCACGCGCCGGTCTTTGCGCAGCTTCCAATCCAACTGCCCGTAGCCGACGTCAACGGCGAAGACCTCCGCCGCGCCCTGGGCGAGCAGACAATCGGTGAAGCCGCCCGTCGAGGCGCCGACGTCGAGCACGATCCGATCGCGCACTTCCACGGCGAATTCGCCGAGAGCTTTTTGCAGTTTAACCCCGCCGCGGCTGACGTAAGGCTGGCGCTCTTTGAGACGAATCTCGGCTCCGGCATCGACCAGGTCGCCGGCTTTGGTCAGGCTCCGATTATTAACCAGCACCTCGCCCGCCAGGATTCGCCGTCGGCCGTCTTCGCGGCTCTCCACCAATTGGCGCTCGACGAGGAGCCGATCTAAGCGCTGCCTCTTTCCCATCCCTCTTTGCTTTTCTTCTTGGCGCGGCGCATGAGCTGCAGCGCCGCTTGCGCGATGGCGTCCTTATCGAAGCCGCAGAGCTTGCGCAACTCCTCTTGCGTCCCGTGCGGAATAAAACGGTCCGGCACCCCGAGTCTTTTGACTTCCACGCCATTAACGCCCTGATCCGCCAGTGATTCGAGCAGAGCGCTGCCAAAGCCGCCGGCGAGCGCGTGGTCCTCGGCGGTAATCAGGCGCGGCACCCGCGTTAACAGCGCGCTAAACATTTCGCCATCGAGCGGTTTGACAAAGCGCGCATTGACGACCGCGGCGCTGATTCCGAGCGGCGCCAGATCCTGGGCCGCGCGCAGCGCCGGCAACACGGTTTGGCCGATCGCCGCGATGACGATATCGCTGCCGTCACGCAATAGCTCGGCCTTGCCGATGGGCAGGTTCTTCAGCTCCTGGTCCAAGCCCACGCCCCACCCCTCACCGCGCGGATAACGCAGCGAGATCGGCCCACTGTGGTCGATGGCGGTTTTCAACATGTGCTGCAATTCGTTTTCGTCCTTGGGCGCCATGATAACGAGATTGGGAATGGACCGCATATAGGCGAAGTCGAAAACCCCGTGGTGCGTCGGCCCATCGGCCCCGACTAGACCGCCCCGGTCGAGGGCAAAGACTACGTGCAGATTCTGCAAACAAACGTCATGGAGTATTTCATCGTAGCCGCGTTGCAGAAAAGTCGAATAAATCGCCACCACCGGGATGTAGCCTTCGGTAGCCATGCCGCCGGCAAACGTCACCGCGTGCTGCTCGGCGATGCCGACGTCGTAAGTGCGGCGGGGCAGCTCGCGCTGCAACTTGTCGATCCCCGTGCCGCTCCCCATGGCGGCGGTGATGCCGACCACTTTGGAATTTTCCCGCGCCAGACGAATCAAGGCTTGGCCGAAAATCTCGGTGTACGTCGGAATCGGACCTCGTTCTTTCTTGGCCTTGCCCGTGAGCACGTGAAAGGGCGTGACGGCGTGAAACTTGATCGGGTCTTTTTCGGCCGGCGCGTAACCCTTGCCTTTCTTGGTCATGACATGGACCAGCGTGGGACCTTCGACTTTCTTGATGTCCTCCAAAGTTGCGATCATCTGGCCGATGTTGTGGCCGTCGATCGGACCGACGTACTGGAATCCAAGGCTCTCGAAAAGAAAGCCGGGCGTCACCAGGCCGAGAAACGAGTCGCGCAGCTTACGCGCCAGATATTTGATGTTTTCGCCGCTCGGCAGGCTCTTCAGCAGGGTGGAAAGATTTTTCTGCACGCGCACGCCGAGATCGCTGGTAAACTGTCGACTCAAGAACGAGGACACCGCGCCGACGCGCGGATCGATGAAATGTTCGTTGTCGTTCAGCACGACGATTAGATCTTTGTCGAGATGTCCCGCGGAGTTGAGCCCTTCGTAGGTGAGGCCCGCGCTCAAGCCGCCGTCGCTGATGACCGCCACTACTTTGCGCCGGGAGCCGTCCAGTGAATTGGCTTCGACCATTCCCAGGGCAGCGGAGATCGACGTGCCCGCATGACCGGCGCCAAAGACATCGTACTCGCTCTCCTCGCGGCTGAGAAATCCGCTCAGCCCCCCCAATTGGCGGATCGTGGCGAGGCGGTCGCGCCGGCCGCAGAGCAGCTTGTGCGCATAACACTGATGTCCCGTATCCCAGACGATTCGGTCTTCCGGTGTATTGAAGGCGTAGTGCAGCGCTAGGGTCAATTCGACAGCGCCCAGCGTGGAAGCGAAGTGGCCGCCAACTTCGGAAACCACCGAAATCACCTCTTCGCGGATCTCGGCGGCGAGCTGATTCAACTGTTCAATGGTGAAGCCGCGGATGTCTTCGGGATACTCTACGCCATCGAGCAAGCGTGCCATGTTCGATTATTATCTCCTCGCTGCAAATTTTCGCCCTCTCAAAACCGGAGCCGTCTTCGCGCTTTTCAAAGAACCTCGCGTTTCCGCTGCGGTCCAAGCGCCGGCCAAATCCTTAGCGCCGCTACGGCGCTGTCCATTATCGCCTTTCAGTGCCCGCGCCGCCACTTGCACCGCCATTGCACGGAGCGGCTCGGCGGCTTTGCCGAAGGTGCCGAGTTCGCTCAAACAGCGGTCCAAAAGCTCGCTCAGCCGCTGGCGCGCCGGGGCAATGCCGGCCACTGAAGGATAGGTTGCCTTATTCGATTCGCTACGACCCGATTCGGCCAGTTCACCGGGTGCGGTTTCGCCCAGCAGGTCCAGAATGTCGTCAGCGATTTGGAAGGCCAACCCGAGGCTTTCGCCGAAGCGCGTGAGCCGCCTGAGCTCGGCGGTTCTTGCGCCCGCCGCTCGCGCGCCGATGCGTACCGCGGCGCGGATCAGCGCGCCTGTCTTGCGCAGATGGATGTCTTCGACGACGCCGATGTCCACCGCGCGGCGTTCAGCCTCCAAATCGAATGCCTGGCCGCCGACCAATCCGTCAGCACCCACCGCCCAGGCGAGTTCGTGAATCAATCTGAGCACCAGTGTGGCCGGCAAAGCGGCGGCCACGGCCGGCGCCGCCATTATGCGAAACGCCTCTGTCAGCAGGCCGTCCCCGGCGAGCAGCGCCAGCCCTTCGCCGAAGACTTTGTGGTTGGTCGGCCGGCCACGTCTGACATCGTCATTGTCGAGCGCCGGCAGGTCGTCATGAATCAGCGAATAGCAATGAATCATTTCTACGGCGCAGGCCAACGGCAAAAGCGCCTTTCGTCTGGCCCCGAATAGCTCCCCCGCAGCGAGCAACAAGATCGGCCGGATTCGTTTGCCGCCGGGGAAGACACCGTAGCGCATTGCCTTGCCGAGAGCACCGGACCGAGAGTCGAAACGCTTGAGATAACCTGCCAGCGCGCGGTCCACCACCCCGCTGCGTATTCGCAGATAGCTCTCCAGGTCGAAATTTGCCGATGAACGGACGATCTTGCTAGCCAAATTCGTGTCGCGCATTACGCGGAATCGATTAGCCCGTAATGTAGCATCGACCCGCTCGTCGCTACAAATCTTTTTGCTCATAGGATCAGATTTTTTGCCACTGCACCGGTTTCATGTCATAGGGACCGGCTTCGTTGCCGGAGTAAAAGCGGCCAAAGCCGAACCATGTCGCCAACACCCCGACCAGACCCGCGAAAACCGCCAGCCAGTATTGATTCACGATGCAAAAGCCGAGCGGCAGCGCGAAATTGACCGTGTAGACCGCTACAGCGAAACTCACCGAGCCGCGCGGTACTGGCGCCGACTTGTAGAGAATAAAGAACAGCACCAGCCCGCTAATCGCCCAGCCGAAAAGATTCATCCAGGGCATGCCGTAGTAGCTGCCGGCCTCACCCCAGATCCAGTAGCTGGTCACCTTGCTCATCGCCGGATCAAGCAATAAATCCCAAGCCACTAGGAGTGCCGTACCGAAAAGAATCGCGCCGATTCCTGAGGTGCGCTGACGGGCAATCACCCAAGCGGCCCAGCTCACGGTAAACCAACTGAGCGGAATCAATAGCGGCACCAGGCCGAACCATTTCGGACCCAACAAATCGGTATAAGAATACGGGCCGAAAGGAATTCCCCAACCCGTACCCATCAGCTCGCTTGCCAGGCTGACGAAGTAAACCGCGAAAAAGGCGCCAAGCGCCCGGTAGCCATTCGCTGCGAGCGCATGGAGCACCACTGCGAGTCCGCCGAACAGCATGTTGCCAACCGCAAAGCCGTGAAACGCCCAGGTAAAAAACCGCGCCTGCGGGTCAACCTGCATCAGCAAATCGGGGCGGGAAGTAAAAATCCCGTAGCCGAGCAGGCTCGCTAGAACGATCGCACCCTGCATTGCCAAAAAAACCCAGGCCAAAAACTGCATGCAAATTCCTCCTAAAAAATGACTTAGGCACCGTAAGCCGGGTGCGCCAGACAAACTACTCGCTTGACCAATGAGTCCAACACCCAGCGCTGTCCCGCCATCAATCGCAGCGCCGCGTCAAAGTATTGCGGCCGATATACAAGAAAGCGGATGGCGCTGTTGAGCCGCAACCGCGCGGCAAAATTTTCCCGGCAAGCTCGTTGGTACTGGCGCACTAGCGCCGCGTCCAAACTCCCCGCAGGCCAGGCCGCGGCGATCGTGCGCGCGGCTAACTGGCCGCTTCTGAGCGCGAAAAAGATCCCTTCGCCGGTGACCGGTTCGGTCACACCCGCAGCGTCGCCGACCAAAAGAAAACCGTCACCGCCGTAACGGCGACGAGAAAAATAAACCGGCCAGACCGAGCGAAGCGCACCGATCGGCTCGGCGTCGCGCAACAACGTCTGCAGAAATCGATTGCTGTCAAGTGCATCGCGCCGCAGATTGTCAAATGAAGGCGTCTTCCCTAGCTGGGCTTGCCGCAAAGCAAGGCACAGATTGAGGGTATCCGCGTCAAGCCGCAGCAATCCGGCATAGCCGCCGGCGAATTGGTGAATCTCAACGTTGTGACCGACCATTCCCACGTTTTTCAATTGGACTTCGAAGCCCACCGATGCGCTTCGGGCGCTCTGCTGCGCCGAAGGGATACCGAGCCTCTGCACGATGACTGAATTCCTTCCGTCTGCCCCGACCAGTAGTTTGGCGTGCACGGATCCGGGCGTGTTCGTATGCTCGAAAGCGACGCGCCAACCGGACGCATTGGCCTCGATGCCGTTCACCTTGGCTCCTTCCCACACAGAGGCCCCGGCACGCTGGGCCCTTCTCAACAGCACCTCATCCAAATGAAAACGCCTGATGCCGACTCCAAAGACGCGTTCACGTACGGCCGGCAGTGCAGCAAACGCCTCGCGCCCACTAGCCGCCGTCACGCGGAAGCCGGTGACTTTGGTATGCGGTCGAGTCAAGATTTCCTCGCTGACGTCCAATTCGTCCAGAATCGGCCAATTGATCGGATTGACAAAATCGCCACAAAGTTTGTCGCGCGGGAAAATCGCCCGGTCGATCAACACGACGCTTAAACCACGCTGAGCCAAGTCAATGGCGGTTGCACTGCCCGCCGGTCCGGCCCCGACGATGGCGATATCGAACTCCCTCATCGGTTGTCTCCGAGTCTCACCGCCGCGGCCACCCGGAAAGGAAAAACCGAAAACATTTCCACTGCTCCGATATCCGCCCGACGGAAAAGCCCGCGCCATTCACTGAGCGTGAAGGCGCGCCGCACCGACAGCGGCGCATCGATGAGGGTCATCACATTGCGCGTTGTCAGCCGGGTCAGCACACGAGCACCGTGGTAAGCGAGCGGATGGCGCACCAGATCACTGATGACGATCGCGCGCCGCGCCAGCGCAGCCCATTCGTGTAAGAGCGCGATGATTTTTGCTTCAGAAAAGTGATGTAAAAACTGCGAGGCGATGACGAAGTCGAAGGTTCCGGGCGAAAAGGGCGGCGCGGCGGCATCGCCTTGAATAATTTGAATGGCCGGCGAGGTCTTGCTTCGCTCGGCGGCGATACGCGCCGTCGTCGTTTCAGCTTCCAAGCCGATAATACTCGCTGGAACTTTACGATGCCGGCTCCAGGCGAGAATCGCCGCGGGGATATCGGCGCTGCCCGTGCCGACATCGAGAATCGAAATCGGCTTGTCCGGCGCGCGGCCAAGGGCACGCTCGAATGCCAGCAGCACGCTATGCGAACCGTTGAGGTAGCGATTGAGGCGGCGCAGATTACGCAGATCGTCGGCCAGCAGATCCGGGCTATGACCGGAACAGTCCATCATTTCTTTTTCTTCGCTCCGCTTCACGGCATCGCTCCACGCTCGATCACCAGCGCGGAATTTTTCGAGCCGAAGCCGATGCAGTTGCAAAGCGCGATTTCCGCAGGCCTCACGATGCTCTGGTTGGGAATGTAATTGAGGTCGCACTCGGGGTCGAACTCGTCGAGATTGATGGTCGGCGGCAGAAAGCCGCCGTTCATGCCGCAGATCGCCGCGGCCACGCCCGCCGACCCGGACGCGCCTTGCGGATGGCCGATCATCGATTTGATCGAGCTCATCGGCAGGTCATGCGCCCGTTTGCCGAAGCATAACTTGGTGGCGCGCGTTTCGGTCTTGTCGTTCAACACCGTCGACGTGCCGTGCAGCGCCACGTAGCCCACTTCATCCTTCGCCAACCCCGCGTCTTCCAGCGCCAGGCTCATGGCCCGGGCCGGCTCTTCGCCGCTTGGCTCGAGACGAACCCGGTGATAAGCGTCGCAAGTCGAGGCGTAACCGAGCACCTCCGCATAGATCGGTGCGCCTCGTGCCAGCGCCGCGTCGCGCTCTTCTAGGATAAACATCCACGCGCCTTCGCCGAGCACAAAGCCGTCCCGGCCGCGATCGAATGGACGCGAAGCGCGAGCCGGTTCGTCGTTGTAGGAGGTCGATACCGCTTGCATGACGCAAAAGCCCTGCAGGATGCCGGGCGTAATCGTCGCATCGGCACCGCCAACCAGAATATGATCGGCCAAACCGAAGCGAATCTGGTTGAAGGCGTAGCCGAGCGCGTCGGTTGAGCTGGTACAGCCGGTGGAAATCACGTGGCTCGCGCCATGAAAGCCAAAATGAATCGAAAGTTCGCTCGACAGTGAGCCGATGGTCGAGCTCGAGACGTTATACGCGCTGATCTTGCGCATCTGCTCGCTGTAGTAGAGCCGATACTGTTCCTCAAAAAAATCGGCGCTGCCGCCGCCGCTGCCGAGAATCACCGCCCAAGAGCGCCGCTCACCGAGACTCATGGATTGAGGGTTGACCCCGGCGCATTCGAGTGCTTCACGAGCCGCCAGGATCGCCAGGTGCACGGCGCGCCCGGTCCGTTTGAGCTCGCGCGCCGGCAACAAGGCCTCCCACTTGGCGCTTTTCACCTCGCCGGCAACCCGGCACGAGAGTCCGCTCGGATCAAAAGCGGAGATCGTTTCGATGCCGCTCAGTCCCCGGCGTAAGGCATCCTGATAAGCCGCCGCGCCAATGCCAATCGGGCTGACCACGCCGAGCCCGGTGATGACCCCTCGACGCCTTTGCAGGCGCGTATTATGGCTCATGATGTCGCTCCAGGCCGTAGCTTCGCGCGTTCTTTCAACGAACATTGGAATATTTCCAGACGGTTCTCAACGCGCCCGGTGACCAGGGAGTTAACCAGCGCGCTGGCGCCGAGCGCACCAGAATCAAAACGCCGCGCAGCACCATCCAAGTCTTGCGCGCGCTGGTCACGTAGGTGCGCTCGTCCCACGCCCGTGCGCCCCGTCGGATCAACAGCGAGCCGATTTCGGCATAAACCTGGCGCGCGGCCGAAACGGCACAAGCCGAACGAAACGATAGATGCCATAGGCCAGCGTCGCCAGAGCGATAGTAGCGGTTGGCTTCGTTCAGCAAACGAAGCGTGAGCACGGCCAGTTTTTCGCGGTTTTCCGGCGCACCGATCCGGTCATGAGAGATTTTCACTTCGTCGAGCCAGTCGAGCGGCAAGTAAACTCTGCCCATGCCGGCGTCTTCGATGATGTCGCGCGCGATATTGGTAAGCTGCATGGCAATACCCAGATCGGCCGCGTGGCGCAGCGCACTCTCATCGCGCAGTCCCATCACATGCGACATCATCAGACCGACGGTGCCGGCCACCCGGTAACAATAAAGTAAAAGTTCGCGCAAAGTTTGGTAACGCGCGCTGCGCACGTCCATCGCCATTCCCTCGATCAGTTCCAGGGCGTAATGCGCCGGAATAGCGTAGCGGTGCACGATGTATTGTAACGCGATGAAGACCGGTTCTTCTTGTCTTTCAAATCTAAACGCCGAGGCGGTTTTGTCGCGCAGCGCTTTTAAGCGGCGCTCGAGCTCGACTTTGTCAGCGGCTTTGCCAGCCTCGTCTACCTGGTCGTCGCAATAACGGCACCAACCGTAGAGAAACACCGCGGCATCGCGAATCTCCGCGTCGAAAAGCTTGGCCGCCAATGAGAAACTCTTCGAACCTTTGGTCATGATCTCGCGGCAATCATTGAGCGCCGCGCGGATCTCCGGCGCGAATCCGTCATCCATAAGAAGCCTCCGCGGCTCTGCCGGCGCTGCGCGACAAAACCTCCGGCAAATCTTGCAGGATCAAATGGGCTGTCGCTTTGCCCGAATTGATCACCCCCGGAATACCCGCGCCGGGATGGGTCCCGGCGCCGGCAAAGTACAACCCGCCGATATGCCGATCCCGATTGTGCACGCGAAAATAAGCGCTCTGCAGAAGCCGCGGTTCGAGCGAGAAAGCCGAGCCATGATGCGCATTGAGTTCACTGGCGAAGTCCGCCGGGGTAAAAATTCTTTGCGTCAGCAGCGACGCGCTGAGACCGGGCATATAGCGCCGTTCCAAATACTCGAAAATCTTCGCCGCATAACGCGGCCCTTCGGCGCGCCAGTCGATGCTGAGCTTACCCAGGTGCGGCACCGGCACGAGTACATAGAACGCGTCGCATCCGGGCGGCGCCAGCGTCGCGTCCGAACGCGTCGGCGCATGCAGATAGAGAGAAAAATCATCGGCCAGCCGGCCGCGCTCGAAGATATCGTCCAACAGTTCGCGGTAACGCGGTCCGAAGATCACGTTATGATGCTGCAGGTTGGGATAGCGCCGATTGGTGCCGAAGTAGATGAGGAAGAGCGACATGCTATATTTTTTTCGCCTGAGGCGGCGTCGCATCGGCTCCGCCCGTAGCTCGCCGTCGAGCAGAGCGTTATAAGTGTGCACCACGTCGGCATTGCTGACCACCAGGTCGAAATTCTCTTCGCCGGCCGATCGAGTTCTCACGCCCGTAACCGCGCCGCCGTTGGTGACGATCCGGTCAATTTCTGAATTGAAGCGAATCTCGCCGCCGAGTTCTTGAAACAATCGCACCAGCGCCTGAACCAGCTGGCCGGTGCCGCCCTTTGGAAAAAAAACTCCCCACTTGCGCTCGAGGTAATGAATCAGCGTGTAAATCGACGTGGTGGTGAACGGGTTGCCGCCGACGAGCAACGAATGGAAACTAAAAAGCTGTCGCAGGTGCGGATCCCGAACGTGTTCGGCCACCCTACTATACACCGACCGATACGCCTTCAGGCGGATCAACTGCGGCGCCACCGCCGCCATGCTCGTGAGATTCAAAAACGGCACGTGAACCAGCTTTTCATAGCCCTCGTGAAAAACTTCCTGCGAATAGCGCAAAAACTTTTGATAACCTTCCCAATCGGCCGGCGACTTGGCGCGAATTTGCCGTGCGAGCGCGCCGTCATCGTCCGAATAGTCGAATTGGTACCCGTCGTCCCACAACAGGCGGTAAAAGGGTCTGACCGGCAGCAGTTCGACGTAGTCGCTGAGCGATTTTCCCGCAACTGCAAACAATTCCTCCAGACAATGCGGCGCGGTAATCACAGTCGGTCCGGCGTCGAAAGTAAAACCGTTATCTCGATAAACGTACGCTCGGCCGCCGGGCTGATCGCGCCTTTCGAAAATCACCGTCTGCAACCCGGCAGCCTGCAAGCGTATCGCCGCCGCGAGACCGCCGAAGCCGCTGCCAATGACGGCGGCTCGTCGGTTATTCATAGGCCACCGCGATCTCTTGGCCGAGCTGGTGAAGCTCATGGAAGGCGCGCGCCGACCATTTCACGCGATTGAGCACAAGACGTTTTTCCAGCCGCGCAAAAGCGCGCTCAAGATGCTCGCGCGCGCTCATCCGGGCGGCTTCGATCAGACCCTCAGTGCTGAGCCTTTTTTCCAACAACACAGGCTCCGGCAGGCGCGCCACCGCTTTGAGGAACGCCTCGTAACCGTCAGCGTCGCACCGGCTTGCGGCGCAGGCCCAGATCCAGGAAGGGCGCGCGAGTAAGAGATCTTCGTAGCGTTTGAGCGGGTCGCATTTGCCGGTAATATTGCCTACGTCGTCAAACATCTGTAAGGCGACGCCAAGCTCGACGCCAAAATCATCGAGGAGCGCGAGCAGCGCCTCCGACGCATTGGCCACCGCGCCACCGAGCAGCGCCGCAAACCCCGTCAACGCTCCGGTTTTCAGACGCATCGATGCCAGGCAAAGCTCGGTTACCGAAGCCTGCGGCAAATAATTGATTTTCGTACCGAGGTCGATGGCTTGGCCGAAATGCGCTCTTAACAACGTCCGGTGGCAATGCTCGTAGACAGAAAACAATTGCCCGCGCGATAAACCGCTGCCCTTTAGCACTTCAAACGGCCAGAAATAAAGCCAATTGCCGGCGTTGAGCGCAAGCGGCATGCCGTATTCGACATGCACGCAGGGACGGCCGCGGCGCAGTTGGCTGCCATCTTCGATATCATCCACGATAAGGGAACCGGCGTGGATCAATTCCACGGCTTCGGCGCAAGCCCGGCATTGCTTGGCCGCCCTAAACGACACTGCACCTTCGTTGTCGACCAGGCGATAGCACATGCTCACCAGCTGAGCGCGCACGCGCTTGCCGCGGTTTGAAATAAGCGAATGCGCTGGCTCGATCAAAGTTTTTTGCAGCACCTCTTCAACCGCCGCGCTTTCGAAGCCGATAACCTGGCCTAGGCGCCCATCCGAAGCGGCGTCATGATCGAAACGGCCGCCATGATGCTTTCGGCCTACCTCTGGTAGCGCCAGCGCCGAAGCCTCCGCGTAGAGACCGGCCCTTTGATCGTTCGATCGCAACATGTTTTTTTCTCCAGTCATGGCTGCTCGGAAAGTAAACTTTCCGGCGCGACTCCCAGCGCATTGGCGAGTCGCACCAGAATATCCATCGAGACATTTTGCTTGCCGCCCTCGACGGCCACGATGCACACCCGAGTCACCGCGGTTGCCTCGGCCAATTGCTCCTGCGTCCAACCTTTGCGCGTGCGCAGATCGCGCACCCGGCGTGCCAGCACCAGTTGATATTCTTTCAAAACAGCGCCAGGCTCATAGGAACGCAACAGCCTGCCGATGATCGCCACGCCCTCGACGGCATCGCCGGCGATATGACACTGGCGTCCCCAGCTTCGGTTCGCCCCCTTCCCTTGCACCGCCTGACCGCCGAGCACGGTCTGCAGTGCCGGAGCAGCAAGCTCAAGGCCCTCGAGCGCCGCGTCCCCTTTTTCCAGACCGTTCTCCAGGGTGATGGACAGCGCGAGAACTTGTGGCTGGCGCCCTTTGACAATTTCGATCAACGCTTCGTTGGGCACATTGGCGCCGACAAAATCGACGTTCCATCCTTGAGCCAAACAAAGGTCGGCCGTCATGCGCGCGCCGACGTAATGAAGCTCGCCCTCGACACAACCGATCATGACGCGGTACGGCGAGCGTGCGTCATGCTTGGCGAAGAGCGCCCGCAGACGCTCCATCTGGCCGACGACAATCTCGGTGGCCAGGTGTTCCTCGCCGACGCCGATATCGCTTCGGCACCACAAGTCACCGACCGTTACGAGCGCCGGGCTCATCACTCTCGTGTAAATATCGGCGAGGGTCTGCTGCGCCGACAGTAGTTCGCCGACAACGCGCTCGGCGCTGTGGTGATCACCCCGGACAATCGCGTCCGTAAAGCTTACTACTTGGGTGGCGAAAAAGTCCGCTCTTGCAGCCTTTGCGGAGCTTGCCAATGTGCGGGTCGCATTCATCGCTAACTAATCGATCCTTCGTCGGTTACAACCTCAGCGACAACAGCGCACCTTTGAGTTGCGTATACTTGAATTTAAAACCGAGCTTGAGAGCGGCGTCCGGCACCACCCTCTGGCTCGCCAACAGCATATCGGCCATTTCGCCCACCATCACCGCCAGCACCGAAGCCGGTACGCGCGCCCACGCCGGCCGGTTCAAAACGGCTCCCAGAGTTCGGGCAAACTCGGTCATGGTGACCGGATTGGGTGCGGTCGCGTTGAAAGCGCCGCCTGTTTGGTTTTCCATCAGGAAACAAATCAGTCCGATCTCATCTTCGATATGGATCCACGGGACATATTGCTGCCCGGAACCGAGCGGTCCGCCGGCAAACATTTTGAATGGAGGCAGCATTTTTTTTAGCGCACCGCCTCTGTTGGCAAGCACGATGCCGGTGCGCAGCAGGACAACTCGGGTGCCGAGCGCTTCGGATTTACGCGCTTCCGTTTCCCACTCCAGGCAAAGCTGGGCGAGAAAATCGTTTCCCGGCGGGCTCGCCTCGGTGACCGTTTCGTTGCCGCGGGAGCCGTAGTAGCCGACCGCCGATGCGTTGATTAAAAACTTCGGCCTAGCTTGAGCGGAGGACATCGCGCCCACTAGTGCGCGGGTAGTCTCGATGCGGCTCGAGCGCAGGCGATCCTTTTGTCGCCGGCTCCAGCGTTTATCGGCGATCGGTTCGCCGGCGAGGTTGATGACGCCGTCGGCACCATCGAGCGCCTGCTCCCATTCTCCGGGTTCTCCCGGTCGCCACTTGAGCCAGCGCTGGTTGCGCGCTTTGCTTTGCCGCTCAGTCCGGCTAAGCAGCGTCAGAGTGTGGCTTTGGCGCGACAATTGATCTACCAGCGCGGCTCCGATAAGACCCGATGCTCCGGCAATGACGAGCTTCATGAGCGTCCCCTGAACTGACCGTATATCCGTTCGATTCCTTGTGAAGTCATTTTTAATTGACATATTTAGATAAAATGTTATCAATAGTCAACATCACCTCTCAAAATAATTTTGCTGATAAACCTAAAGTCGGCATCAGCGCCTGCCGGCTCGGCCGGCGCGTGCGCTATGATGGCGGTCACAAGCGCGACTCTTTTCTTGCCGAACTGTACGGCAAATTCGTTGAGTTTGTACCCCTCTGTCCGGAGGTCGAAGCCGGCATGGGCGTGCCGCGCGAAAGCGTGCGGCTCGTAAGCGCATTGCCCGGCGATATAAAGATGATTGCGGAAAGGTCCGGTACGGACTGGACCGCGGCGATGCACCGCTTCGCCGCGAAGCGGCTGCGCGAGCTCGCTTGCTTGCGTCTCTCCGGTTACATCTTCAAGAAGGTTCCCCGAGCTGCGGCGTCGAGCGGGTGCGTCTTTACGACTCGAAGGGCATGCCCAAGCGCACCGGCCGCGGCCTATTCGCTGCTGCGCTCATGCACCAGTGGCCGCTCTTGCCGGTGGAGGAAGAGGGGCGTTTGAACGATCTCAAGCTGCGCGAGAATTTTATCGAGAGAGTTTTCGTCTACCATCGTTGGCAACAGACCGCGGCCGCGCGCAAATCCATCGGCGCACTCGTGCATTTTCACACGACTCATAAATATCTGCTGCTGGCGCACAGCCAGCGCCACTATCGCCAGCTCGGCTCGCTCGTGGCCAACGCCAAACACCGGCCGCGTGCCGTGTTGTACGATGAATACGCGAGCCTATTCATGCAAGCGTTAGCGGTCCCAGCAACCGCAAAGTCCCATGCCAACGCGTTGGACCACATGATGGGTTACTTCTCGAGCCGGCTCACGGTTGCCGAACGGCAGGAATTGGTGCAGTTGATCGGCGAGTTTCGCCACCGGCTTTTACCGTTGGTCGTGCCGCTCACTTTGATGATCCACTATGTGAAAAAATATCGCGTCGAATATTTGCAGGAACAGATCTATTTGCAACCCAGTCCGAAGGAGCTGATGCTGCGCAACCACGTCTAAGCTTTGCGCGGGCCCAAACCATGAAAACCTTTTCGCTTAAACAAACCATTTGGCTGCCGCAACCACGCGGAAAAATTTTTGCGTTTTTCTCGAACCCGGGGAATCTCGATTCGTTGACGCCGCCGTGGCTCAAATTTTCAATCGTCACTCCGACAGCAACCGAGATCGGCAGAGGCACGCTGCTCGATTACCGCTTGCGCCTGCACGGGCTGCCGATCCGCTGGCAGAGCGAGATCTCCCTCTGGGAGCCGCCCGAGCGGTTCATCGATCGACAAACCATCGGACCCTTCCCTCTGGGTGCATGAGCATACATTCGCCGAGCGCGACAACGGCACCCTCGTCGGCGATGAAATCGAATACGCCGTGCGGGGTGGCGCCTTGGTTCAGAAATGCTTGGTCGCGCCCGACTTGGAAAAGATTTTTGCCTATCGCCATCAAGCCCTACAAAGACTGTCTGGCCCGGGAGGCACGGTAGCCCAGGGGGCTTAACTCCGCCCTTTTTCCAAGTCGTTGATCGCGGTGATGTACGCTTGGCTGTCGAACTTGCGCGAGGTGGTGTCATAGGACATGTAGCGAATCTTGCCGTAGACCGGCCGCTCCGGACCCCAGGCCCGATCGTGCTTGCCGACGATCGCCCAGGCGATCCCGGCATAACCGTTGGGATCGCGCCCATCCAGTTCATAGCGGTCGTTGAGGCGAACGGCGATTGCAAATGCGGCCGCGGCAGTGGGACTCCATTCGAGGATTTTTTCGCCCAATACATGCGCAGATAACCATGCATCCAGCCGGTCAATACCATCTGTTTCTGCGCCGCGTTCCACAACGGATCGTGGCTCTCGGCGTTTTCCAGCTGAGCCGCCGAATAAAAAAATCTTCGCGAATCTCTTTCATGGGCCGTAAGCGTGCGCTCGGCCCACGGCTCGGAGGCCTCTGCAGAGTCGTAATGCGGATTGAAACGAACGAAATTGACGGCCAACTCGCGGCGCACGATCAGCTCTTCGAGATAGGCCTGCCTATCCGCCGCCGGCGCATCCGCTTGCGTGACCACCGCCGCGATCCGCTGAACACCGATCTGGCCAAAGTGCAGATAGGGCGAGAGCCGGCTCGTGGCGTCGAGCTCGGGCCGATTGCGATTGGACGCGTAGCCTGTGAGGCGATCACGAACAAACGAGCGCAGCGCTGCATGCGCCGCGCGCGGGCCGCCGGCAAAGTGCGCAACCGGCCCAACCGATCGGTCGATTGGAAACTCATCGAACAGTCCCTCTTCAGCCGCGGCGGTTTCGATGGCCGCAGGACGGCGCCACTTGACGCGAGCGCTAGGATTGCTCGGCGGTACGAGAAATTTGTCGAGCAGCGCATGGATCTTGGGACGGATCGTGCGCGCGGCGAAGTGTTCTCTGCCAAGCAACCGGCTTGGCACGACCGCGTCAGCATCGACGGTCCAAAACGGCACGGTGATTTCGCGCGCGACCCGTTTAGCGGCTCGCTCGGCGTCGCGGAGCGGGTTTTCATCGCCGATCACCAAACATGGCCGAACCTGCGCGCAGAATTTCACCAGCCCCTTGTCGTCGCCGCGCCAGATCACCATACCAACCCGGCGCTTGGCGAACTCGTCCGGCAACTCGCAAAGTCCCTGACGCAGGAACTCATAATGGCGCAAATTGGCGTGATGGGCATGCGCCAGCAAGTGAAAAAATACCACCACCGGTTTGCCGAGCAGGTTGGCCGCTTCGATGGCGATATTGAGAGCTGGATTATCGCGCGCACGTTGCGCGCGGCGCATCCAATAAATAACACAGTCGCCACCGTTGTCCGGCGCGCCGGTACGGCGCCTTGCTACGCGCGCATCAAACTCCAAGGATTCGAGGCTGTCCATGTCGACTCCTGAAACGGTAAGTGCGCTTGGCCCCTGTGACGTACGTCTGATAAAAATAATCGAACGGATGTGGAGGTCAAATTCTATGGCGAGTC
>Ga0073934_10001310_pt1 | contig 60909 bp, 58 predicted proteins | sample LarsenN4metaG_FD_76834 | JGI IMG/M metagenome (GOLD analysis project Ga0073934, IMG submission 76834) | Hot spring sediment bacterial and archeal communities from British Columbia, Canada, to study Microbial Dark Matter (Phase II) - Larsen... ... | reverse complement strand
TTCTACAGCGTCGAGGTCAACGTGCTGGTCAATCTCGACGTCTGGAAGGGGCTGAGCGAGGCCCAGCGCAAGGTGCTGAGCGAGGCGGCGTCGTGGCTTGAGGGGCTTGACCGCGAGAACGAGGCGGCGATCAAGGCGGAGCGCGAGCGCCAGGCCAAGGCCGGCATCCAGGCGATCGACTTCGGGGCCGCGGCGAGCGAGGCGTTCCTGAAGAAGGCCAACGACGTGGCCTGGGCCTCGGTGATCAGGCGCGCGCCGGAGAGCGGCCCGAAGCTGCGCCAGCTCGCAGGGAATTAAGGCTGCGACCATGACGGTCTCCCTATCCCTCCCCCGCTCGCGGTGGAGGGTCGGGGAGGGGGATGCGGCCTCGCATCCGCCCTCTCCCGGAGCGCTTCGCGCTCCGATCGCCCGCGCAGGCGAAGGATGCAGGCGGCCAAGTCGCGCGGGCGGCGCATGATCCGTCTTTCCAACATCTTTGGCCGCCTGCTCGACACGCTTGCCGCCGTCGCCGCGCTGACGCTGCTGGCGATGGTCGTGCTCGTGTCGGCCGACATCGTGCTGCGCAATCTCGCCCGCAGCGGCTTTCCCTGGGCCAATGAGGTCACCGAATACGCGCTCTACGTCATCACGCTGCTGACCGCGCCCTGGCTCCTGCGCCGAGGCCAGCACGTACGGCTCGATCTCGTTCTCACCTTCGTGCCGGCGCGTGCGGCCTTCGTGATGGAGGCGGCGGCCGACATCCTGGGCCTTGCCGTGTGCCTCTTGATGATGCGCTACGGCATCAAGATGGCCATCGACAGCGCCATGCTGGGCTCGATCACGATCAAGAACCTGGTGTTTCCCGAATGGTGGCTGCTGGCGCCGCTGCCCGTCTGCTTTGCGCTGGTCGCGGCCGAATTCGTGTTCCGCTTCGACCGGCTGATGCGCGGCCCGCGCACCCGCCGGATCGAAGCGACCTCGGTGGGGTAAGGGCGATGGACTTGCTGTTGCGCCGCGCCGTGGCCTCTCCGCCTGCCGCAGTCGCGGAGCGAGTCTCGTGAGCTGGATCGAAGCGAGCGTCATCCTTTTCGGCGGGCTCGTTGCGCTGATGGGGCTTGGGCTGCCGGTCGCCTTCGGCTTTCTCGCTGTCAATATCGTCGGCGCGGTGATTTTCCTTGGCGGCGAACAGGGCCTTTCCCAGCTCGCTCGCAACGCGGTGCAGTCGGTGACGAGCTTTTCACTCACGCCGATTCCCTTCTTCGTGCTGATGGGCGAGGTGCTGTTTCATTCCGGCGTCGCGCTGAAAGCGATCGATGCGTTTGCGCTGCTCATTCGCCGCGTGCCGGGCCGGCTGTCGGTGATCGCCATCGTCGCCGGAACCGTCTTTTCCGCGATCTCCGGCTCGACCATCGCCACCACCGCGCTGCTTGGCAGTCTGCTGTTGCCGACCATGCTCGAGCGCGGCTACGACAAGCGCCTCGCCATGGGGCCGATCATCGGCATCGGCGGGGTCGACATGCTGATCCCGCCGTCGGCGCTCGCAGTCCTGCTCGGCAGCCTTGCCGGCATTTCCATTTCCGGCCTTCTGATCGGCGGCATCGTGCCGGGGCTGATTCTGAGCGCGCTGTTTGTCGGCTACATCGTGCTGCGGGCGGCGCTCGACCCCTCGCTTGCGCCGGACGAGGCGCTGGACGACACCCCGCGAGGCCTCGCGCGCTGGATGCCTTTCGCCGTGCACGTGCTGCCGCTCGTCCTGATCTTCGGCCTGGTGGTGGGTGCCATGACCGCGGGCTGGGCGACGCCGACCGAGGCCGCAGCGCTCGGTGCGGTCGGCACGATCCTCGCCGTCTGGCTCTATCGCAGCTTGAGCCTTGCCGGACTGATGCGGGCGCTCACCGGCACCGTCGCGGTCTCCGGCACGATCCTGTTCATCATCGTGGGCGCCACCACCTTCTCCCAGGTGCTGAGCTTCTCCGGCGCCACCAACGGCATCGTCAGCCTCGTCGCCGCGCAGAACCTGCCGGCCGAGGCGGTGGTTCTCGGCATGATGGCGGTGCTCCTGTTCCTCGGCTGTTTCGTCGACCAGGTGTCGATGATGCTGATCACGCTGCCGTTCTTCATGCCGCTCGTGCAAAAGCTCGGCATCGATCCGGTCTGGTTCGGGGTGCTGTTCCTGATCTGCATGCAGCTTGGCCTGCTCACCCCGCCGTTCGGCCTGCTCCTGTTCACGATGAAGGGGGTTGCGCCGCCGTCGGTCAGCATGAACGATGTCTTTCTCGCCGCCTTGCCCTATGTCGGCTTCGGTCTTGCGGCGCTCGCGCTGGTGTTCCTGTGGCCCGCGCTGGCGACGCATCTGCCGCGGCTGCTCGGAGGTTGAACCATGCAGGAGCGCTTTGTCGACATTCCCACCGCGGATGGCCGCATGGACGCCTTTCTCGTCCATCCCGAGGAGGGCGGACCGTTTCCCGCCGTGCTGGTGCTGATGGACATCTGGGGTCTGCGCGAGGAGCTCTACGACATCGCCCGCCGCGTCGCCACCGTCGGCTACTGTTGCGTGCTGCCGAATTTCTGGTACCGGCGCGGCAAGGTGCGTTACGAATTCCGCGACGAGAAGGGACGGATGCGTTCGCTGGTCACACTGCCGAAGGCGGTGCAGGACGAAATCCGCGACAATGCGCGTCTCGTCACCGATCGCATGGCGATGGCCGACGTCGGTTCGGCGCTGAAGTTCCTCGACGGCGTGCCGGCGGCGCGACCGGGAGCGAGAGGTTCACTCGGCTATTGCCTGGGCGGGCGATATGCGCTGCAGGCCGCCGCCGAATATCCGGATGTGCTGCGCGCCAGTGCCAGCATGCACGGCACGACGCTGGTGTCGGAGGCCCCCGACTCGCCGCACCGTTTCGTGGACAGGATGCGGGGCGAAGTCTATTGCGGCTTTGCCGAAAACGATCCCTGGGCGCCCCCGTCCACCGTCGAGACGCTGGCCAGGCTGTTCGAGCAGGCGCCAGCCGTCCGCTACCGTGCGATCGTGCATGCGGGCGCCGAGCACGGCTATGCGCTGCCCGACCGCGACATCTTTCACAAGGCCGCAGCCAACCGCGACTGGGAACGCATCTTCGCCATGTTTCGCCGCCAACTGGGTTAGCGCGCATGGTCCGCGGTGTGGCCGCACCAGCGGCGATCAGAATCCGCCGAGTGCGCGCTTGGGCAGATAATGCAGCACGCGCTGCTCGACCAGGATCACGAGCAGATAGGCGACGCCGCCGACCAGCGTGAGCAGAAGGATGGCAACGAACACCATCGGCGTGTTGGCCTGGCCTTCGCCGAAGGCCAGCAGATAGCCGAGCCCGACGTTGCCGCCGACCAGCTCGCCCACCACGACGCCGACGACGGCGAGTGTCGAGCCGATGCGCAGCCCCGCGAACAGCGGCGGCAACGATGCCGGGAACTCGATTTTCCAGAAGATCTGCGCGCGCGTGGCCTTGAATGCGCGCGCAAGATTGATCAGGTCGGGATCGACCGTGCGCACGGCGGTGAGCACGTTGACCAGCACCGGGAAGAACACGATCAGCACCGCCACCAGGATTTTCGGATAGATGGTGAATCCCATCCACAGGATGAACAGCGGCGCGAACGCCACCTTGGGGGCGATCTGCAGGGCGAGGATGTAGGGCGACAGCGCCACTTCCGCGGTCGGCGACATGCCGAGCACATAGCCGAAGAAGGCGCCGAGCAGGCTGCCGATCAAAAAGCCGATCAGCACTTCGGCGGCGGTCACGCCGGTGTGGGTGGCGAGCGCACTGACATGCCACATGCGCACCGCCTCCTGGGCAACCGCTGACAGGGGCGGAATGATGAAGCCCGGTATGCCGAGCAGGCCCGGGCCCCATTCCCAGGCGGCGAGGAAAATGACAAGCAGTGCGACGCTTGCCGCGGTGCCCCGTCGCAGCCGATCGGCGGTGGAGGGCTCGCTCACGCCGGCACCCGCTCGGATGCGTCGGGCAAGTGGTCGATTCCGAGCCGCTCCATCAATCGTCCGGCGTACTCGGTGACCCGTGGGTGCTGCCGGCGCGCGATCGGATCGTCGCGATCGGGCAGGGCAATGCAAATCTCGTCGATGATGCGACCGGGGCGTGCGCTCATGACCAGCACGCGGTTTGACAGCGTGATCGCCTCGATCAGATCATGGGTGATCAGCAGCGCGGTCTTGCGCTCGCGTTGCAGGGTCTGTGCCAATTCGCGTTGCAGCACCATGCGGGTCTGCGCATCGACGGCCGAGAACGGTTCGTCGAGCAGCAGGACCGTCGGTTCGACCGCAAGCGTGCGCGCGAGCGCCACGCGCTGGCGCATGCCGCCCGAGAGCTGGTGCGGATAATGGCCGGCGAACTCGGCAAGGTTGAGGTTCTTCAGCAGCGCCAGCGCCCGCCGCCGGCGTTCGTCGGCAGCCACCCCACGGATTTCGACGCCGAACATGACGTTCTCGATCACCGTGCGCCAAGGCAACAGCAGGTCCTTCTGCAGCATGAAGGCAACGTGGGCGTTGGGACCCTCAAGCCGCTCGCCGTCGACGAAGGCCTCACCCTCGCTCGGGGTGGTCAACCCCGATCCGATGTTGAGCAGCGTCGACTTGCCGCAACCGCTCGGCCCGATCAGCGCCACCACCTCGCCATCGTGCACGGCGAAGCTCACGCCCTGCACGGCGGTGAGGCTCTCGCCGCGCGCCTGCGGGAAGCGCATGGTGACATTGCGGTATTCGAGGCGGATCGAATTTGGCATCCGTCGGGTCGAACGCGGCTATGGCTGTGCCCCGAGTATAGGCACAGCAGGAGCGCCCCGGGCTAGGGTGATCGGGCCTCGCCTTGCGGCGCGATGCCATGGGATGGCATGCAGGCACCGCGGCGGCCGCCATGGCGATGGAGACTCCGCGGCCGGGCTGCTACTCTTGCATCGGCCGCTTTCTGCGACCAACGAAGATGGGGGAACAGCATGTCCGCACAGGGCCCGAGGATTTCACGCCGCGCGCTGTTGGCGGCGGGCTCTGCGCTCGGCGCCGGCGTTCTGACGTCGTCCGCACGGGCGCAGGGGACCGAGAAGGTGACCTATCTGTTTCCGGCGCCGCCGGCCTTGCCGGCGTTCGGGCCGATCCGGCTCGCCCAGGGCAAGGGCTATTATCGGGAGGCCGGCCTCGACGTGGCATTTGCCGTCGGACGCGGCGGTGTCGACGTCGCCAAGCAGGTCGGCGCCGGCAACGCGCCGCTCGGCGGCATCCTCGCCGACGGGCCGATCTTCGTGCGCGCCAACGACGTGCCGATCAAGACCGTGGCGGTGTTCGGCGGCAAGGGCTTCATGCAGCTCGTGGTGCGCGAGGATTCCGGCATTCAGAAGCCGGCCGATCTGCGCGGCAAGACCATTACCGTCATGTCGTTCCAGGACACGACCTTCTATGCCCTGCTCGGCCTGATGGCGAGCGCGGGTCTCACCCAGACCGACGTCGATATCCAGCAGGCGGGGCCGGTCGGGGTGTGGCAGTCGGTCGCGGCCGGCCGCTCCGCCGGCATGGCCGGCGTGCCGGACTGGATTGCGGCGGTGCAGGCCGCCGGCACCAAGGTCAATGTCCTGCCAACCGACGAGTTCTTCCCGCATATGGCGCAGGCGATCGGTGCATCCGACAGGATCATCAAGGAAAAGCCGGAGCTTGTGCGCAAGTTCGTGCGTGCTTCGCTGCGCGGGATGAAGGACATCATGGACAACCCGGACAAGGCGGCCGACGATTTCGTGCGCTTTGTGCCGGAGTGGAAGGACAAGGAGGGTCAGGTCAAGGTCGCGCTCAACTATTACGCCAAGCTCGTGTATCCGGGGCAAAGCGTCTTGGGAGAGGTCAACCCTGAGCGCCTCGCGCGGCTGCAGCAGTTCTATCTCTCCAAAGGTTTCATCCAGAAGGCCTCGCCGGTCGCGGAGCTTTACACCAACGAGTTCGTGAAGTAGCGCAGGGGCTCAGTCACGCGGCAAGGGGTGACGATCCTGCCCCTTTCCTCGGTCGAGGGGAGCGGGTGACGCGGGCAGGGGGCAGCAACGGTCTATTTCTTGTAGCCGTCGGTGCCCTGCCAGCCGGTCGCGGAAATGTCGAAGATCACGCCGTCGGGGTCCTTGAACTTGCGCTCGAAGTTGCCGTGACGTTCGTCGCCGAGGTCAAAGAAGAACGTGCCGCCGGCAGCCTCGATCTTCCGCTGCGTCTCGGCGAGATCGTCAACCTGGATGCCGAAGTGGTGCGCACCGACATAGGTCTGGCCTTCCTTGATGTCGGAAGCCTTCTCGCCGCCCTTGCCCTTGAAATTGAGCAGCGCAAGGTTGATCACCCCGTCGCTCATGTAGATGGCCGAACCGATGTCGAGGTCCTCGCGGCCGATACGCTTGAATTCGAAAACCTTTGCGTAGAACTCGGCCGCCTTGTCGAGGTCCTTCACGCAGACGGCGATGTGGCGCAGACGGGCCATGGCTGTCTCCCAACCGGTTTTGCGCATCATAGCCCCGCCTGCGCGGATGTGCCACGCGCTCTTCCGCCCCCTTGCGGCAGAGGATGACGATCGATGCCGGAAGCGCTTAACATGCACGCATGACCCGACGGCACGCGGAGATCGCGGGCGCCGGCTTTGCCGGCTTGACCGCGGCCTGTGCGCTCGCCCAGCGCGGCTGGAGCGTGCGCGTGCACGAACGCGCCGAGCGTCTGCGCACCACCGGCGCCGGCATCTACATCTACGAGAACGGTCTGCGGGTGCTCGAGGCCGTCGGTGCCTACCAGGCGGCGGTGCGGGGGGCTCCGTTCGCGCACACGCGCGAGGTGCGCGACGAGAAGAACCGCCTCATTTCCGTGCACCGTTGGCACGGCAGCCGGGTGTTCTCGATCGTGCGCCAGACCGTCATCAATGCGTTGGCTGAATCGGCCACGCTCTCCGGCGCCGAGATCGTCACCAACTCGACGGCGGTCGCGGCGCGCCCGGAGGGCGAACTGATCATGGCGGACGGACGCCGGCTGAAAGCCGATCTCGTGATCGCCGCCGACGGCACCCATTCGCGCCTGCGCGACAGCCTCGGGCTCCTCGCCAAGCGCAAGGCGCTGGTTGACGGCTGCACCCGTCTCCTCATCCACAAGACCGAGGAGGAGCGGGGCGCGGACGGCGCCACCACGGTCGAATATTGGTCCGGCAACCGCCGCGTGCTCTATACCCCCTGCAGCGAGACCGAGGTCTACATCGCGCTCACGATGCTCGATCGCGACGAGGAGGCAAAGGCCGTGCCGGTGCGGCGCGACGTCTGGGAGCGCTCCTTTCCGCATCTGGCCCCGCTGATCGCTCGCCTTTGCGGGGAGGGCCGCTACGACCGCTTCGAGCTGATCAAGCTCAGGCGCTGGTCCGCCGGTCGCGTCGCGGTGATCGGCGACGCGGCCCATGCGCTGCCCCCCAACATCGGCCAGGGCGGTGGTTGCGCCATGATGAACGCGCTGTCGCTTGCCGTCTATCTCGACCGGCAGAACGACATCGGCGACGCGCTCGTTGCCTGGGAAAACAACGAGCGGCCGCTCACCGAGCACACCCAGCGCGTCTCCTGGCTGCTCGGCCTGCCGACCACCTGGCCGCCAAGGTTGCGAGCGAAGGTGCTCGCGCTGGCCGGTCGCTCGAAATGGCTCGTGGCCCAGCGGACGAAAACCGCGCTCCACTGCCCGACCGGGACGTGATGTGGGCTCACCGCACGCGCCACGCGCGCCTTCGTCGCGTCCAGGAGTGTCCCGGTGGGTCCGAAGCACACGAGGAGCCCGTCGCTTCGAGCGCGACGGCTTGGAAAAGCCTCGCCATCGCGCAGAGCGGCGGTGCCGCGCCTCAAGAAATTCAGAACGGTTGGGTGATGCCGTCGAGCGGAGCGTCGCAATTGATCAGATCGACCCGCTTCCAGGCGATGCGGATCGCGCCATCGATCAGCACCAGCCGGTGCCAAACGGTGCCGGCGAACAGCCGCTGCTGCTCGCGGCGATACTCGACCATGATGAGCTTGGAACGCACGGTGCAGGCTGAGCCGTCCCCTTCCTCGATCGTCGGGTTGCCGACGATGCGGCTCGTGCGCGAACGCGGCTCCTGCGAATACATGCGCGGGCTTGCGAGCCTGCGCACGCGCGTCTCCAGCAGCCGGCGGTCGTCGTAGATCAGCGACACCGTATCGTGCGGATTGTCCTGGCCGGGTTCGCTCGGCACCCAGTACCAGCCGTCGGCGGTGAAAAGGGCAAGCCAGTCGTCGAACTTGGCCTCGTCGAGCAGGCGCGCTTCGTGCAGCAGGAACTGCTCGCATCGATGCAGATCAAGCGGCTGCAGCGCGGCGCGTGCCGCGCGACCGCGCAGCGGGGTCACCCGCCGGCCGCTTGGTGCGGCGATCCTCGGACGCGCTTTCTGCCGTTTCGCCATCCGCCTACGACGCCGCGCGGGCAGGCTCGGCCGGGGTGCGGTTCATGTAGCCGAGCCAGGCCTCGAGCATGTTGCGGATATAGACTTCGCTGGTCGAATTGATGCCCTTGCGGCCGCCGTGCGCGTCCGGCTGGTCGGTCTGGTAGCCGCGGCCGATCTGCAGCCATTCGGTGCCTTCGCTGGAAAGGCCAAGGTCGATGCGGTTGTAGATTTCAAGGTCGTCGGTGAGCACGAGCGAGCCTGTGCCGTTGACGATGTTGGCAAAAGCGATGGTGTTGCGGAACATCTGCTCGGGCGCCCCCTTGAGGCGGAAGTTGAAGGTCTGCACCACGGTGCGGTCGACCGCCACCGGATGCACGACGCGCAGCTGCTGGAACTGGCTCATCATCGACACGTTCGGGTAGATGTTGGAGTTCCAGCGCCGCACCTCGAGGATGCGTTGCGCTTCCTTCTTGCCCTTCTTCTTCTCCAGCGCCGCAAGATAGTCGCGGAACACTGGATCTTTCATCGCGGTCACGAGCTTGGCATCGTCATGGTAGTCGCCGAGGTAGGAGTGGCCGCCGGGATAGGTCCAGATGCCGACCTGCGATTCCCAAAACGCGTAGGGCGCGCCGTTCTGCCGCATCTGGCGAATGGCAATCTCGCCAAAGCCGTCGGAATGCACCTGGTCCGACTGTTGCTGCGCCGCCTCGATCGAGGAGCGGTGCGTGAACAAGGGGTGCGCCGCGTCGCACAGGTTCTCGAAATAGAGCTTCCAGTTTCCGTTGTAAGCGTGCTTGAAGGACCCGCCGGCGATTTCGATCTCGCCGTCCGGGGCGCGGTCGATCATGTCGTCGAAGGACGTGGTCATGTGGCCGAGCGATTCCTCGAGACTTGGTCCGTCCGGCGCTTCGCTTGCGAAGACGAAGCCGCGATAGCTCGCAACCCGCTTTACCGGCTTCATCGCCACCTTCGGGTTCCGAGCGTCGAAGTCGCGCGGATAGCCGTGGTTGAGCGGGACGCCCTTGATGCGGCCGTCGAGGTGATAGGTCCAGCCGTGGTAGCAGCAGGTGAACTCGGGCGCGCTGCCCGTGTCGGTCGCCACCACCAGCGCGCCGCGGTGGGCGCACTGGTTGTGGATCACCTGCACCCGGCCGTCCTCGTCGCGCACCATCACCACCGGCTTGCGCCCGAGCCGGGTGGCGAAATAGTCGCCGGGCTTCTTGATCTGGCTCTCGTGGCCGATGTAGACCCAGGCGGTGCCGAAGATGCGCTCCATCTCCAGTTCGAAGATGGCGGGATCGGTGTAGATCTGCCGGTGCACGCGCCCGGGCCGGAAGAAGCGTGCGAAATCCTCGCTCATGAAAAAAGGGTAACGCACGCCCGAAGCGGCGACAAGCAAGGTGGGCCGGTCGATGCGCCCTCTCGCGCGCGCGAGAGGGGCGCCTCGCTAATCGATCTTCGGAATGCCGGCCTTGGCGATGATGTCGGTGTATTTCTTGATCTCATCGCGCTGCCACTGCTTGGCCTGATCGAGCGGAACGAGCAGCGTTTCCGCGCCGGCCTTCTCGAAGCCCTGTTTGACCTGCGGATCGTTCAGGGCGGCGGCGGCCTCCTTGTGCAGCCGTTCGAGGATCGGCCTCGGCGTGCCCTTGGGTGCGAGCAGCGCAAACCAGCCGTTGATCTTGTACTGCGGCAGCCCGGCCTCGGTGGTGGTCGGCACGTCGGGCAATGCCGCAACACGCTTGTCGCCTGCAACCGCCAGCGGGATCGCACCCTTGGCGTTGATCGGGCCGGCTACGTTCGGATACCACTGAAAGCCGAGCTGCACGGTCCCGCTCATCAGGTCCGGCCCGTACTGGGCGATGTTGCGATAGGGCACGTGCTGCATCTTGGTGCCGGTCACCTGCGCGAAATACTCGCCCGCCAGGTGCTGCGAACTGCCGATGCCGACCGAGCCGAAGGTCATGCCCGGATGCGCCTTGGCGTAGTCGACGAGCTCCTTCAGCGTCTTGACCGGCAGCGTCTTGCTCGCCACCACGACGATGGTGAAGCCCGCAAACGGCGTGATGAATTCGAGGTCGTTCTCGGGGTCGTAGCCGAGGTTCTTGTAGAGGGCGAGATTGGCGCCGACCGGGCCCGAGCCGCTGCCGAGGATGGTGTAGCCGTCGGGCCTGGCCTTGCTCGCCATCATCGTGCCGGTATTGCCGCCGGCGCCGGGCCGGTTTTCGATCACGATCGGCTGGCCCATGTTCTTCGACATCCTGTCGAACATGATGCGGCTGACCACGTCGCTCGCGCTGCCGCCGGCGAAGGGAATGATCGCCGTGATGGCGCGCGTCGGATAGTCCTGGGCGGCGGCTGCGCCGACACCAAGGACCGCGGCCAGCGCCAGCGTCATGCCGACGGCGATCCGCTTTGCGGTTGCGTTCATCGTCTTCCTCATCGATTGCCTTGCCTGATTTCGTACGCTCCACCCCTCCAGAGCCGATCGGGGTCGCCCCGCCCCGGCCCCCTTATCGGATGGCGACGCCCGCCTTGGCAATGGCCGCTTCCCGATTTCGTTGTCGCGGCGGGGGTGGTTCACCCCGTCCCAGCAAAGCGGGCCGGGCGCCCGACCGTCGCGGCGCCTGGTTGAGCCCGGTTCAGGTGCCTTTGAATTGGGCCGGGCGCTTGGCGTGGAAGGCCTCGACCCCTTCGCGGAAATCGTCCGATTGACGCAGGCGGCTGTAGCAATGGCCTTCCAGCTCGATGGCGGTGGTGAGCAGCGCGTCCTCGGTGTCGTTGAGCAGCTTCTTGGCCGTGCGCTGGGCAAGCGGCGAGAAGGCGCGCAGTTCATCGACCAGTGCATCGGTCGCGGCTTCAAGCCTGTCGTTTGGCACGCAGTCGGTGACGATGCCCCAGTCGTAGGCCTGTCGCGCCGGAATGCGGCGCGAGCGCATGACGATGTCCTTGGTGCGGGTGATGCCGACGATCTTCTGCAGCCGCGCCGAGCCGCCGGATCCGGGAATCTGGCCGAGGCGCTGCTCCGGCAGCGCGTAGAGGCAGGTCTCCGAGGCCAAGCGGAAATCGCAGGCCAACGACAGTTCGAAGCCAACCCCGAAGCAGTAGCCGCGATTGGCGGCGATCACGGGCTTGCTGCAGCGCGCGGGGGCGGCAATGTTCCAGGCGAGCTTGGAGACGTGTTCGGGCGACGCCTGCAGGAAGCCCCTGATATTGCCGCCCGAGGAGAAATGTTCGCCCACGGCGCGCAGCACGATCACCCGCACGCGCGCATCCTCGTCGAGAGACTCGAACACGAGGCGCAGTTGATCGCGCTGTTTCATCTCGATCACGTTGAGCGGCGGCCGGTCGAGGATCACATCGGCGCGCTCGCGGCCGGGATCGATCTCGACGCGAAAGCCGTCGAGGGAGGCAAGGCGAGGATCGGCAAAGGGGCTCATGCGGGACGTTCCTTGTCGGGGCGCCCGGCCCTCGGCCGGCGCCCGCCCCGAACATGTGCTGGGAACACGACCCGCTGTCCAGACGCCGTTGAGGCAGGCGGTTTTGCGCGGGCTGCATTGCCGGCGGATCGCTGCCGCCCCACCCAGCCGGCGGATCGCTGCCGCCCCGTCAGCCGGTTGGCCGCACCCCTCGGCTCGGACAGAAGACCTTTACCGATCGAGCGCGTGGACGTCGGGAGCGCTCCCCAGGGCAAGCTCCGCGGATTTCGGCCGGCGGCGCGCCGCGAATGCGGTCGGCGGCTGCGATGCAGGCTGCAGCAGGCAGGGGCCTTCCTCGCTTGCCGGGAGCGGGCGCAGGGCGGCCGCGTCGAGCACCTCGGCCAGGGTGAAGCTGACAAATGTCGGCCGCGGCCGCGGATGCCAAGCCTCGGCCGTGGTCGGCGTCTTCGGATGCGCGGCGGAGGCGGGCACGACGTGGACGATGCGATATCCGCGCGCCTTCAGCTCGCGCAGGATGGTCGGCAGAGCGAGCGCGGTGGCCGGCAGCGTATCGTGCAACAGCAGGATGCCTTTGCCCTTGGCTTCCAGCCGGGTGAGCGCCCGGCGCACGATCTCGTCGGCACTGATGCGGCGCCAGTCGTCGGCGGGGAAATCCGCGCTCCAGACCATCAGCCCGCGCTGGCCAAGATAGCGCTCCACCGAAACGGTGCGGCCGAGCCCGGGGAAGCGAAAGAAGGGGGCCACCTTGCCGGCATCGCCGAGTGCCGCGACGGCGGCGGCGATTCCCTCCTCGACTTCCGCCTTGGCGCGCTCCGGTCCCTGGTCGCGGAAGGGGAAAGGATGGTTCATGCTGTGCGTGCCGATGGTGTGGCCCTGGGCGTGCAGGCGACGAACAAGCTCCGGCTTTGCCTTCGCCATGCGCCCGACGATGAAGTAGGTGGCGCGCACGCATTCGCCCGCGAGGATGTCCAACACCCGCTCGGTGAAGGGCGTGCGCGGACCGTCGTCGAAGGTGAGCACCACTTCCTTGTCGACAAGCGGCAGCGTCTCCGCATAATTCATGGTGCCGATGCGGCCGTGCTCGCGCGGCTCAACAGCAACCGTGCGATGGGTGCCGAGCGCGGACGGATTGGCGGAGCATTCACCGGCTGCGGCGGCGAATGCTGCGCCGCTGAGCAGGACCGGAGCAAGGAGGAAGGAGTGCAGCCGTGCCCGCCCGATTCGCATGTGCAGATTGTATGGCGCCGGTCGATGCGGGGCGTAATCTGCGCGGCGCCGTTTCCCCATGAAAATGCGCAAAGGGCCGCCGCCGCCGGCCGCGTTCACGCCGGCCGAACGGCGACTGATCCGGAGACTCAACACGCCGCTGCGGGTGCAACGCTTTCTCAATCGGCTGCCCTACAACACCGAACCGCCGCCGCACCGCGATACGTTGCGCAGCTTTCGCTCCCTCCTGCGCCACCGCACGGCGCATTGCCTGGAAGCCGCGCTGTTTGCCGCTTGCGTACTCGAACAGCACGGTTACCCGCCGCTTGTCATGAGCCTCGAATCAGCCGATCGGCTCGATCACGTGGTCTATGTCTACCGCAAGAACGGCCGCTGGGGCGCCGTCGGCCGTTCGCGCGATCCCGGCCTGCACGGACGCCGCCCGGTGTTCGGCTCGTTGCGGGCGCTCGCCTTGAGTTATTTCGATCCCTATGTGGACGCGACCGGCGCGTTGACGGGCTTTGCCGTGGCCGATCTGCGCGACCTTGGCGGTTACGATTGGCGATTCTCGCCGCGCAACGTCTGGGCGGTTGAAAATTTTCTGCTGCGCGTGCCGCATGCGCGGCTGCCGCGGCGGCCTGCGCGCGTCAGGCGCCTGCGCCGCCGCTACCTCGCCTACCGCCGGCAGTTTGGGCGGAAGCCTTTGTTCTACTCGGGCCGTCAGCGGTGGACGGAAATCCCGCGCGAGTTCCTCTGACCTGCCTTGATCCCGCCGGCAGTGCGAACGACGTGCACGGCGTGCAGCCGCGTACAGTTGCGCCCCCAAGGTCGAGGATTGCAACCGCAGTGATCCGTGCCCGCAATCGGCTCGTGCCGACGCGCGCTCACATGATCGCGAATTCGGAGTTCTTGCGGTCGGTGACCAGCATGCTGCCCGGATAATGGGTGATGCAAAATTCGGGCTTGGCCGCGGCCACTACCGACTGGGGCGTCACGCCGCAGGCCCAGAACACCGGAATCTCGTCGTCGTGGATCGGCACGGGATCGCCGTAGTCGGGCTTCATGAGATCCCTGATGCCGATCAGTTCCGGCTTGCCGATATGCACCGGCGCACCGTGCACCGCGGGAAAGCGCGTGGTGATCTGGATGGCGCGGATGGCGTCCTTGGGCTTCAGCGGCCGCATCGACACGACGAGCGGCCCGTGGAAGGGGCCCGCAGGCGCCGTCGGCACGTTGGTGCGGTACATCGGCACGGCGCCGCCGCAGGTGATATGGCGCAGTTCGATGCCGTCCTGAATCAACGCGTCCTCGAACGAGAACGAGCATCCGATGGCGAAGATGACGAGATCGTCGCGCCAGTGGTTGCGGATATCGGTGGGCTCGTCGATCAGTTCGCCGTGCTCGAACACCCGGTAGCGCGGCAGGTCGGTGCGGATGTCGAGGTCCTCGCCGAGCGAGGGCAGCCGCCAGTCGCCCGGGGCGCCGACCGCGAGCAGCGGGCACGGCTTGGGGTTGAGCTGGCAGAACCGCATGAAGTCGGGCGCGAGTGCGTTTGGCAGGATGGCGAGGTTGCCCTGGACGAAACCGGGCGCGAGCCCGGCGGTCGGTCCCTTCCATTCGCCGCGACGGATGGCGCGCCGTGCTTCGGCCCCGCTCTGCGGCACGCTCGACGTCTTGGTTGCATTGGGGACGGCGCTCATCGGAACTCCCTGCCGTGGAGCGCCAGCGAAACCGGCCGGCGCAACGCCATCCTAACATTGGGCGGGCCGCGCGCCCACTATCCCGCTTCGGCAGGCCGCGGCGTGCGGCCGCGCGACCCATTTCCCTGTGTTGGCACGGAATTGCCAACGTGTATTATGGCTGCCCAGAGTGCCGATTGATCGAGGCCTGATTGGGGGGTGCGCGGTCGACGATCTTCATGGAGCGGACGTGTCCGCTCGCCGCACGCGCACAGCCATCATCTCGCTCAATCGCCGGGCCGCCGCAGCATGGCGGCGCGCGATAGAGGTCCTTCGCCCAGCCGCCCGGGGCGACGGCCGTGCGCTCTCGACCGGGCGGACCGGAGAGGGACGACCATGGCAGACGACATTCGCGATGACGAGCTTTGGTATCGCGGCAAGACCAAGCGCCGCCGCGTGCTCGGCTACGGTGTGAGCGCGGGCGCGCTCGGGGCCACGATGCTGGTGCCGGCGCCGTGGCAGGCGGCCTTCGGCCAGGCCAGGCCCTACAAGATTGGCACCGAGCAGCCGTTGTCCGGTGCGGGCGCCGCCGGCGGCAAGACCGCGCTGGTCGGCGTGCAGATGGCGGTGGATCGCATCAACAAGTCGGGCGGCATCAACGGCCGGCCGGTCGAGTTGGTCATCGTTGACGACGAATCCAAACCCGACGTCGGCCGCCGCAAGGTCGAGAAGATGCTGGTCGAGGACAGAATCGACGCCCATGTCGGCGGCTTCCTCTCCAACATCTGCCTCGCCTGCATGCCGGTGTTCGAGGAGCACAAGGTGCTCAACATGATCAGCGTGTGCCTCGACACCACGCTGACCACGACCAAGTGCAATCGCTACAGCTTCCGGCCGTTCGACTACGCGCCGTCGCAGGCGGTGGCGTTCGCCCCGTACATGGTCAACAAGATGGGCAAGCGCTGGCACATCGCCTTTGCCGATTACGCCTGGGGCCAGGCCACGCGCGACGCCTATGCCGCGGAGATCAAGAAGGCCGGCGGCGAGGTTGTCGGCACCACCGGCATTCCGCTCGGCACCGCCGACATGACCCCGTTCCTGTCCAAGATCACCGGCAATTTCGACGGGCTGTTCGGCATCTTCTTCGGCAAGGACGGCGTCACCATCGGCAACCAGGCGTTCGATCTCGGCCTTACCAAGAAATACAAATGGGCGGGCGACGGCGCGATCGCGGAAGCGACCAATCTGCCCGCGCTCGGCAACAAGATCGAGGGCTTCATCGGCATCAATCGCTACGTGCCGGTGCTGGACAAGCCGCTCGATACGCCCGCGCACAAGCGGTTCTTCGAAGAGGCCAAGGCCCGGCTGCTGAAGATCGATTCCAGCGGGCCGCTGCCGGACCGCTATGTGCAATCGAATTACGAGGCCGTGAACGCGCTCAAGATCGGCATGGAAAAGTCCAAGTTCCGCGGTCGCGAGGACACCATGAAGCTGATCGAGGCGCTCGAAGGCCTGGAGATGACGGAAGGTGACGACTTCCCGCAGGGCGACAAGACCCTGCGCAAGGAGGACCATCAGGCGTTCCTGCGCCAGTTCATCTTCGAGATCAAAGGCGGAAAACACCGCATCGTCGAAGTGGTGCCGAAGGAGAAGACGCTGTTCCCGCCAGCCTGCAAGTTCGCTTGAGGCTTCGCACGAACTCGGCCCGCACCCCTCCCGGCCGCGGGAGGGGAACGGGGCGGGGTGAATCAGTGAGGCAGCGTCCGTTCCGGTTTGCTCCGATCCGTTTCCCGCCAGCGGGAAGAGAGGGGCTTGTGCCGGTTGCCGCCACCGCCAATGCCTTGGGGAATGCACCAATTGCCAGCCGAAACTGTTAGCACCACCGCCGCGCTGAAGACGAGCGATGCGGCAGGCGAGGCGGCCCCCGTGCTGCGCACGGAAGGGCTGACCATGCGCTTTGGCGGCTTGACCGCGCTCAACAACGTCGATTTCGAGGTCAGGCGGGATGAGGTCCGTGCCATCATCGGCCCGAACGGTGCGGGCAAGAGCACCTTCTTCAACTGCCTGACCGGCGTGATGCGGCCGACTTCCGGCCGCATCATCTTCAACGGCCAGGACATCACCGGCCTGCCGCCCAATCTGATCTCGCGCAGCGGCATCGCGCGTTCCTACCAGATCACCAACATCCTGCCCAATGCCACGACGCTCGAAAACGTGCGCATCGCCGCGCAGTCGCGTCGGCACGGCTGGAGCATGTTCCGCCACCATCGCGAATTCCGCGACATCATCGAGAAGGCGGAAGCGGTGCTGCAGGCGGTGGGGCTCGCAGGCAAGGCCGATGAGCTGGCCGCGAACCTGTCGCACGGGGAGCAGCGCAATCTCGAGATCGGGATCGCGCTCGCCACCGAACCGCAGCTCCTCTGCCTCGACGAACCGACCGCCGGCATGAGCGCGGCCGAGACGCATGAAACGATGCAGCTCGTGCGGCGCATCGCCAAGGACCTCACCATCCTGATCGTCGAACACGACATGCAGGTGGTGATGGAGCTCGCCGATCGGATCACGGTGCTGCATTACGGCGCCGTTCTGGCCGAGGGCACGCCTGCGGAAATCCAGCAGAACCCGCGCGTGTTGGAGGTCTACCTCAAGACATGAGCACGCCCGCGCTGCCGGCCGATCCGCTGATCACGGTCGAGGACCTGCACACCTACTACGGCAAGAGCCACATCCTGCACGGGGTCTCGCTCACCGTCGGCAGGGGCGAGGTCGTTGGCCTTCTCGGTCGCAACGGCGTCGGCAAGAGCACGACGCTGAAGAGCATCATGGGCCTCGTCACGCCAAGCCGCGGCCGCGTGCTGATGCGCGATCGGTCCGTCGCCGGCATGCCGGCGCACAAGCTCGCCAAGCTCGGCATCGGCTACGTACCCGAAGACCGCCGCATCTTCCGCCTGCTGACTGTGATGGAGAACCTGCGCACAGGCCTCGATCGGCCGGGCGTGACCGAGGCGCGCAAGCAGGAGCTGCTTGACAAGGTGTTCGCCTATTTCCCGGTGCTGGGGGAGCGGCGCGACCAGGCCGGCGGCACGCTGTCGGGCGGTGAGCAGCAGATGCTCGCGATCGCGCGCGCGATGATGCTCGAGCCCAAGATCATCCTGCTGGATGAGCCGACCGAGGGGCTGATGCCGCGCATGGTCTCGCAGATCCGGCAGATCATCGACGTGTTGCATCGCGAGGGCGTGGCCATCCTGCTGGTCGAGCAGAATGTTCCGCTCACGCTCGAAGTCAGCCAGCGCATCTACTTCATGGAAAAGGGTGCGATCCAGCACCACGCAGCCGCGGCCTCGCTGAAGGTCGACGATCCCGTCATCCAGCGCTACCTGGGGGTCTGACGATGCACGGGGGCATGCGCGCGATGTCAAGCTCGGTTCGCTTCGGTCCGGGCGGGGACGCGGCAAGTCGCTTGCGCGCGGGGCGTTCGCCACGGGATTTCCGCCCGCATACGGCGCAAGGGACGTAAAGGGGGCCGCGCATGGAGCTGCTGCAAGCCATTCCCTGGGATCAGATCCTCATCCAGACGGTGAACGGCATCGTCACCGGAATGATTCTCGCGCTGATCGCGTCCGGGCTTACGCTGATCTTCGGGATCATGGACGTGGTCAATTTCGCGCACGGCGAATTGTTCATGCTCGGCGCCTATGTCGGCGTCGTGGTGCTCGCCACCACCGGCAATTTCTGGCTCGCGTTGATTCTCGCCACGCTGCTGATCGGGCTGCTCGGCGCCGCCATGCAGATCACCACCTTGCGGCCGCTGGTCGGGCGCGATCCGCTGACGACGATTCTCGCCACCTTCGGCGTTTCCCTCATCCTGCAGAACTATGCGCTCTGGCAATTCGGCCCGGTGGCGCGCAAGATCCAGGAGCCGTTCACCGGTCGCTTCAACCTGTTCTATCTTGAGTATCCCTACTACCGGCTGCTGATTGCCGCGCTGTCGGCCGCCATCATCGGCGGCTTCTACGTGTTCCTGAAATACGGCAAGTTCGGCGTCTGGATTCGCGCCACCATGCAGGACCGGGTGATGGCGCAGGCCATGGGCATCCCGGTGCCCTGGGTACTGACCGGCGCGTTTGCGATCGGGGCGGCGATGGCGGCGGCGAGCGGGGTGCTGTTCGGGCCGCTGGTCGGCGTCAACCACACGATGGGGCTCGACTGGGTGCTCAAGGCCTTCATCGTGGTGGTGGTCGGCGGCATGGGCAATCTCGGCGGCTCGATCGCGGCCGCAATCTTCATCAGCCTGCTCGAAGCCTATGCCTCGCTCTGGGTCAGCCCGGCGCAGGCGGTGATCGTCTCCTTCGTCGTGCTGATCCTCACCCTTCTGTTCCGGCCGACCGGCCTCTTCGTTCCGACTCCGAAATGAACAAGCGCGACACCGTCATCTACTGGACCGGCTTCTGCGTCGTCGTGGCGCTGCTGACCGTTGCGCCGCTCGTGCTGCCGCCGTTCTGGCAGCGTTTCGTCACCGAAATCCTGATCTGGGGGCTGCTCGCCATGTCGTCCGATCTTCTGATCGGTTATACCGGCATGGTGTCGTTCGGGCATTCGGCCTTTTTCGGGCTCGGCATGTACGGAGCGGCGGCGGCGCTATTGATCGTGGCGCCGCCCAATCTCGTGCTTGCGCTCGCCTTCGGGCTCGTCGCCGCGGCCGCGGTATCCGCCTTCGTCGCGTACTTCTCGACGCGGCTGCGCGACATCTATTTTGCCATCACCACGCTGATCTTCTCGCAGATCTTCTACGTCATCATCTTCACCTGGACCGAGGTAACCGGCGGCGAGAACGGACTGAGCTTCCGCCGCCCGGCGCTCGGCATTCCCGGTCTTTGGAGCACGCCCTTCACCGCCGAGTCGCTGCACTGGTTCGTGCTCGCGGTGGTGGCGGGGTCCTATCTCGTGTTGCGCCGCATCACCCAGTCGCCGTTCGGCATGGTGCTGCAATCGATCCGCGAGAACGAGGCGCGCACGCGCGCCATCGGCTATCCGGTCGAACGCTACAAGATCGTGGCGGTGATGCTGTCTGGCCTGTTCGCCGGACTTGCCGGCGTGCTCTATGCCATCCAGAACCGCTTTGCCGCGCCCGACTTCGTGTTCTTCCTGATTTCCGGCGAGACCGTGATCTTCAACGTCATGGGCGGCATCGGCACGCTGGTCGGCCCGATCGTGGGCGCCGGCGCCTTCCTCCTGCTGCGCGAATTCCTCGGCCGGCTGTTCGGCGAGAACTTTCCCTATCTCATTCCGCTCGGATTCATCTTCATCGCCATCATCATCTTCATGCCGCAGGGTCTGCTCGGATTCGCGCGCAGATGGCTCAATCGGTAGTCGCCGCGACCCGGACCCGGCTCGCGCGCGCCCGGGATGCGTGTGGCAAACGACTGCGCTTGATGTAGCATCGCCGTGGACATCGGATCGGGAGATATACCAATGGCCAAGTTCGGGATCGGGCAGGCGGTGCGCAGGGTCGAGGACCAGCGTTTCCTCACCGGGCAGGGGCGCTATGTCGACGACATCGTTCTGCCGGCCATGGCCCATGGCGTCAACGTGCTCTCGCCGCACGCCCACGCCCGCATCAAACGGGTCGACGTTTCGAAGGCCAAGGCCGCCCCCGGCGTGCTCGCCGTCCTCACCGGCGCCGACGTCGTGGCCGACAAGCTCGGCGCCATGACCGCGCACCTGATGCCGGAGGATTTCGGCGCCCCCAAGGGCCATCGCACCTTCCAGCCGCTCCTGGTCTCCGACCGGGTGCGCTTTGTCGGCGACCGGGTGGCGTTCGTGGTGGCCGAGACGCCGACGCAGGCGCGCGATGCGGCCGAACTCGTCGCCGTCGAGTACGAGCCGCTGCCGGCCGTGGTGAACCTGGAGGACGCGGCCAAGGACGGCGCGCCCAAGGTGTGGGACGACAATCCCAACGGCAACGTCGCCTTCCGCCTGATGTTCGGCGACCAGGCGGCGACCGATGCGGCCTTCGCGCGCGCGGCACACACGGTCAAGCTCCGAGTCGAGAACAACCGCATCAGCCCGGTGTCGATGGAGCCGCGCACCGCGATTGGCGACTACAACGCGGCGGAGGACTTCTACACGCTCTACACCTCCTCGCAGAACCCGCACGGCGTGCGCATGGAGATCTCCCACATCTTCCATGTGCCTGAGAACCACATCCGCGTGGTATCGCCGGATGTGGGTGGCGGCTTCGGGCTCAAGGGTGGCCCGTTTCCCGACGACATGCTGGTGTTGTGGGCCTCGCGGCGGCTGCGCCGGCCGGTGAAATGGACCGCCACCCGCAGCGAAAGCATGATGACCGATCACCACGGCCGCGAGATGGTCTACTACGGGGAGCTTGCGCTCGATGAGCGCGGCAAGATCATTGGCTTGCGCAGCAAGAGCCTGTTCCAGATGGGCGCCTATTTCGTCGGTGCCGCGCTCGCCGCCGGCGCCTTCTCCATCCGTTTCGTGCCCGAGGCCTACGACATCCCGGCGATGCACCTGATGTCACAGGGCGTCTTCACCCATACCTCGCAGAGCGGGCCCTACCGCGGGGCCGGCCGCCCCGAGGCGGCCTATTTCATGGAGCGACTGGTCGAACACGCCGCACACGCGATCGGCATGGACCCGGCCGAGCTGCGCCGGCGCAACCTGATTCCTCCGGAGAAGCTGCCCTATACCACGCCGACGCATTTCGTCTACGACTCGGGCGAGTTCGCCCGGATCATGGACAGGTGCATGGAGACGAGCGACTGGAAGGGCTACGCCGCGCGCAAGCGCGCAACCGAAAAGAACGGCAGGCTGCGCGGGCGTGCCGTCAGCTTCTACATCGAGTTCGGCGGCATCTTCAACGACCGCATGGAGTTGCGCTTCGATCCCTCCGGCGCGCTCACCATCTACGGCGGCACCCATTCGCACGGCCAGGGGCACGCCACCGTTTTTGCGCAGATCGCGCACGAAATGCTGGGTGTTCCTTACGAGAGCATCCGCTACGTCCAGGGCGACACCGCGCAGGTGCCGATCGGGCGCGGCACCTACGGCGCGCGCAGTGCGGTGGTCGGGGGCAATGCGCTCAAGGCCGCAGCCGAGAACCTGATCGAGAAGGGCAAGAGGCTCGCGGCCGCCATGCTCGAGGCCGACGCCGGCGACATCGAGTTCAAGGACGGCCAGTACCGCGTCACCGGCACCGACAAGGTGATCGCACTCGTCGACGTGGCCAAGGCCTCCTACGCGCCGATGGGGCCGATCACCGGCAAGTTCGGAGTCGGCCTTGACGCTTCCGGCAGTTTCGATCCGACCCCGCCGAGCCATCCAAACGGCAGCCACGTCTGCGAGGTCGAGGTCGATCCCGAGACCGGCGAGGTGACCGTCGACCGGTACTTCGTCGTTGACGATCTCGGCCGCATCCTCAACCCGATGATCGTGCGCGGCCAGATCGCGGGCGGCGTGGTGCAGGGCATCGGCCAGGCGCTGATGGAGCATCAGGTCTACGATCGCCAGTCCGGCCAGCTCGTCACCGGCAGCTTCCAGGATTACGCCATGCCGCGCGCGGCCCTGATGCCGAATGTCGAGGCGACCCTGGAGGAGGTGCCCTGCAAGACCAACCCGCTCGGCGTCAAGGGCATCGGCGAGTCGGGCACGATCGGCGCGCCGCCGACCGTGATCAACGCCATTCTTGACGCGCTGCGTCCGCTCGGCGTCGAGCAGATCGACATGCCGGCAACGCCGCTGCGGGTATGGCAGGCGATCCAGGCGGCGAAAAAGGGCAGGGCGGCGTGAGCACGGCCGAGACGGGGAGGTCGCGTGGCGGGCGGAGGCCCGCAATGCGTCCGTCAACGAAGCGTGATGGATGCAACCCTGCTGCGGCGGGGTTCATGCCAACGGTTGCGTCGTGCAGGCCTTCGCGCGGCGCCCCCAAGTCGTCGTGACCCAACGAAACCTTGCTGGAGGACACCCATGGACCTGAGGCTCCGCATCGCTGCAGCCGCGCTTGCCGCCTGCGCGCCGCTTGCCTTTTCCGCCGATCTGCGCGCACAGCAGGCGCCGCCGCAGTTTCCCAACATGACCTTCTTCATCACCAGCAGCAACCCCGGCAAGGGCGCCGACTTCGGCGGTCTTGAGGGCGCCGATCGGCATTGCCAGGCGCTGGCCGAACGGCACGGCGCCGGCGGCAAGACCTGGCGTGCCTATCTGAGCACCCAGGCCGAGGGTGACAAGCCCGCCGTCAACGCGCGCGATCGCATCGGCAGGGGTCCCTGGTACAACGCGGCCGGGCTGCAGATCGCGGCGAGCGTCGACGACCTGCACTCCGACAACAACAAGATCGACACCGAGGGCGGGCTTGCCGAGAACGGCCGGCGGATTCCGAGCCGCCTGTTCGTTCCCAACCGCCATGACATCCTGACCGGCTCCACAGCCGACGGTCGCGCCTTCCCGCCGGGTCAGGACCGCACCTGCGGCAACTGGACCAAGAGCGGCGAGGGGGCGGCCATGGTCGGGCATCACGACCGCATGGGGCTGCGCGATGACGCGCCCTCGAAGTCGTGGAACTCCTCGCATCCCTCGCGCGGCTGTAGCCTGGAGGCGCTGCGCAGCTCCGGCGGCGAGGGATTGATCTACTGTTTCGCCGCGAATTGACGAGCGGCCTCCTCTGTCGCGCACGCAAGGCGGGCGTGCGGACGCGATTGCAGAGCGCGGGCACAGAGGCCCGCGCTTCTCCATGCGGTTGGGCGCGGCCGAAGGCGGTAAGTTCCGGCTGCCGACAATGGTCACCGATTTTCCCCGGATTGACCGCACTGCCTCTGCGAATCCGCCATCGCGATCAGGCTCCTGTTGAGCGTCTGACGGCGACCTTTCGGCCGGGCGCTCGCAGCGCGGCCGCGGGCTTCGCCGTCGCAACAAGCCAACGGGAGAATCCGGATGAAGCATTCCGTAGCGATCGTTCTTTGCGTTGCCGCGACGGCGCTTTCCTTCGCCGGCGGAGTTGCGGCGCAGGGCGTTTCGGTCGACGCACAGACGCGCGGATCGGGAACCGTGGATATGAGCCGCGGCAACGACAACAACAGCATTTCCGGCTCGAACCGGGGCGGTGGGCAGGTCACGGCGCCCGGCGACGTGAACGTGCGCGGGCGGACCTCCATACAGGGAGGGGCCGCCGCCGGCGGGGGTGGACCGGGAGGCAGTGTCGGAGCCGGTGGCAGCATCGGCGGCGGCGTGCGCATCGGCCGCTAAACAGCCTCATCCGATTTCGCCAACGAATGCCGGGTGCACCGCGGCACAAGTCCCGCGGTGCAAACGGGAGACGACCCAGTCACACCATTGATCAAATGGGGGTATCTGTCCCGCCGCTCCGACATCGATCGTGACGGTCGGCCGCGGCACGACGGGTCACGGTCATTGCGTTCCAGGACGCTCTGGGTGGCGATGCGGCAGACGGCCCCCGTGCATCGAAGGTGACGACGCATTGATTGCCGTTCGGCGCTCCGCCGCGCCGCAGGCGACGAAGCGGTGGCGTCGGCGAGACTTGATCCCGCTATTTGACGCAACGCCGTATCTCGCCCTCGAACGAGCGATAGGTGCAGGTGCGTGGGTCGAACGAGCGATAGTGCGTCTGGCAGACGGCGACGTTGCAGTCTCCGCCTCCTGCACTTCGGTCGTCACTTGCATCCGGTGCAGGCGCGCGCGCCGTATCGCGCCAGATCTCGCCCGCACCCGTGGTCTCCGCGCGAGAGGGCCGTTCGATCGGGATTTCCCGCACCGCCCGCGGTCGTTCGCCGGGACCCTGCCGTTCCGGCGCCGGGCCAGTGTTCGACAGAGCCCTCGCGTCCTCGTCGAGCGGCGATGCCTGGCGTGCGGCTTCCCCGGCGCTTTCCCGGGGTTGTGCGTGCGGCTCCTGGTCGTGCCGCTGGTAAGCCGGTGGGCCGACGGGATCGGATACGCGCGGGCCGGCCGGGTATTCGCCGGGGCCGGACAGAAAGTATCCGGCCGTCACCACGCCCGCGCCGTAGGCGGCGAGGAACTTGGCGATCGAGCGGATGTCGGGAGCAACCAAGCGCAAGGTCGGCACGGCGGTCTCTTTCCGGGGTGGCTGTGAGGCGCTGGGTCAAACCCCGGGGCGCCCGCCGGTTCCCGTGACGGGGACGTTGCGGGGCGTCTTTCGATAAGATAATATCTTTACGAACTTACGGGTCGAACCGAGGATGGCGCGTGACCGACCGACCGATCCCGTTTGCCGCACGGCTTGCCGGCCGCATCTTCGTTCCCGGCCGCTCGGCCTCGCTGTCGTCGCAGATTGTCGCCGACGTGCGCGATGCGCTGTTCGCGCACAAGCTCAAGCCCGGCGACGTGCTCGGTACCGAGAACGAAATCGCGCAGCGCTACGGCGTCTCGCGCATCGTCGCGCGCGACGCGCTGCGCACGCTTGAGGCGCTTGGCATCGCCGAGATCAGGATGGGCAAGGGCGGCGGCGCGCGCGTGGCGCGCGGCAATCCGGCGCTGTTCGCCGAGGCGCTGGCGGTGCAGCTCGATCTGGCCGGCGTCGGCCCGGCCGAGATCATGGACGCGCAACGGGCGATCGAGTGCCTCGCCGCCGAGCTTGCCGCCGAGCACGCGACCGAGGCCGATATCGCGAATTTGCGCGCGCTCCTTGCCGAGGCCGAGGCCAGCATGCACGACGTTGCGCGCTTCACCGAGCTCGGCGCCGCGTTCCATCTCGCCGTGGCGGAAGCGGCGCACAACCGCGTGCTGGTGGTGCAGCTCATCTCGCTGCAGCACGTGTCCTGGCCGCGCCGCAATCCGACGCTGACGCCCAAGGTCATGCGCCGCATTCTCGATGTGCACCGCGAGCTTCTGTCGCTGATCGAGATCCGCGATGCCGCGGCTGCGCGGCGGCTGATGGACGATCACGTCAAGATGATCCGCGCCCGTCGCGTGATCGAGCACGCAAGAAACCCGCGCGGCCCGTCGGCCGCTCCGCCACGTGCCGCCGCCCGAGGCAGTGACGGCGTCGATCTGCGCTCGCGCGGCCGCGATCGGATTTGGCGCGGCGATCCGGGCGGTACGGGCGACGACTGCTGTTGAAGCGCAATGGAGGATGAAGATGGGAAAGCACAAGTTCGTCATCGAGCCACACTTCCGGCTGCAGGAATGGGTGGCCGAGGAGAAGGGCTACTTCCGGGACGAGGGGCTCGACTACGTGTTCCGCGAAATGGTGCAGTCGTCGGACGGCCAGCACCATAACAAGGGCGATCGCGTCGGTGCCATGCAATCGTTCGAGGCCGGACGCGACAGCGACATCAGCTGCGCCTGTCACTGGACCGTGGGCGTCGCCGCCTCCAAGGGCAAGGGCAAGCTCTACGGCGATGTCTATTCGGTGTCCACCTGCGGCATCTTCGTGCCCAAGGATTCGCCGGTGCAGAAGCCTGAAGATCTGGCCGGTGTGCCGATCTCGGTCGGCTACCAGTCGGGCAGCCATTACGCCACCATTCAGGCGCTCGAACAGTTCATGCCGGCGGACAGGATCAATCTCAATTTCGCCGACGGCATGCTGTTTGCCAGACTCGACAATCTGCTTGCCGGCAAGTCGCCCGCCTCGACACTGTTCAGCGGGCCCTATTATCTGGCCGAGCAGCTCGGCTACCGGAAGATCCTCGACAACACCTTCATGATCGCCACCATGATCACCGGCGATCCCGATCCCGAGGACCTGCGCAAGTTCTTCCGGGCGCTGCGGCGGGCGCAGCGCGACATCGATCTTCGCCCCGACCTCTACACCCATTACTACAAGCGGGAATTCCCGGTGCGCTACCACGCCATCATGGACACGCGGCGTTGGGGCCCGGGCGAGCGGCTCGTGTTCGAGCCCTACACCAAAGAGGTGTACGAGGAGACCTTCAAGTGGATCGCCGACCACGGCATCTTCGCCGACAGCGGCATGGGTTCGGGCCGCTACGAGGAGGCGGTGATGCGCCTGAGCTGAGCCGAGCCGGAGTGGCATCCCCTCTGCCGGCCCGTGCGCACAGGGGATTGCCGCTGCGCCGCTAGTTCAGCTTGATCTCGAGCTTCTTGATCAGCGGGGCGAGCCCGTCGCCGATCGCCTTCATGGCGGCGGCGACCTCGTCGGCGGTCATCGGCGTCGCCTCGAAGCCGATGGCGGCGAACCGCTCCTTCAGCGTCGGATCGGCGATCACCTTCATCAGCGCGGCGCCGATATGCGCCACCACCGGCTTCGGCGTTGCCGCCGGCGCAAACAGCATGAAATGCACGCCCGCATTCATGCCGGGCAGGCCCTGCTCGGTGGTGCTCGCAATCTCCGGTACGAGCTCGGAGCGCTTCTCGGCCACGATCGCCAGCGCCTTGAGCTTGCCGGCCGCGATCAGCGGCTTGGTGGTTCCGGCCAGAAACACGCCGAAGTCGAGCCGGCTGGCCATCAGGTCGTTCATCGCGGGCCCGCCGCCGCGATAGGCGACATGGGTGAATTTGGCCCCGGTGCGCTGGGCGATTTCCTCGGCGGCCAGATGCTGCTGAAGACCATAGCCGGCGGTGGAATAGTTCAGTCCGTTCGGCTTGGACTTGCTCAGCTCCACCAGTTCCTTGACGTTGCTGGCCATGGTCGTGGGCGGCGCCACGATGAGGGTCGGGGTGACGCCGACGCCGCCGACGGGCGCCAGGTCCTTGAACGGGTCGTAGGACAGCTTCTGGAAGCTGTGCGGGAAGGTGGCGATGACGGTGGCGTTGACGAGCAGCGTGCAGCCATCGGCCGGTGCGCTGACCACCGCCATGGTGCCGATGTTGCCGGTCGCACCGCTGCGGTTCTCCACCACGAAGGTCTTCTTCAGCGCCGCGTCGAGCCGCTCTGCCACCACGCGCGTCGCAACGTCCGTGGCGCCGCCGGCGGGATAGGGGACGATCAGGCGGATCTGCGCGCAGGGCAGCTCCTGCGCCAAGGCGCCGCCCGCGCACAGGGAGAGCGCCAGCACTCCGGCAACGATCCGCATCGGAACCTCCAACATCTTTGTCGTCGCTTGCCTGCAGGATAGCATCAATCCTTCAGATACGGCATCACCTCGGCCGCGAACATTTCCATGTTGCGCTTGGTCAAGTCGTCCGGCAGCACGCCGAACTGCAGCATGGTCACGAGCTTGCCGGCGCCGGTCTGATCGCGCAGGCGAGACAGTTCGTCGCGTACGGTGCGCGGGCTGCCCACCACCACCGTGCCGCTGTCGATCAGCTCCTCGGCCGACAGCCGCGCGCGCGCGCCGAGCGCCTTGCGCATGCGCATGGTGTTCTTCATCGAGGTGAGCGACATGTAGCCGGGCGGCAGCAGCATCTGGAACGGCGTGGCGAGAAAATCGTTGAACAGCGATTCGACGCCCGCCTTGGCTTCCGCACGCGCCCGCTCGTCGGTGTCGGCGACATAGACCGGCGAAGCCCAGCCAAGCTGCTCGGGCGCGGCCTCGTAGCCGTACTGGCGCGCCTGCTCGCGATACATGTTGAGATAGCGCGCCACGAGGTCGCGGGCGCTGAAGGTGACGAGGAACGGATATTTGCGCTCGGGTGCGGCCGCCCACTTGATGGTCTCCGAAGAGCCCTGCGAGGGAATCCAGATCGGCGGATGCGGCTGCTGGTACGGCCGCGGCCAGAGATTCACGTAGCGGAAGTTGTAGTGCTCGCCCTCGAAGGCAAACGGTCCCGGGCGTGTCCACGCCTGCACGATCAGGTCGTGCGCCTCCTGGTAGCGCTCGTGCGAGAAATACGGGTTGATCCCGGTGGCGTGGTATTCGTTGCCGATGCCGCGCACGAAGCCGGTGATGATGCGCCCGCGCGACAGATTGTCGAGCATGGCGAACTCCTCGGCGATGTTGATCGGATTGTTCACAAGCGGTAGCGCTCGCCCGATGATGGCGATCTTGGCGCGGCTCGTGCGGGCGATCAGCATGCTGGCGATGAGGTTGGGGGCCGGCATCAGGCCGTAGGCGGTCTGATGGTGCTCGTTGACGGCGATAACGTCGAAGCCGAGCTTTTCGGCGTAGACGAGCTGGTCGATGTAGGACTGGTATTCTTCGGCCCCCTTCTTCGGGTCGTACAGCGCATTGGGCAGCACCACCCAGGCGGCGCGATACTTGTGGCGTTCGACCATGTCGAGCGGCCGGTAGGGCATCAGGTGAAAGAAGGTGAACTGCATGGCCTAGCTCCGCCCGATCAGGTCGAGGATCTTGCTTGCGGTGACGTCGGGCTTCTCGATCGCCGGCACGTGGCCGCATTCAGGGATGATCTCGACCCGGCAATTGGGAACGCCTTCGCCCCAGCGCGAGGCGTAGGCCACGGGGAACAGCTTGTCGTTCTCGCCCCAGATCACCAGCGTCGGCACGCTGATGCGATGCAGCCAGCGCTCCAGCGCCGGGTTGTACCAGCGCGGCTCCCAGCCGAACTTGGCGGCGGCGAAGCGGTTGGTCAGCGCGATGTCGGCTTCCTCGTCCGACATCGGCATGGCGAGCATGCGCTCGGCGATCGACTGGTCGTGATAGAGGTTGCGCACCGCCTCGTCGGGAGCCCAGATGAAGTTGTCGCCGCAGGGAATGCCCTTCACCCTGATGCCGGCGGGGTCGAGCAGGCTCAGGCTGGCAATGCGCGAGCAGTTGCGCACGGCGACTTCGGCGGCGGCCCAGCCGCCGAGCGACTGGCCGATCAGATGCACCTTGCCGACGCCGAGCCCGTCGAGGAAGTCGAGGTAATACATGGCAAGATCGCCGATGTTGCGCATCCAGGAGGGATTGTCCGAGGTGCCGAACCCGGGATGCTCGGGCACCCACAGGTCGCATCGCTCGGCAATGCGCTCGAAGAACGGCAGCCACGGCGGCAATCCGTTCGCGCCGTGCAGGAACACGGCGGGCGGGCCGGAACCTCCCCGCAGCATCCGCACCGAGACGTCGCGGACCTTGTGCCTCAGTTCGCGCTCCGGCATGCAAATCTCTCCTCGCGTCCTTTGCAATTGGCGGGTCTCGGCCCGCGGTTACCGTCTATCATGGACCAGATATGCGAAATCGAGGGAGTGAAATGAGCGTGCAGCAGGGCATCACCATCGAACGCCCCACGGTCGCAAGCAACGCCACGCTCGGCTACGTCAGCGACGTGGCCGCCGAAATGCTGCGCCGCCTCGGCATCCGCTACGTGGTGCAGAACCCGGGATCGAGCTTCGCCGGCCTGCACGATAGCCTGGTCAATTACCTCGGCAACCATGATCCGACCATGATGCTCGCCCTCAACGAGCAGGTGGCGGTGGCGATTGCACACGGCTACGCCAAGGTCACCGGCGAACCGATGTGCGTCATCATGCATTCCAACGTCGGACTCATGAACGGCATCATGGGCATCTACAACGCCTGGGTCGACCGCGTGCCGGTCTACATGATGGGTGCTTCGGGACCGCATGACGCCGTGCAGCGCACGCCCTGGATTCACTGGATACACACCGCGCGCGACCAGGCGGCAATGATCCGCCATTTCATCAAGTGGGATGACACCCCCGGCTCGGCGCAGGCGCTGATGGAATCGATGCTGCGTGCCAACATCCTCGGCCGCACGCCGCCTTGCGGGCCGACCTACGTCTGTCTCGACGTGGCCCTGCAACAGCGCGCGCTCGACGGCGAGATCCGGCTGCCCGATCCGGCGCGGTTTGCGCCGCCCATGTCGCCCGAACCGCCGGATGCCGAGATCAGGCGCGCTGCCGACCTGCTGTTGGCAGCCAAGAATCCGGTGATCATGGCCGGGCGGGTGTCGCGCGAGCAAGGCGACTGGGATCGGCGCGTCAGGCTCGCGGAAATGCTCGGGGCCTCCGTCGTCACGGACGTGAAGACGGCGGCGGCATTCCCGACCGACCACGGCCTGCACTTCGGTATTCCCGGCGTGCATTTCCGCGCGCCGCAGAAGGAACTGGTGCGCAAGGCGGATGTCGTTCTGGCGCTCGACTGGATCGACCTCGGCGGCATTCTCAATTTCGTCTACGACGGCGGCGACATCGCCTGTCGGGTCATCCACTGTCAAGTCGACTCCTACGTGCATAACGGCTGGAGTATGGACCACCACGGGCTTGCACCGGCCGACGTGCCCATCCTGGCCGATCCCGACCGCTGCGTGGCGAAGCTGCTCGCCGCGGTTGAGACGCGACTCGGCGGCAGGCGTCGCTGGGACGGCGAACCGCGCTGGACGAGGCCTCGGGTGCCGCGGCTTTCCGAGCGAGATCCGGATTCCGCGATCGATCTTGCCGCACTCAGTCTTGCCCTCGACGGCGCCCGCAATTCACATGACATTGTCTTGTCCCGCGCGCCGCTCGGCTGGATGCCCGAATACTATCCGGTGCGCGGTCCGCTCGACTATCTCGGCATGGACGGCGGCGCGGGTGTCGGCTCCGGACCGGGCAATGGCGTCGGCCATGCGTTGGCGCTGATGGGCACCGGCAAGGTCGCAGTGTCGGTGATCGGTGACGGCGATTTGATGCAGGGCATCACCGCGCTGTGGACGGCGGCGCGCTACCGCATTCCCGCGATGTTCATCGTCGTCAACAACCGCACCCATCTCAACGACGAACTGATCCAGGAACGGATCGCGCGCCAGCGCGGCCGGCCGGTGGAGAACGCCTGGGTCGGCCAGCGCTTCTCCGATCCACCGCTCGACATTCCCGGACTTGCGCGCAGCCAAGGCGTCGAGGCGATCGGTACGGTGACGCGGGTCGGCGATCTGCCGGACGCGCTGGAGCGGGCGCTGCGGATCGCCGAGGCCGGTGCGCCGGTGCTGGTCGACGTGCTGTGCGAGCAGCGGGTGAGCGCATCAAGCCATGCCGAGCGCGGGGTCGAGACCGCCGGTACGGGGAAGGGGTAGCCCGCTGCGCATGCCGTCATCGCGGCTGTGCCTTTCCTCCTGGCGGGAGCGGCAGCAATGACGATTGCGCGGCGCGCGAGACTACTCCACCTTGCCCAGGAGCCCCGCGTCGCGCACGGCCTGCTCCCATTTCGGCGCCTCCGCTGTCATGAAGGCAGCGAACTCGGCGGTGGTCATCGGCATCGGCTCGAGGCGGCTGCCGGCGATGCGTTTCATCGAGGCTTCATCGCCGAGCATGCCGCGGATATAGCCGTTGAGCTGCTCGACGATGGCCGCGGGCGTCCCTTTGGGGGCCGCGAGCGCAAACCAGGTCGACATGTGCAAGCCGGGCAGCCCGACCTCGGCCGCCGCCGGCACGTCGGGGAAGTACGACAGCCTTTTTGGGGTGAGTGCAAACAACGGCCGTGCGGCGCCCGCGTCGACCGCGGCGCGAATTGGCCCAATGGACACCGGAATCGCGTCGACATGCCCGGCGACGACATCCGTGATCGCGGGCGCAACCCCACGATAGGGCACATGCACCAGCTCAACGCCGATCCGGCGCGATAGCTGGTCGCCCGCAAGGTGCGGCGGCGAGCCGATCCCGGCCGACCCGTAGGTGAGCTTGCGCGACTGCGCCTTGGCGTAGGCGGTGAATTCGGCCAGCGTCTTTGCGGGCAGCTTGCCGGAAACGAAGAAGAGCTGGGGCGCATCGCCGATGGCGCCGATCGGCACGAGGTCGCCGAACACGTCGTAGCGCAGCGATTTGTACATGAATTTGTTGATGACCACGCCGGTGTTGATCAGGCCGATGGTGTAACCGTCGGGCGCGGCCTTGGCGATCGCGTCCCAGGCGACGTTCCCGCCGGCGCCGGAACGGTTTTCGATCACCGCGGGCTGGCCGGTCTTGGCGGTGACGTAGTCGCCGAAGGTCCGCAGCAGCAGATCGCCGAGCCCACCGGGCGGATTGGGCGCAATCATCTTGATGACGCGGTCAGGATAGTTCTGGGCCGGCGCGGGCTCGGGCGCGCCGAAAAACGCGAGCGCGGCCAGGCACAGGATGCGCATCGGTATGGACATCTGGGGCCTCCGGCGGATGTAGAGACCGCCAAACCTGACCCAGCGTGGGGACACTGGCAAGGCGCACGCGCGCATGCGGCGATAACGATTTACAGGGGAGTGCGGATCGCCCAGAATTTGCTTTCGGCCGGCCCGCGCGAGGGCTGGCGAGATTTTCGGAGCGTGGTCGATGGCTGCCGTGGATTGCGAACGTTTCCGTCTCCGCCGTTTCGTCGAACGCCTGGCGCAGATCGGCGAATGCGAGATCCACGATCAGCCGATCGATCTCATCGACGTGGCGGCCGTCCTCGACGGCAACCCGCGCGCCACCTGGTTCAAGGCGGTCGGTCCGGAGAAGGCCGAGCTCGTCGGCAACGTCATGGGCTCGCGCAAGCGCCTGGCGATGGCGCTCGACACCGACGAGGCTGGGCTGCTGCCCGAGATCATGCGCCGGCTCGCCACCCCGCAGAAGCCCGTCGTGGTGGAAGCCAAGGATGCACCGGTGCAGGATGTGGTGCTGCAAGGAGAAGCCGCCGACCTCTGCGCCTTGCCCGTGCATTTGCAGCACGGCGACGATGGTGCGCCCTACATCTCCGCCGGTCTCGACGTCATGCGCTTTGCCGACACGGGCTTCACCAATGTCGGCTGCCGGCGGATCATGCTGCGCGGGCCACGCCAAGCCGGCATCGACATGATCGCGCCAAGCGATGCGCGGGCGATCTATCTTGACGCCGTGGCACGCGGCGAAAGGCTGCCCGTCGCCTACGTGGTCGGTTCGCATCCATGCGACTTCATGGCAGCGGTGAGCATGAATCCGCCCATGGATGAGCTTGAGGTTCTGGGCGGGCTGCGCGGGGCGCCGGTGCCGGTGGTCAAATGCGTCACCAACGACATCTACGTGCCGGCTGATGCCGAATTCGTGCTCGAGGGCTATCTCGACAACAGGGGTCACACCGAGCCCGAGGGACCCTACGGCGAATACGTCGGCTACTACGGCGTGGTCAAACGCAATCCGGTGTTCCATCTGACCGCGATCACGCACCGCAAGGATGCGCTGTTCCAGACACTGACGATCGGCGGTCGGCACCTTGCGCGCACCGATACCGCGCAGCTCACCACGGTGAAGACCGAATCGGCGGCCTGGGCCGGGCTGGTGACGGCGGTGCGCGAGCCGGTGGCGGTGTTTGCGACGCCGTCGTCCGGCGGCATGTACAACGTGCGCGTCTCGCTGCGCCAGCGGGTGCCGGGAGAGGCGCGCAACGCCATCGCCGCGGTGTTCGGCAGCATGGCCGAGGCCAAGCACGTGTTCGTGTTCGACGACGACATCGACGTGTTTTCCGACGAGCAATGCGACTGGGGGATGGCGACGCGCTATCAGGCCGATCGCGACACCATTTCAGCCGCCGGCTTTCGCGTGGTGCCGCTCGATCCCTCGCTTGGCGGCGCCCGCACCGGCGCCAAGATGGGCTTCGACTGCACCATTCCCTTCGGCCGGCGGCAGTCGCTGGAATGGGGGGTGCCGGCGGCGCCGAGCGTGCCCAGGGGCAACGGCGGGACGGCAGGCGGCCGCCGTTCGGTGGCCGAGGTGCTGGCGGAGCGGCCGGCAAGCTTCCTGGAATTGATGATCGCCGCGGGCTCCCGCGACGGGCGCGAAATCGTGCGCGAGCTTGATGCGCTCTACGCCGCCGATCGGCTGGCGCGCAACGAGAGCGGACGCTACGTGCTCAAGGGCACCTCGGCCTGAGCGCCGGGCCGGTGCCTGCTACAAACGCCAGCGCAGGGGCCGGGCCAACGTTTCCGGCACGGCGAGCCAGCCGAGCAGGAGGTCGGTGTCGATCGCCACGATCAGCGAGCCGGCGAGGCAGACCGCGGTTCCGGCAATGACGAGCGGGCCGAACAGTTCGTAGTCGCGGCTGAGCCAGGTCGAGAACAGGATGCGAAACACCAGCGAGAACTGCAGGATTGGAACCACGAGCAGGATCGGCGCGACCGAGACGGCGGCAAAGAAGAACCCCTGCGCCATGGCGACGAACACGCCCGAGGCTGCAAACCAGCGCGCATTGTCCGCCTTCAGCGACAGCACGTTGCAGCGAACCGAAGGCAGCAGCAGCGCCATGCCGACGACGAGCGTCGCCGCGGCATAGGAAATGAGCCCGCCGGCTATGCCGGTTGCCGGACCGGTGTCGGCGAGCGCAAAGCGCGCCATGATCGGCGAGGTGCCGTAGGCCAGCGCGGCGAGCGAGGCGAAGGCATAACCCGCAAGATGCCGCGGTACGAAGATCGCGCTCCTGGTCGACGACCGCTGCCCGGTGGCGCGCGCGCGGCCGGATTGCCGCTGGGTGATGAGCGAGCCCGCGACTATCATGGCACCGCCGATCCCCTGCAGCAGCGTGCAGGGTTCGCGCAGGATCACGACGGCAAGCACCAGGGTGACGACGACCTGAAGCTGCACCACCGGGGCGGTGAGGTTGACACCCGCCGCCTGGTTGGCGCGATAGTTGCCGTAGCGGCCGATGATGAAATGCACGACGCCGAGGCCCGCCATCCAAGCGGCGGCCGCGGGCGGAAAAGCGGCGAGCCGCCCGATTTCACCGGTCGCAACAAGAATCGGCAGAAAGCAGACAACGCCCGCCGGAACGCTGATCGACATGCCCTGGATCGCGCTGCCGGTGACGACCCCGCGGCGCATGGCGGCATTGTTGAGGGCAAACGAGGCGGCCGAAAGCAGCGCCAACAGCGCCCCGAGCATCGGCTCAATCCTCGCCGACGTAGGCGATGCACTCGATCTCGACCAGGTTGCCGAAGCTGAGCTGCATGCCGATCAGGGTCGCCGCGGGCGGATGGTCGGGAAAGAAGCGGCGGAACACCCGCCACATGTCATCGGCCTCGAGCAGATTGGCGAGCGTGATGTTGAGTCGAACCACATGGCCGAGCGACCAGCCGTTCGATTCGAGCAGGTGTCGCAGGTTGGAAAGCACGCACTCGACCTGTGCGGCGATCGGGCCCTGCGTGCGCTCACCGGTCTGCGGGCTGATCGGCACCATGCCGGATACGAAGACGTAGTTGCCGATCCGCACCGCCGGCGAATGCGGCCGCCCCTGCCGGCGCGAAACGTTGAGCATCGGATTGGCCGGTTCGACGATACTGCGTTCGAGGCGCATGGGCGTTCCGTTCAGGCGAGCGCGATGCAGTCGATCTGCACCTTCATGCCGTAATCGATGCCCGCGCCGCAGACGGTGCGGGCCGGCGGCGCCGCCGGGAAGAACGGCCGATAGGCGTCGTTCATGTCCTCGAATTCGAGCATGCTGTGCAGCCAGACCGTGGTCTTGACGACGTTGGCGAGCGAGGAACCGGCTCCTTCCAGAATCTGCGCCATGTTGGCGAGGATGAGCCGTGTCTCGCTTGCCACCGATCCGTGCGCGCGCTCGCCGCTGCCGGGATCGACCGCAATCAGCCCCGACAGGAAAATGAAGTCGCCGGCCCTGACGCCGGTCGCATAGGGCAGGGCGAAGGTACGCGGAATGTCGAGGCTGGCATGGGCGGGAACAATGCGCTGACGTGGAACCATCGGTCGGACTCAGGCGGCGGCAATGACGTCGAGTTGCACCTTGAAGCCGGCCTCGATCCGGCAGCTCCACACCGTGCGGCAAGGCGGCGCATGCGGCACGTATTGCCGGTAGATGCGGTTGAGTACGTCGTATTCGATGCGGTCGTAGATCAGTGCGTGCACCTGCACGATGCGCTCGAGCGATGAGCCGGCCGATTCCAGCAAGAGCTTGAGATTCTCGAAGATGCGGCGCGTCTCGCTCGTGACCGTGCCGTGTTCGCGCTCACTGCTCTGCGGGTTGATAGCGAGCATGCCGGAACAGAAGATCAGGCCGCCGGCGCGGATGGCAGGCGACTGGTGATGGCCGAACTGGGCCGCGAGATCAAGACCGGGGCAGGGCGCGGCGAGGACTTCGCGCGGGGCGGACATCTTTAGCGATCCTTGCGACGAAGGAGGTTTGGGAGGTGACGCCGCGGCTTGCTATTGCGACAGGCCGGCGGCGCGGATCGGCGCTGCGTTCTTTTCGATCTCGCTTTCGACATAGCGCTGGAAATACTCCGTCGTTCGCCGCTCGGGCGCGACCACAAGCGAGCCGGTCTTGAGCAATTGCTCCTGCACCCAGGGCGTGTCCATGGTCGCCACGGTCGCGTCTCGCAGTCGTTGCACGATCGCGGCCGGCGTGCCCTTGGGCACGAAGAAGCCGAACCAGGTCGAGGCCTCGAAATCGGTAAAACCTTGCTCGAAGGAGGTGGCAAGCTCCGGCAGCGTGGGCAGGCGCTGGCGCGTGAATACGGCGATTGCCTTGACCTGGCCGCCCTGCACATAGGGTGCCGCGGTCGCCGACAGCGTGCAGAAATAGTCGAGGCGTCCGCCGATCAGATCCTGAATCGCGGGCCCGCCGCCGCGATAGGGGATGTGCTGCACGTTCACGCCGATCGCCATGTTGAGCAGCATGCAGTCGAGATGGCCGGTGGAGCCCGCTCCGGCCGAGCCGAACTGCATGCTCGCCTGGTTCTTCTTGGTATGGGCGATGAACTGCTGCAGATTCGATACCGGCAGGTCCTTCTTGGCGAGCAGCACCATCGGCTGGTCGGCGATCAGCACGACCGGCAAAAGATCGGTGCGCAGATTGTAGAGCGGAGCCTTGTAGAGCGTCTGATTGATGGCGTCGGCGCGGCTGCCCATGACGAACTGGTAGCCGTCGGGCGGCGCTTTCGCCACGCGCGCGGAGCCGACCATGCCACCGGCGCCGCCGACGTTCTCGATCACCACCTGCTGGCCCAGCACCTCCGACAGCCGCCGCCCGATGATGCGGCTCAAGACATCGGTGCCGCCGCCGGGCGCGAAGGGAACCACCAGCGTCACCGGCCGCGTCGGCCAGGTCTGGGCGGAAAGCGGCACCGCCGGCAGCACGAGCAGAAACAGCGACGCGATGCGGCAAAGCCATGCCATGACCGACCTCCCCGGTGCTGCCAACGCAACCGGTGCAGGATAGCAGCTTTCGCTGTCGCTCCTAGCCGGCCTGCACCTTCGCCTGCGCCTTGGCCTGCGCGGCAAGGAAGCGGCGCAGCCGCTCGCGCACCGCCTCGGCCTCCTGCGGCGTCCATTTGCGGAAGCCCTCGCCCGTGCGCATGCCGAGCTTGCCCGCGGCAACCTTGTCCTTGAGGAACTGCGTCGGTTCGGTCGAGCGGTCGAGGTCGGCGAGCAGCACGGTCTGGATGTCGAGTGTGAGGTCAAGCCCGACGAGGTCGGACTGCTCCATCGGGCCGAGCACGGCCATGCGGGCGCCGAACCCCGACTTCACCACCTCGTCGATGGTCTCGGCGTCGCACACGCCGGCCGCAACCAGTGCGATCGCCTCGCGCTTGAGCGCATGCTGCAGCCGGTTGCCGACAAAGCCCGGGATATCCTTCTTCACGTGCACCGGCTTGCGTCCGGCCGCGCGCAAGAGCTCGATCGTGCGCCGGACCGTCTCGGCACTGGTCAATTCATTCTGGATCACCTCCACCAGCGGCACGAGATGCGGCGGATTCCAGAAATGGGTGCCGAGCACGCGCTCGCGGTGCTTGAGCTTCGCTCCGATCGCGGTCGACGGAATGGCCGAGCTGTTGCTGGCAAGAATGGTATCGGGCGCGGTGAGGGCTTCGAGCTCGGCGAATATCTCCTGCTTCAAAGCAAGCTTTTCCGGCGCCGCCTCGAATACGAAGCGTGCGTCCCGCATGGCGGGCGCCATCCGATCGAAGGCGGAGATACGCTCGAGCAGCGCCGGGTCGCCGTCGAGGAGATCGCGCGCGCTTTTCAGGCGCGCGGCGAGCGAGGCGCGCCAATCGGCGGAGGGATCATAGACGCGCACCGTATGGCCGGCGGCCGCCAGCAGATAGGCGATGCCGTGGCCCATCAGGCCCGCGCCAACAACGGCGATGATTTGGGGTTGCATCTTTCCCTGCCCTTCGTTTCCCCGCGCCCGCCAGCGTTCGACAATCGGCGCGCAACGTCGCGCTCGGACGGCTTTCCTGCCGCGCCGACCGGCCCGACACGTCGCGACCGGGCGAGCACACCTCAGCCGGCCGTGTAACCGCCGTCCACGTACATGATCTGACCGGTGCAGAAGTCGGAGGCCGGCGACAGGAGATAGATCGCCATGCCGATCAGGTCCTCGACCTCGCCCAGCCGGCCGAGCGGGATGCGCGACAGCGAGCGCGCCTTGGTCTGCTGGCCGATCGGATCGTCGCCGTACATCCAGGCGGTGAGCTTGGAGCGGAACACGGTCGGCGCAATCGCGTTCACGGTGATGCCGTATTTGGCCCATTCGGTCGCCAGCACCCGCGTCAGCGCATCGGTCGCGCCCTTGGACGTGCAATAGCCGGTGTAGCCGGAATAATTGCCGTGCCGGCCGCGCACCGATGACATGTTGAGCATCTTGCCGCGCACCTTGTTGTCGATCCAGTAGGTGCCGACCACCTTGGCCATGAACCAGATGCCGCGCACGTTGGCGTCCATGACGGCCTGCCAGTCCTCGTAGGAAAGGTCCTGGATGAAGCCCGGCTTGTTCATGCCGGAGGCGACGACGAGCTGATCGACCTTGCCGTAGGCCTTGAGCGCGGCGTCCAGCATCGCCCTGGCGTCGTCGAGCGAATCGGGTCGGCGCACGATGGTGGTGGCGTCGCCGCCGACCTCTCTGACTTCGGCAGCGACCGCTTCGAGCTCGTCCTTGCTGCCAGAGGCGAGCAGGGTCTTGCCGCCGAGCGCACCGAGCGCGATGGCGCAGCCGCGCCCGAACGCGCCGGAGGCGCCGGTGATGATGGCGACCTTGCCGCGCACATCGAACAGCGACAGCGGGTTGCGGAGTTGTTCGGAGATCATCGTCACACTCGATTGGGCAAGAGATTCAATCCGGGCTCGCACAGGCGCGCTGCTCGCGTGCGGGTCGAGGGCGGCCGATCATCGCCCGGTCTCGAAGCGGAAGGTCTGGTACGGATCGATGGCGGCGACCACCCGCAATGCGCAGCCTTCGCCCTCGGGCCAGCGCCAGGGGAAGGCGAAAAAGGTGCAGCGGTGGCCGGTGATCTTGTCGATCTCGCCGCCGATGTTCTCGATTCCGGGGATGCCGTTGGTCATCATGATCTTGTGGGCCGGCTCCCAGTACGGGAAGTCGTCGATGATGTGGCGGCCGGTCGCAGCCTTGTATTCCGCATCGAGGTGCGGCTGGGCGGGACCCGGTCCATGCGGGCCAAGGAAGGTGCCGAGCGGATGGTCGAGCGCCTGCACGTCGATGCCGACGAGCTTGACGCCGCGCTCCACCAGCCATTCGGCGGCCTCCTTGTAGAGGCCGGGGGAATAGGCGAAGTAGTCGGGGTTGTCGCCGTAGCGGCGGTGGCTGCCGGTGTTGATCATCACGATGTCGTTCTTCTGGATGGTGGGCGTGGCGCGCTCCAGATCCCGCGGCGTGATGACGCCCCACTTGCCCTTGGGAATGGAGACCGCAACACCGGTGCCGAAGAAGCGCCAGAGCGGATAGCCGGTCAGCGTCGGCGTGTTCTCCTGCACATGGACCGGCGCGTCCATGTGCGTGCCGCGGTGCATGATGCCCTCGAACTGCTGTACCAGGAGACCGTCCTTGGCATGGAATTCGACCACCCGCACGTTGAGATTGGCGCGCGAGGGCCACTGCGGCATGCCGTGACCCCAGCGATGGGAGAGGTCGAAAAGCTGCACGCCCTTGGTCCTGGCGGCGCGGATGGCAGGTTTCTTGGGCAAGCCGGGCTCGATCCGGTTCGTTCCCTTCGGATCCAGGATCGCCACAAGGCGGATCACGCAGGCATCGCCTTCGAGCCATTTCCAGGGAAAACCCTGCAGCGTGCAGCGCCTGCCGCTGAGCTGGTCGAGGTCGCCGCCGACGTTCTCGATGGTGGGAATGCCCGCGGCAAGCAGCAGCTTGTGCGCCGCGTTCCATTCCGGGAAATCCTTGATCGCCTCGCGGCCGGTCTCCCGCTTGTACTCGGGAGCGAGATCCTTGATCTGCGGCCCGTTGCGGTGCGGGCCAAGCGAGGTCGCGAGCGGGTGATCGACGCAGGCCGTATCGACACCGACGAGCTTGACCTTCTTCTTCACCAGCCATTCCGCGGCCCGTTTGGACAGGCCGGGCGCGTGGCCGAAATACTCCTTGCTGTCCGCATAACGGCGGTGCCAGCCGGTGTTGATCAGGACGATGTCGCCCGTGCGAATCTGCGGCTTTGCCTTTTCCAGGTCGCGCGGCTCGATCAGCTCCCATTTCCGCTTCGGGATCGACAGCACGACACCGCTGCCAAAGAAGCGGTCGAGCGCAAGGTCGCCGACCGCCTCGGCCTCGGGGATGAGATGGATCGGCGCATTCACATGGGTCGAGGTATGGAAGATGGTGACGATCTTGTGCGTCATCACACCCTGCTTGGCATGGTGGGTGATGCGCTCAAGCTTGATCTCCTCATAGCCCGGATGAATGGGCGTATACATTCCCCAAGGGTGACTGAGTTCGTAGAATTCCAGACCCGACTGCGGGTCCACCACCTTTGCCATTACCTCGTCTCCACTGTGGATGCTTGCCGCGCTGTTACATGCCGGCCTTTACCGGCAGGAACTGCGTCGTAAACAGCACCTTGTCCTCGGGCTTCTCCTTGAGCAGGCCCATTTCGATGAAGGACTGCTTGAGCATCTCCACCGCCTTGGGATCGAATTCGCCGGTCTCGCTGAAGATGCCGATCTGCTCGTCGTAGGCGCGGCTGATCACGCTCGGCTTGAGGTTGATGACCTTCGATGTGATCTCGACGGTCTTGTCCTTGTTGGCCTTCATGAAGGCGATGGTTTCGACCCAGCCGCGCAGGAAGGCGCGCACCGCGTCGGGGCGCTTCTCGATCACGTCGTTGCGCACAAAGAAGACATGGGTGATGAAGTGCTCGACGAAGGGCGTGGCCGAGGTGACGACCCGCCATTCCTTGTTCTCCTCGAGCTCATAGCCGGCTTCGAGGGCGCCGATGTAGCCGTCGAGCTGGCCGGTGCGCACCGCCGCGCGCGCCGGCTGCATGCCGCCGACCGGCGCGATGATGATGCCATCCTGACCCCAGCCTTTGAGCTGATTGATGCGCTGGCCGATCCAGTAGGTGAGCGAGCCCACGGTGGTGACGCCGAGCTTCTTGCCCTTGAGGTCGTCGACGCCACGCACCGGCAGATCGTACTTCACCATGACCGCCATGTTGCGCGGCACGCCCGCCATGGCGAACACCGCCTTGGCCGGCACGCCCTTGGCCATGAATGCCATGCCGGGTCCGCTGCCGATGCCGACATCGATGGAGTCGGCGGTCAGCGCTTGCTGCATCTTGGCATCGCCGCCGAAGGCGGAGGAGGCGATTTCCAGCCCGTGCTTGGCGAAGATGCCGGTTTGCATGCCGACATCGAGCGGCGTGAAGGTCCAGGCGAACGGGACGGCCTTGCCGACGCGCAGCTTTTCCGCGGCGCCGGCGGGCGCGATCCAGAATGCGATGAGAACGGAAAGGGACAGTCGCAGCCATGCGGTCATGACATCCTCCCAGGACGGTGGCAGCTTGAACCTCGTGAAATCATCGCAGAAAGCAAGAAAGCTTGCCATGCAGCCGGACAGGGCTGCGTTGACCGAAGGCAAACCCGGCCATAAGCTTCAAGAATCGGCGGCCCGGACAGGACATCGGCCATGCATATCATTGATTCTCATTTCCACTGGTGGCCCCGCTCGGTCTTCGACAAGCTGTGCCGACGCCGGGCCTACCCCAGGGCGCAGGTCAACCGGCGCGGGGGCTACGACTATATGCGCCGGGCCGAGAGCGGCCAGCACCTCAACAGCTGGGCCGAATGGTTCGATCTCGACAAGCAATTCGAGTACCTCGAAAGCCTCGGGCACCGCGTCGACGTGGTGCTGTCGATCGGTCCGTTCTCGGTTGCCTTCTCCGACATGCCGGTCGAGGAGGGGCGCGATTTCGCGCTCATGTGGAACGAGGAGATGGCAGGCGCGCAGAGGAAATATCCGGGCCGCGTCTGGGCAAGCGCCGCCGTGCCGCTGCAGGACACGCGCGTGGCCATCGAAGTGGTGGACGACGCGGTCAACCGGCTGGGCCTCATGGGCGTCAACCTGCCGGGTTCGATCGGCGCCGATGCCCGCATCGACGCCGAGCGCCTGGAGCCGTTCTATGCCCATGTGGAGAAACTCGGCCTGCCCCTGTTCCTGCATCCGACCGACGTGATCTTCCAGGACATGCTCGATGGCTACGACGGGGCGTTGCATTTGAGCCTCGGCCGCGTCATCGAGGTGAGCGTCGCCGCCATGCGGCTCATTCTCTCCGGCATGATGGAACGCCATCCGCGGCTGAAGATCGTGATGTCGCACACCGGCGGTTCGCTGCCGTACCAGTCGGGCCGCATGGACAAGAATTCGAAGGCGGCCAAACTGCCGCGCCCGGTGAGCGACTATCTCAAGCGCATGTATACCGACACCGTGTCCCCGCACGCGGCGGGCATGAAGTTTGCGATCGACTACTACGGCATCGACAACGTCATGTACGGCACCGATTATCCGTGCTGGGATCCGGCCGCCTGCCTGACGCTGCTCAAGGATGTGCCGCTGTCGGCGGCCGACAAGCAGAAGCTTTTCTACGACAACGCACGCCGGATCCTGAACCTGCGCGATCCGGTGCCGGCAGCGGCGCCGAGGCGAGAACCCGCCCTGGCCTGATCAAGCCCGCGCGCCTTCCCGTGCGAAAAATCGTGCCGGGCAGGGTCTGCCGCGCGCCCGCATTTTTTGCGCGACGCTAATGACCGAACGATCGGTTGCCTTCGTTCGGTTGTGGCCGGAGACAGCGGGGGGTGCACGGCGGCGAGCGATGCGAGCGTGGGCCGTTCATAGGGCGAAGCCCGCTCGGTCGCTCGGCAAGCCGGAGACGCGGTGTCCGCGTTCCCCTGGCTCTTCACCCCGCCTCGGCCAGCAGCGACAATTGCCGCGGCGAGGGGGCTTCTCCGGTCTGGTCAGTGAGGGCGGTCGGGTATTCGCCGGTGAAGCAATGGTCGGTGAATTGCGGCCGCAGGGGGTCGCGCCGCTCGTAGCCCATGGCCCTGTAGATTCCCTCGACCGACAGGAACGCAAGTGAATCGGCGCCGATGAAGGCACGCATCTCTTCCAGCGAATGAGTGGCCGCAAGCAGCTTGTCGCGCTCGGGCGTGTCGATGCCGTAGTAGTCGGGATGCGTGATCGGCGGCGAGGAGACGCGGAAATGCACTTCGGTCGCGCCCGCATCCCGCATCATCTTGACGATCTTGCTCGACGTCGTGCCGCGCACGATCGAGTCATCCACCAGCACGATGCGCTTGCCCGCCACCACGGCGCGGTTGGCGTTGTGCTTGAGGCGTACGCCGAGCTGACGGATCTGCTGGGTCGGCTCGATGAAGGTGCGGCCGACGTAGTGGTTGCGGATGATGCCGAGCTCGTAGGGGATGCCCGCCTCCTGGGCAAAGCCGATGGCCGCGGGCACGCCGGAATCGGGCACCGGGACGACGACGTCGGCCGCAGCCGGCGCCTCCTGCGCGAGCCGCGCGCCCATGCGCTTGCGGATATCGTACACGGGGCGCCCGCCGACGACGGAGTCGGGGCGCGAGAAGTAGATGTATTCGAAGATGCAGGGTCGCGGCGCCATCGGCGGAAACGGCTTGTGCGAATGCGCGCCTTCGTCGTCGAAAATCAGCACCTCGCCGTTTTCCACGTCGCGCACATATTTTGCGCCGATGATGTCGAGCGCGCAGGTCTCGGAGGCAAGGATCGGGCAGCCGTCGAGCTGGCCCAGGACCAGCGGGCGGATGCCGAGCGGGTCGCGCGCCCCGACCAGCTTCTTGTTGGTGAGGCCGACGAAGGAATAGGCGCCTTCGAGCTGGCGCAGACCCTCGATGAAGCGGTCGACAAAGCGGTTGCGGCTCGATCGCGCCACCAGATGCAGGATCACCTCGGTGTCGGTGGTGGACTGCATCATCGCGCCCTCGGCCACCAGCCGCCGGCGCAACGCAAGGCCGTTGGTGAGATTGCCGTTGTGGCCGATGGCAAAGCCGCCAGTGTTGAGCTCGGCAAACAGCGGCTGCACGTTGCGCAGGATGGTTTCGCCGGTGGTGGAATAGCGCACGTGGCCGACGGCGGAATTGCCCGGCAGCCGCTCGATCACCTCGCGGCGAGAGAAGTTGTCGCCGACCAACCCCATGCGGCGCTCGGAGTGGAAGCGCTTGCCGTCGAAGGTGACGATGCCGGCCGCCTCCTGGCCGCGGTGCTGCAGCGCGTGCAGGCCAAGCGCGGTGATGGCGGCGGCATCGGGATGGCCGAAGATGCCGAACACGCCGCATTCCTCGCGCAGCCGGTCGGCGGAGGGATCGAGTTCGTCGTCAGCTTGGCGCATCGGCTGCTTCAGCATGGGTCATCGCCGCGTGGCGTCGATCAATTGCCGCATGTCGGCGCGATCGGGGCGTGCATAGCCCTCTTGCGCATGCGCCAAGCCACCCCCACCCAGGCTCGAGCGCTGGTCGGGCGGGGCATCCGGCGCGTCCTGCTCGTCGCCCCGGGGGCGACGCTTCAGAATGCTCGACAGATAATTGTCCATGTCCTGCGGCAACAGGGCCTGCAGCCATTCCCCGGTGTTTTCCAGCACCACGCGCGACTTGGCGTTGCGCACCCCCTCCGGCTGCTTGGCCGGCGGCACGAGCCAGGCGAAGAACAAAAAGGCCACGACCACGATGATGAGGCCGCGGCCGAGCCCGAACAGAAAGCCGAGCGTGCGGTCGAGCGCACCGATGCGGCTGTCCAGGATCATGTCGGAGATCCGGACGGTAACGACCGACACCACGAGGAGCGTCACCAGGAACACGCCGCCGATCACCGCGGCGGTGGCCACGAGGTCGCTGGCGATATTGGCCTTGGCGATGGGCAAAAGCCGGCCATAGAGCAGGATGGTCGCCACGGCGGCAGCGGCCCAGGCGGCAATCGAGAGGATTTCGCGCATGAAGCCGCGAATCATGGCCAGCAGCCCCGACACCAGCATCACGCCGAGCAGCACGAGGTCGAGCCAAGTGATTGGCATGGTTGCTCAGTTCCGGCCGGCGGTTGTGGCGAAGGGCGTCACGCGAATCGCAATCGATCAACGGCTACAGTCACTTGCCCCGGCGGCGGCCGGCAAGGGCCCGCGATCCTCGGTCCCAGGGATTAATTTTCTGTCGTGCCGGCGGGGCAAATTGGCCTGCATGCGGGGCCTGATATAGCCTTCTGCCGCCACGGCGTCACCCATCTTCTCGGGGCCGTTCAGGGCGCCCGCCACAGGGTTTCTCGCCCCGTGCGGCGATATCCGAGACAAGATCGACGAGGGAGCCGGTCGGGCTGAGTTCGAGGCCGACACCCGCGGCCTCGGCGCGCGAGCCTTCCGGAACGACCGCGCGGGCAAAGCCGAGCTTCTGCGCCTCCTTCAGCCGGGCCGCGGCCTGCGCCACCGGCCGCACCGCGCCCGAGAGCGAGATTTCGCCGAAGTAGACCGCGTCGGAGGGCATGGGCGCACGCGTCAGCGAGGAGACGAGGGCGGCCGCGGCAGCAAGGTCGGCGGCAGGCTCGACGATGCGCAGGCCGCCGGCGACATTGAGATAGACATCGTGGCCGGCAAGGCGCACCCCGCAGTGGGCCTCCAGCACGGCAAGCACCATGGCCAGGCGGCTTGCATCCCACCCCACCACCGCGCGGCGCGGGGTGCCGAGCGTCGAGGGCGCAACCAGCGCCTGGATTTCCACGAGCAACGGCCGGCTGCCCTCGACGCCGGCAAAGACCGCGGTGCCGGGCGAGCCGAGATCACGCTCGGACAGGAACAGCTCGGAGGGATTCGGCACTTCGCGCAGGCCAAGAGCGGTCATCTCGAACACGCCGATTTCGTCGGTCGGACCGAAGCGGTTCTTCACTGCGCGCAGGATGCGGAACTGGTGCGCGCCCTCGCCCTCGAAGGAGAGGACCGCGTCCACCATATGCTCGACCACGCGCGGACCGGCGATTTGGCCATCCTTGGTGACGTGGCCGACCAGGATCAGGGCTGCGCCGGAGCGCTTGGCAAAGCCGATCAGCGCCTGCGCCGACGCGCGCACCTGCGTGACCGTGCCGGGCGCGGCCTCGGCCGCATCCGTCCACATGGTCTGGATCGAGTCGATGACCACGAGACGCGGCGCGTTGCCGGTCGAAAGGGTTGCGATGATGTCTTCGACCGAAGTCTCGGCGGCGAGCTCGACCGCGGCATCGCCGAGCGCAAGCCGCTCGGCGCGCAGCCGCACCTGTGCCACCGCCTCCTCGCCGGAAATGTAGATCGCACGGTGGCCGGCCCTGGCGAGTGCCGCGGCGGCTTGGATCAGCAGCGTCGACTTGCCGATGCCGGGATCGCCGCCGACCAGCAGCACCGAACCGCGCACGAAGCCGCCGCCGGTGACGCGGTCGAATTCGGCCATGCCGGAGGGCTGGCGCGGGGACTCCTGCGCCTGTCCCCGCAGCGGTTCCAGCGCGAAGGGGCGGCCCTTGCGCGGCGGCCGGCCGGGACCTGGCGGCTGGACGGGCAGGCCGCCCCCTTCTTCGGACAGCGTGTTCCACTCGCCGCAGGCGTCGCACTTGCCCTGCCAGCGGCCGAACACCGCGCCGCAGTTCTGGCAGACGAAGGAAAGCGAGCGGCGCGACATGCGGCTCCGCAGCGATTCATTGGGGCAGGGGGAGCCGCAGCACGGGCCGAATCCCCCACGGGCCGAGCACGCTAGCCCGATCATAAGAACATTTCAAGAACATTGGCGTGCGGTCGACCCGATGCGGTATGAGTGAAAGCGGAAAACTGCCTTGGGCCCGCGCGGGCAAGGCCCCTGGATTCACACCTTCCACACCCGATGAAAGCGCCGTCCGAGGCTCGTCAGCACCTCATAGGAGATGGTGCCGGCCTGGGCCGCCACTTCGTCCACGGTCAGCGGACCGCCGATCAGAGTCGCCATGTCGTCGCGTCGCGCCGCTCCGACCGGCAGGTCGGTGACATCGACCGCGATCAGGTCCATTGAAACGCGGCCGACGATACGGCAGCGGCGGTCGGCAATGAGCACCTCGCGGGTCGAGGCCCCGTCCGGGCCGACGAGCTTTTCTGCGCGCGGAATGCCGTCGGCGTAGCCGGCGGCGACGACCGCGATCCGGCTTGGGCGCCTTGCGGTAAAGGCCGCGCCATAGCCGACGGTCTGGCCGCGCGGGACGTTGCGCACCGCGAGAATGCGGCTTTTGACCTCCACCACCGGCCGCATCGGATTGGGCCGCCCGGGGGTGGGATTGCCGCCAAACAACGCCACGCCCGGACGCACCAGGTCGCAATAGGTCGAAGCGTCGAGAAAGATGCCCGACGAGTTGGCAAGTGAGCTGGCGATGCCACGGAACAGCGAGCGCAATTCGCGGAATTGGCGGATCTGCTGGTCGTTGAGCGGATGGTTCGGCTGATCGGCGCAGGCGAGATGGCTCATCAGGAGCGCGATGCCGTGGTTCTCGCTCTGGATGCGGCCGGCGACCGCGACCGCCTCCTCGACGGTGAGGCCGAGCCGGTTCATGCCGGTGTCGACATGCAATGCGGCGCCGCCGGTCCAACCCGAGGTGGCAACGAAATGGTCCCACTCGGCGAGCTCGACGGAGGAATTGATCACCGGGCGCGCATAGGTCTCGACGAAGGCCGGTGCCGCCGCCGAGGAAAAGCCGTTGAGCACATAGATCGCAGCCTCGGGCGCCGCCGCCCGCACGCGCCTCGCCTCGGCCAGATGCGCAACGAAGAAGGTGCGGCAGCCGGCGCGGGTGAGCGCCGCCGTCACCTGGTCGATGCCGCAGCCGTAGGCGTCGCCCTTGACCACAGCGGCGCATTCGCCCGGCACCACCCGCGCCGCCAGTGTGCGGAAGTTGGCATGAATGGCGGCCAGATCGACGGTAAGCACGCCTGCGGACTCCAGCGCCGCGGGTCCGCCCTCGGTCGTGACCGGCTCGGGCGGGGCGGGCGGCGGCTGGATGTGCGGCTGACGGGCCATGGGCGGGTTATGGCGCTCTGGGAGCGCGGCGTAAAGCGCTCCGCCTGCGCTCCGTTCAGCGCAGCGCTAGAGCGGGGCTCGGATCACCGCCCGCGGCGCAGGTCCGCGAAAGCCTCCTCCAGCCGCGTCAGCGCCTGCTCGATCAGCGCGCGCGGCGCGGCGAAATTGAACCGCAGCCAGGTCTCGCCGCCCGGTCCGAACTGCGCGCCGGGGCTTGCGAAGATGCGCGCGCGCCGTGCCACGCGGTCGGCGACGTCGGCGGGAGACAGTCCGGTGCCGGAAAAATCGACCCAGGCCAAGTAGGTGGCGGCCAGGCGCATGGAACGCGCACCCGGTGCCGCCGCCTCGATCCGCGCATCGAACAGGTCGCGATTCCTGGCCAGATAGGGCAGGAGCGCATCGAGCCAGGCTTCGCCCGTGCGCCAGCCTGCCTCGGTCGCGATCATGCCGAAGCGGTTGTAGGAGCCAAGGCCGCTCGCCGCGATCCGCGCGTCCAGGCGGCGCTTGAGTGCCGCGTTTGAGGTGACGCAGGCGCCGACGTGGGCGCCGGCGAGGTTGAACGTCTTGGTGGCGGCAACGCAGGTGATCAGGCGGTCGGCGATTTCGGGCGCTGCCGCGAGCGTGGGAACGTGCCGGGCGCCGTGGAAGACGAGGTCGCAGTGAATCTCGTCCGACACCAGGATCAGGTCGCGCTCGGCGCAGAGCGCGGCGAGCGCCCGCAGTTCCTCACGGCTCCAGACCGTGCCGCCGGGATTGTGCGGGCTGCACAGGAACACCACCCGGCTGCGCGGCGTGAGCTTTGCGCGCAGCGCGTCGAGGTCCATGACGTAGCGGCCCTCGGCATTGACGAGCTGGGCATCGAGAATGCGCCGCTCGTTGGCGGCGATGATGCGGCGGAAGGCGTGATAGGCCGGCGGAAAGACGACGACCTCATCGCCCGGCTCGCTCACGGCCTGGAGGATCAGGCCGAGGCCCGAAACGATGCCCGGTGTCGGGCTCACCCAGGAGGGATCGATGGCGAGCCCGTGGCGGCGCGCCATCCACTCCACCAGCGCCGCCGCCCAGCTGCCGGTATCGGCATAATAGCCGTGCACGGCGCGCGCAACCTCTTCGGCGAGTGCCGCTGTCACCCCGGGCGGGACGGTGAAATCCATGTCCGCGACCCACATCGGGATCGCATCGGACGCGGTGATGCCCGAGAGCCGCGCCATGTTGTCCCACTTCGAGGAATGCGTGCCGCGGCGATCGACGACGCGGTCGAAATCAAACACGGGATCGGGCTCCTGGCTTGAACCTGGCGGGACGTGCATTGACGGGGGTGTGGGTGCGCCGGTCAAGACCGCGCTTCGCAAATGGCGCAGTCTGCGGCAAGCTACAGGCCGAGCAGCTTCTCCGCATTGCCGTGGGCGATGCGCTCGCGGTTTTCCGCGCTGACCGGCAGGTGATCGAGAAACGCGCGTGCCTCCGCCATCGAGCCATAGGGGTAGTCGACCGAAAACATGATGCGCTCGACGCCGACCTCGAGCAGGAGGTCGAGGAACGTCGCCGGGAAATTGAAGCCGCCGAAGGTGTAATGGACGTTCTCGCGGAAATAGGCGCCGGTCGGCCGGGCAAGCTTGGTCATCTCCTGCGGGAAATTGCGCTGCAGCCGCGGCAGCATGAACGGAATGCCCTCGCCCAGGTGGCCGATCACCACCTGCAGCCTGGGATGGCGGTCGAACACGCCGCCGAGCACGAGGCGGATCAGGTGGACCGCCGTCTCCAGGTGCCAGGCCCAGCCGGCGGATGCGAACATCCCGCTCACCTGCGGCGAGAAGCCGGAGAACTGCGCCTCGATCACCGGCTTCGGCGGCGGCGTCGGGTGCAGATAGATCGGCACGTTGAGCGCTTCGGCGCGCTCCAGGATCGGATCGAAGAACTTGTCATCGAGGTAGCGCCCGCGGCAGTGACCGTTGATCAACGCGCCCTTGAACCCCTGTTTCACGCGGCGGTCGAGTTCTTCCGCCGCCTTATCGGGCAGCGCCACCGGCAGCGAGGCGAAGGCCGCAAAGCGCGTCGGGTATTTCCTGATCGCCTCGGCAAGCAGATCATTGGCCTCGCGCGAGACCGCGACCTGCACGTCAGGCTCGGCCTGCTCGACGCCCGGAGCGTTGAGCGAGAGCACCTGCATGTCGATGCCGGCGGCGTCCATGTCGGCGATGCGCTTTTCGCCGACGTCCTGCAACTGCCAATAGACGCGCTCGCCGCGCGGCCCCGAGCTGCGAAAGCGTTCGGTGAACTCCTTGCCGGGCCCGGCAAGAAATCCCGGCGTGACAAAATGCTCTTCAAGGGTGATGGTGCGCATGGTTTCCGGCTCTGCCTGCAATGCATGGAACGAGTAGGAGCCGCAAGGCTAGTGGCTAAAGGCGGGCGTGTATACGGGCTTCGTTCGAGGCAGTCTCGCCGTCACCGATCGATCCGCTCCGGCAATTGCTCGTCGCGCGTGAGGTCGTCGAAGCGCGTGACGGCCGCATCGAACTGCAGCTGCACCGTGCCGGTGGGTCCGTGCCGCTGCTTGCCGATGATGACCTCGGCCTTGCCGTGCACGGCCGCCATCTCGGTCTGCCATTTCAGGTGCTCTTCGGTGCCGGGCCGGGGCTCCTTGTTGGCGAGGTAGTACTCCTCGCGGAAGACGAACAGCACCACGTCGGCGTCCTGTTCGATCGAGCCCGACTCGCGCAGGTCGGACAACTGCGGGCGCTTGTCGTCTCGGCTCTCCACCTGACGCGAGAGCTGAGACAGCGCCACGATCGGCACGTTCAACTCCTTGGCCAGCGCCTTCAGGCTCGTGGTGATTTCGGTCACCTCCTGCACGCGGCCCTCCTGGGCACGCCGGGTCGAGCCCTGCAGCAGTTGGATGTAGTCGATGAACAACACGTCGAGCCCGCGCTGGCGCTTGAGCCTGCGCGCGCGCGCGGCAAGCTGGGCGACCGTGAGACCGCCGGTCTCGTCGACATAGAACGGCAGATGCTGCAGCTCGATCGAGACGTCCTTGATGGCCTCGAAATCGGCCTCGGTGATGCCGCCGCGGCGGATCGTGCTGGAGGGAATGCCGGTGCGCTCGGCGATGATGCGGGTGGCGAGCTGTTCGGCGGACATTTCCAGCGAGAAGAAGCCAACGATGCCGCCGTCGACCGTCTCGATGTGACCGTCGGGCCGCGTCTGGCCGCGGTGCGCGCGGGCAATGTTGTAGGCGATGTTGGTGGCGAGCGCGGTCTTGCCCATGCCGGGACGGCCGGCAACGATGACGAGATCGGAGGGCTGCAGGCCGCCCATCTTGCTGTCGAGGTCGCGCAGGCCGGTGGCCAGCCCCGAGAGCTTGCCGTCGCGCTGATAGGCGCGCGCCGCCATGTCGACGGCGGTTGTGAGCGCCTGAGCGAAGCGTTGGAATCCCGAGCCGAAACGGCCGGTTTCGGCGAGCTCGTAAAGCCTGCGCTCGGCGTCCTCGATCTGGTCGCGCGGAGCGAAATCGACCGGGGCGTCGAACGCGACGTTGACCATGTCCTCGCCGATGCGGATCAGATTGCGCCGGATCGACAGGTCGCCGATGGTACGCCCGTAATCGGCGGCGTTGATGACGGTCGTGGCCTCGGCGGCGAGGCGCGCGAGGTATTGGCTCGCATTGAGACCGCCAATGTCGAGATCGGCGGGAAGGAAGGTCTTGAGCGTGACCGGGCTTGCCACCTTGCCGGCGCGGATCAGGTTGGCGGCAAGCTCGAAAATCTGCTGATGCACCGGCTCGAAGAAGTGCTGCGGCTCGAGAAAATCCGAAACCCGGTAGAAGGCCTCGTTGTTGACGAGGATGGCCCCGAGCAGGGCCTGCTCCGCCTCGATGTTGTGCGGCGGCGTGCGGTATTGGGGGGCGGCCGGCTCGGGCAGCCGGCGGACGGTCGATTCGGCAGGAGCCATGGCGCTGGCGGAGTAGCCGGAATTTCTGTTGTTGGGAACGCTTGTTATGGACTGACGGCGGCCGAACTCACGCGACAGGGAACATGGGCGACACTGCTCCGGGATTGCGGCAAGACATCGACGCCGCGGCGGCGCCGCAATCCTTAGCACCGCGCTGCCGGGGGCGGACGCTGCGCGCTCGATTGTCCCCGCTGCCCACCGCCGTGTCTGTGAATGCGCCGCCGGCTCTTGACGGGCGACGGAAACGGTTCCGCCGCGGCACAGCAGCGATGCGGGGTTGCGATGTCGCGCGGGTCAATCGGCCATCGCGGCCGGCGCAGCCGATTCGCCTGGATCAGTCCCAGACGGCTGTCTCTATTCCCCTGCAAGCCGCAGCGGCGGACGCTGCCCGCCTTCGAGCGCGCGCAGCCGCGCCTCCTCGACCGCGATGTAGTCGCGGGTGAGCGGGACCGCGTCCTGGCGCTTGGCGAGCTGGATCTGCATCACCATCATCGCCTGTTCGCGGAACGCCATCTCGGAAGCGGCGAGATAGAACTCCCACATGCGCACGAAGCGCTCGTCGTAAAGCTGCGCCGCTTCGTCGCGATGGGCCAGGAAGCGGTCGCGCCAGGCGCGCAGCGTATCCGCATAGTGCAGGCGCAGGATCTCGATGTCGGTCACGAGCAGGCCCGACCGCTCGATCGCCGGCAGCACCTCCGACAGTGCGGGGATATAGCCGCCGGGGAAGATGTACTTGGCGATCCAGGGATTGGTGACGTTCGGGCCTTCCGGTCGGCCGATCGAATGCAGCAGCATGACGCCGTCGTCGGCAAGAAGCTGCGCGCATTTGCGGAAGAAGGAATCGTAGAAGCCGACGCCGACGTGTTCGAACATGCCGACCGAGACGATCCGGTCGAAACGTCCCTCTACATCGCGGTAGTCCTGCAGGCGGAACGAGGCCATCGCGGACAACTGCTTCTCGGCGGCGCGCGCATTGGCGCTCTGATGCTGTTCCTGCGACAGCGTGACGCCGATGACATGCGCGCGACACATTTCCGCAAGATAGAGCGCAAGCCCGCCCCAGCCGCTGCCGATGTCGAGCACGCTGTGGCCGGGCCGCACGCGCAGCTTGGCGGCCAGATGCCGCTTCTTGGCAAGCTGGGCGTCGTCCAGCGACTGATCGGGCGTCTCGAAATAGGCGCAGCTGTACTGCCGATCGGCATCCAGGAACAGCGCGTAGAGACGCCCGTCGAGATCGTAATGATGGGCGACGTTGCGGCGGGCACGGCTGCGCGGATTGAACTGCTGCAGGCGGCGCCAGAGATAGCGCAGGGCCCATTGCGGGCGCGCCCAGTTCGGCGGCATGCCGTCGCTCGTCTGGCTGAGCATGAGGGCGAGCAGGTCGGCGATCGTGCCCTCTTCGACGACCAGCGTGCCGTCCATGTAGGCCTCGCCGAGCCGCAGCTCCGGATCAAGCAGAACGCGAAGCTCGGCCGCCCTGCTGGTGAAGCGCACCGCCACCGGTCGGCCGGTTCCGTCGCCGGCGGAAATGACCGAGCCGCGTGCCGTCGTCAGCCGGAAGGTTCCCCGACGCACGAAGCGCTTGAGCAACAATTCTAGGAGTCGGTCCATCGGCCGCCTCCGCCACCACCCGCCCCAACTCCTCGGCACCGCGCGCCCGGGCCCGAGAGAGCTCACCATCAAAGCGGAATCCCGCTTTTCGCGTGAGCCATTAGACCAAAAACCCCGAAGCCCGGCAATGCGGGGACAAGCGGTCGCAGCGGCCTCACTTTCGCGCGATTATGGGTTAAAGAGCGAACGTGCGGGTGGCGACCATCCGCAGTGCCCGGGAGGAGATCGTCTTGCCAGCAGTCGGGCCCACGGCGCGATGGCCGCTCGTTGCACTTGCGGCGGCGCTCGGCGTCGCCGGCCTGGCCGCGCCGGTTCGTGCGCAGACGCAGCCAGCGGAGCCCGTCTCGCGCGGCGAGAACTTCAGCGCCAAGCCGGCGCCGCAGCTGTTCGCGTCCGATTGCACCGGCTCGGGCTGCCACCGTGCGCCGCAGGGCCTCGCCAAGGGCATGGGGGCCGCAAGCCTCGCCGGCTTCTTGCGCGCCCATTACACCAACAGCCGCGAAAGCGCGGCCGCGCTTGCCGCCTATCTTGTGAGTCTTGCAAATGCGCCGGTGCGTCCCGAGCGGGCCGAGCCGCGCGCCGCGCGTCCATCGCCGCAGGCGCCCGCGGGGCCGTCGCCCGCGGGTCGTGCTTCGCGGGCGGCGGCGAGTCCCGAGGACGGATCGCCTGCCGCCGCCGCAGCGCCGGGTGCGCCAGCGCGGCGGGCGGGCGAGGCCGATCCGCAGGCAGCGCGCGCCCGCGCCACCCGCACGACCCAGCGCGGCAAGCCTGTGCCCGCACCGCCGCTGCCGCCGCCCGAGCCGGTCGCCGCCGCGCCCGAGCCTCCGCCCAAGCAGCAGTTCGATATTTTCGATTAACCCGCTCGCTTGGCCGGGGTCGTGCGCCTCAGCCCCCGCCGCCGGTCTCCTTGGCCTCCGGAGCGGCTTCGCCCTTGGCCGCGCCGGGCTCGAAGAAGGCCTCGGCTTGAGCCGCTGCGGCCTCGGCCGCTTCCTCCTCGGCCGCCTCCTCGCGGCGCACGGTCACGTCCTCGCCGCGCGCGAGCCGCTCCGCCTCGTCGGCATTGCGGGCCACATAGACCGTGATCGCCACCTCCACCTCCGGATGGAGTTGCACCGGCACCTTGTGCGCCCCGATCGACTTGATCGGGGCCTGGAGTGCGATCTGATTGCGGTCGATGACGATGCCGCCGGCGTTGAGGAGCGCGGCAAGGTCGCGCGGCGACACCGAGCCATAGAGCTGACCGGTCTCCGAGGCCTGGCGCAGCACGGTGAAGGTCTGGCCGTCGAGCCTGGCGCCGACCTTCTCGGCCTCGGTCTTGGCGGCGAGGTTCTTCGCCTGCAGTTCAACCTTCATGGTCTCGAATTTGGCCTTGTTGGCCTGCGTCGCGCGCAGCGCCTTGCCCTGGGGCAACAGGTAGTTGCGGGCATAGCCGTCCTTGACGCGCACGATGTCGCCCATCTGGCCGAGCTTGGCGACACGCTGGAGCAGGATCACTTCCATGGCGGGTTCTCCACTGGTGGTTCTGGCATTGTTGCAAGGTCCGTTATTCGCGCGGTGCCGGCGGACCGCTCTTGCGCGCGGCGCGTCCGCGAAAGTCGAAAGCGGCGTCGGCAAGGCCGAGCAGGGTCATCACCAGCACCGGCCAGCCGAACACCGCCACCGCGACATAGATGCCCGCGAGCAGCAGCAGCCGGCTGTTCATCCCGCGCGTGATCGCATGCAGGACCGCAAACCCGAGCACGGCATAGGCCATCAGCATGGCGGCGGCGAGGACGCCGCAGGCGACGCCGAGCAGTCCGGGCAGGAACGAGCCCGCCACCGCCGCGGCGGCCAGCGGCGGCGCAAAGCTCGGAAATTGCATGGCCGACAGGTCGCTGTCGGGGCGGCGCAGCCGGCCGGAGAACTTGACGATGCGGGAGGCGAGCCAGAGGTTGAGCAGGTTCGTGATCGTCGTGAGCACCGCCGCCGCCGGCGGCAGGGCGGCCACCAGGAACTCGATCAGCCGGCCGCGATCGGTGAGGCGCCCGGCCGGTGCGGCGCCCTGCGTGCGCAGCATGCGGTCGAGGCCCTCGCGCAGCGCGGCCTGAAAGCTCGGCAGGTCGGTGCCGAAGTTGAAGATGGCGGCGATCACGATCGCTCCGCTCAGCATCGCCGCCCAGACCACGAGCGAGCCGACCGGATACCATTCGAGCGCATCGGGTCCGTCGCCAGCGCCCGCCGGGCGCGCAAGCAGCGCCAGGTAGCCGAGCCACCAGGCCGGAAGCCCGATGCCGACCAGGAAGGCAATGAAGAAGAAGGCGCCGAACACGGCGGCAAGGCTGCTCGATGCCACCACCGCCGCCACCAGCGCCGCCCAATGGCTCCACCCCAGTGCCGCAATCAGGATCGGCAGCGGCGCGAGATAGAACAGCACGACCGACAGCAGCGAGCCCGACGCAATCGAGGCAAAGAGCAGCGCGGTGGCAGCGCCTGCGCTCACTCCGATGAGAACGAGTTGCACCATCAAGCTGTCCCGCGTCGTGCGGTTAGAGACGGGTCGTGCCCGCCCCAACTGTCGGACGATTTGAGGGCAGATGGCAGAGGCGGAACGATCGAACCGCTTGCTGTCCGTCCTCGATCGTCGGTCGTTCGTCCTGCGGCTAGCGGATCACGTAGGGCAACAGCCCGAGAAAACGCGCACGCTTGATCGCCTTGGCGAGTTCGCGCTGCTTCTTGGCGGAAACCGCAGTGATCCGGCTCGGCACGATCTTGCCGCGCTCGGACACATAGCGCTGCAACAGCCGCGTATCCTTGTAGTCGATTTTGGGCGCGTTGGCGCCGGAGAACGGGCAGGTCTTGCGCCTGCGGAAGAAGGGACGGCGGGCGGCGCCGCTCTGGGGGGCCGTTGCCATGGGCTACTCCTCCGTTGCCAGCACGTCGTCGGCGTCCTCGCGGCCGCGCTCGTCGCGGTCGCGGCGAGGACGGTCGCCGCGGCGCTCATCGCGCTCACGATCGCGATCGACCTTGCGCATCATGGCCGAGGGACCTTCCTCCAAGGCCTCAACCCGCACCGTCAGATAGCGCAGGATATCCTCGTTGATGCGCTCCTGCCGCTCGATTTCGGCGATCGCCGCGGGCGGTGCATCCAGGTTCATCAGCGTGAAATGCGCCTTGCGGTTCTTGTTGATGCGGTAGGCGAGCGACTTGACGCCCCAGTATTCGACCTTGGGCACCTTGCCGCCCATCTGCTCGACGACGGCCTTCAACTGGGCGGTCAATTCCTCGACCTGCTGCGCGCTGACGTCCTGGCGCGCAAGATAGACATGCTCGTATAGCGGCATGAAAGCCTTTCCCTCGTTTCGTCCGCGCCTCGGCGCAAAGCCCTTCGAGCCCTTCGGAAAGGCTCGACGCTCTGAAGGCGGGAACACGGGACGCCGGACCAGCGGTCCTGCCACCCTCGCCGCGTAGGCTCGGAATAGCCTCGCACGGCTGCCGGCGGCCGTCCGTTCAGTCCCCGGCCGGGAGCTGCGGAGCGCCGTGGTTATAGGGCGTTTCCGTGCAAACGCAAGTTTTGATTGCCGACCCTTCGTTGCTGCGGCCGCCGCGGCTTGACTCCCCTGGCCATATCGGGCCTTTCCGTTCGACCTGAGGAGACGGGCGTGGGGGACGCAGCGTGGCGCAAGCCTTCATCTTTCCAGGCCAGGGCAGCCAGACGGTCGGTATGGGCAGGGCGCTGGCGGAGGCGTTCGCGCCCGCGCGCGCCGTGTTCGAGGAGGTGGACGCCGCGCTTGGCGAGCGCCTGACCTCGGTCATGTGGGAAGGGCCTGCCGAAACGCTCACGCTGACCGAGAATGCCCAACCGGCGCTGATGGCGGTATCGCTTGCCGTGGTGCGGGTGCTGGAGGCCGAGGCCGGGCTCGATCTTGCCCGCGACGCCAAGTTCGTCGCCGGCCATTCGCTTGGCGAATACTCCGCGCTCGCCGCGGCGGGCGCGTTCACTTTGGCCGATACCGCACGGCTGTTGCGCATTCGCGGCCGCGCCATGCAGCAGGCGGTGCCGGTGGGCACGGGCGCGATGGCCGCGTTGCTTGGTCTCTCATTTGAAGATGCGGTGGCGGTGGCGGCGGAGGCGGCGCAGGGGGAGGTCTGCCAGGCCGCGAACGACAACGGTGGCGGCCAGGTCGTGGTGTCGGGCAGCAAGGCGGCGGTCGAGCGCGCGGTCGAAATCGCCAGAGGCCGCGGCGCCCGGCGGGCCATGATGCTGCCGGTGTCCGCTCCCTTTCATTGCGCGCTGATGCAGCCGGCTGCCGACGCCATGGCCGAAGCTCTGGCAAGGACCGTGATCAAGCCGCCGGTCGTGCCGCTGGTCGCCAACGTGCTCGCCGCCCCGATCAGCGATCCGCAGGAAATCGTGCGCCGACTGGTCGAGCAGGTGACGGGAACCGTGCGTTGGCGCGAGTGCGTGCAGTTCATGGCGGAGGCCGGGGTAACCCGGTTCTACGAGGTCGGGGCGGGCAAGGTGCTGACCGGGCTGCTCAAACGCATCGCCGAGGGGGTCTCGGGAATGGCCGTCGGCACGCCGGAGGAGGTGGCGGCTTTCAAAGCTGCCCGCGCGTCGTAAGGCGACGGCAATCGATGGCGGTCATGACGCGACTGACGGGACGGCGCGTTGATCGTAAGATCAGGCGGCCTGTTGCGGTGCGACGCGCTTGGCGCCTATACCCGCTGATGTAGACGGCTCGCACCGAACACCCAAGCCATGAGGTAACGCGTTGTTCGATCTTACCGGCAAGACCGCGCTCGTCACCGGCGCCTCCGGCGGCATCGGTGGGGCCATCGCGCGCGCGCTGCAGGCGCAGGGCGCCCGCGTCGCCATTTCCGGCACGCGGCGCGAGGCGCTGGATGCGCTCGCCGCCGAAATGGGCAGTGCGGTGGTGCTGCCGTGCGACCTGACCGACAAGGACGCGGTCGAGGCGCTGGTGCCGAAGGCGGAGACCGCGCTCGGCCAGCTCGACATCCTGGTGTCCAATGCCGGCATCACCAAGGACAACCTTCTCGTGCAGTTGCGCGACGAGGACTGGGATCAGGTGCTCGCCGTCAACCTGACGGCGACGTTTCGACTGGCGCGCGCCGCGGTCAAAGGCATGATGCGGCGCCGCTTCGGCCGGCTGATCGGAATCACCTCGGTGGTCGGCATCACCGGCAACCCCGGACAGAGCAATTACACCGCGACCAAGGCGGGCATGATCGGCATGTTCAAGTCGATCGGCAAGGAGTACGCCAAGCGCGGTGTCACCGCCAATTGTGTGGCGCCGGGCTTCATCGCCACCCCGATGACCGACAAGCTCAACGACAAGCAGCGCGAGACCATCCTTGCCATGGTTCCCGCCGGCCGCCTCGGCACCGGCGCCGACGTTGCCGCGGCGGTGGTCTATCTGGCCTCCGACGAAGCCGCCTACGTCAACGGTCAGACCCTGCATGTGAACGGCGGGATGGCCATGATCTGAAAGGTCTGCATGACGGTCGCACGCGGTTTCGGTTCGGCTGGTCAAGCCTTCGGAAGTGTGTTAACCGAACCCCAGCCTGGCGGGGGGAACCGTATGGGCGAGGGCGACCAGCGATCCGCTCGCGATCGCAGAGATTGACCCCGTCTGTCGCGGCGACACTCGTACCGCACTGACACGGGGTCGTTGATCGAGCCCGATCGAAACTAGAGGTTCAGACGATGAGTGATATCGGCGAGCGGGTGAAGAAGATTGTCGTGGAGCATCTCGGTGTCGAGCCCGACAAGGTGACGGAAGGGGCGAGCTTCATCGACGATCTCGGTGCCGACAGTCTCGACACGGTCGAGCTCGTCATGGCCTTCGAGGAAGAATTCGGCTGCGAGATTCCGGATGACGCGGCGGAGACGATTCTCACCGTCGGCGATGCGATCAAGTTCCTCGAGAAGAACGCCAAGAGCTGAATTCGCCTGCGACATGGACGCACGCCACGCGGCGCCCGGCGGACAATCCTGAAAATTGGGGGATATCGTCGTAGACCCGGCGCCGCTTGGCGTCCGGCGGCGCAATCGTGACGCCCCACGCGGGAGCGAATGGAACATGAGACGGGTTGTTGTCACCGGCATGGGAATGGTGACGCCGCTCGGCTGCGGCGTGGAGGCGACATGGCGCCGGCTGATCGCGGGCGAGAGCGGGATTTCCCGCATCGACCGGTTTGAAGTCTCCGACATCGGCTGCAAGATCGCGGGCATGGTGCCCTATGGCGACGGAAGCAACGGCACCTACAATCCCGACCAGTGGATGGAGCCGAAGGAACAGCGCAAGGTCGACAAGTTCATTGTCTATGCCATGTGCGCGGCGCGCCAGGCGCTGGACGATGCCGGATGGCATCCCAAGACGGCGCACGACCAGAACGCGACCGGTGTGCTGATCGGCGCCGGCATCGGCGGGGTGGAAGGTATCGCCGAGACCGCGATCACGCTGCACGAGCGCGGGCCTCGCCGGGTGTCACCGTTCTTCATTCCCGGCCGCATCATCAATCTCGCCTCCGGC
>Ga0073934_10001309_pt1 | contig 60914 bp, 55 predicted proteins | sample LarsenN4metaG_FD_76834 | JGI IMG/M metagenome (GOLD analysis project Ga0073934, IMG submission 76834) | Hot spring sediment bacterial and archeal communities from British Columbia, Canada, to study Microbial Dark Matter (Phase II) - Larsen... ... | reverse complement strand
GTCGATCCGAATCTGTGCAACTTCGGTCTGTGCATCCCCCAGCCCGGCACCGCACAACGGCTCGACCCGATCTCAGACCGCCTGATGTTCCGCCTGCAGTATCGGGATTTTGGTGACTACCAGGTCCTCCTCTCCAACCACTCCGTGGACGTGGACGCGACGAACCATGCCGGCATCCACTGGTTTGAGCTGCGCGACAGCGGTTCTGGATGGGACATGTTCCAGGAAGGGGTTTATGCGCCGGACAGCGAGCACCGCTGGATGGGAAGCATCGCCATGGACGGCGCCGGAAACGTCGCGCTGGGTTACTCCGTCTCCAGCGGGACGGTCTACCCCTCGATCCGCTACGCCGGTCGGTTAACCGGCGACCCGGCAGGCACGCTGCCCCAGGCAGAGACCTCGGTCATCGCCGGGAGCGGGGTCCAGACCCACTCCAGCGGCAGGTGGGGCGATTACAGCAGCATGAGCGTCGACCCGACCGACGACTGCACCTTCTGGTACACCCAGGAGTACATCGCAACGAGCGGAAGCGCCTCCTGGCAGACGCGGATCGCATCCTTTGCATTCCCCGAATGCACCGGCGACCAGGCCGATCTCTCCATCGCCAAGGTGGCTGATCCCGATCCCATCAGGCCCGGTCAGGAGCTCACTTACACGATCACCGTGGACAACGCCGGTCCGGGTCCCGCCCTGGATGTCACCGTCTCGGACAATCTCCCCTCCGGCGTGACGCTGGTCTCGGTCTCTTCGAGTCAGGGCGATTGCACGGCCCTGCCGTGCAATTTGGGCACGCTCGCCTCCGGCGGCAGCGCCGCCGTAGAAATCGTCATCTCCGTCGGAGAGGAGCCGACCAACCCCCTGGTCAACACTGCGGAGGTGAGCAGCGCGACGCCCGACCCTGACCCCGAGAATAACACGGCAACGATCGAGACGGTTGTGGTCTATCATTTCTATTTCCCCCTGGTCGTAAAGAATTACCTGTCGCCCTGATCCCGGACGACCTCCCGCAGGCTGACTCTTGCCTGCGGGAGCTTCCCAATAAGACGGAATTCGGAAACTCCCCTCATCCCTGCGAGGCGGGGAAAAGAGGAAATAGGTGGTTTTTGGGCGACGTTGCCGCCCAAAAACCACCCACGCTCCACATTCCCCCTTCCCGGCGGGTGTATAGGCTGGCGGGAAGGGGGTCAGGGGGATGGGCGATAGAAATGGTTTCCGAACGTTCTCGATCACTCAAGAATCCTTGGGGGAAAACCATGTTGTATAATTCTCGAAGTTCTCAGATACCTCACAGACCAGAAGGGGAGCATCTTGATCACTGTCGAAGTCGAAAGTGTGAGTAAATCCTTTGGAGCCGTCCGAGCCGTGGACGGAGTCTCCTTCAGCGTGGAGCGCGGCGAAGTCTTCGGCCTGCTCGGCCCGAACGGCGCCGGCAAGACCACCATCATCCGCCTGGTGCTGGACATCTTCAAGCCGGACCGCGGCCGCATCCTGGTGTTCGGCGGCTCCCTGGACGCCGCCCGGAAAGAACGCATCGGCTACATGCCGGAGGAGCGCGGCCTCTACCAGGACATCCCTTTGGAGCGCTGCCTGGTCTACCTGGCGTCGCTCAAGGGGGTCTCCCCCGAGGAAGCCCGCCGCCTGTCCTCGGCGTACCTGGAGCGCTTCGACCTGGCAGAGCACAAGAAGAAAAAGGTCAAGGAGTTGAGCAAGGGCATGCAGCAGAAAGCCCAGATCATCGCCACCCTGCTGCACGAACCAGACCTGGTGATCATCGACGAACCGTTCTCCGGCCTGGATCCGATCAACACCCGGGTGGTGAAAGACCTGCTCCGCGAGCTGGCGGACCGCGGGGTGACCGTGATCATGTCCACCCACCAGATGCACCAGGTGGAGGAGATGTGCGACCGAATCTTGTTGATCGACCAGGGCCGGACCCTGCTCTACGGGCCGATCGGCGAGATCCGCCGGCGATTCTCCGGAAACGCGGTGCTGGTCCGCTCCCCCCAGGCGCTGCCGGAGATGGAAGAGGTGCTCCAGGTCGAAGTTCACAACGCGGCGTACCGGCTTGCGCTCGCTCCCGGTGTTTCCCCAAACAGCATCCTCCAGGCGCTGGTGGCACAGCAGGTCCCGGTCGACTACTTCGAGATCGCCGCGCCGACCCTCGATGAAATCTTTGTTCAAGTCGTGCAGGAGGGCAAAGCAAAGAATGAGTAAGACCTGGAGCATCGCCGCCCACGAGTTCGCGCGGCACGTGTTCCGGTGGCGGTTCGTCCTGGGGCTGTTGAGCCTGCCGGCGTTTGTGGGGATGATGGCACTGGTGATCTTCTTGCTCATCCGATCCGAGACGGATCGGCGTCCGGTTGGCTATGTCGACCATTCCGGTGTGCTCTCAGCAGATCCTCCCACCGGTCTCCCGGTCGAAATGATCGCATTCGATTCGGAAGGCGAGGCTGCACAGGCGCTGGAGGCAGAGCGAATCCAGGCATACTTTTTGATCGGGTCCGCCTACCCGGAGTCCAGGCGGGTGGAGCTGTTCAGCCTGGACGATCCGAGCGAGACCGCCATCGACGGATTTGAGGAATTCCTACGTTACAAACTTCTGACAGATCAGCCCGGCGAGGTCGTCAGGCGGCTGCTGGAAGGGGATCAGCTGGAAGTGCAATCCTCGGACGGGGGGCGGCGCCTCCAGGAGGGAGACTGGCTTGGGCTGTTCTTCCCTATCTTGGTCGGTTTCTTTTTCATGATCGCCGTGTTCGCCACGACCGGCTACCTGATGCAGGCAGTGATCGAAGAGAAAGAGAACCGCACCATGGAAGTCATCATGACCTCGGTCACCCCGGGTCAGTTCATGACAGGGAAGATCCTGGGCATCGTGGGCGTCGGTGGGACGCAGCTCCTGGTCTGGACCGGCTTTATCGCGGTCTTCCTCCTCCTGGGGAGCCGCGCCTTCGGCTGGTTTGACCGTCTCCACGTCTCACCAGTCTACCTGCTCCAGGTCGCGGCGATCTTCCTCCCCGCCTTCGTCATGATCGCCGCCCTGATGGTCGCCATCGGGTCCACGGTGGGGGAAGCCCAGGAGGCGCAGCAGTTCACCGGCATGTTCACTTTCCCGGCCTTCCTGCCATACTGGTTCGCGCTGCAGCTGATGAGCAACCCGCATGGACCGCTGGCGGTCGGGCTGAGCGTTTTCCCTCTGACCGCTCCTGTGGCGTACACCCTGCGGGCGGGTTTTGCTCAGATACCGGTCTGGCAGTTCTTGCTCAGCTTGCTGGTGATCTCCGGCTGCGCCGTCGCAGCGATCTGGCTGGCTGGCAGGACCTTCCGGCTGGGGATGCTCCGCTACGGACAGCGCCTGAACTTGAGAGAGATCTTCGGGAGCCCAAGGAGGGGGGCATGAACAAAGTCTGGCTCGTCCTCCGCCAGGAGATCGTGAGTACTTTCACCCGCCGCTCCTTCCAGCTGGTCGCATTCGGTCTGCCGCTGCTCTCTGGCCTGGGCTTTGTAATCTTCACCCTGATCGACCGCGCGGCGCCAGGGGCTTTCGCCAGGCTCACGGCGCCTCCCCGACCTCCGGCCGGCCAGGTCGAGGGGTTCGTCGATCCGGGCGGCCTGATCCGCACGATCCCCAACGACCTCCCCGCCGGCAGCCTGCGAGAATACCCCGATGAAGCCTCCGCCCGGCAGGCGCTCTCGACCGGTGAGATCAGCGCTTACTACCTGATCCCCGAGGAATACCTGGAGACCGGAGATGTGGTCTTCGTCCAGAAGGACTTCAATCCCTTTGCGATCCTGGAGCAAGGGGCAGCCATCCGGCACGTGCTCCAATTCAACCTCCTCGGCGGGGACGCGGAACTGACCAGGCTGGTCGCCGAACCCTACGACCTGAACGTCACCGTCCTGCATCCGACATCTGAGCGAGACGAAGAATCCCCCCTGACGTTCTTCCTGCCCTACGGGGTGATGATGGTGTACTACGTGCTGATCCTGATGTCGGCCGGTTTCATGCTCAGCAGCCTGAACAAGGAGCGCGAGAACCGGGTGCTGGAGATCCTGATGGTCACGGTCACGCCGCGGCAGCTGCTGGCAGGTAAGATCGCGGGACTGGGGCTGATCGGGCTGCTGGTGAACCTCGTCTGGGTCGGGACGGCGTACGCCCTGCTGCGGGTTGGCGGGGCGACGTTCCAGCTACCGCCCGCTTACCAGCTGCCGCCCAGCCTGCTGGCCTGGGGCGTGATTTATTTCCTGCTGGGGTATGCTGTGTACGCCAGCTTGATGGGCGCGGCCGGGGCGCTGCTCCCGAACCTCCGCGAGACTTCCCAGGCCACCGCCTTCATCGTTATCCCTATGGTGGTCCCGCTGTTCTTCGTCAGCCTGTTGATCGAGCAGCCGAACGGCGCCCTGGCGGTTCTCCTCAGCCTCATCCCGTTTACCGCCCCGGTGACGATGATGCTGCGGCTGGCGATCGTCTCCGTGCCGGCCTGGCAGCTGGCCCTCTCCATCGGCATGCTGGCGAGTACGGCGGCGTTGATCCTGCGAGCGGTGGCAGGTTTGTTCCGCGCCCAGCTGCTCCTGACCGGGCAGAAGATTACCGTGCGGACCATCTCCCGCTCCCTCTTCAGCAGGGACTGAGCAAAAGCCTCACGTCGCCTTACGCTGCAGTCCGATCCTCAATTCAACACCATCAATGACCTGAGTTTCCACGTGAGCGCCATCCGGCGACTCCCCCTGGACGAGACGGGTGGAGAGCGTCTCTGCCTGGATGTAGCCGGCCCATGCCTGCATCACCGCCTGGAGCTCTCCGCCCCCGGTGTAATAGAGCGTGATGCGGTCGTCGATGTTGAAGCCAGCCTCTTTGCGCATCGCCTGGACCCTGCGCACGATCTCGCGGGCCAGCCCCTCGGCGCGCAGCTCCGGCGTGAGGGTCACGTCGAGCGCTACCGTCACCAGCCGGTCGGCTGCGACGGTCAGCCCCTCGGCAGGGTGCGTCTGCACCAGGACTTCTTCCGGGGCGAGCTCTACGAGCTGCCGGTCCACTTCCAGGGTGACGGGCAGCCCGGCTTCCACACGCCGGGCGACCTCTGCCGGGTCCATGGCGGCTAGCGCTGCCCGGACTTTGGGGAACTGCGCGCCGAACCGCGGCCCTAAAGTCTTGTTGTCCGGCAGCACCTGGTGGGTGACGAGCTGTCCCTGCTCCTTCACGAATTCGATCTCCTTCACGTTCAACTCGTCCCTGACGATGGCCGCGAGCTGGAGGCCAAGCGTCCGGTTTCCGCCGGCGTGGATGAGCGCTTTCGCCAGCGGCTGGCGGACTTTCAGGCCCGCGCTGTTCCGCGCGCTCAGGCCCAGACCGCTGACCTGCCGCGCCAGGGCCATCTCTTCCAGCAGTTCTTCATCGACCACGGTGAGGTCAGCTTCCGGCCAGGCGCAGTGGTGCACGCTCACCCGCGCTCCTGGCCGCACGGACCGGACCAGGTTCTGATACATCGCCTCCGCGACGAAGGGCGTGAACGGCGCCAGGAGCGCCGCGAGCCGGACCAGCACGTGGTACAGGGTGGCGTACGCCGCGTTCTTGTCCTCGTCCTGCTCGCTCTTCCAGAACCGGCGCCGGCTCCGCCGCACGTACCAGTTGGTCAGGTCATCCAGGAACGCCTCGATCGAATGGGTTGCGCTGTACAGGTCCGATCCCGCCACGTCTTTCGTGACGCCAGCCACGACCTGGTTGAGGCGGGCGAGGATCCAGCGGTCGAGCAGGTTATCCGACCGGGGAGCAGAGCCTGCGGGGTGAGCCGGGTCGAACCCCTTTTCCCCTGTCCCCTTATTCCCTTCCTCATCGAGGGGAGCAGGGGAATGGGGGATCGGGGTCCATCCATCCAGGTTGGCGTACGTCACCAGGAAGCTGTACACGTTCCAGAGGGGGATCAGAAAGCCGCGCCGGACTTCATCGCCGCGGTTGTAGCCGAAGAGCAGGTCGTTTTCCGGCTTGTGGACGCAGTACAGCCAGCGCATCACGTCCACCCCCATCCGGTCCGCGGCCTCGTTGAACTCGATGGAATTGCCCCAGCTCTTGTGCATGGGGCGACCGTCCTCGGCCAGGAGCGTCGCGTACGTGAAGACCTCCCGGAAAGGCGGGCTGTTGTCGACCACTGTCGCCATCGCCAGCAGGCTGTAGAACCAGTTGCGGAACTGGCCCGGAAACGACTCGCTGATCCAGTCTGCGGGGTACCACTGCCGCCAGTACTCCCGGTCCGTGCGGTAGCATAACGTGCTGAACGGCACGATCCCGGCGTCGAGCCAGGGGTTGCCCACATCGGGGATGCGGCTCATCACGCCGCCGCACCGGGAGCAGGCGATCTTCACCGCGTCCACGTAGGGGCGGTGGGGGGTGTGCCCGGCGAATTCCTCCCATCCGGCGATCGCCCGCGCCTGGAGCTCGATCTCGTCGCCGATCACCTCGAAGTTCCCGCAGTCTGCGCAGGTCCAGATCGGCAGCGCCAGCCCCCAGTATCGCTTCTTGCTGATCATCCAGTCGTGCATGTTGCGCAGCCAGTCCATTTCGCGGGCATAGCCGAACTCCGGGATCCAGCGGATCTGGTCAACAACGTCCATGATCTGGTAGCGCAGCGAGGCTGCCTTCTCCTCAGGAGTCAATTCCTCGCGGGGTTTGTCGTAGGTGGCGCCCATGCTGATGAACCACTCGCTCACCAGGCGGAAGACCAGCTCGGTCTTGCACCGCCAGCAGGTGGGATAGCGGTGCGTGTACGGCTCGACGTGGTAGAGGAGGCCTTTGCGCTCCAGGTCTTCGAAGATCGGCGTCGATACCTCCTCCACGTATTGCCCGGACAGCCAGCCAAACCCGTCGAGAAAGTGTCCCTCTTCGTCCAGCGGCGCGACCAGGGGCAGGTGATGCTCCTTTCCCAGGAGGAAATCCTCCGCGCCGCAGCCAGGCGCGATGTGGACGATGCCGGTGCCTTCGGACTCGCCGACGCCGTCCCAGAGGAGGACGCGGTGCGCCTGCGCTGCGGTCAGGCCTACCCCCCTGACGAGATCGGCCATTCCTTCCCCTTCACCCGGGAGCTGTCCGGCATTGCCGCCGACCTGGTTCGCTGCGGGGAGGTCGTCGAACGGTCCGGAATAAGCCCACCCCACCATCTCAGCGCCCTGGAGCTCTCCGAGGACCTCGTAATCGCCGCGCAGCATGTGCGTCGTCCCTCTCGAGAGATAGAGGATCTCATCTCCCTGCCGGACTTTCAGGTAAGTCAGGTGAGGCCCGACCGCGGCTGCCACGTTGCTGGTCAGCGTCCAGGGAGTGGTGGTCCAGACTAATAAGGATGAAGGATAAGGTCCGAAGGAGGCGCCCTTATCGCCCTTCAAGAGCGGGAATCGCAGGGTCACGCTGCGGTGGGTGAGCTCCGCGTACCCGTCCGTGACGATCTCGTGCTGGCTGATGCCCGTGGCGCAGCGCGGGCACCAGGGCATCACGTCTGCGCCGCGGTAGAGCCACCCCTTCTGCCAGCACTTCTTCAGGAAGGTCCAGATCATGTAGTTGTTCTCGTTGGAGAATGTGAAGTAGCTGCCGCCCAGCTCGGGCAGGCCGAGCCGGCCGACGATCCCTTCGACGCTGTCGGTCACCGGTCCCCGCGGGCCCTCCAGGGTGATCCCTTGCGCCGGGTCCTCCATCAGGCGGTCTGCCAGCCACCGCAGGAGGTCGGGGTCGTTCCAATCCATCCAGTAACCCAGGCGGATCGATTGTTCGGTCTGGATCGCCGCGTACCTCAGCACCCGCGCCTTGCACATCCGCACGAACTGTTCGAGCCCGTAAGCCTCGATGTCCTTCTTGCTCTTGAAGCCCAGGTCCTTCTCGACTTCCACTTCGACCCACAGGCCCTGGCAGTCGAATCCATTCTGGTACCGGAGCTCCCGGCCGCGCATCGTCCAGAAACGCTGGAACAAATCCTTATATGTGCGCCCCCAACCGTGGTGCACGCCCATCGGGTTGTTCGCGGTGATGGGTCCATCGATGAACGACCAGCGCGGATCGCCTCGGTGCAGCTCGCGCAGCGTTCGAAAAGCTCCGACCTCCTCCCAGAATGCCAGGATCTCCCTCTCCTGGGCTGGGAAATCCACCTTTGCAGGCACCTCTTTAAAAGGCATCACTCCTCCAAACTATTCGTTGATAAAAAAATCCCGTCCCTCTTCAGGGACGGGAGGCTTTCCTCGCTCCCGCGGTACCACCCTGCTTCCCGGCTGCTGCCGGGCACCTCCATCCGTGTCATCCGCCCATGCTCGTGGATTAGGGAGGACACACCTGGTGTTGATTGCCATCCAGAATCTGGCGGTAACCTGCATCCTCGTAACGGGGGATGAGCCCGGCGCCTCTACTCTCAGGGATCCTGATTTCAAATTGCAGCTCCGGAAGGATTTTCAACCTGCGATGCTGTCCCGGCTCGCACCTCACCCGGGCTCTCTGGCAGCTCGGACAGGTTTACTCGTTTCCATCACAGCTTTTTCCAGGATAGATGGGCGAGATTATGCCATATTTTCGACCATTGGTCAACGCAGGATCCCTGTTCTGAATTGTCATTCCCGGCGGGCGATGCGCTGGTTCGTGAAATAGACCAGCAAGATGACTCCAAACGAGATGGACAGGAGTAACAACGCGATTCGGTTAGCCGTGGAGAAGTCGTTCTTCTGGACAGCGTCGAAGATAGCCATCGCCAGGGTCTGGGTCCGGCCGGGGATATTGCCCGCCACCATCAGAGTCGCCCCGAACTCGCCCAGGGCGCGCAGGAACCCCAGCATCCCGCCCGCAGCGATGCCCCGCCACGCCACCGGGACTCCGACCAGCCAGAAGAACTGCCACCTCCCACAGCCATCGACCCGCGCCGCGTCTTCGATCTCGCGTCCGATCTCGGTAAAACCGGTCTTGGCGGTCTGGATCACCAGCGGCATGGCGACGATCGTTGCCACCACGACCGCTCCTGGCCACGCAAACACCACCCGTATTCCGAGCGCCTGCTCGAGCCATGTCCCCAGCCCCTGTCGCCCCAACGCCACCAGCAGATAGTATCCAAGGATCGTGGGCGGAAGCACCAGAGACAACAGGGTCAGCCCCTCCAGGATGACCGTGAATCGATTCTTGGTCCTGGCTAGGTACCAGGCCAGACTGACCCCCAGGACCAGCGCCGAGAACCCGGCGATCGTGGAAACCCACAACGATATTGCCAGCGGCGGCCAGTCGGTGATGAAACTGTCCATCAAGGCTCGCTTCCAGGCGCGCCCGGAGCTTCCTCCGGCAACGTGAATCCGTATTTGCGCATGATCGGTCGGCCACTTTCCCCGTTGATGAACCGGGCAAACCGGCGGGCCAGCCCGATGCGTGGAGACCCAGCGACCACTCCCAGGGCCTGATCGAGCGGATCGTGGTACTGCTCATCGATGAGCGTCCAGGAAATCTCGGGCACGTTTGCGACCGAGAGCGCCACGATCCCGACTTCGGCGTCGCCGGTCTGGACGAACTGGAGAGTCTGTCGGACGTTTTCTCCGAAGACCAGCCTGTCCTGGAGATCGTCCCAAACCCCTGTCGCCTCCATGGCCTGCTGCGCAGCCGCCCCGTAAGGCGCGTGGTCGGGGTTGGCGATCGCGATGCTCCTGACGGGCAGGCCGGGAAGTTCTTTCAAATCAGATGCTGCGATCCCCGATTGGCGGTTTACCGCCAGCACGATCCGGCCGCGCGCATAGAGACTTACGCTGTCGGCTTCAATAAGACCCAGCTCGACGAGCCGTCCGATGACCTTGCGGTCCGCGGCTGCAAACAGGTCGTAAGGAGCGCCATTTTCTATCTGCTGGCCGAGCTGCCCTGTCGAACCGAAGACCAGCGTGACCCTGGAATCCGTTTCCTCTTCGAAAAGCGCCGCGATCTCGGCGAATGCAAACTGCAGGTCAGCCGCTGCCGCTACCGTCAGCTCGTTGGTCGCAGTCGAATCGGAGATCTCGAGAGGGTTTATTAAGAATGACCAGTTTCCGCAAGAAGAAGCTCCAAGGACCAGGGTGAGCAGGGCGGCGATCAGAACTAATCTTCCCTTCTCGATCCGTTTTCTCATCTCTTGTCTCCGCTGGATTCGCTTTCCAGAAAACGCGCGCAGTCATCAAGCCAGTTCAATATCGAAGAGAGCTGTCGGATTCGAAAGTCGACTGCGAGTCGGTTGAACTCGCTCTTCGATTGAAGGCCTTGGTGTACACGCATCAGGTGATCGATCCCTTTTTTCGTCTCCTCGATCTGCTTTTCAAGGATCTCCTGCGCCAGTCTTGGGCTGATTGACCTGGCGAAGTAGAGGCGTGTGAGGAACTCGACTCGGATCGCTTTCACGCTGACGCCGCTCGCCGCGTGCAGCCAGGACTCAAACCTTTCCTTCCCGGATTCGGTCACGCGGAAAGTGCGCCGGGGAGGGAGCTTGTCCTGCTCCTGGGTTTCCCCGGTTATATACCCCTTCTCTTCGAGGCGGTTGAGGATGTTGTAGACCTGGCTCAGGCTGACATGCCAGATCTGGCCCAGTTCCTGGACCAGTCTCTGATGTAGCTCGTAGCCGTGAGCTTTCCCCTGCGACAGGAATCCAAGCAGCGCAAATTCCGGAGACAGTGGACCGACATACGCGGATTTAACAGCCATGGATATACTCACCGGGTGAGTATATCCGGTTTGAAGCAGTTGTCAAGTAAGTTGTCGCTTCTCTGAAAAGGAGGATTTCTCCACCCACAAGCGTGGTCCTGCTGACAGGCAGTCTCACCTGTGGAGAGTATTCCAGCTCACTCCTCGAGCGTGCTGACGTCGCCCTCCGGTAAACCCAATGCGCGGGCGCGCAGCAGGCGGCGCATGATCTTCCCACTGCGAGTCTTTGGCAGGCTGTCCACGAAAGTGATATCCTCCGGCCTGGCGATCGGACCGATCTCATGGGCGACGTGCTGCCGCAGTTCCTCCGCGAGCTTATCCGTCCTCTCCACTCCTGTCTTGAGGATCGCGAAGGCGTGTATGGCGTTGCCCTTGATCTCGTGGGGCAGGCCGATCGCGGCCGCTTCAGCGACAGCCGGGTGGCTGACCAGGGCGCTCTCCACTTCTGCCGTCCCAAGACGGTAGCCGCTAACTTTGATCACGTCGTCCATGCGTCCGATGATCCACACGTAGCCGTCCTTGTCTTTCCGCGCCGAGTCGCCTGTCTGGTACATGGTGCCGAACTTTCCCCAATACTGCTGCCGGTAGCGGTCGGGGTCGCGGTAGATCGTACGCAGCATCCCCGGCCAGGGTGTCTTGATCACCAGGTAGCCCTCTTCCCCAGGCGGGACGGGCTGCCCTTCCTCGTCGACCACATCCACATCGATCCCGAAGAAGGGTCGGGTCGCCGAGCCTGGCTTGAGGGGAGTGATCGGGAGGGGAGTGATCATGAAGCCTCCCGTCTCAGTCTGCCACCAGGTATCCATGATAGGGCAGCGACCCTTGCCGATCACGGTGTGATACCAGCGCCAGGCCTCCGGGTTGATCGGTTCACCCACGGTGCCCAGCAGACGAAGGCTGCTCAGGTCGTGGCGGTTCGCCCACGCCTCGCCGAAGCGCATCAGGCCGCGGATCGCGGTCGGCGCCGTGTACAGGATCGTGATGCCGTAATTTTCCACCATCCGCCACCAGCGGTTGGGGTAAGGGTGGTTCGGAGCGCCCTCGTACATGAAGCTGGTCGCCCCATTGATCAGCGGCCCATAGACGATGTAGCTGTGACCGGTGACCCACCCGGGATCTGCCGCGCACCACCAGCGATCTTCGTCCTTGATGTCGAACACGTACTTCAAAGTCGTGTACACGTAGACCATGTACCCGCCGTGCGTGTGCACCACGCCCTTCGGCCTCCCCGTGGTGCCGGAGGTGTACAGGATGAACAGCGGGTCTTCCGCGTCCACCGGTTCCGTCTGGCACTGGTTGGTGGAAATGGGCAGGCCCATCAGGTCGTGGTACCAGTAATCCCGCCCGGGCTCCATGTAGACATCCTGCCCGGTGCGCTTGACCACGATGCAGCTCTCGATCGTCGGCTGGCGGGATATGGCCTCATCGGCGATCTCCTTCAGGGGCACGATTTTTCCGCGCAGCCAGCCGCCGTCGGAGGTGATCAGCACCCGGCTTTGCGCGTCTTCGATCCGTTCGGCGAGGGCTTCGACGCTGAAACCGCCGTACACGACGCTGTGCGGCGCGCCGATCTTCGCGCACGCCAGCATGGCGATCATCTGTTCCGGCAGGCGCGGCAGGTAAATCGTGACGATATCTCCCTTGCACACACCCATGCTCCGCAGCACGTTGGCGAACTTGCACACTTCGCGGTGGAGGGAGAAATAAGAAAAAGTGCGCACGTCCCCGGGTTCTCCCTCCCAGATCAGGGCGAGCTTATTTTTCCGGTAGGTCTTTTGGTGGCGGTCCAGGGCATTGTGGACGATGTTGGTCACACCCCCGACGAACCACTTAAAGAACGGCGGATTGCTGTCGTCCAGCACCCGTTCCCACTTCCGAAACCACTCCAGTTCCTGGGCACGCTCCGCCCAAAATCCCTCCGGGTCCTCCAGCGAACGTCTGTAGAGCGATTCGTAATCCTGGATATGAGCGCTTGAAGCCACCTCCGGGGGTGGGTAAAAGACTTCTCCTTCTAACTGGTTCTCTGCAGCTGGAATTTGAGCCATCGTCACCTCCAAGAATAACCACATCAGATACCAGGACCCAATCGATTGCCCGCCTAACCAGGGATTTTAAGGTGTGGAGGGACTCTTGTCAACCCGTGGATTCAACGGATTCACCTTGACAAAACAATAAATCTAGTCTAATATTATTTTTAGATATATCTAAATTTTACTGGCCGCCACTGTCCCCCGCGGTCCGAACAATGCCTGCACTGGTTTTGCATTGCGCAGGCTCGAACTGGACCCGGAGCGGGGTAGAAAATCCAATCCAGGATCCGCCTGGTTGAACTGGAGCTTCCGCCATGGAAAAATCACCTGCGATCCAGATTCAAGAATTGTTCAAATCTTACGGGCCCGTGCGCGCCCTGCGGGGAGTGGACCTGGAAGTGATGCCTGGAGAAATTTACGGCTTCCTCGGGCCGAACGGAGCCGGCAAGACAACGACCATCCGCTGCCTCCTCGATTTGATCCGGCCTGACAGCGGGAGATTGCGCGTGCTCGGGATAGACCCGCAGGCCGATCCGGTTGCTGTGCGCTCCAGGGTCGGCTACCTTCCCGGGGAGTTGCACTTCGACGAGAACCTGAGTGTCGAAGGGGCGCTCCGCTTCCTCAACCGCCTGCGCTGGAACGCCGCGGACTGGAATTTCGTCCGCCAGCTGGCAGAACGGCTCGATCTCGATCTCAAGCCCGCCATTCGCAACCTGTCCAAGGGGAACAAGCAGAAAGTCGGCGTCCTCCAGGCGCTCATGCATCGTCCCGAGCTGCTGATGTTGGACGAACCTACATTCGGACTCGATCCATTGATCCAGCAGGAAGTGCTCCACCTGATCCTCGAAGCCAGGCAGAACGGCACGACGGTGTTCTTCTCCTCGCACATCCTCAGCGAGGTGCAGGAGATCGCCGACCGCGTCGCCATCATCCGCAAGGGGGTTGTCGTGGAGGTGGCCGAGCCGGGGTTGCTCATCGAGCGCGCCATCCGCCGGGTTCGTGTCCGCTTCAGGGAAGAGGTCAACCTGTCGCCGCTCGAAACCCTGCCTGGGATCCAGGTCCTGGGACGCGACGACAGCGCCGCGGTCTATCTCCAGGTCAGCGGCGAGATGGACGGGTTGATCAAGACTCTGTCGGCTTACCCGGTGATCGACCTCGAAACCGAACGCCCTTCCCTCGAGGAGATCTTCCTGACATATTACAAAGAAAGCGCCTGAATCGGCGCAGGACAGGAGCAGCAAATGTCAACGATCTTTCGCCACACACTCGCCAAATCACGCGGCCAGATCCTGGGCTGGGGTCTATCCCTGGCGCTGCTCGGAGTGTACCTGGTCTCGTTTTACGACACCTTCGCTGCCCAGGAAGAACAGATGCAGCAGCTTCTGAACAGCTTTCCCGAGGAGATGATGGCCTTCTTCGGCGACGTGGGGACCATCTTCACGCCAGAGGGATACCTCACCGTCGAGTTCTTCTCCTACATGCCGCTGGTCCTCGGGATCTACGCAGTGTTGATCGCCAGCGGCCTGATTGCCAGCGAGGAGGAGAGCGGGGTGCTCGACCTGGTGATGGGGCATCCCGTCAGCCGGTCCGGGTACTTTTTCGGCCGGTTCCTGGCCTTCACCGCATCGACGGTCCAAATGTTCGCCATCGTCTGGCTGAGCTTCGTCATTGCGGGGACGGGATCAACGCTGGACATAGCGCCGCTGGAGATGGCCCAGCCGTTCCTATCCCTGCTCGCCGTGACCCTGCTCTTTGGCTCGATCGCCCTGGCGCTCAGCCAGATCCTTCCCTCCCGGCGCCTGGCGGCCATGGTCACCGGGCTCGTCGTGGTCGCCAGTTATTTCGTCACCTCCCTGGCGAATATCGACGAGAACCTTGAAACGATCGCCCGCTTTTCTCCATTGAACTACTACCAGAGCGGAGAGGCGATCAACGGTCTGGATTGGTCGTCGCTGGGTGGCCTGCTCGGTTTTGCTGCCTTGTTCACCCTGCTCGCCTGGTGGCGGTTCCAGCGCCGCGACCTGCGTGTCGGGGGTGAAGGCGGCTGGAACCTGCGAATGAGACCGAGGATCGCTAAAGAGGCGTGAGGCGCATCTTCATCAGCCGGTCGGGGCGCAGCACGAACAGCACCTCCGGCCGGATCGGGTGATCCTCGATCAGCTCCAGCCTGAAACGCTGGGCGACCATGGAGAGGATCAGCCGGGCTTCGATCAACGACAGGGTGTTGCCGATACACTGGCGTGGGCCGCCGCCGAACGGGATATACGCGAAGCGGTGCCGCCCGGCAGACCTCTCCGCCGAGAATCTCAGCGGGTCGAAGACCTCCGGCTGGTCCCAGAACTCCGGGTGGCGGTGCAGGGTGTACGGGCTGATGGCGATGACCGTCCCCGGGAGGATGTGCGTCTCTCCGAACCGGTCTGCGTTCAGCGCCCGCCGCCCGATGATCCACGCCGGGGGATACAGGCGCATCGATTCCTCGAAGACCATCAGGGCATACCCCAGCGCGTCGAGGTCCTCGGAGCAGGGGACCCGCCCGTTCAACACGCGCCTGGTCTCGGCTTCGAGCACGTCGACGATCTCTGGGTGCTGGGCGAGCAGGTACCATGTCCAGGTCAGAGCGCTCGCAGTCGTCTCGTAGCCCGCCAGCAGCAGGGTCACCACCTGGTGGCGGAGCAGCTCGTCGCTCATCCCTTCGCCGGTGTCTTCGTCCCTGACCTGCAGCAGCGTCGAGAGCAGGTCGTCGTGGTCTTTGCCCCCTGCCCGGCGGTCGGCGATGATCCGCTCGACGATCTCCATCATCATAGTCAATGCCTCTCGAAAGCGGGGGTTCTTCGGCCTCTCCAGGAGCGCACCTCCCATGTCGACCGCCTCCTCGATCAGTCGGACATCATCCCCCAGGTCGACGCCGAACAGGATCTCCGTGACGATCGACAGGGTGAGCGCGGCCATCTCCTGCGCGATCAAGACCGGCTCGCCGCGCCGGCACGCAGTCTCCCACCGCGCCAGCATTTCAGCTGTCCTGGCGGTGATGGCGCTGTCCAGGGATTCAAGGCGCTTGTGGTGGAAGGCTGGCTGCATCAGGCGCCGCTGCTTCTGCCACACCTCCCCCTCGCTCGTCAGCAGGCCGTCCCCCACGTAAGACTTGAACATGCTGTTGATGTACGTGTCCTTGACGTAATTCCGGTTGTTTTCCACCAGGACGTGCCGGACGTGGTCCGGATGGTTGATCAGATAGGCTGGCTCCGGTGCAGAGCGATAGCGGACCACGTCCCCGTGCTGGCGGGCCAGGTCAAGGAAAAAAGCGAGCGGGTCCCTCGTACGTTCTCGCGTGCGGAATTTGCGCTCATCCATCACAACCCTCTCCTTTCCCTTCCGGTGCCCTGGAAGAGATCACAGAAAAAAAAGTATAATCCCTTTTACCCTGCCGAGGCGGATAGGTAATTATACTTTCCTTATCCAGATTGACCAGTTGCAATTCGCCCTGTAAATTGCATCGAGGTCGGATCCTTCCAGGATGGAGGCTGCATGGAGATTCTGGGCATCGATATCGGCGGTTCCGGGATCAAAGGCGCACCGGTCGACACGGAAAACGGCCAGCTGCTCGCGCCGCGCTGCCGCCAGCCCACTCCTTCCCCGGCCAAACCGCGCCCTATCGTCGAAGAGGTCGCGAAGATCGTTCAGCACTTCGGCTGGCGCGGGCCTGTCGGTGTGGGATTTCCGGGCGTCATCCGTGACGGCGCCACGCTGACCGCAGCAAATTTACATAAGAGCTGGATCGGACTTGGCGCTGAAGGACTGGTGGCAGAAGTCACTGGTTGCCATCCGGTGAAGTTCGTCAACGACGCGGACGCTGCCGGCCTGGCCGAGATGTCCTTCGGGGCGGGGAGAGGTCGCAGGGGAGTCATCTTGCTGGTCACGATCGGCACAGGGCTCGGCACTGCCATCTTCACAGACGGTCACCTGCTGCCGAATACCGAGTTCGGTCACATGCAGCTGGATGGCGTCGATGCGGAGTGGCTCGCTTCCGACGCTGCCCGCAAGCGGGAAAAACTGTCCTGGAAAAAATGGGCGCTGCGTTTCGATCAGTTCCTGCGCGCCATGGAAGACCTGATCTGGCCCGACCTGATCATCCTGGGCGGGGGGATCAGCAAGCACCACGCGAAATACCTGCCTTACTTGAGCGTCAAAACGGAGGTCGTCCCGGCTCAGATGTTGAACGAGGCCGGCATCGTCGGCGCCGCTCTGGCGGCTGTGCCCGCTGCGGAGAGCTAGGCGAAGATCCCGCCCTCCGTCAGAGCGCGCAGGTCTCGGAAGGCAGCCTCGATCTCCTCTTTCCGGACCAGCCTGTCCCCCCGGACGTGGCGCAGCAGCCCCTGCTCCGCCTTCTCCAGGGCCACCTCGCGGAGCGTGAGGTCCCGCGACAGCGCTTCCTTGACCAGGGCCGCGCCGGCGGCATAGCCGATCAACGGGTTGAGCGCCGTCACGATGATGGCGTTCTTCTCCAGCCAGGCGCGCGCCTTCTCCCGATTAGCCTGCACGCCGCGCACGCACTTTTCGGTGAACGCCCTCACCGATCCGATCGTCACCTGCATCATCTCGAACAGGTTGTGCGCGATGACCGGCATCATTACGTTCAGTTCCAGCTGCCCGGCCTGCGCCGCCAGGGCGATCGTGTGATCGCAGCCCTGGACGTGGTACATCGCCTGGTTGAGCATCTCAGCCAGCACCGGGTTGACCTTGCCCGGCATGATGCTCGAACCAGGCTGCACGGCGGGCAGGCGGATCTCGTCGAACCCGCTCGCCGGTCCCGAGGCTAGGAAGCGGAAATCGTTGGCGATCCGTGTCAGGGTGATCGCGAGCGTGCGGAGCGCGCCCGAAAAGTGCGCTGCATCCGCCATGGACTGCATGCTCTCGAACAGGTCCCCGGACTCGTGGAGCTCCAGCCCGGTCAGTCGGGACAATGCCCGCACCATGCGCGCATGGTATTCAGGGTGGGCGTTCAACCCGGTGCCGGCCGCCGTCCCGCCGATCCCCAACCGGCCCAGCCCTTCCGCCGCCTTACGGATGCGCTCCCCGTCCCGTTCGACCGCCGTCGCGTAAGCCCCGAACTCCTGTCCGAGGCGCACCGGCACGGCATCCTGCAGGTGCGTGCGCCCCGACTTGACGACGTCGTCGAATTCGACAGCCTTCTGGCGGAGCGCGGCGGCCAGCTCCTCCACTGCGGTTAATAGCTCCTCCAGCCGCCAGAGGCAGCCCAGCCGGATGGCGGTGGGGATCGTATCGTTCGTGGATTGCGCCATGTTGACGTGGTCGTTGGGATTGACCCGGTACTCACCCAAATCTCCCCCCAGGATCTGGGTCGCTCGGTTCGCGATCACCTCGTTCGTGTTCATGTGGTGACTGGTCCCTGCCCCCGCCTGGAAGGGATCGACCACGAAGTGCTCGTCCCACTTCCCCTCCATCACTTCCGCAGCGGCCTCGGCGATAGCCGCCGCGAGCTCCCGATCAAGCAGGCCCAGCTCAGCGTTCACCTCGGCGGCGGCGCGCTTCACCGCCGCCATCGACCAGATGAAAGCCCGCCAAGGCCGCAGCCCGGAGATAGGGAAATTCTCTACCGCCCGCTGGGTCTGCGCCCCGTAGAGGGCTACCGCCGGGACCCGGACCTCACCCAGGGAATCGCGTTCGATTCGGAAACCTTCACTCACCTTTACCATCACTCCTCCGCCTTGGCTGTTCAGGCACTCAACTTCGGGAATGAATCAACTCTATGTGTATAATTCCAGCGGAAGTGACCTGTGACCAGATTATACCGGACTCAAATACTCCTGGAACTGGATCGACACCAGGCGCTGGCGGACACTTGTTAATTCACTCGATCTCTCAGCTCTTGACCCTGTCCGGCGGGCCGCAGCGCGGGCTTGAATTGGGGAGGCTCGGCCTCCTCGAGGACGCGGCGGTGCTGACCGAGGGAGAAGTCATCACCGCCGTCGGGGCCAGCCGCGAGCTGCGCGCCGCCTACCCCCACGAACCTGCCCTCGACGCCGGGGGCTCCGTGGTCGTGCCGGGCTTCGTCGACCCTCACACGCACCTGCTCTGGGCCGGCGACCGGGCCGCCGAGTTCGAATTACGGCTCAAAGGTGCGACCTACCTGGAGATCCTGGCCGCGGGCGGAGGGATCCTCTCCACCGTCAGCGCCACCCGGGCGGCCTCCGTGGAGGCCCTCCTCGCCGGGGCGCGCTCCCGCCTGCGGTCCATGCTCGCTCACGGCACTACCACCGCCGAAGCCAAGACCGGCTACGGCCTGGACCTCGAGACCGAGTTGAAAATGCTCAAGGCGCTCCTGGCCCTGGACGAGGAGGGTCCCCTGGACCTGGCGGTCACCTTCCTGGGCGCGCACGCCGTCCCCCAAGAATTCAAGGGCGATCCTCAGGGCTATGTGGAATGCATCCTCAAGGAGATGCTCCCGGCTGTGCGCCGCTGGTGGGGAGAGAACGCCCCCGGGAAGCCTCTGCCTTTCGTGGACGTGTTCTGCGAGACAGGCGCCTTCAACCTGGCGCAGTCCCGCCAGATCCTGGAGGCCGCCCGGGAGCTCGGCTTCCCCCTGAAGATCCACGCCGAAGAGTTCGACAATCTGGGCGGGACCAGCCTCGCTGTGGAATTGGGCGCCGCCTCGGCGGACCACCTGATCGCCGTCTCTCCGGAGGACATCGCGGCTCTGGCGCAGAGCGGAACCGTCGCCGTGGCGCTCCCCTGTACGCCGTTCGGACTGGCGGAAGCCCGTTACGCGCCCGCTGAAGCCATCCTGGAGGCGGGCGGCATCCTGGCCCTGGCGACCGACCTCAACCCGGGCACTGCCTGGTGCGAGAGCATGCAGTTCGCCATCGCCCTGGCCTGCCGGTACATGCGGCTGACCCCGGCGCAGGCCATCGCCGCCGCCACGATCAACGCCGCCGCCGCCGTCGGCCGGGCGGACCGCGTCGGCTCCCTGGAGCCTGGCAAGCAGGCGGACATCCTGATCCTGGACGTGCCGGATTACCGCCACCTGGGGTATCGTTTCGGGACAAATTTGGTTAAGAAGGTGATCAAAAAGGGAAGGGTGGTGATATAAATACATAATCCCATTTTGTTCTTTCCTGCAGATTTTCCTTTCCAGGTGTTACTTACTATGCTACAATATTGTTGATTTAGCACTCTTGTTCTAGCCTTCCGTGATGTTGGGAGTTCGAGATGACCCGCAGGCCAGACCCTATTTATCTAGAAGAGAATGATGCTGGAAGAACCGCGAACGGCATTTATCGTGATAGAAGAAGAAATGGCCGACTTATAGCATTCGGTTGGTACGGTGGCAAGTTTAACCATCTCCATTGGCTTCTCCCTCTCCTCCCGGATTGCCACCACTACTGCGAGCCATTTGCTGGCTCGGCTGCGGTCTTGCTTAACAGACAGCCTTCTCCCATCGAAACCTATAACGATTTAGACGGTGAAGTTGTAAATTTTTTCCGGGTACTTCGCGATAATTATGACGAGTTGACCAGGGTGATAGCTCTCACCCCATTTTCAAGAGAGGAATTCCACTGGGCTATTGAAGCCGATACCTCAACCCTTTCTGACGTGGAGAGAGCGAGATTATTTTACGTGCGCGCACGCCAAGCACGTACCGGGCTTGCACAAACTGCATCATTGGGAAGATGGGCAAATTGTAAACAAACTAGTCGTTCCGGAATGTCAGGTGTTGTATCGCGATGGCTCGGTGGAGTTGATGCACTACCAGAAATTGCAGAAAGGCTGATCAGGGTTCAGATTGAAAATCGACCAGCGATTGATGTAATCCGGCTCTATGATAACCCCGATACCCTTTTTTATTGCGACCCGCCTTATCTGCATAGTACCCGCGGGGATGATAAGGCATATGCCTTTGAAATGGACGAAGACGCGCATAAACATCTGGCTCGTGTTTTGAGGAGCTGCAAAGGCATGGTAGCAATATCAGGCTATCGTAATCAGCTCATGGATGAACTCTATGAAGGGTGGTATCGCTATGATGCTCCCGCGAAGAAAACCCATTCCGTAAAGGAGATCCGTCAAGAATCCCTTTGGACAAACTATAACCCAAAGTCCTTGACCTATGCCAACACTCGACTACAGACAAGCAAGAAAGCTGCTCAAAGAAGGCTTTTCGATCGCTGAGTCCCATCTTCTGAACGGATCCTCTCCCCAATTCGACCAAAGCCTGATTGAGCATTTCAACAGGATCTTCTCTTCCAATACCCAGGCTTACAGGGAGGTATTATTGGGATGTGTAGTGGTGAGGATCCTAGATAAGTCGGTTGATGTGCATTTACCTTATGTCAGTCACGGGCCGAAGGCTTTTAACGCACGCGATCTCGACGAAAAGGTGATAAACCCTTTCCTTCAGAGCAAACAGATCCCCTCATCTAAGGGGCCTTATCTGAGCACTTTTAGGAGGCAGGTAAAGTTTGAACCATCGACAAGGGATGGCTTGAGAGATAAACCAGGCTATGACTCTCTCTTATCCCTGATTAATTATCTAGCTGATTTAGTTGATGAAGAAAAGTTCCGTGACTACCTGATATATCTTCTCTTACGATTCGCTCAGCTGAGAGAAGCCTCCATCGTACCCCTCACCCGTATTCAGCGATTCAGCCTCGACCAGTACACCGAGCTGTTCTCATCTCTATTATCCAAACCCAGCGGCGGTTTGTATCCGGTCATCTTGGCGATCTGTATGTTCGAAACGATAAAGCAGTTCTTCGACCTTGATTGGGAAATCAAGCGGCAAGGCATTAACGTGGCTGATGCGGCTTCTGGTGCAGGCGGGGATATAACCATTCTTGATCAAGGTAAAGTATTACTGGCCGTTGAAGTGACCGGGAGATTAGTGGATAGATCCAGATTAATTACTACCTTCAATACCAAAATTGCTCCAGCCGCCATCGAGGATTATCTGTTCCTCGTCGGTCAAACCGAGCCAAGCGAGGATGCAAGAAATCAGGCTGCAAGATATTTCTCGCAGGGTCATGAAATCAATTTTGCTCAGGTATGCGATTGGCTAATAATGCTACTTGCAACTCTGGGTAAATCTGGAAGAGACTTGTACAATGCCAATCTTTTACGAATACTTGCAGAACCTGATATCCCCCAAGTGGTTAAAGTTGCCTGGAACGAAAGTGTCGGCGGGCTATTTGGAGAATAGAAATCAAACTGAACTAGTTTCTGAGATCCACCTCCCATCAGTTTCTTAGCTTATCCACAGTGCCCACCATCGAACAGGCCCGCTCCTGGTACCTCGATCTCGACCCCGTCCACGGCTTCGACCACGTCCTGCGCGTTTACCGCATGTCAGAGAAGCTCGCCCTGGCGGAGGGCGCCGACCTGGAGATCGTGCGCGCCGCCGCCCTCCTCCACGACGCTGAGGGCAGCGAGACCCAGGGCGGGGAGATCGGGCGCAGCAATCATCACCACGCCTCCGCCGAGTTTGCCCGCCGGGTCCTCGAGCGCGAGGGCTGGCCGCCCGAGCGCATCGCCGCCGTCCAGCACTGCATCCGGGCGCACCGCTTCCGGGACAATTCCGAACCCCCGCAGTCCCTGGAAGCGCAGGTCCTCTTCGACGCCGACAAGCTGGACGTGATCGGCGCGATCGGAGCGGCCCGCACCATCGCCTACAGCGCGGTCGTCGGGCAGCCGGTCTTTTCCGAGCCGTCGCCCCAATTCCTCCAGACCGGCGCCCGGGTATCCGGCGAGCCGCACAGCTCTTACCACGAATACCTTTTTAAACTGAAGTGGATCAAGGACCGCCTGTTCACCCACACCGCCCGCGCCATCGCCGAAGAGCGCCACCGCTTCATGGCTGAGTTCTTCTCCCGCCTGGCGGACGAAGAGCGCGGCATCCGGTAAAGAGCTTTAACGAAATAATAACCGGTTTATTACTAACAGTTTTGTGGAGCACAGGCAGGGGGAAAACGGCTAGAATCCCCCCATGCACCCGTCCCCGGCTTCGATCCTGGTCGTAGAGGATATCCCCAACATCCTGGAATTCCTCGAAATGACCCTGCGCTTCAAGGGCTACCGGGTCATCTCGGTCCGCAATGGCGAAGAAGCGCTGACCGCAGTCGCCGGAGAACTGCCCTCGCTCGTCATCACCGACATCCTGATGCCGAAGATGGATGGCTACTCCCTGGCTTACAACCTGCGCCGGGAAGCGCGAACCAGCCTCATCCCGATCATCTTTCTATCCGCAACCTACGTGACCCCCGAAGACAAGAAGTTCGCCATGAGTCTGGGCGCGGTGCGCTTCCTGGAAAAGCCGGTCGACACAGAGGAATTCCTCCTAACGGTAGCAGAAGTCCTGACCGGCAGCTGCAGTTCCCTCACCCCGCCGATGGAAAAGCGACAGTTCCTGCTCGGCTACCGCCGCCGGCTGGAAGTCAAGCTCCAGCACAAGAACTCGCAGATCCTGCGCACCGAGCGCCTGCTCGCGTCCCTGCCAGAGGAGCAAAAACCATCGTTTGCCGACCTGCTCTCGGAAGCCCGGCAGCAGAAAGAAGAGATCCAGGCTGAGCTGAACGAGATCTTCCGTGAGCTCGAGGACCGCCGGGAGGGCGCGCTTCACTTTACGTAGCGGCTGGTCTGTGCCTCCCACTCCGCGACCGCCTGGGCGATCACCGAGCGCACCTCTTCCTCCGGGACCTGAGTCAGGTCGGTGAATTTCTCCAGGCCGACCATCACCACCATCCCCTGGTTGGGCAGTTCCACGATCTTGATCCCGCGCGCTGCCAGCGGCGTCCCGGCCAGCTTCCTCTGCAGGATTTCGTCGATCTGCGCGGCGATGCTCTGCCTCGACGCAGTTTTTATCAGGGTCGCTTTCGCATCCCGTAGCGGCGATGCCTGCAGTCCGGCCGGCATCGTCAGCGCAGCGCTCGTCCTCGCCAGGGATTCGGCCGGCTGGGGCGGCACCCAGGCGCTCGCCTCCCCGACCAGGTGCGCCAGGTGCAGGCGCTGTTTGCTCTCCATTTCGTCGGGGTTGCGGTAGACTTTCCCATCCATCTCGACCAGCAGGCGCTGGCTGAGAGCATCGCGCCACAGGAGAGCGGAACCGCGGCGGGAGAAGGCGGCTGGCTTCCCCTCTTTTTCCTCACCGGATGCAGACGATCGGCGCCCGGAGACCAGGAGGCCGATCGAGAAACCGATGGCGATAAAGATCAGCCCAAACAAGAGGGTCGAGATGGGATTCATGTCGTCAGCTCCCCGTTGAGGATGTCGCCCATTCAGCGGATCAGCGCGGCTGGTTCACGTGAGGCGCGTGGATATTGAAGTCACGCCTTTAGGTTCTGCCGTCCCTGGTCTTCCGGCAGCTTCTGGCAGTGCGGGCAGAAGTGGGTGCCGCGCTGCCCCACGACGATGCGCGCGATCGGCGTCCCGCAGTTGGAGCAGGGTTCCCCAGTGCGGCTGTAAACGCGGAAGTAGTTCTGGAAATCGCCGCCGCGGTAAGCTCGGTCGATGCTGGCGCCCTGGCGGGCGATCGCCTCTTCCAGCACCTGCCGGATCGCCGCCCACAGGCTTTCAGCCCGCTCATAGTCCAGGCTGCTGGAGAGAGCCAGCGGGTGCAGCCGGGCCAGGTGCAGAGCCTCGTCGGTGTAGATGTTGCCCAGCCCGGCCAGGAAGGCCTGGTCGAGCAGCAGAGGTTTTAGCTGCCGGCGGTGCGCGAGCAGCCGGCTGTGAAACTCGTCCGGCGTGAAACCCGCGTTGAGCGGCTCCGGTCCCAGGTCCACCAAGACCTCGCGCGGGTCCGTGACGAGCCAGGCGCGCCCGAACTTGCGCGGGTCGTTGAACGCCAGCCGCTGGTCGCCTTCCAGGTCCAGGACCAGTCGGTGGTGGGGGGCGAGCGGCGCGTCGGCCGGCTCCACCAGCAGGTCCCCACTCATGCGCAGATGGAACAGCAGCGCGTCGCGGTCCAGACGCAAGATCAGGAATTTACCTCGCCGATCAATCTCCCGGATGATCTGCCCAGAAATTCGATCCCGAAATTCGCCGGGCGCCGGTTCCGCCAGGGTCCGCTCCCACAAGAGCTGCGCTCCCAGGATGCGCCGGTCGAGGATCGGCTCACGCGTCCCTGTCGCATGGCTGTCCCCATCCCGGATCGCACGCGCCGGGTCCCCGCGCAGCTCCCTGCGGATCGTTTCGACTTCCGGCAGCTCCGGCATGCCTCACTCGTTGAACAGCTCGCCCACGCTGCGCCCCTCGTGGGCCCGGCGGATGACCTCACCCAGGAGCGGAGCCACGGACAGCACTCTCAGGCGATCTCCCAGCCGGGCGCTTTTCTCCGGCGGGATCGGCACGGTATCTGTGGTAATGATCTCCTTCAGCGGCAGCCGGGCAAGCCGGTCGACGGCCGGGTCGGAAAACACCGGGTGTACGAAGACCGCGTACACGTCCCGCGCGCCGTTCTCCTTCACCAGCTGCACAGCCTGGCTCAGCGATCCGGCGGTGTCCACCTCGTCGTCGACCACGATCACGTCCCGGCCCTCCACGCTGCCGATCAGGGTCAGGGCAGCCGGACGGGCATCGTCCCCGGACCGGCGCTTCTCCACGAAGGCGATCGGCGCGTCGAGGCTGGCGGCGAAGTTGCGCCCCTTCTTGGCGAAACCTAGATCCGCGGCCACTACGACCGGGTCCTTCAGCATGGGTCGCAGGTCCTGGACGTATTCGGTCAGGATGTGGAACGCGGTCAGCACGTCGCCGGGGATGGAAAAGAAGCCCTGGATCTGCCCCGCATGCAGGTCCAGAGTCATGTAGCGGTCGGCGCCAGCGATCTCGATCATGTCCGCTACCAGCCGGGCGGTGATCGGCACGCGCGGCATGTCCTTCTTGTCCGAGCGGGCGTAGCACAGATAGGGGATCACCGCGGTGATGCGCCCAGCGGAATCCAGCCGCATCGTCTGCATGATGATCAGCAGCTCCATCAGGTTGCGGTGCACCGGGCGGGACGTGGTCTGGATCACGTACACGTCCTGCCCCCGGACGCTTTGGTGCAGCCGGACGAAGAGGTTGTCGTTGGGAAAGAGAGTCACCTCGCGGCTGGTCAGCGGCAGGTCGAGATACCTGGCGATCTGGGAAGCGAGTTCCGGGCAGGCTGTGCCCGCAAACAGCTTGATCTCGCCGTACATCCCGCAGTCTCGCAGCTGTTTTACCTGGGGCATGCGCACCTCCTACTCCTTCCACTCTGATTTTAATACACTCATCAAAAGAACGTCCAGGTAATGCCCGTCGTGGTATTCAGCCTGGCGCATACGCCCCTCCTCGATGAAACCGGCCTTCTCATAGGCGCGGATGGCGCGCGGGTTGTCTGCAAATACACGCAGGTAGATGCGGTTCAGGTTCAGGGTCGTGAACCCGTGGCGCAGCAGCAGGCGCATCGCCTCCGTACCATACCCCTTGTTCCAATAGCCCTTGTCTCCGATGAAAATGCCCAGCTCGGCGCTGCGCACCCGCCACTCGATGTTGAAGAACCCGCAGTTTCCGACCAGCGCCCAGCCCTCCGCTCCGCCGACCTCGATCGCCAGCGGCCGTTCGTCCGGCTCGCGCTTGAGCGTGTTCTCGAACCAGTCCGCTTCCTCTACCATGGAGAGCGGCAGGTACATGGCCAGCCCGCGGCGCACTTCCGGGTCGTTGAGCCACTCGACGAAGCGCGGCAGGTCTTCCCGCTCGACGTGCCTGAGGCGGATGCGGTCGCCGTAGATCACGCCGCCTCTCCGCTGCCGACCAGCACAGCCTCCGCGGCCTGGTGGGGGGAAATGGCGCGCCTCGCAAGCCGGTCCAGGATCTCGCGGTAGTACGCCGGCGCCACTCTCCTCCGCCAGCCTTCGAACAGGCGCTGAGCGACGAGCGCCTCCAGCTCCGCCTGCAGCCGCGCCCGGTCGCGGCGTTGCCACTCGCCCGTCGTTTCCAGGTGAGCGCGGTGGCGGACGATGGCCTCCAATAGTTCCGGCACCCCGTCTCCTTCCGTGGCGACCGTGCGCAGGATGGGCGTCGTCCAGGTCCCCGGCACTTCCGGCTTAGTTTCCAGGAGGCTTTCCAGCAGTGCTCCGTGGTGCCGGAACGTCCGGGGTTGCGGCGCCCCCAGCTCGAGCATTCCTTTCAAGGCGCGCACAGTGTTCTCCACCCCAGGCCGGTCGGCCTTGTTCACCACCAGGATGTCGGCGATCTCCAGGATGCCGGCCTTGATCGCCTGCACCTCGTCGCCTAACCCGGGCGCCTCTACCACGATGGTGGTGTGCGCCAGCTGGGCTATGTCCACTTCGGCCTGGCCCGCCCCAACCGTCTCGATGAAGATGACCTCGAACCCGGCCGCGTCGAAGACCTGGGTCACGCTGGCCGTGGCGCGCGCCAGCCCGCCAAGCGAGCCGCGCGCCGCCATCGAGCGGATGAATACCCCTGGATCTCCAGCCAGGTCGCGCATGCGGACCCGGTCCCCCAGGATCGCGCCCCCGGTGAACGGGCTGGAGGGGTCCACCGCGACCACCGCCACGCTGCGGGGCGCCTCTCCCGTAGGCGGGTGGCGGTAGTGGTACACCAGCCGGTTGACAAGCGAAGACTTGCCGGTGCCCGGCGCCCCAGTCACGCCGACCAGGTGCGCCCGACCGGTATACGGGAACAGATCGTTGAGCGCTTCCAGGCCGCGCGGATCGTCGTCCTCGATCTGCGAGAGCAGCCTCGCCAGGGCAAGCCGTCCGCCTGGAGAGTCTCCCGTCGCCATGCGGATGGATTCAGCTATGGACATGGAGTTGACCACATTAATAGGATAGCGAAGCGGCTCGACGTCTTGCCGCGCACATCTGCGCCAGGGTCATCCGGGGATCAAGAGGTCGAAACGCCGAGGACCGCCCGGCGCACGTCTTCGATGATGTCCTTGGTCAACGTGCCCGGCCCATAGATGCCCACCACGCCCATCTCCTTTAGCCGTGGCACGTCCTCATCCGGGATGATCCCGCCCAGGAACACCCGCACGTGTTCCAGCCCGCTGGCCTTCAACAGATCGAGGACGCGCGGCACGAGCGCCATGTGCGCCCCTGACAGGATCGACAGGCCGATCACGTCGACATCTTCCTGCAGGGCAGCCTCGGCGATCATCTCCGGTGTCTGGCGCAGCCCGGTGTAGATGACCTCCATCCCGGCGTCACGCAGGGCGCGCGCCACCACCTTGGCCCCCCGGTCGTGCCCATCCAGCCCTGGCTTGGCGACCAGGACGCGGATCTTACGTTCGCTCATCTCGCCTCCATGGGATTCACGGTGTAGATCGATTATACCGCGGAGGGGAGGGGGAGTTAGGAGATATGCGGTAGGAGGCAGGCAGCAGGATCGGGATTTGGGATTGAGGACTCAGGATTCAGGATTGAAGTTGGGCAGCTTTCTCGCGGGGTCCCTCTTTCGCGCACGGTCATTTACTGGATTGGAGCAAGGCTTCAGCCAGTGATTTCCTCGTGGGTGAACGGCTTGCAGAAGACTCGATCTTGGGGTAAAGTCTGGCTGTCTTCGGGTGACCTCACAGCTCAGCAAGCCGGCGTGGACCAGGCCGGAAAGTGACATTTGACACTGGGAGAGGGTATCGCTGAACTGACAAGCTTGATCCCCGTTGAGAATTAACTAGAAGCGATCTCAAAAATGGTGGGTTGGGGTGTTTTGCGGCGGCGCAGCCGCCGCAAAACACCCCCTTCACTTTATTTTTGAGATAAGTTCTAGTTATAATTAACCACCATGCCAGCCTGGCTTCACGGTCCCTGATCCCCAATTACCCCCACTCCAGAGAGGTGTCCCATGCCCGGTTACATCGAAAGTCTGCTTGCCGAACGCGAAAAAATCATCCTGGTCACGCGGCAGCACTGGTTCACCATCGCCAGCGCCATCGCCCTCGAGATCGTCCTCATCCTGGTCCTGCTGACCCTGACCATCATCGCCGGGACGGCCATGCCGCAGTTCGCGCTGCTGATCGGCGCCTTCGGCGTGATCGTGATCCTGATCCCGGCCGCCACCCTGACGCGCGACCTCCTCAACTGGACCAACAAGCAGTTCATCGTCACCACCCGCCGTGTGATGCAGATCTCCGGTATCTTCAACAAGAACGTCACCGATTCGTCGCTGGAAAAGGTCAACGACGTCAAGATGACCCAGTCCGCCTTCGGCCGCCTGTTCGGCTACGGCGACATCGAGATCCTGACCGCCAGCGAGCTGGGTGTGAACCTCTTCAAACGCATCGAAGACCCGATCCGCTTCAAGACCGCCATGCTCAACGCCAAGGAGAACCTGGAGCGGGGCGAAGAGAGCCGCTACCCGGATAATGACATTCCGGACCTGATCGCCGGGCTGGAGCGGCTGCACCGCCAGGGCCTCCTCACCGACGAGGAGTTCGCGCAGAAGAAAAACGAGCTCCTGGCTCGAATGTGACCCGGCCTCCGGGCGACTGCCTCCCGCCCCGGCCGCACGCGCTCTCTGCCCGCTCGTGACCGAGTTCTTCGCTTACGACGACCTGACCTGGCCCGAGGTCGCGGCCTTACCCCGCGACACTCCCCTCGTGATCCCCCTCGGAGCGGGCTACCCCCTGGACCTCCTCTCCAGCGCGCTGGGCGAGCCGCCCCGCGTCGGCCTGCTTCCGCCCATCCCCTTCGGCTGGGCGGACCAGGCCGGGTTGCCCCTCCCTGAAACCCTCCTGATCTCCTATCTGACCAACCTCCTGGCCAGCCTGCGCGACGACGGCTTTTCGCGTGTCTGCGCCCTGATCCCGCGCGGCCTGGACTGGTACGTCTACGGCGGGCAGCCCGGCGCAGGCTCACAGTTCATCGCTCTGCTGGGAGGGAGCTCCAACAGGGCGGATTTTCCCGGCGATGCGGATCGGGGCAAGGTCGTGATCCTCCCCATTGGGCACACGGAACAGCACGGCTATCACCTGCCCCTATCCACCGACACGATCATCATCGATGCCATCGCCCGGGGGATCGTAGAATCCATCCCCGAGGAAGCTGCCCGCCTGCCGGTCATGCCGTACGGGGTCAGCACCCACCGTCGGGCCTTCGCCGGCACGCTCAACGCTGGTGGGCGGGCGTTCGAGGACTTCTGGATCGGCGTGATCGACGCTCTCGCCCTGCGCGGCTTCGACCGCTTCTACTTGATCAGCGGGCACGGCGGGAACTGCTCTTACCTGGTGAACGTGGTCAAGTCCGCCGGCGAGCGCCACCGGCGGGTCTTCTGCGCCACGGCGTGGCTCTACCTATCGGGGCTGGAAGGCGTCGCTTCCATCCAGTCGCGCCGTCGCTCGCCGGTCGGCGGCATGGGCCACGCCGGGGAGCTCGAGACCGCGCTGATGCTGCACCTCCGGCCAGACCTGGTGCGCCTGGATCGAGTCGTCGACGAAACGGACTTCATTGCCACCCTGTCCTACTATATGGACTGGGTCGAGGGGGGAGCCCTGATCGCCAACCCCCCCTGGGACGACGACACGCGCACCGGCGCTTACGGCGCGGGGAGCCTGGCGACGGCCGAGAACGGCGCAGCCTGGCTGGCGGCTGCCATCGCCGAGAAGGTCTCCCACGTCAGAGAGATCCACGAGCAGCAGGAGCGGCGCGAGGCGCGCCGGAAAGCGGGCTTCGGGTTGTGGGGAAGCGGGGGAAGTTGATTTTGGATTTGTGATTTGGGATTTGTGATTTTTGATTGCTGTCCCTGGATGGTTTCGCAGGGATGAGCATTGGAGATCGGCGGTTAGACAGGATCGCGCACCACGCAACTTGAATCACGCATAACGCCACATCCACCCAGTCAAGCGTTCAGGTAAAACGTGTGGAACTGGTTCTCGCAGGGGTTGCCCCACGCGACGTGCATGGCGCGCGCCGTCAGGTCGATCACCAAAGCGTTGATCGTCTTCTCCCGGTCCATGGGCACCAGGTTTTCGACGGCGTGGTTGCAGATCGAATTCGGGAAGTTGACATGGTCGCGCTGGATCGCCTGGAGGGATTTCACCGAATGCAGCGGGGCAGCTTTGAGCAGGCGCAGGGCGCGGAAGTACCGCACGCGGGTGGAGAGCAGTTCGTCGGGCTCGCTTTCGATCGCCTGCATCTGGCGGTCCAGATAGTGGTTGGTGTGCGCCAGGAATCCTTCGTCCGCGTACAGGATCGCGAATCGGCGGGCTGAGACCTCGACGTTGTACAGCTCGCCGCTCTCGTGCGCCAGCAGGTGGTTGTAGCCAGCCGCCCTGTGCGAGACGAGCATGGCACCGAGCGCCTCCGCTGGGGTGCGCGCTGCCAGCACCGCCCGGGAGGCGATCACGCGCGGGATGCCGATACGTGAATCGTTCGGATAGACCGAATCGCAGCACTGGGCTATCCCGTAGGCGTTGAACCCAATGTTCGCCAGCAGCCCCCCGTAAGTCATTGCCAGGAAGGGCGGCTCATCGTCTGGAGAGACTTGCAGGATGTACACGTCATTCTCGTCCTCCGGCATCCAGTCTTCGTTGTGCGCCACCAGGACGTGCCCGTCCGCGGTCCGCTCCTCGTTGACCGCCATGGAGGTGCACTTGGTCAGATGCAGGGCGTCCATCGTCACCGCCTCGAGGGCATTGAGTACCGCCAGGTCTTCGAACTCGACCCCTGCCCCCTCCGCGATCCCGACCAGCTCCTGGACATACTGCGGGTAGCGCTCCTGGGCAAAGGGGATGTATTTGCTCGCCTGAATCCGCGCCCCCGACCAGTCCAGCTGGAGGCGGTCGATGACGCTATCGATCAGCAGGCGCGCCGTATGCAGGCTCCGGCGCACCTGCTCCCGGCAGGCCTCGCCGATCTGGCGGCCTATCTCCCGGTGCGTGCCGGAGACCTGGATGAAAGGCGGCGGGTCGGCGTGGGTCGCCGATTCGAGGGGGATTTGGGAGTTAGTTTGTTCGCGTTCCATAGAATTTTCTCATTAAGTGCTCCGGATCCAGACCCCCATTATGCTCGAAAGCAGCCTGGCTGGCAAGGCCTGAGGCAACCGGCAGCAGGCTTCTCACAAGACGGGCAACCACCATCCTGACAAGAAGGGCAACCGCCATCCTGAGCGGAGCGTAGCGAAGTCGAAGGACTGGGCGCCAGGCCAGATGATGCCCTTCGACTGCGCAAAGAGCGCTCCGCCCTTCCGTTGCGGCGATTTCAATCGCCAGAAACCAAAGCCCGCTGTCAGCCGGGTCGCCGAACCTGGAACGAAATCCGGGCGCATCCCGTTATATAATAAGCTCGCCATCATGCTTACTTACAAAGGAGATTGACCGATGTCCAGTTTACCGGCAAAAATTCGGTTGTTCGCAGCGATTCTCTTGATCAGCGCGGCCGCCTGCAGCCTGCCCGCGCCTGCCACCCCCACGCCGCTCGACGCCGAAGCAGCTTACACGGCAGCCGCGGAGACGATCATCGCCCAGCTGACCCAGGTCGCCCAGACCCTGACGCCTTCCCAGGCGCCGGGCGGGGAAACCCCCGGCGCGCCAGAAACGACCGCCCCGCCCGGGGACACAGCCACACTCTCTCCCACCCTCACAGAGGCTTTGCCTACGCCAACGGAGACCCTCACACCCTCTCCTTCCCCGTCGCCATCGCCCACGTTCACCCCCACCCTGCCGTCGACCGATCCGCGCGCCAGCCTGGGTGCCCCGACCCTGCTGGACACCTTCAACAACGACGCGCTCTGGGCGCTCTACGAAGACGACCACGTCTCCTTCGAGATCGACGACTCCCGGCTGACCATGACCGCCTTCAACCCCGAGTTCTGGGAGGGCTTCATGCTCGCGCCGCCGGATATCGGGGACTTCTACCTGGAGATGACGGCGACGACCCGAAACTGCAGCGGCGGGGACCGCTACGGCCTAATGGCGCGGTCCAGCCGGGTCGGTCAGGAGCCTTACCGGGGTTACAATTTCAGTTTCACTTGCGACGGGCGTTTCTCGCTACGCGTCTGGGATGGCAAGCAGTTTACCTCCGTCACCGAATGGACCGCCAGCGACGCCATCCGGTCCGGCTCCAACGCGACGAACCGCCTGGGCATCTGGATGGAGGGTGAGCGCATCGTGATGTACGCCAACGGGAACCTGCTGAAGGAGGTCAATGACGACACGTACCAGGTCGGCAAATTCGGCGTGGTGATCGGATCGGCAAACACCTCCAACTTCACGGTCGACGTGGACGAGATCGCATATTGGGATCTGCCCTGAATCGCCGCTGCCATGAAATATCGCCGCTTTGGACGGACCGGCTGGAATGTCAGCGAGATCGGCTACGGCATGTGGGGGATGGCCGGTTGGACGGGTTCTGACGACGCCGAATCGCTCACCTCGCTCCAACGCGCCGTCGAACTGGGGTGCAATTTCTTCGATACCGCCTGGGCGTACGGCGACGGTCACAGCGAACGCCTGCTCGCCAAGCTGCTCCAGCAGAATCCTGGGGTGAAGCTCTACACCGCGACCAAGATTCCACCGAAGAACCTGCGCTGGCCCAGTCGGCGGGAGTTCACCCTGGACGACTGCTACCCGCCCGAACACATCGAGGCGTACATCCACCGCAGCCTGGAGAACCTGGGCGTGGAGTGCATCGACCTGATCCAGTTCCACACCTGGGAGGACAGCTGGGTGGAAGATGACCGCTGGGTCCTGAAGCTGGAGCAGCTGCGCCGGGACGGGAAAATCCTGGCGGCGGGCATCAGCCTCAACCGCTGGGAACCCTGGAACGGGGTCGCCGCGGTGCGCAGCGGGCTGGTCGATGCCGTGCAGGTGATCTACAACATCTTCGACCAGAACCCGGAAGACGAGCTGTTCCCCGCCTGCCGGGAGATGGACGTGGCGGTGATCGCCCGCGTCCCATTCGACGAGGGCACCCTGACCGGCGCCCTCACCCTGGAGAGCACGTGGCCTCCCGGCGACTGGCGCAGCACCTACTTCGTTCCCGAGAACCTCAAAGCCAGCGTCGAGCGCGCGGAACGCCTGAAGCCCCTCCTCCCCCCGGGCATGACCATGCCGGAGATGGCGCTGCGGTTCATCCTGAACAATCCAGACGTGAGCACGATCATCCCCGGGATGCGCAGAGTGCGCCACGTGGAGAGCAACCTGGCTGCCAGCGACGCCGGCCCGCTGCCGGACGCCTTCCACGCCGCGCTGCGCGCCCACCGTTGGGACCGGAAGCCGACCGATTGGTCACAATAGACCTGATTTCTCCCTGGTTCTTACTGGTTGAAGTCGCAGGTGCAATCTCACGCCGCACAGGAGATTTGAAGCTCGCTTCGAAAGCGATTGCGGAGCTGGAACGCCTGCCTTTCCTGCGCCTGGTCGAGATGGACAATCAATTCATCCGGGAAGCAGCCAGGCTCGCGGGCCGTTTGAACCTGCGCGGCGCAGACGCCCCTACGTTGCGGCGACTGCCGGCTCACACCTCCCCTTGATCACGCTTGATGAAGAGCAAAGGAAGAAGGCCAGCGCCTGGATCGATGTTCGCGGGGTCGAAAATTAAGCCAGGCTGGCCTCCTCGATGATTTCCACCTTTCCCTGCACAGCCAGGACCATGATGTGGTCGACCGCCTGGCGTGAAAATCCCAGTTGCCGCAGCCAATCATGCCAGGGTCCCGGGGGGATGCGCCCGTCCGGGAGGCGGCTCTCGCGGGCGTAATTCTTGCGGTAGATCGCGTTGTCGGGGAAAGTCTTGAGCACCAGCCGGCAGGCGTTGCGTGCGTCTGGACCGGCAAGCGTTGCCAGCCGGTCCCGCAGGCTGCGGACGATTCCCTGCGCCTGGGCGCGCCGGTCGTCGACCGTCTCCTGCGAGAATGCCTTATAAGCAGTCAGGTCGTGCTCGACCGTCCAGCCGACCAGGTAAGCCAGCACTTCCATGTAATTGGTGGAATCCCCCACCCAGAGGCGGTTGAGAGAGGGCCGCAAGCCCCCGCTGGGCCAGTAATACGGGTGCCGGAGGTCGCGCTGCAGCAAATGGGTCAGCTCGTGCGCGACGAGCCCGATCCTGGCTGGCGACGCGGTCTGACCTTCTCCCATGTAGTCGCGATCCAGCACGATCAGGCCGCGCCAAGGGGTGATCCCGCTCCCGGCAGTGTGGGTGAATACGACCAGGGTCTTCCGCCTGGCAAACAGCCGCGCCACGTCCGCGCCGACCGGCGAGACAGGGCGACCCCTCTCCTCGACGGCAGCCATGGCTTTCAGGCAGGGTGTCAGCGGTCCGTCTTCGGGAAGTCCAGGCCGCTGGTAGCGCAGCGTTACCCCCTTCTGGAAGAATTTCCTGAGAACCATTTCGTCTCCTCGTGCGTCTCGACTTCCCCCCAACTGCGTAAGTCCTATAATTCTAACCTCTTTTCCGGAGAAATAATCCCTGTTGCCGCTTCCCGGGTTCACTGCTAGAATCAGCACCTGGCGGCTGCTCCCGGCTGGATAGATTGCGCGCTTCTCGGATAGGGCACGCACGAACCGGGCGGCAGCTTTCCCGGCCATCCCCGGCGGTGAATCTCGCGCCGGGGACAGTCCGGAATCGACACCTGCACCATGGAAAGGTCAACCAGTTGAAATCTCCGCGCGCCGAATTCCTCGCCGGGCTGAAAGCCGTGCTGCCGATCGTGGTCGGGGACATCCCTTTCGGGCTGATTTACGGGTTCATCGCCCTGGAAGCTGGCCTGTCGCCGGCTGCCTCCCAGGGCATGTCCTCGATCCTCTTCGCCGGCTCCGCGCAGTTCGTATCGGCGCAGCTGTTCGGCTTGAGCGCGCCAGCCTCCGTGATCATCGCGACCGCGAGCGTGATCAACCTGCGCCACCTGCTGTACAGCGCGTCCGTCGCGCCTTACCTCCAGGGGCTGCCCTCCCGATGGAAATGGCTCCTGGCCTATCTTCTGACCGACGAAGCGTACGCGGTGACCATCACCCGCTACCAGGAGGGGGAGGATCACAGCCAGGCACACTGGTTCTTCCTGGCGAGCGGTGCCCTGCTGTGGGCCTCCTGGCAGCTCAGCACCGCAATCGGCCTCTTCCTCGGCGCAATGGTCCCGGAGAGCTGGTCGCTGGATTTCACCGTGGCGCTGACTTTCATCGCGCTGGTCGTGCCTGCCCTGCGCGACCGGGCGGCATTTGGAGCGGCCGCGGTGGCGGGGCTCGTCTCCGTGCTGGCATTCGGTCTGCCCTTCAAGCTCGGCCTGTTCATCGCCGCTCTCGCCGGCATCCTAATCGGGGTGGGACTGGAGGTCCGCCGGTGAAAGTCTGGCTCATCGTGCTCGCTGCCGGGGCGATCACGTTTGCCACTCGCCTGTCGTTCATCCTGCTCTTCGGCAGGCTGGCAATCCCCCCCTGGCTCCAGGTAGCCCTGCGGTTCGTGCCGCCCGCCGTGCTCACCGCGATCTTCGTCCCGGAGCTCGTGATCCGGGGTGGCGCCCTCGACCTGACCCCGGGCAACGACCGCCTGCTGGCCGGCGGGCTGGCGATCTTGGTCGCCTGGAGGACCAAGAACGTCGTCCTGACCATCCTGGTGGGCATGGCCAGCCTGTGGGTCCTCCAGGCCCTGTCTTGATCGGAGGAGAGAAAACGATCACAATGCGGAGAGCACTCGACATGCCAGCGCTGCCCCTGCCCGAGCCGCTCAGCGGAGCGGAGTTCGGCTCCTTCGCCCACCTCACGATCACGGAGCGCATGCCCAGGATCGCCCGAGAGACCCTCGCCGAAAACGAGTTCACGCCCGAGGCCGCCAGAAACCTGGAGCAGCTGCTCGAGGAACTCCCCTCTGCGCCGATTCGATACCTGCGCGACGCCGACGCGCCCGACGCCCGGGACTGGCGCGGGTACGTCAGCCCGCACCTCGGGAAAGGCTGGCTCGAAGTGCCCTGGTTCTTCGCCGAGACCTATTTCTACCGCCGAATCCTGGAGGCGACCGGCTACTACCTCCCAGGACCTCACCAGGGATTCGACCCCTTCCTTGACCAAAAGGTGCGGGCGCTGGAGGCGGCGGAGCCTTCGGTTAACCATATCGCCGCGCAGCTAGAGAATACGCTGGATTCAGGGGAAGCGGGCGAGGAGGCGATCCGCCCGGCGCTGATCGAACTGGCGGTCCTCGACGTCTGGGGGAACCAGGCCGACCTTAGCATGTGGTCTGCGGACGAAGACCATCCCAACCACCAGGACTATCAGGCTAAGCGCACTCACCTGCTGGTGGACGATTCAGAGTCTTTCGCAGACCACCTCTTGCGCCTCTCCCGCAAGCCGATCCGCGTCGACTTCATCCTGGACAACTACGGCCCGGAGCTGGCGCACGACCTGGCGCTGACGGATTACCTCTTGAGGGAGGGACACGTTGAGCGTGTTCTGCTCCACGCCAAGCCCCACCCATACCTCGTCTCGGACGCCACCATCGCGGACGTGTACAGGATGCTCGAATGGCTGGCGACCCGGACCGAGGGCAGCGCCCGGGCGCTCGGGTCAAGGCTCCGGGGTCATCTGGAATCCGCCCGGCTGCAGCTGATGGAAGACTTCTTCTGGACTTCCCCGCTCAGTTTCTGGGAGATGCCGGATCGGGTCCGCGCCCTCCTTGCGGCTTCGGACCTGGTGATCAGCAAAGGCGACGTAAACTATCGCCGCCTGGCAGGCGATTTGAAGTGGCCGTCCACCACGCCCTTCGCAGACGTCGCCGGATATTTTCCGGCGCCTCTCCTCGCCCTGCGGGTGCTGAAGGCGGAGCTCGCCCTCGGCCTGAGCGCAGACCAGGTGAGCCGACTGGACAGGGAAGACCCGGAGTGGCGGGTCAACGGCCGATGGGGGGTGATCCAGTTCCTGGCTTGAAGCGGGGCGTAGCTCGCTGGCGAGATCCCCGACAATCGTGGGTCGGCGTCAGCCCTGCCTGGCTTCGACGTCGTGGGCCGTAAAGTAGATCCGCCAGGGTCCGCTATCAATTCCTGGATGCCACCATTTTGGTCTATGCGCATGACAGCTCCGCCGGGAAAAAACGCCAGGGCGAGAAGAATCATATGGGATTTATGGAAGTCCCGCACAGGCTGCTTGAGCATCCAGGTCCTCCAGGAATTCTACGTTACCGTGACGCAGAAAATCCCCAAACCGGTGGGAACTGATGTCGCCAGTCGGAGTATTCGGTCTCGTTTTGGGACGCAATGATTATTCAGAGCGCTGTTCGGCTGAAGGCACTAAGAATTTGGTCCGAAGACCTTAATCCAGGACAGATCTACCGGAGAGTGCAGGTGATCAATCCGTTCTAAGAAGATGAATGAAAATCTATTACTTGCGATTGCTCAGGCCGCCAGCCCCCGGCGGCGTGTTCGTCTCCGAGGGTCATGAACCAGCATGTTTGGTTTGAATCCTATCTACCTCGACCGCTCCCGCAGGTAGATGATGAGGTCGATGTCGCCGGGAGAACGTCCCAACCTCGACAGCTGCAGCGCCGCTTCGCTCCGGTGTTGCGTTCCGTGGTTGACGATGTGGGCGAGCAGCTCCCAGAGCAGGTTGCGGCGCGCTTCGCCGCTCGTTGTCGTGTAATCGATCCGCTCCGACAAGGCCTCGTCCTCTAACCCGCCCAGGAAAGCGCACATAGCCCTCTCCTCTTCGACCCAGCGCGCCTGCAGCACGCTGAACGTCAGCGGGCTGCTCCAGGGATAGCCCCTCCCGGGTGAAAATCTCTCGGCACACCGCATCCTCCAGATCCACTCAGCGTATAGGACATGTTCCAGCGTCTCCATCAGGCTTCCATGGCTCAGGTCTGAAGGGGCGTTCAGGTCCGCTTCTGATAGACCCCCGGCCTTGTTCAGGATTCTCCGGTTCGCCCAATAATTGTACGCGAACAGGGTCTCGATCTCCGCCTTGCGCATGCTTTATTCTACAACAAACCTACCGGCTGCTGGAGATTGTGGATTCCAGGGGGTCTAGGAACGATGCGGGCGTCACAGGTTGTTCACCGCATGGATCAAGAAAGTTGGCAGCAGACTTTTGGTTTTTGCAAACACGACTCCAAGCAACAGTCCCAGGACAGCAGTGAAGATCAAATCGTCTCCTCGATGAGAGCGAAGATGACGCTGTTCGACCAGAAACGGCGCCAATCAAATTCGAAAAAGAAACCAGGCTGCGCCAGGCGGGACGCCAGGTAGATCCCCATAATGATCGCGACGATGACCAGGACGCGCCGGTTTTCAGGCATCCTGAATCCGATCCCAGAGAATGACCGCCTCCGCAATATCCATTCGAAAAGAATTGGGGTGACCAGTCCCACCACAAAATATCCCCCCAGCCAGCCGGAGAACCACAACAGGTCGAGTTCGATAAACGGGACAGCGAGCAGGCAGACTGCCAGGAGAGCCGACTCGACGGCATCGCGGCCCGGTCTTTGGGCTTCCGCAGCCTGGATTGGATACGGACCGCGGTGCACGAGAAGGGTAAAGATTAGCAGTATCAGGCTTCCGACGATGGATGTGATCATTAGGGATCCTATTTGAAGTTATCTAATAAAATGGATTGCCCCACCCTGCTATAGTTTCTGAGATAGATTTCTTTTTTTCAGGGGGGCGGATGATTTTCAGCGAACCATTCTGCGACGACTCGAATCGATTCGTGGTGGGACTCCAGGGAGAGATCTTCGCCAGGGCGCTCCAGGTATTTTTGGAACCACGCCAGCATCTCCGGGAAACCCTTGTTGTGATTGGAGAGGGCGTGGTCTTCGCCAGGATAGACGATTAATTCGACCGTTTTTCCGGCCTCCAGGAGCAAGTGAGCCAGTTTGCGAGCCTGCTCTACAGAGACCCGGTCGTCATTCTCGCCGTGCTGGATCAACAGAGGCGCATCGATCAGCTCCGGCCAATATGTGGCGGAGCGCGCCTCATAGAGGTCCGGCCTCGCTTGTGGGGTCGCGCCGATCAGGGGGATCATCACCTTTTCCAGGATATCCGGCCTCTCCTCGCTCCACATGAACATGTCCGCCACGCCGCTGACGACAGCCGCCACTTTCAGATCCTGGATCCCGTCCTCGAGGTCCCGCCTGAGGGCAACGTAAGTTTCCATGCCCCCACGGGACATCCCCACCATTCCGATTCTTTCGGGATCGACGATCGCCAAGGACTTCAGCAAAAGGATCAGGTTGAGGACATCGTTTACATCAGCTCCCCCGAATTCTTCCTGTCCCTCGCCGCCCAGGTTGCCGCGATACTGGGAGCCTACCGCAACGTAACCTAATTCAACGAACGGGATCAGCTCCCAACCGCCCAGCCCCCCGACGTCCCGGTTGCCTCCCCGGTTAAAGATGATTGCGGGATATGGCCCAGCCCCCTTCGGGTATCCAAGCAGGCCTTTGACCCGGAGCCCATCGCTCCAATAGGTCAGCTCGCAGTAAACGGTACTCTTGGTTTCGAGGATGACCTCCGAACTGGCGAAACTGCCGTCCTCGCCCTCCGGCAGATCGCCGCGGATGGGGCATTCTGGTATGGGAGTTGGCGTGGCAACGACCTCCGGGCTTTCCGTGCCGGTTGTCTCAGTGGGTAAGGGAGAAGGTCGGACAGTTTCCTCTGGGAGGGGCATGAGGGTGGCCTCCCCCTGCGGGACCTGCCGGCACCCCGCCAGCGCCGCGGACCCCAGACATAGGCCCGCAGTCAAAAGTCGCAGATAAGTGGTGTGAATTTTTGAATGCTTCATTGAGTCCTCCCGACCTGCTGGTCTTCAGGCTGGTATAACGAAGATCGGAAGAGGCGGCCGTCCGCCAGGCCAACGTAGAACCGCCCCACAGCGAACTCTAGGGAATGCGGCGTGCTGCCGACCGTCAGGCGCATGAATTCGTCTTCTTCGGGAGAGATCGACGCGTCGAAAAAATCGAATTCAACGATGCGGGAGAAGTCCTCGCTGCACCGACAGTCCAGGGACTGGGCAGCATAGATGGCACCCCGACCGGAAGGTTCACCTGCCAGCACGAAGAGCGATCCTCCCGCGTGGACCACATCCCGGACCGGTTCCGGAAATTCCACCAGCCAGGTGACCCGACCATCGAAAAAGTGGAGCCGTTGATCGACCGTCGTCCAGTGCGGGGCCATCGTGAGGTTGCCCTGGAATGCAGCATGCTTTTGGACCGCGGAGACCCCTTTGTAAATGTCGGATTCGAGACAGTCCGCTGGCTGCCAGGAATGGCCATCGAAAGCCAGGCAGCCCGTTCCCGCCGTGGTCACGAAGACCTCTTCACCCAACACAAAACCGCTGTTGAGGGTGGCGTAGCCCTCAGACTGAAAATCTGGTCCTTCTTCCCAGGTCCGTCCGCCGTCTGCTGAGAGCCATAAGGCGCTCTCCTCCCGGGTCTGACCGATCGCGACCAGCGTGCCGTTCAGGGATACGACATCCCAGAGGTGGACTGCCCCAGGGACTGGTAAGGACCTGGACCACGGAGCATCCCAGGATTTTTCGTAAATGTAGCCGTTGTCCAGGTTCTCAATCGCCTCTGTCCCCGGAAGGTACAATTTGTCACCGTAGACCCGGAACACCTCCATCCCATGCTCTTCGAGGAGGTACGCATCCTCGTGAATAAAATCCTCTGTCCGGACGTCGTAGTAGAGCATCCGCAGCGGTCCGGAGTTGGCGTACCAGTCGCCATGCGCCAGGTAGATCCGGTCGTGCCAGAGCTGCATGTCCCAGAGCGCTGAGTGATAGCTGAGATCTCGGTACGCAGCGGGGGTCCCCAGCAGGTCGAAGGTAAGGGGTTGGAGGCGAGAGGGGATTCCAGGCTGCTCAGCGGTCGAGGCAGGGACCTCGGGCGTTTCAGCCTCGGGTAGCGGCGTCGCCAATCGGCAGCCGGCAATGATTGCCATCCAAAAGCAGGTCAAGATCCTTCGTTTCAGCATGCTCCTCCGCCTCCGCCGCTGAACAGCTGGAGAGCACGCCCTGTTGCGCTGAATCTGCTGCCGGGTGCCGGGATTCTCCAGCGCAATCCCGCGCGTGGCCATTGTCGGTGCCGACCGCGTCGATCAGCACAATTTCACTGAGAGGACTTACCTGTAAACCGGTTATGCGTAATGGTGGGTAACGCTAAGAGTGCGGCACTACATGTCTATATTGATACAATCACGTGCACCAATACAGCAGCTTTCCTGTCCCCAATACCCTTAAACTAGTAGCTTCTCTCTTGATGTCGGTCGATATTTTACACCGGAATTCCGGCCTGCCCAGGGGCAGGTGGAAAAAGCGAGGAGATTCCTGGAGGCGAATACCGGTCAGGATTTGAAAATGCTCAACGGCATATAATTCGAAACGATCCAGTTCGGAGCATCGACGATTTCACTGATTTTTAGATCTCCAGCAGTGCTGCACAAGATATAAGCCTGGCTGCGGGTCAGCCCGCGATTGAGCACCAGCCAATCGATCATCGCCCTGACAGCATTCCTGGCATTTTCCATCAAATCCGGCCCGTGGGCAGTGGTCACATGGTAGCCTTTTCTATCCGTTTTTGATAACGGGCTGGGCGTCTGAAACTGGAGTTCTTTCAAGTGTAAATCTTTGCGAACGGTAAATCGAAGTGTAACGAGCATTGGCGATTCGATCCCTGTACCGCAGACCTCGCCGCTCCCCTGGGCGCTGTGACAGTCTCCGCAAGCGAACAATGCCCCATCCACGAAGACTGGAAACCAGGCAATCGATCCCGGCACGAGATGGCGGATATCGATGTTCCCGGCGTTCGCGCGCGGGGGTATCGTATTGATCCGGCCAGGCTCCCTGGGTGCGACGCCCATCGTCCCGCAGAAAGGCTCGAAGGGCAGCCTGATATCCTTGACGCCAAAATAGCAGATATCGCCATCCATCTTCCAATGGTGGATGTATGCATAATCGAAGTCTTCGGCCAGCAGCCCGAAACCCTTCAGGTGACCGGACCAACCCCATTGCTTGTGCTTCAAATCGAGCACTTCAACCTGAAGTATGTCACCGGGCTCAGCACCTTTCACGAAGACCGATCCAATTAGAGCGTGAATCGGGGCGAAATCGATATTCGCGAGATCCTCGTCGCCCCAATCAGGTGTGACCTGCCCGCAGGGTTCCGGGCAGTCAAACACCACGACATCACCGGGATCGATAACCACCCGAGGTTCCACGGAATTGTCCCAGAAGGGTTGGGTCACGCTGCCATCCAGATAATGTTCCGCCATGGAATCCTCCGCATCAGACTTTCAGGAAATTAATAACCCATCCAGGAGAGAATCAACTGCTCCGTTGGGTTGCCAATACCAGATCGGTTCAAGGCCAGGCTGCCCAGGATGCAACCGACGATCAATGCCATCGCGAGGTAATCCAACCTGGAGAAGATGAGCTGTCTGCGGTAAGTGCGGTGGGCAATATTATAGTCCAATGCCCGGGCGAGGATCGCGATCGCGATGTCCTGGGAACGCTCTAACGTGGCCAGGAAGATCGGGATCAGCAGTCCTGTCAAAACCTGGATCCGCCGGAGGACGCTCTTCGGCCTGGTGTCGAACCCGCGCGCCCGTTGTGCGTCCGTGATCTTTTGTGCCTGCTGAGACAGGATCCCAACCGTGGCAAATCCAATGCTCAGGGCAATACTCATTTCGGGCGGCAAACCGCGCCTGGCCAGCCAGTGAATAATCGAGCCAGCCAGCAATGAAGCCAGAACGAGCAGACCGACCCGGATTCCGGGACCGACCTCCATCCGCAGGCTATTCTCACCCAACGTCAGGAGTGTAATTAAAAAAAAAATAAAAGACTGATCAAGAGGGTTATGGCGGACGCTCTTAAAAGCCCTGCCTGCCGTTCACGCCGTGTCAATCCAAGCACCAGATCGACCGGAGGGGTGGTATAGAGCATCAGGTGGACCGACAAGACGACGATGAAGAACCGGAAGAAGACAGCCACGCTCCTTACCAGTCCCTGCACGGTGACAGGGATCCATTCTTTTCCCGGGACAAGATAGAAAAGGAAGGCTGCATCCCTCGGTGAAAAGAAGAAGATCTGGAATAATGAAAACGTGAAGAAGATTACCACCAGGACCCGAAGGTTGCGGTTGAGCAATCGCGGATCGACTGCCCGGGTGCCGAACCAGTAAAGGGTGAGGAATAAGGCCGCGATGATGACCGGGTCGATTATGGTGATCGCGATGATCGTCAGCCCGACAAACATGAGGAGCTTGGTCCGCGCGTCCAATCGATGCAGGGTCGAGTCGCCTTTCTGGAACTCAACGGGCATTTGCAGCCTCCAGTAAAGCGGTGACCGCCGCATCAAGTTGCTCATAAGTCGTCAGCCATGGGGGGATCCCGTACTCGCGAAGCAACAGGCTGAGCTTTGTTGCAGCCGGCAAATCAAGAGAGTTTGCCTGTATCAAGTCAAGGTCGGCCAGCAGCGCGCGGATCGGGCCGTCGAATGTCACTTGCCCGGAGTTCATGACGATCGCCCGTCTTGCGTAGGCGGCAGCATAGTCGATGCGGTGGGTAATGATAATGACCGTCGTGCCGGCATCGTTCAGTCGTTTCAGTATCTCGAAGATCTCCTGGGACATGTATGGGTCCTGACCGGTAGTGGGCTCGTCAACGATCAATACTCGCGGTCTGAGAGCCAATACTGACGCCAATGCCAGGCGCTGCTTCTGACCTTTCCCCAGGTCGAATATTTCCGCCTCACGCGCATCCAGCATGCCCACAAATTCCAGGGACTCGTTTACTCGGCTCTCATATTCATGCGGATCCACGTCATGCGCTTTCAGACCAAAGATGATCTCATCGCGAACGTTGAAAGCTACAAGCTGGTGGTTCGGATTCTGAAAACAAAAACCAACTTCTTTGGCGAGGAAATGCGTTGGCGTTACCGAAACATCTTTGCCGGTCACGATCACTTTTCCCTGGTCGGGATGCAACAGGCCGATCAGGTGGCGAGCGAGAGTTGTTTTCCCTGAACCGTTGCGGCCCAGGATGGCAATGAATTCTCCTTCTCCGACGGTGAGGTCTACGTTATCTAGGGCACGCCGGGAGCCGTCGTATGAATAGGTGACGCCCGCCAATTCGATGATCGGCTTGCCCGAAGGAATCTCCTGTGTCTGGATTTCAACGCTATCGATTCGATGCAATTCGACCCGAGAAATTAGTTCGCGGTGGAACTCTTCCGGCGTCATCGGTAGAGGATTGAATCCCAGCTTGTCCGCCAGCCTGACTATCGCCGGACGGGTGAAGACGAAAGGGATATCTCCACCGGCCAGCACCTGGTCGACCGTACCGTCGCGGACGACCCGCCCCTGGTTCATGACGATCACCCGATCGGCGAAAGGCAGCGACTCTTCGAGCGCGTGTTCGACCAGGAGCAGAGTTTTTCCCCTCTTCTTCGCAACTTCCACGACCAGGCGCAGAATTTGCGTGCGCCCCGCCGGGTCCAGGTTCGCCAGCGGTTCATCCATGACGTAGATATCCGGGTGCATCGCGTAGATGGCCGCGATCACACAGGCCTGCTGTTCGCCTCCAGATAGACTGTGCGGGACCCTGTCTTCGTAGCCAGTTAACCGCGTTACCTTTAAGGCTTCTTCTACTCTCGAGAGGATATCCTGGCGCGGGACCCCCAGGTTTTCGGGCCCGAAAGCGACCTCATCGGCCACACTCGCCGTGACGAGCTGGCTTTCCGGATCCTGGAAGACGAGCCCGACCAATGACGCCAACCCGCCAATACGCGCCCGCCTCGTGTTATAACCTCTCACCAGCACATCGCCGGTCAACTTTCCTTCATGATAATGTGGGATCAGACCGTTGATGCAGCTGCAAAGAGTGGTTTTGCCGCTTCCCGCAGGTCCAGTCACAAGCAGGATCTCACCCGGCGCTATCGCGATATTGACCTCATCGATAGCTAGATGGTCAGACCCTTCATATCGAAAGGAGACATTGCGAAATTCGATATCAAAGCTCATCGATCGCGGGAAATCCACGGCGACATCCTGTCCGCCAGACGGTTATCTGGGCGGGCAGGACGTTGTTCGTATTGGTTAGAAATCCGGATATCTCGGGGTCTACCAGAGCGGTCGCCGGTACCGTTCAGGCAGAGCTGCCATGATGACAGTCGTGACAATCGTTGTCAAAATCGCCTCAGGCCCAGCTCCGGCTTCTAGCGTACCCAGGAGAGCAAAAAAGCCGCCGTACTCTGGATCGGGGTAGAAGAGCACCAACCCGACAACGAAGAGGGGAACGACCACCAGAAAATAATAGCCTAATACCTGGACGGCCCAGAGAGCAAGGCGCAGGACGTTGTTCTCCCGAAAGCGCCAGCTTAAATTCTTATAAACCAGGCCGCTGTAAATACCCCCAATGATGTGGGCTAACAGGCTGGCAAGTGGGATGCCTGGTTCGGCGATGCCTGCCAGGACACCGATGACGATCCCACCGATCGGACCGGTGAGCGATGCGCCGGTAGTGGTGAAGATCTCCCGCGGATCGGTCACGACAGGTGTACCCGGGATGGGGACCGTGATGCCGGCCAGGACGACGGCCAGTGCAGCCCCGCCAAAGGCAGCAGCCACACCGATCTGGCGCGCCGACAGGAGAGGGCGCCGTTCCTGCTCGATCGGCGGTCCAACAGGGGTGACGGGTTCATCGACCATGCGATACCTCCTATGGTTTGAAAATTCCTCTTACATCTTTCGAAAATATCTACGTATATGCATATAACCCTGATTTATCCGAATCGTTACGGGATGCTCGCAGGTGCAATCCACTGCGATCATCCGCTGTCAACGCCGCATGGATGTTATACCGCCATGAAGGGCTTACTCCCGTAAGGGCAAAGGAAACCTTATCCAGGATTCACGTTCCGAGAACGTTCGGTAACTGTCTCTTTCGCCCATCCCCCCTAACCCCCCTTCCCACCAGGAAGGGAGAAACATGGAATATTGGTGGTTTTGGGCGGCAAGGCCGCCCAAAACCACCAATTTCCTCTTTTCCCCGCCCCCTGGGGGGCGGGGCCAGGGGTGGGGGGGAGTTCCCGAACACTCTCGTTCCTTTATGTTCTGAGTGTAGTAAGATTAATACATGGACCTCTTCGACCACGCCCTGCACGAACGCATGAAGACCGAAGCCCCCTTGGCGGCGCGCATGCGCCCGCGCACGCTGGACGAGTTCGTCGGGCAGGAGGAGATCGTCGGGCCGGGCAAGCTGCTGCGCCGCGCCATCGAGACTGACCGGCTGTTCTCCTCCATCATCCTCTGGGGACCCCCGGGGACCGGCAAGACCACCTTGGCGATGGTCATCGCCAACCAGACCATGTCGCATTTCGACACGCTCTCGGCAGTTTTAGCCGGCAAGGCGGAGCTCAAAAAGGTCATCGAAGAAGCCATCGAGCGACGGCGGCTCTACGGCCGGCGGACGATCCTCTTCGTGGACGAGGTGCACCGCTGGAACAAGGTCCAGCAGGATGCCCTCCTGCCGCATGTCGAGAACGGCACCGTCGTGCTGATCGGCGCCACCACGGAGAACCCCTACTTCGAGGTGATCGGCGCGTTGGTCTCCCGCTCGCGCGTCTTCCAGCTGCGCCCCCTCGAAGATAAGGATGTGCGCCTGATCCTGGAACGGGCGCTCCAGGACTCCGAGCGCGGGTACGGAAAGCTCAGAGTAGCCCTCGACGAGGCGGCCCTGGAGCACCTGATTCGCGTGGCAGGCGGAGACGCTCGCAACGCGCTGAACGCCCTGGAACTGGCCGTCGAAAGCACGCCCCCGGACGAGAGAGGACTGATCCACATCACCCTGGAAGTCGCCCAGGAATCGATCCAGCGCCGGGCGGTGCTCTACGACAAGGACGGCGACGCCCACTACGACACCATCTCTGCCTTCATCAAGTCAGTCCGCGGCTCCGATCCAGACGCCGCCCTGTACTGGCTCGCCAAGATGCTCTACGCCGGGGAAGACCCGCGCTTCATCCTGCGCCGCCTGATCATCCTGGCCGGCGAGGACATCGGCCTGGGGGACCCGCTCGGCCTGGTCGTGGCGTCCGCCGCAGCCCAGGCTTTCGACTACGTCGGCCTGCCGGAGGGGATTTACCCCATCGTCGAAGCCACGCTTTACCTAGCTACCGCCCCTAAATCGAACTCCGCTGGGGCTTACTTCAAAGCCTTCCAGCGCATCGAAGAAGAAGGCATCACCCAGGTGCCCCAGCACCTGCAAGATGCCAGCCGGGACGCGCAGGCGCTGGGGCACGGGAAAGGGTATCAATACCCGCACGAGGCGCTGGACCACTTCCTGCCCCAACAGTACCTGCCGAAGGAACTCCTGGGGACCTATTTCTATCGCCCTTCCGAGCAGGGGTACGAGGCGCAGGTCAAAGAACGCCTGGCCCGCTGGCGTGAAGCGCAGCGGCTGGCCCTGGGAGTCACCCGCGCAGAGGAAGTCCCCGACCTGTCCCAGGAGACCATCCAGGAGATCAAGCACAAGCACAAACCTTCGAGGACGTTCTAACGTTCACACGTCATGATGAAAGAACGTACGATCTCAAGTTTCTGACCTTCAAGTCCCCCATGCCTGTCTTCCTTCTGATCCGCCACGGCGAAAATGACTATGTGAGAAAAGGCCGCCTCCCCGGTCGCATGCCGGGGGTCCACCTGAACGAAAGGGGGCGCGCCCAGGCACTCGCGCTCGCCGAAAAATTGAAAGACGCCCCGGTGAAGACCGTCTACAGCAGCCCTCTGGAACGCGCCAGGGAGACCGCGCAGCCCATCGCCGATGTTTTGAATCTCCCGGTCATCCTTCGTGAGGGTCTGACCGAGACCGACGTAGGAGAATGGCAGGGCCGATCGCTCAAGAACCTGCGCCGGCTGAAGGTCTGGCGCGGCGTGCAGTACACCCCATCCCAGTTCCGCTTCCCGGGAGGCGAGGGGTTTGCGGACGCGCAGGAGCGCATCCGCGGCGAGATCGAAGCTCTGCGCGCGCAGCACGATCCGAAAGACATGATCGTGTGCGTCACCCACGCCGACCCCATCAAACTGGCGGTCGCATTCTACATCGGCCTGCCGTTGGACTTGTTCCAGCGCCTGTACGTATCCCCGGCGTCGATCACCGCCCTGATGATCAGCGAACACGGGAGCGGCCTGCTTAATTTGAATTATGACATTTCTTTAAACTTCTCCAAACGGTGAGTCTGGTATACTAACCCGCGGATCACCCTGTTGGAAGGACTATGCCGCCCGTAGAAATCGACCTGCGACCCGTTTCGCACATCCTGGCCGACGCCATCGGCCCGCCGGGGAAACGCGTCTTCTACATCCAGGGCTGGCAGGGAGACCGGACAGTGACGCTGATCGTCGAAAAATTCCAGATCCAGTCTCTGGCGATCGGTCTTGAGCAATTTCTCCTGGAGATCCAGCAGAAATACCCCGGGCTTTCCGAAGCCGCCGGGGATTACGACGAAGAACAGATGCACATCCACCCACCTGTGGACCCCCTCTTCCGGGTCGGCGAGCTCGGCCTGGGATATGACCCGGAGAACGACCTGGTCATCCTCGTCGCTCGCGAGCTGGTCGAGGAGGGGAAAGACGCCGAGTCGGCGGGGGTCGTCCGCTTCTGGTGCACCCGCTCGCAGCTGCGTGCGATGAGCCGGTGGGGGATCGAAATGGCCTCCCGCGGGCGCCCCCTCTGCCCGCAATGCGGGGAGCCGATGGACCCCGAGGGCCACTTCTGCGCCAAGAAAAACGGGCACATGCATTGATCCGTGACCGACCAGCGCCTTGATGCGCCAGTGAGTCGTCCCTCTTTGAGATCTACCCCTCCGTTCAATCTCCATCCGGATACGCATGTCAACCGATGATAAGGCGACCCTGGCCATCCTCGAGCGAGGCGAGATCACCATCACGGGGGAATTCCTCTGGGGGTCGAACTACACCTTCGCGGTTGAAGTGAAAGACGAAGCCGGGAAATTACCCGCGGTATACAAGCCGACCCGCGGCGAACGCCCCCTCTGGGACTTCCCCCGGGCGAGCCTCGCCAGGCGGGAGACAGCCGCCTACCTGGTGAGCGAAGCGCTCGGGTGGCGGCTCGTCCCTCCGACCGTCTATCGCGAGGACGGCCCGCTCGGGCCCGGTTCGCTGCAGCTCTACATCGAGCACGATCCCGAGAACCACTACTTCAACTTCACCCCGGAAGAGCGCCAGCGCCTCCGCCCGGTGGTGCTCTTCGACCTGCTGATCAACAACGCGGACCGCAAAGGGAGCCATGTGCTGATTGACAGGGAGAATCACCTGTGGTTGATCGACCACGGTATCTGCTTCCACCGGGAAGACAAGCTGCGCACAGTGATCTGGGATTTCAGCGGCGAACCCATCCCCGAAGCGCTGTGCAGCGCATTGGGTGACCTGGAGAGGCGCCTCGCACCCGGCAACGAGCTGTTTAACCTCTTGAAGCGCTACCTCAGCCGCGACGAAATCGAGGCCTTGAAGATGCGTGCCCGGCGCTTGGTGTCGAGCGGGCGGTTCCCGAACCCCCACCCCAACCGGCGCCCCTACCCATGGCCGCCGATTTGAAGAGCGATCCGCGATCAGTGACAGGAGTCCCTATGCCTCACTACAACCTCGCCATGCTGGGATTTGGGAATGTGGGCCAGGCGTTCGCACGCCTGCTCCTGCGCAAGAGAGAAGAACTGCGCGCGTTCTACGACCTGACCTTCACTATAAGCGGCATTGCTACCGGCTCGCACGGCGCGGCTGTCGATCCGAACGGCATCGAGCTGGAAAGCCTCCTTTTAGAGACGAAGGGGGATTCCTGGCGATTGGATCAGTTCTCCATCCAGCCAGCTCCGGTGGATGCCTTCGATTTCATCCGGCGCTGCGGGGCAGACGTGCTTTTCGAGAACACTCCCGTGAACTACGAGAGCGGACAGCCGGCTGTCGACCACCTGAAGGCAGCGCTGGGACTGGGAATGCACGCGATAACCGCCAACAAAGGACCGGTGGTGCACGCTTTCCAGGAGCTGACAGCTCTGGCAGCCGCCAGAGGGGTAAAATTCTATTTCGAGTCAGCCGTCATGGATGGCGCGCCGATCTTCTCCCTGTTCAGGGAGGCGCTACCCGCTGCCTCGCTGCGCGCCTTCAGAGGCGTTCTGAACTCGACAACCAACCTGATCCTGACGCGCATGGAGTCCGGGGAGAGCTTCGACGCAGCGGTTGCCTATGCGCAGAAGATCGGCGTCGCCGAGACTGACCCCAGCGGGGACGTCGACGGCTGGGATGCCGCCGTCAAGGTGTCGGCCCTGGTCTCCGTCTTGATGGGCGTCCCCCTCAAGCCAGGCGCGGTCGAGCGCCGGGGGATCCGCAGCATCACGCCGGTCGAGGTCCAGCGCGCCCGTCAGGAAGGCAAACGCTGGAAGCTGGTTTGCGCCGCCGTGCGAGATGGAAGCAGCGTGCAGGCGCAAGTAGCCCCCGAGATGGTCGGTCCGGATTCACCGCTTTTCCATGTGGACGGCACGACCAGCATCGTCCAGTTCGAGACCGACGTCTTGGGGCGTCTGTCCGTGATCGAAGAAGACCCCGGCCCCGACACTACCGCCTACGGCCTCCTGGCGGATTTTATCAACGCCGTGAGGGGATGAAGATGCTGGCCTGACCTCGCCGGATTTCCCGGCGCGACTGATCCTGGTGCAGCAGACTTACTCATGACAATCGTCGCGGAATTTTGTGGTTAAGGTCATTGCTTTTCTCTTCATTTTTATGTAATTTTTAAACTGGACTGCCTCGCAGGATGAATTCACGGATCACACGGATTATCCAGAGTGCCATCTTGTATTTATCCGTGTCCATCCCGGGTATCCGTGTACAAATACAGGAGGGTCTGGTTATGCATGTCATCCAATCCGGCATCGGGCCGCTAATCCAGCCGCTGGACATGAACGCCTTCCGCGAGTGGAACCGCCAGAAACCCAAGGCGTTGATCGACAAGCGGATGACAGAAGCCGAGGCGGTGAGCGAGTTCGTCCACGACGGCGATTACATCGGCACAGAGCTGTACGGCACGGTGCGCTGCCCCATGTCGCTGGTCAACGAGATCGTCCGCCAGGGGAAGAAGGACCTGCGCGTTGCCGGGCAGGGCGTCTTCGAGCTGGACATGCTCCTGGCGGCCGGCCTGGTCAAGGCGCTTGACATCACCTACATCGGCCTGGAAGTCTACGGCGTCTCCAACGCCCTGCGGCGGGAGGTGGAAAGCGGGCGGGTCGAGACCTGCGTCGAGTGGTCCAACGCCTCGATCGCCTGGCGGTTCAAGGCCGCCGCCATGGGAGTGCCCTTCATCCCGGTGCGGTCCATGCTGGGGACGGACACCCTGAAATACAGCGCTGCCAAGGTGGTCGAGTGCCCCTTCACCGGGGATCCCATCTGCCTGCTGCCGGCCCTCGTCCTGGACGTCGGGCTGATCCATGTGCACCGCGCTGACAAGTACGGGAACGCCCAGATCGACGGGATCAGCGGGTTCGCCGCCGAGCTGGCGCGGGCCTCCAAACGATTGATCATCAGCGCCGAGCAGATCGTGGACTGCGAGGAGTTCCGCTGCCACCCCGACCGCACCATCATCCCGTACTACCTGGTCGACGCGGTCGTCTACGCGCCTTTCGGCTCTCACCCAGGCGAGATGTGCTACCAGTACCGGCGCGACGAAGGCCAGATCCGGGAATGGGTCGAGGCATCGGCGGACCCCGAGGGGGCCCAGGCTTACCTGGAGAAGTACATCTACGGGGTCAAGGACCACCGGGAGTACCTGGAGCGGATCGGCTGGGACCACCTGAACAGTTTGCGCACCGGAGGTTTCGATGAGCAGCCCTGCTTCTGACAGCTACAACCCAACGGAACTGCTGATCTGCACCGCGGCGCGGCTGATGACCGACAACACGACCGCGTTCATCGGCACCGGCATCCCGATGCTGGCTGCTTCCCTGGCGCAGCGCATGCATGCTCCCAACCTGGTGACGGTCTTCGAGTTCGGCGGCACCGGCGCCATCCTGGAAGAGCTGCCGCTGGCGGTGGGCGGGGAATGCACCTTCCACCGCGCCCTCGCGGCAACCGGCATCTGCGATGTGGTGGAGACCGCCCAGCGCGGCTTCATCGAGTACGGATTCCTGGGCGGGGCACAGATCGACCCCTACGGCAACCTCAACAGCACCGTGATCGGCGATCACGACCACCCCAGGGTGCGCCTGCCGGGCAGCGGGGGCGCCAACGACGTCGGTTCGCACTGCTGGCAGACGATCGCGATCATGCGCCACGACCGGCGCCGCTTCGTGGAGAAGGTGGACTTCATCACGACGCCTGGCTACCTGACCGGTCCGGGGGCGCGCGAAGCAGCCGGCTTGCCGCCGGGGACCGGCCCCTACCGGGTGGTGAGCAACCTGGCGGTCCTCGGCTACCACCCGGAGAGCAAGCGGATGATGCTCCTGGCCACCCAGCCGGGGGTCACGATCGAGGAAGTGATCGAGAATACAGGATTCGAGTTGTTAATTGCCGAGTGCGTGGATGAGAACCCTCCCCCGACGGTTGAGGAGCTGCGGATATTAAGAGAAGAGGTAGATAAGGAAAGATTGTATATCTAATAATATCTCACGCTCCAAATAACCAAAATTCCGTCATCGCTGACGGCAGCCAGCCAGCGGCCATCCGGGGACCAGTGGTAATCGAGCAGATTTAGCCCCCCTAGTCTCGCCCTTTCGATGACCCACCGGCTTCGCCAGTGCCCGATGGCTACATTACGGCCAGAGCCGTCCGCCTGGGCAAAGAAGATCCCTCCAGGTGCATACGCAGTGCCTCCCGTGTCGCTCGCGCCTCCTATCGTCATCTCTCCCGTGAGAACGTTCAGGCGCGTCATCCGGGTGTAGTACTGCGCTTCGAATGCCAGGAGCTCCTCGTCGTTCACCCATGCGCCGGGTCTGTACTCGTGGAACTTCTGAATCACGCGCCCGGCTTCCACGTCGAACACGATCAGTTCGTATTGACCGGCTTCGTTCGTGGGGAGCGACTGCATGGCTACCCGGCTGCCCGAGGGATTGAAGCTCACCAGCACAAGGTTAGGCGTCGTGTAACTGGCCTGGGCGTTTGGGACAGCGTAAACCGCTTCGAACGAGCCATCCTCGTGGCGCTTCCAGAGAACGATCGCGCCTGAAATTTCCGGAGCTTCGCTCCCTTCTCCGAAAACCGTCACCAGCGACTGAGCATCGGGCGACCAGACCACCCGGGTGAGAACCATATCCACAGTAACTGGAACGGCAGGCGCGGGGTCCAGGACCTGCACCTCGCCAGACGTCAGGTCGGCCACCGAAGCCCGCGCCCCCGACCCAAATGCCAGATAACGCCCATCCGGGGAGAATGCCGAGCCCGTCAAGACCGGTGTTGCTTGCAGGCTCAGCAGGAGACGACTGTCATCTACCCGGTAGACCTCCTCGACATTCCCATCCGGGTCGAACAGGGCGACCAGGCGTCCATCCGGGCTGAGGGCTGGCGACTCCAGCGGGGGATCGAAGCGGTAGACGAGATGCTGCCCCGCAACATCGTACACGTCCACGCCGCCATAGATCCCGGTGAATGCCAGTCGGCTGCCGTCCGCCGACCAGGCAAGCGTTCCGGGCAAGACCGGACGGTTTGGCACGCTTGCCACAAGGGTTTCTACGGCCTGGGGGTCCTCGAACTCCCAGCGAGTGATCTCGCCGCTTTCGTAGAGCATCAGGATGCTCTCGCCGTCGAAGGCGGCAGCCAGACGGTTGCGCAACGCCAGGGATTCCAGGGACCGGTTTAACTGCGCGTGGACGACGCCGCGCGCCAGATCCCACACGACGAGCGGGTGGTCCGGTTGGTCCGCCGGATTGTCGCAGTAGCAGGGTTCGTAGCCGCCCCGTGCCGCGATCCATTTACCTTCCAGATCCATGAAGAGAGACCCACCGGCTGCGGGGTATCCGAGGAGCCTGTCCAGGATCCTGTCCGGGGCGCTGATGAGATGCCCGGTCCGGAGGCCGTCAGGAAAACGCAATAAATCCAACCCTCCGGTAAGCCCGCGGACGGCTATCGTCTCCCCGTCCGGGAGGAAAAGCAGCGGGGGGATGTAGTGGCACTGCCCGGGTTCGCCCAGGGCCATGCGCACCTCCCCGGTCAGAGCATCGACAAAGCGCGGGCACGCATCTCCCAGGGCTGCGACGGTGATCGCCGAGCCGTCCGGCGACCAGACCAGCTCCGGGATAACCCCTTCGCCGGTCCGGCTTTCCGGCACCTCCCCAATCTCTCCGCTGGCGACATCGAGCAGGTAGATCGGGTCGTCCCGGTTGGGGCCGATGAACTGGAAAGCGATGGTTCGCCCGTCCGGCGACCAGGCGATGTCACCCCAGTATGCGTTCGGCCGCGCGCCTTCGAAGCGGCGCGAATCGCCGTCGGCTGCTTCAAATACCATCACGCTGCCATCGGTCAGGGCGGCGGCGAACGCCATCCCCTGGGGATGGACGTCGAAGGCGACCAGGTTCGCGGGAGTCGGATTGAACCAGAGGTCTCTCCCGGTCTCGACCGCGTTCAGCGAGACGCCGCCGCCCCACGCGACGGCTAATTGACGGGCGCCAGGGAGGAATACAGCCGCAAGGATCTTCCCGCGCCCGATCCAGATAGGCTCACCCAGTTCGATCGTCGCCGGCTCCTGGTTGGATGCTGGCTCAAGCGATCCTGCAGGGAGAAACCTTGGTGTAGGAGAAATCTCGGGGAGGATGTCCCTCGGATGGTCGATCAGGGGAGTTGGCGTGGGCGTAACCGGTTGCGTATTATGTATTGTGCACGCGACCAGCCACAAAAATGAAATAGCGATCCAGCTGATCTTCATAAACCCTGCTTCCGTCTTTGTCCCTCATAAGAAAGATTCACATCCTTCGTAAGAACCTAAACTAAATAACGGAATTCAGGGCGATTTCGTTCCACCCGCCGATCCAGGACACAAAGGATCGAGCGGCTGTTACGAGGTTCAAGAAAGTTTCGCTCTACACCTGATGCTTGGCGCACACCTCCGGGTCGAAGATCTCCATGATCCGCTCCGGGTGGCTTAGTGGCTTGACCCCAAACTGCATGTAAAAGCCCTGGGCATCGCGGGTGACCAGCATCCAGCGCCGCAGGCCCTGGAGGTCCTGATGCGCCATGATGCACTCCATCAGCCACTTCCCCAGCCCGTGGTCGCGATGGCTCTCTAAGATGAACACGTCGCCCAGGTATGCGAACGTGGCACGATCCGTGATCACCCGCGCAAAACCAATCTGCCTTCCTGCGTGATACACCCCAAAAGCCAGCGATCCCTCGACCGATCTGATGAAAACGTCATACGGGATCCCCGGCGACCAGTACGCCTCCTGGGAAAGGAACCTGTGCACGAGCTCCAGGTCCAGGCGAGCCTTGTCGGTGCTGATAGTATATTCTCCGCGGCGGCACTCACACGGCTGTGTCATTATCACGCTCGAGCCGTCCAGATTCGGCAGTTAGATCTCAGAAATCCACAATCAACAATCAGCAATCACTAATCAAAACGTCCACTCCACGATCGTCGCCTCCCCCTGGCCGACGCCCACGCACAGGGTCGCCAGCCCGTAATAGGGACGCTTTTCCCCCGGCGCTCGCCGGCGCATCTCGTGCAGCAGGGTAGTCAGGATGCGCGCCCCCGAGCAGCCGAGCGGGTGACCCAGCGCGATCGCCCCGCCGTTGACGTTGGTGATCGCGTGCCGCAGCCCAAGCTCCTTCATGACAGCCAGCGACTGCACGGCAAAAGCCTCGTTGAGCTCGACCAAGCCGATATCCTCGATGGTCAGTCCGGCGCGCGCCAGGGCTTTGCGCGTCGCGGGTACCGGTCCATAGCCCATGGTGCGGGGCGGCACGCCCGCCGCCGCGGAGGCGATTACCCGCGCCATCGGCTTCAAGCCCAGCGCTTCCGCTTTCTCGGCGCTCATCAAGAGCACAGCCGCCGCGCCGTCGTTGAGCCCGGAGGAGTTGCCCGCCGTCACCGTCCCGTTTTCGCGGAAGGCCGGGCGCAGGCGAGCCAGGGCTTCCAAAGTCGTGTCGCGCCGGGGCCGTTCGTCTGTCGTCACCAGGACCGGATCTCCCTTGCGCTGCGGGATGGGCACCGGGACGATCTCTTCGGCGAATTTCCCTGCGTCGATCGCTGCCACCGCCCTTCGGTGGCTCTCGAGGGCAAAAGCGTCCTGCTCCTCCCGCGGGATGCAGGTCTCTTCGTAGATGTTCTCGGCCGTCTCACCCATGGATTCGGTGCCGTACATCTCTTTCATCTTCGGGTTGGGATAGCGCCATCCCAAGGCGGTGTCCCAGGCGGTCAGGTTGCCGAAAGCAAAGGGCTGTTCCGCCTTAGGAAGGGAGTATGGCGCGCGCGACATGCTCTCCACGCCCCCGGCGACGTAGACATCCCCTTCGCCAACGCGGATGGCGCGGGCCGCGCTGTTCACCGCGCTCAGGCCGGAGGCACACAGGCGGTTGAAGGTCACCGCGGCTACCCCTACCGGGAAACCGGCCAGCAGGGCCGCCATGCGGGCCACGTTGCGGTTGTCTTCCCCGGCCTGGTTGGCGCACCCCAGGTAGACTTCCTCGACGATTGCCGGGTCGATCCCGGTGCGCTTGACGATGGCTCTCAGAACCAGCGCAGCCAGGTCATCCGGGCGGACCGACGCCAGGACGCCTCCCAGCGCTCCAATCGGGGTACGGACCGCATCGATGATCACTGCTTCGGGCATAGAATTGCTCCTGATCTGAAAGTATAGTCTGTGTTGTAAATATCCTGGAAGGATGGCGATCCTTGATGAAAGCGCTTCCCTACCAGCAAGGATTCATTTTACCATTCAACCCTCTTCCGGGAAGGACAGGGGTGTGCAGGGCAACCCGCATATAGAACCGTCTCCAGCCTGGCCCATCGATCGGTGTTATCATTGTGGACTGTATTTTGCATGTTCACCTCTAAGGAGAAGGATTCAAAGGTCCCAGGAACACCTATGATCAATCCAATACTGGCCAGAGACGTGCTCAAGAGCGACGACTTGATCGTGATCGCCGGTGCGGGGGGATTCATCGGCGGGGCGTTAACGCGGTACTTCCGCGAACAGGGCTTCACCCGGGTGCGCGCCGTCGACAAGAAGCCGCTCGAGGGATGGTACCAGCGCGTGCCGGGTGCAGAATGCCTCACCCTCGATCTCAGTCAATGGGAGAACTGCCAGCGGGCCGTCGAGGGCTCCCGGGAAGTCTACAACCTGGCGGCGGACATGGGCGGGATGGGCTTCATCGAGCGGTACCGCGTGGAATGCCTGCGCAGCATCCTGATCAACACCCACCTGATCGAGGCGGCGTACCAGGCCGGCGTGGAGCGCTACTTCTTTTCCTCTTCCGCCTGCGTCTACAATACTGAGCTCCAGAAAGACCCCAACGCCCGCGCTTTGAAAGAGTCCGACGCCTACCCGGCTTTCCCCGAGCGAGGGTACGGCTGGGAGAAGTTATTATCCGAGATTTTCTGTCAGGAATACTGGGCGGAAAGGAAGCTCATGACCTTCATCGCCCGCTTCCACAACGTCTACGGCCCCTGGGGCACCTGGGATGGCGGCAGGGAAAAGGCCCCCGCCGCTCTGTGCCGGAAGGTGATCGCCGCCAGGGACAGCGGCCAGCTGGAGATCCAGATCTGGGGCGACGGCACCCAAACGCGCAGCTTTATGTACATCGACGACTGCGTCCAGGGCATCGACCGAATCGTGCACTGCGACGAGCTTACAGCCACCCCGATCAACCTCGGCTCGAGCGAGCTCATTTCCGTGGACGACCTGGTGACGATGATCGAGGAGATCGCCGGTGTGAAGCTCCAGCGGAGGTACCAGCCGGACGCGCCGCGCGGGGTAGCCGGCCGCAACAGCGACAACACGCTGATCCGGCAAATCCTCGGCTGGGAGCCAAGCATCCCGCTGCGCTGGGGGATGGAACAGACCTACCGCTGGATCGAGGCGCAGTATTTCGACAGGAAAGTCGGCAAACCGACGCCCGCAGGGGATCGGCCGATGTTTTAACGCGTAATTCCTTCTATCTACCGCCCTCTAATTTGAGCAGCCAGGCCTTCGTAGCTATCCCCCCGGCGCCTCCGTACCCGTGGAGCCCGCCATCCGCGCCGATCACCCGATGGCAGGGGATGACCAGGGGCATCGGATTGGTGGCTTCTGCCCTCCCAACAGCGCGCGCAGCGCGCGGCCGGCCCAGCCCGGCGGCGATCTCGCCGTAGGTGCGCGTCTCACCGTATGGGATACCGCACGTCAGGTGCAATACATGCTCTTGAAAGGCTGTCATCCCGGACCAGTCGATCGGCAGGTCGAAGTCGCGGCGCGAACCGGAGAGGTATTCGGAGATCTGCTGCATCGCCGCAACGAGAAGCGGATTCCCGGCAAGGACCGGCCGGTATCCCCTGCGCTCGAGCGACATCATGATGGTCCTCAGATCGGCGCCGATCTCCACCGCCGCCAGCCCGCCGTCCGATACTGCCACCCAGATCGCTCCTAACGGAGATTCGCCGATCAGCCCAACATAAGCCGGCAGGTAGCCCTGCCGGCGACGGCCCAAAATATCCTCGCTCGCCGATCCCATTTCCAGAATCGCCTGGCTCATGGCTAATAGTTCGTGACCATGTCGATCAGGCCGCGCTCGCGGGCCTGGTGCTCGCACCAGCGAAAAACGAAGATCGAGGCCACCCCGAATAAAACGGTCAGACCCACCAGGATGCCGAGCAGCTGAGCGTTGCTGACGCCTGCCAGGGTGGGGAAAGCCTGGGCGACGGAACCGACCAGAGACCGGCGCAGGAGCTCCAGCCAGTAGGTGATCGGGATGACGTACCCCACCGGGCGCAGGAACGGCGGGAGGACCTCCAGCGGGAAGATCGCCCCGCTGAACAGGTAGAGTGCTCCTGCCACCGCCTCTCCCAGGAACCACACATGGTGGGCGATCAAGAGCGTCACCCCGGAGAGCAAGAGCCCCATCATCGCCAGCATCGCTACGCCAATGAACAGCGCCAGGAAGAAGAGCGGCCAGTTCGCAGCCCCCAGGTCGATCTTGACATGCAGGAAGAGCACCCCGCACAGGATGGTGATCAGGACTGCGATGGTCCCAACCACGAACTTGGCGACTCCTCGCCCGATCAAATAAATGGGGATCTGGATCGGCGCGACGTACATGTATTTGAGCGTCTTGTAGTGCTCGCGGTCGTCGATCACCGCCCAGGACACTCCCGCCATGACCGCCCCAACATAGATGTAGAAGGCGTTCCCCAGGTAGATGTAGGTGAAGATGGGCGACTCGAAATCTCCCTGGGTGATGATGCTGTACATGACGACCAGGATCGCCGCGGTCGAGACCGGCTTGATGAACGAGTAGATCGCGAACAAGAAGGGATCGGTCCAGTTCGACTCGATCTGCCAGCCCAGCCAGGCTGCGGTCTTAAACGAGCGCAGGAATATGTTGGACCTTGCAGCCATCATCGCCTCGACTCTGTCAGCCGCCCCTCGCGGATGGCCAGCTTCTCCATATAAGTCAACAGAAATCGTGCGCCCACGAGGAAGGCCAGCGACAGGACTACCAATACCGCCAGCTCGATGGAAACAGTCAGGAAACCTAACGCCGGCCCCGAGGGGAAGATCAACTGCCGCATGGCGTCCAATCCCAAAGTGAGAGGGATGATGGAAGCCGCGGCGGCGATCCAGAAGCCGAAGTTCCGGATGGGGAAGTAGAATCCAGAAACCAGGTAGACCGGCTCCTGGGCCAGGTTGGCGAGGTGCCAGGCCTCCCGGCTGAGCAGCAGGAACAGCGAGGCCGACATCATCCCCATCCCGTATAAAGCGACCATCGTCAGCATGAATACGACGAAGAGCTGGATGAAGCTGGCGACTTCGAACTGGACCCTGTACAGCAGGCTGCCGAGCACCAGGATCGCCGCGGCGCGCAGCGCGGTGGCCAGCATGCCTCCCAGGGCCATGCCCAGCAGGATCGCCATCATTGAATTGGGAGCCATGATGTACAGCGAGAGGTTCCCTTGCTCTTTTTCCCAATACAGCTGACTGGACATGCTCCACAGCACGTTCATCCAGAACGCGGTCATCGCGCCGCCGACGACGACGAACCCGATGTACTCTTCCGGCGCGCCGATCGCCCGGTAGACGAAAACGTACGCCGATACGGCCAGCATTGGCAGGAACACGTCGAAGAACATCCAGGATTTCT
>Ga0073934_10001308_pt1 | contig 60918 bp, 54 predicted proteins | sample LarsenN4metaG_FD_76834 | JGI IMG/M metagenome (GOLD analysis project Ga0073934, IMG submission 76834) | Hot spring sediment bacterial and archeal communities from British Columbia, Canada, to study Microbial Dark Matter (Phase II) - Larsen... ... | reverse complement strand
GGGGACCGGCGCCGATTGTTCGGAGCGCCGGGTGCACTAGCCATCATCGTTAGCCCTAGCGCAGCGGCCCTCTGCGCAGGCGCGATTGAGCAGGCTCAAGGCCGCGAGACCAGGCCGCCACGCACGCATCAGGGATGATGCCCGCTCGTGAGGTACACGGTGCCGGTGAAGCTGGAGACCGGCTGGCCGTCGCCGCGCGTGACATCGACGCGGTACACGGCCAGCCTGCGGCTGCGCGAGACCTCTCGGGCGCGCGCGGTGAGGGTCTCGCCGGCCTGCACGGCCTGCTGGTACGTGATGTGGGCGTCGATGCCCGCGGCGACGGCGCCGTGGGAGTTGGAGGCGAGGCCGAAGGCGGTGTCCGCCAGCGTGAAGATCACGCCGCCGTGGCAGGTGCCGTTGAAGTTGAGGTGGTCCGCCCGCAGCGTCAGGCGGACCTCGGCCTCGCCGGCGCCGCCACGCACGCAGCCGATGCCGGTGGCGGCGACGTGGGGGTCCCGGGCGGCCAGCCGGAACACGCGTGCGGCGGCGGCGGCCGACTTCGCGTCGGCGTGGAGGCGCCGGCCGTGGCCGCCGTGGCGCCCGTGGTCGAGCGCGGCCTCGACGAGCGCGGAGACCCCCTGCGGTGGGGCGCCAGACGCAGTCGCCGCGGCCGTGCCCGCGCTGACGCTGAGCACCGGCACCTTCCAGGCCTGGGCGGCGGGCTTCGCGCGCAGCTGCAGCATCTCGCGCAGGTCGCGCGCGGTGGCCTCGGCGCCGGGCAGGTCGGCCTTGGTCACCACGAGCAGGTCGGCGATCTCCAGGATGCCGGCCTTGCTGGCCTGCACCTCGTCGCCCAGACCCGGTGGGCAGACGACGACGCGCGTGTCGGCCACGCGCAGGATCTCCACCTCGGACTGGCCGGCGCCGACGGTCTCGACGATCACCGTGTCGAAGCCGGCGGCGTCGAGCACGTCGACGATGGCGCGCGTGGTCGGCGAGAGCCCGCCCAGCTGCCCGCGCGAGGCGACCGAGCGGATGAAGACATCGGGGTGCGCGCCGTGCTCGCCCATGCGCACGCGGTCGCCGAGCACTGCGCCGCCGCTCACCGGGCTGGAGGGGTCGACGGCGACGACGCCGATGCGCTGCCCGCGTGCGAGCAGCTCGCCCAGCAGCGCGTGCACGAGCGTCGACTTGCCGGCACCGGGCGCGCCGGTGATGCCGATGACGTGCGCGCGCCCGAGGTGCGGGGCGAGCGCGGCGGCCAGCGCCGGCGCGTCGGGGGCGCCCTGCTCGATGCGGCTGATGGCGCGCGCGACGGCGCGGCGTGCGCCCTGCAGCAGGCCCGGCGGGAGCAGTGCGTCCGTGGCGTTGGCCTGCCCATGCCCATGCCCGTGCGCCGGTCCGTGGCCCGGCACCGGTGAGTGTCGTGCGGGCGTGTGCTCCGGCGCCGGCGCGTGCTCCGGTGCGGGCGCCGGCGTGGACTCCGGTGCCGGCGCGCCGGGGTGCGGCTTCACCCGGGCCGTGGCGCCGCTCACACGAACGCCTGCACGTGGCCGAAGCCGAGCTCGCTCCGCAGCGTCGCGCAGATCTCGCCGTGCGTGCAGCCGGCCTCGGCGGCCTCGACGACGCGGCCGAACACGTTGTCGCCGCGGTCCTGCGCGGCGCGCGCCAGCGCATCGAGCGCGCGCTGCACGTCGCCGGCCGAGCGCGCGGCCTTGAAGGCGCGGAAGTCGTCGAGGTGCGCCTGCATCACCGCGCGGTCGGGGCGCGTGTTGATGGGCCGCGCGCTGCGGTCTTCCTCCACCTGGTAGGCGTTGACGCCCACGAGCGTCTGCTCGCCGCTGTCGATGCGCGCCTGGAAGCGCCGCGCCGACTCGCCGATCATGCGCTGCACGAGGCCGCTCTCCACGGCCCTGTACATGCCGCCGGCCTCCTGCACGAGGCCCATCACGCGCTCGATCTCGGCCTGCATGCGGTCGGTCAGCGCCTCGACGTAGTGGCTGCCGCCGAGCGGGTCGATGACGTCGGTAAGGTGCGCCTCCTCGCGCAGGATGTTCTGCGTCGCGATGGCGATGCGCGCGCCGGCCTCGCTGGGCACCGAGAGCGCCTCGTCGTAGGCGTCGGTGTGCAGCGACTGCAGGCCGCCGAAGATGCCGGCCATCGCCTGCACGGCGACGCGCGCGATGTTGTTCAGCGGCTGCTGCCGCGTGAGGTCGACGCCCGAGGTCTGGCCGTGGAACTTGAAGCGCCAGCTGCGCGGGTCCTTCGCACCCAGCCGCTCCTTCGTCACCTTGGCCCAGATGCGGCGCGCGGCGCGGAACTTGGCGATCTCCTCGAAGAAGCTGATCGAGATGTCGAAGAAGAACGTGAAGCGCGGCAGGAACGAGTCAGGGTCCATGCCGCGCGCGATGCAGTCCTCGGCGTTCTGGATCGCGGTGCTGAGCGTGAAGGCCACCGCCTCGGCCGGCGTGGCGCCCGCCTGCTGCATGTGCTGGCCCACCACCGACATCGGGTTCCACTTCGGCACGAAGCGGTTGCAGAACTCGATGTGGTCGCCGAGGATCCGCCGCGCGCCCGGCAGCGCGATGCGGAAGAACATGTGGTTGGCCACGAAGTGGCTCAGGTAGTCGCTCTGGTTGCTCGTGCCGGAGACGAGCCGCCAGTCGGTGCCGCGCTTCCTGGCGGCGGCGAGCATGAAGGCCAGCAGCGTGAAGGGGCTCGGGTCGTTCAGCGCGCACGACGTGGCCGCCAGGTCCACCCCCTGCAGCGCCCGGTCCATGTGGCCGGCCGTGTTGACCACCGTACCGCAGGTGCCGAGCAGCTCGATGTGCGACTCGTCCATGTCGTAGCCGCGGAAGACCGAGTTGCACGGGATCAGCGACACCGCCGTGGCGCCGGCGGCCAGCACGTCGCGCAGCCGCGCGTTGTACTCGGCGGGGGTGCCCAGGCCGATCAGCTGCCGCTGTGTCCAGGTGCGCCCGCGGTGCATCGTGGCGTAGATGCCGCGCGTGTACGGCGCCTGCCCTGGAAGGCCCTGCCCGGTCTCGAGGTCGGGGTGCCAGTCGGCGGCCGTGTACAGCGGCTTGATCGGCACGCCCGAGCGGTTGACGACCGGGGAGTCGGTGCCGATCTGCTCGGCGTACTCCTGCTGCCAGCGCGCGAGCGCGGGGTCGGTGACGGCGGCCGGCTCGGCAACCGCCGCGAGGGGGGCATCGATGGGCTTGTTCATCTCGGAGGGCTCCGGAAGGCGTTCGTCGGGCCGGCTCGGCGCGTGCGCTCGGCGCGGCGTTCAGACCGTGGCACGGCGCGCACGCACCTCGGCAGCCAGCATGCGTACGCTGGCGGCGATGTCGGGCAGCGCGGTTCCGGGATGGAACACGCGCGCCACGCCGGCCTGCAGCAGCATCTGCTCGTCCTCGTCGGGCACGATGCCGCCGACGATGACGGCCACGTCGCCGAGGTCGGCGGCGCGCAGCGCCTCCATCAGCTTGGGCACGATGAGGTGGTCGGTGGCCAGCGAGCTGATGCCGATGACGTCGACGTCCTCCTCGGTGGCCAGCTTCACCACCGTGGCGATCTCCTGCCACGGCGGCGTGTAGATGACCTCCATGCCGGCGTCGCGCAGCGCGGCGGCGACGACGCGGCTGCCGCGGTCGTGGCCGTCGAAGCCGATCTTGGTGATCAGCACCTTGGGGATGAGGGCAGGGGCTTCGCTCATGGCGTGACGGTCTCCTGGCTCTGGCGCAGCAGAGCGGTGAATTGACGCGCCAGCACGCGCGGCGACGAGCCGCCGTCGGCGCGGTACCAGTTCTGTGCCCAGTTGAGCGCGCCCAGCAGCATCAGACGCAGCGCGCGGCGGTCGGTGCGCCGCGGCAGCGGCAGTGCCGCGACGAGGGCGCTCCACAGCGACTCGTAGCGATCGCGCGGTGCCACCAGCCGCTCGGCGGCGCCGGGCACGTCGGCGGGGCGCACGCGCACGACGACGCGGGCGTAGTCATCGTCGCGCAGGATGGCCTCGAGGTGCGCCACGCAGGCGGCCTCGAGCCGCTCCCAAGGGTCGGCGAGCGGCGCCACGGCCTCCTCCACCGCGGCACAGATCTGCTCCACGCCGCGCAGGTAGACGGCCACCAGCAGGTCTTCCTTGGTCGCGAAGTGGCAGTACAGCGAGCCGGGCAGCATGCCCGCCGCGCCGGCGATGTCGCGCACCGTCGTGCCGGCGAAGCCCTGGCGGCAGAACAGGCGCGCGGCGGCATCGAGCACCAGCGGCGCCCGGCTGTCGGCGTGGGCCTGGCGGGCTGCGGGGCGGCGCGCCTCGGGCCCCGTGGCCGCCGGGGCGGGCGGCCGGCGGCCGGCGCCGGGTGTGGCGGCGCGGGCAGGGACGGCGCGGGCGGAGACGGCCATGGGCCCAATATACCAAACAACTGTTTGTTAAAAGCGCGGGGCCTCCCTATGATCGGGCCCGTTCCCACCGCGCCCGGCCGGCGTCGGCCGGCCCCTCAGTCGCCATGACCCTTCCCGACATCGTCCTCGCCGCCGGCGCCCGCACGCCCTTCGGCGACTTCGGCCGGAGCCTTCGCGACGTGCCGCTCGCCACCCTGGGCGTGCACGCGGTGCGCGCCAGCCTGGCCCGCGCCGGTCTCGACCCACGCCAGGTTGACCACCTGGTGTGGGGCAACACCGCGCCGGTGGACCACGAGAGCCTGTTCATGAGCCGCAAGGTCGCGCTGGCCGCCGGGCTGCCCGAGGAAAGCTCGGCCCTCGGCGTCGTGCGCGCCTGCGGCAGCGGTTCGCAGGCCATCGTCAGCGCGGCGCAGCAGATCATGAGCGGCCACAGCGAGATCGCCGTCGCCGCCGGCGGCGAGAACTACTCGCGCGTGCCCTACCTGGCGCACCAGGTGCGGTGGGGCGCGCAGCGCGGGCCGTTCGAGTTCGTCGACGGCCTGGACTACATCTACCGCTGCCCGTTCACGAAGGAGCTGATGGGCGACACGGCGGAGAACCTCGCCGCGCGCCACGGCTACACGCGCGAGGCGATGGACGCCTGGGGCCTGATGAGCCAGCAGCGCGCCGGCGCGGCGATGCGAAGCGGCTTCCTCGCGCGCCAGATCGCGCCTCTCGACGTGCCGCAGCAGGTGAAGGGCGAGCCGCCGACGCGCCGCTTCGAGCACGACGAGTTCCCGCGGCCCCAGATCACGGCCGAGAAGCTGGCGAGCTTGAAGCCCGCGTTCCGCAAGGACGGCAAGGGCAGCGTCACCGCCGGCAACTCCAGCGGCGTGACCGACGGCGCCGCGGCGCTGGTGGTGGCGAGCGCCGAGGCGGCCCGTCGTGCCGGGGTCCGGCCCGAGGCGCGGCTCGTCGACTGGGCGGTGGTGGGCGTCGAGCCGGCGATCATGGGCGCGGGCCCGGTGCCGGCCATCCGCAGGCTGCTCGACCGCACGCGGCTCACGGTGAACGACATCGACTACTTCGAGATCAACGAGGCCTTCGCGGTGGTGAACCTGCATGCCGAACGCGAGCTCGGCATCCCCCGCGAGCGCACCAACCTGTACGGCGGCGGCATCAGCATCGGCCACCCGCCCGGTGCCACGGGCCTGCGCATGACGATCACCGCGATGCACCACCTGGCCGACACGCGCGGGCGCTACGCGGTGATCAGCATGTGCCTCGGGTCGGGCATGGGGATGGCGACGCTCATCGAACGCGTCGCCTGAAGCCGCGCGGCGCGGAGGGCATGCCGCCGTCCGCTCCACCGGCCGGCTGCAAGGGCCGCACCCGCCGGCCGCACCCGCGGGCCAAACCCGCGGGCCACACCCGCGGGCCACGCCCGCCGGTCACACCCGCCGGTCACACCCGCCGGTCACGCCCGCCGGGCGGGCGCCTGCCCGCGCCGGCCGTCGTCCGATCCGATCGAGCGCGGCCCCGATCCACGGCGAGACCATCCTGCAGGACAGGCCCGGGTCGACTGGGTGGCGTTCCCGGGCCTTATTCCTTCATTGACGCCACAAGCGATGCCCAAGGATGCCGAAACCGCCTCCTAGGCCTCCTCGCCGGGGGCACCCGTCAACGCCGCCATCACGCAAGCCATGACCTCACCGAAGAAGCACGCGGTCGTCCGCCGCACCGTGTCCGCGCTGGCCCTTGCCCTGGCCGGCCTGGCAGCCCTTCCCGTCCCGGCGCAGGAGCTGAGCGATGCCCAGCGCGCCGCGTACCGGCGGCCCGACACGATTCCCTTCCCGAAGGACAACCCCTACACGCCGGAGAAGGCGGCGCTGGGCAAGATGCTGTTCTTCGACACGCGCCTGTCGCGCGACAAGAACCTCAGCTGCGCGAGCTGCCACAACCCCAGCTTCGGCTGGGAGGTCCCGTTTGCCACGGCGATCGGCGCCGGGGGCAAGCCGCTGGGACGCCACGCGCCCACGGCCCTGAACCAGGCCTGGAGCCGGCACTTGTTCTGGGACGGCCGCGCCCCGTCGCTCGAGGCGCAGGCCCGCGGCCCGATCGAGGCCGCCGTCGAGATGGACCTGCCGATGGCGGTGGCGGTGGACCGGTTGAAGAAAGTGCGAGGCTACGTTGCCGCCTTCGCGAAGGCCTTCCCGAAGGAGGGGCTGACCGACGACACGATCGTCAAGGCCATCGCCACCTACGAACGCACCATCGTCACTGGCGACACGCCGTTCGATCGCTGGGTGCGAGGCGACGCGAAGGCGGTGGGGCCGGAGGTCAAGCGGGGTTTCGCCCTCTTCACCGGCAAGGCGAACTGCGCGGCCTGCCACGGCGGCTGGAACTTCACCGACGACAAGTTCCACGACATCGGCCTTGCCACCACCGACAAGGGGCGCATGGGCGTGACCAACGCCGCCTCCGACCAGTTCGCCTTCAAGACGCCGGGCCTGCGAGAGATCGCCGCGCGCGCGCCGTACATGCATCTGGGCCAGGTGGCCACGCTGGAGGCGGTGGTGGCGCACTACATCGCCGGCGGGCAGAAGCGGCCCACCCTCTCGCCGCAGATGAAGCCCCTCGAGCTGTCGGCCCAGGAAGTGCGGGACCTCGTGGCGTTCCTGCGCAGCCTGTCGAGCCCGCAGACCACGCTGGCGATGCCCAACCTGCCCGCGCATTGAGCCGGAGGCCGCAAATGAACCTCGTCAAGAAGAGCCTGTATCTCTGCATCGGCGTGCTGCTGGCCCTGCTGGGCGTGCAGGCGGCACAGACGCTCTACCAGGTCTCCCGGCTGGCGGACGCCTCCGACGGCATCGTCGCCAGCGGCCGCCTCTCCAACGATGCGCGCCAGCTCTGGGCCGCCTTCCTCTCCGCCGAGCAGGCGTGGAAGCAGGCGACGGCGTTCGTCGATGCAGAGAGCGCCGACGCGCTGCGCAAGTCGTTCAACGACCGGACGGCGGCGCTGCGGGCCGCGGTGGCCGCGCTGAACGGGGGTGCCGGCGCCGAGCTGCGGCAGGACGCCGAGGGCGTCGCGAAGAAGGTCGAGGCCTGGCTAGCGCTGGCGGCCCGGCACGTGGGCACCGAGGGCGTGACCGACCTGCCCTCGTACCACCTGCTCGACGCGGCCCGGGCCGAGGTCGATGGCGAGGTCGTGGCCCTCGTCAAGCACAGCGCCGAGCTCGCGGCCGCCACGGTCGCCAGCGGGCACGCGCTGCAGCGCAGCGCGGTGATCTGGACGCTGGGCGAGCTGGTGCTGGCCGTGGGCCTCGGCCTGTTCCTGGGCTGGCGCGCGCTGCGCAGCCTGCACGGGCAGCTGGGCGCCGATGCCAGCGAAGTGGCGCGCGTCGCCAACGCTGTCGCCGACGGCGACCTGACCGTCCACATCGCCTCCGCGGGCCTGCCTCCCGGCAGCGTGATGGCGGCGATGGCGCGCATGCAGACCTCGCTGCAGCAGACGGTGTCGAAGGTGCTGTCGATCAGCGGCAACCTCGCCAGCGGCTCGCAGGAGATCGCCAGCGGCAACAACGATCTCAGCCAGCGCACCGAGCAGCAGGCGAGTGCGCTTGAGCGCACCGCCGCGACGATGGAGCAACTGGGCACGACGGTCCGGCACAACGCCGAAAGCGCCATGCAGGCCAGCCGCCTGGCCGACGAGGCGAGCGAGGTGGCCACGCGCGGCGGCACCGTCGTCGGGCAGGCTGTCGACACGATGCGCGGCATCAACGAGAGCTCGCGCAAGATCGCCGACATCATCGGCGTCATCGACGGCATCGCCTTCCAGACGAACATCCTGGCGCTGAACGCCGCGGTCGAGGCCGCGCGCGCGGGCGAGCAGGGCCGGGGCTTTGCCGTCGTCGCTGCCGAGGTGCGCAGCCTGGCGCAGCGCTCGGCCGAGGCGGCACGCGAGATCAAGGCGCTCATCACCGCCAGCGTCGAGCGCGTCGAGGCCGGTAGCGCGCTGGTCGATCAGGCCGGCCAGACGATGCAGGAGGTGGTGCAGGCCATCGAGCGCGTCACGGCCATGATGGCCGAGATCCGCAACGCGAGCGTCGAGCAGAGCGCCGGCGTGGAGCAGGTGGGCCAGTCGGTGGCCGAACTCGACCAGGCCACGCAGCAGAACGCGGCGCTGGCCGAGCAGAGCGCCGCTGCCGCCGAGAGCCTGAAGGCTCAGGGGCAGCAACTCGCCGAGACGATGACCTTCTTCAAGGTCGCGTCGTGGGCGGCGGCCGCAGGCCCGGGAGCATCTGCCGGGCCGATGCCGACGCCCGCGGTGACCTGGAACGGAACCGAACGCCGTGGCCCGAACCGGGCCGTGAACGTGGTGCGGCCGACCTTCAAGGCGCCGGAGACGGCGTCGCCGTCGTCGCGCGAGCCGGTGTCGCCGGGGGCCGCGACCGCGGAGGCCAGGACCGGCACCGACGGGGACTGGGCGACGTTCTGAGCCGACGGGCCGGCAACGGCCGGCCCGCCGCGCGGCGATGCACGACCTTCCTGCGCGCCCGCCGCGCAAGACTACGCACGCCACGCCTCAGAATGCTCGGATGGCACACATCGAGTTCCGGTCCGACAACACGGCGGCGGTCGCGCCCGAGATACTGGCGGCCGTCGTCGCGGCCAACACCGGCTCGGCGATCGCGTACGGCGCCGACGCCTTGACCGCCCGCCTGCAGGACACGGTGCGCGCGGTGTTCGAGCACCCGGGCGCGCGGGTCTTCCCCGTCACCAGCGGCACCGCGGCCAACGCGCTCGCGCTCAGCGCGATGTGCCCGCCGTGGGGGGCCGTGCTCTGCCACGAGACCGCGCACATCCTCAACAGCGAGGCGGCGGCGACGTCGATGATGGGCGGTGGACTGCTGCTGCGCGGCGTCGGCGGCGACGATTACCGGATGCAGCCCGCGACGCTGGCCGACGCGTTCGCCGCCACCCGCTGGGGCGACAACCACCACTCGCAACCGCGCGTGATCTCGTTCACCCAGCCGACCGACATGGGCACGATCTACCGCGTCGAGGAGGTCGGCGCGCTCACGTCGGCGGCCCGCGCGCGGGGCCTGCGTGCCCACCTCGATGGAGCGCGCCTCGCGAACGCGATCGTGGCCCTCGGCTGCCGGCCCGCCGACCTGACGTGGCGCGCCGGCATCGACGTCGTGTCGCTCGGTGCCACCAAGAACGGGGCGCTGTCCGCCGAGGCGATCGTGAGCTTCGACGACACCGTCTCCGACGAGCTGGTGTACCGGGCGAAGCGGGCGGGCCACGTGACCTCGAAGATGCGCTTCCAGTCGGCGCAGCTCGTCGCGTACCTCACCGACGACCTGTGGCTGCGGCTCGCCGCCCTCTCGAACGAGCGCATGCGCCAGCTCAGCGACGGGCTGCGCGGGCTCGGCGTGGGCTTCCTCAACCGGCCCGACGTCAACATGCTGTTCGCGCAGGTCGACGACGACGCGGCCACCGCGCTCGAGCGGTCGGGCCTGCTGTTCTACCGGATCCGCCCCGGCGTGATCCGGTTGGTCACGACCTGGCAGACCACCGAGGAAGAGGTCGACCGCGCCCTCGCCGCTTTCGCCCACGCTCTGCGTTGAACCGGTGGATCGGCTCAGGGCGTGAAGCCCGAGGCGCGGCTCGTCGACTGGGCGGTGGTGGGCGTTGAGCCGGCGATCTTGGGCGCGGGCCCGGTGCCGGCCAGCCTGGCGGTTTGCGATCCGCTGCAGGCGCAAGGTGGTCGACCTGGCCCGAGCGTCCTCAACCAAGAGCGGGGACTCGTACGAGTCGATACTCGTGCGTGCCCGCCCGAGGCTCTCTGCGCCAGTGCCATCGGATGGCGAAGGCAAGCCTCAGCGCAATACGGAGACGACCTGCCCCGGCCCGGGATCGCCAGCCGAAGCGGTCATCAGAAGCATCAGCGGCCCGCCTGGATCAGATGGCGGGCCAGCGCGTGATAGGCAGGCAGCGACGTCGGGTCGATGGCCGCATTGCCCGCCACTGGGTGCGATGCGAAGCGCGCGATCACCATTTCGGCCTTCGGGTCGATGTAGACCGTCTGCCCGTGCACGCCGCGAGCCGCGAAGGCGCCATGCTCGTTGTGCGTGATCCACCACATGTTTCGGTAGCTCCAGCCCGGCAGCAGCTTGTAGCCAGCCTTGGCGAAATCGGCCTGTCTGCCACCTCGCCGGATGTCCGCCACTGCCATCGGCGGGACGATCTGGCGTCCGTTGAAGGCACCGTTGTTGCGGATCATCTCGCCGAAGCGCGCCAGGTCTCGCAGCCCGGTGCTCAGGCCGCCACCGGCGAACGGCGTACCGATCGAGTCGACCGACATGTACGCATCCTTTTCGGCTCCCATCGGGCTCCAGATGCGCTCCGAGAGCAGCATGGCGACTGACTTTCCTGTTACGCGGGACAGGATCCAGCCCAGCGCGTCGGTGTTGGCCGTGCGGTAATGGAACGCTTCGCCATGCACGCCTTCGGGCTTCACGGTCTGCAGGAACTCGTAGTAGCTGCGCGGCCCGCGGTAGTCTTTGGGCTTGGGCAGCGGGTTGCCGGCCGCGCCGTGGGCCCACACCTCGGCGTTCGGGTCGGCGTAGTTCTCGCTGAACCTGATGCCGGTGGTCATGTCCATCACCTGTCGTACGGTGGCGCTGCCAAAGGCAGAGACGGCAAGTTCCGGGACGTAGTGGTCCACGCGCTTGCTGGCGTCCAGCGTTCCCTCGGCGACGAGCATCGCGGCCAACGTGCCGACGAAGGTCTTGGTGACCGACATCGCGCCGTGCTCGCCGTCAGGCTTGAGCACGCCGAAGTAGCGCTCGTAGACGATGCGGCCCCGATGCAACACGACAATGCCGTCGGTGTAGTTGGCGTCCAGCGAGTGAAGCCAGGTCATGGTCGTATCCGACCCCAGCGGTGTGAAGCGCACGGCATCGATGTCGTCGCGAAGCGCGACTGGCAATGCCGTGACCGGTCCGAGCCCGCGCGAGACGTTGACGGTCGGCATGAGCTGGCGAAAGTTGGAAACGGTCCAGCGCAGCGCAGGAAACCGCCAGTAAGACCCGTCGTCGAATCGGATGATGCGATCCGGTGGCGGAGGCGAGCCGACCATCCAACCGAGCCGGGCCGGGTCGCTTGCCAGCGCGTCCGGGAAGCCGGACGGAGCGGCGGCTGGATCGGGGGCCGCCAGGACGCTGTGCGCGCCAAGGACCAATCCCGTGGCTACGAGCCTGAGTGCGTGAAGTTTCATTGCGACTCTTCGGGTCTAAGTGACGCAGAGCGTAAAGCACGCTGGACCAGCGAGCACGATCCACGAGAGAAGTCGGAGTGGTCTTGCACGTCGTCCACGCTCTGAGTGTCGGTGCACCGAGGCATCCCTGCCGGTCGGCCAACGAATGGCGGCGCCCGCTCCTGGCCGACAGGAGTCGTTCGACTCCATGCTGTTGAATGGCAGCAATCCCTGTGCAGCCGTCCCTGGTCGGGCCGTCGCAATCAGGACACCACGAACGACGCCGCCCCGGTCGCGATCAGCTCGCCGCTGTCGTTGTGCATCGCCATCTGCGTCGAGCCGATGCGCCCGCCCAGGCGCGTGACCTTGGCACTCGCGTCGAAGTGCTGGCCCAGGCCCTGGCGCAGGAAGTCTGTGCGCAGGTCGATCGTGCCCATGCGCGCGAAGCGGTGCGTCACCTGCGCGGCGCTCTCCTGCGGGTGGCGCTCGGCGATGGCCACAATCAGTGCCAGGCCCGCCATCGCGTCGAGCACCGAGGAGATCACGCCGCCGTGCAGGCGGCCGTAGGTGAAGTGGCCGACGAGCTCGGGCTTCATCGCGAAACGGCCGCGCACGTCGCCCGGCTGCAGCGAGATGATCTTCAGGCCCAGCAGCTGGTTGAAGCTGATGTGCTGCTCGAACATCTCGCGCAGGCCGCGCTCGAAGCGCGCCTGTTCCTCGGCGCTGCGCGTCGGCGCGGCGGGCGCGCTCATGCCAGGGCCGGCGCGCCCTTGAGCCCGAGGCGCACCCGCGCCTCGGCGGGGCTGGCGACCTCGCGCCCGCACTCGCGGGCGTAGCGCGCCAGCGTCTCGATGAGCTGGCCGTTGCCGCGCGCGCGGCTGCCGTCGGGCAGGTAGAAGGTGTCTTCGAGGCCGGTGCGCAGCATGCCGCCGAGCTCGGCCGTGCGCCGGTGCACGGGCCAGATCTCGGCGCGGCCGATGAGCGTGGCCTGCCACACCGCATCCTTCGGCGCATAGCGCGGCAGCAGCGCCAGCAGGTCCACGTCGGCCGGCATGCCGCTGGCCACGCCCATCACGAAGTTGACCTCGGGCACGCCGGTGAACATGCCGGCCTTCAGGTACATGCCGACGCTGCGCACGATGCCGACGTCGAAGCACTCGAACTCCGGGTGCGTGCCGACCTCGGCCATCGCATCGAGCATCTCCTTGATCTTGGCCACCGGGTTGTCGAAGACCATCGGCGGCCACGCCCAGGTGCCATCTTCCTTGATCTTCAGGTAGTTCAGGCTGCCGGCGTTGCAGGCCGCGGCCTCGGGCTTGACGCGCCGGATGCAGGCGACGGGGCCGGAGACGTCCTTGCCGACGACGCCGGTGGTGAGGTTGATGATGACGCCGGGGCAGGCGGCGCGGATGGCGTTGACCACCGCCTCGGCCACGTCGGGGTCCCAGCTCGGCATGTGGCCCATGCCCGGCTCCTGGCTGCGCAGGTGCACGTGCATGATGCTGGCGCCGGCGTTGAAGGCGTCGCGCGCTTCGGCGGCCATCTGCTCGGGCGTCACCGGCACCGGGTGCTGCCTCGGGTCGGTGAGCACGCCCGTCAGTGCGCAGGTGAGGATGGCCTTGTCGCGGCTCGCGGAGCCTGCAGGGGTGTCGGCGGACGTCATTCGGCGATCTCCAGTTCCACGAGCACGGCGCCGGCGGCCACGCTGGCCCGGGGCACGACGTGCAAGGCCTTCACGGTGCCGGCGGCGGCGGCGTTGAGCCACATCTCCATCTTCATCGCTTCCACGCAGACGAGCGGCTCGCCGGCCTGCACGGCCTGGCCCACCGCCACGCTGACGTGCGAGACGACGCCGGCCACAGGCGCGCGGGCGCGGCGCGGGTCCTGCGTGGTGTCGCGCGCGGGGTAGGGCGAGGCTTCGCGGAAGCGGAACACGGCGCCTTCGAGGGCGAGTTGCACCGTGCCGTCGGCGCCGAGGTGCGCCGGCAGGCGGCGGCGCACTCCGTCGACCGTGCAGCGCAGCGTGGTGCCGTCGAAGGCGTCGATCAGCACGCCCTCGGGCGGCGCGCGCAGCGTGCGCCGGGTGGCAGCCGCTCCGTTCCCTGACGTGCGCTCGGGGGCCGCCGCGGCCGCGGTGACGGCGATGAGCGTGAGATCGAACCGGGCCACGCTCGCCGGCCGGCCGTCGCCTTCTCGCGCGAGCAGCGCCGCGGCGATGCGCCAGGCGTCTTCCGGCGGCTCGGGGCGCACGAGCAGCGGCTCGCGCCCATCGTCCGCACCGCCTCCATCGCCCCCAACGCTCGAGGCGAGCCACTCGTCGAGCAGCGTCGTCGTCATCGTCGCCGCCGCGAAGCGCGGGTGGTTCACGAGATCGCGCAGGAAGCGGCCGTTGTTCACCGGGCCGAAGAGCGGCACCTCTTCCAGCGCGCGCGTCAGGCGCCGCACCGCGTCGGCACGGTCGCGGCCGTGCGCGATGAACTTGGCGACCATCGCGTCGTAGTACGGCGTGACCTCGCCGCCGGCGGCGATGCCGTGGTCGATGCGCACGCCGCCCGTGGACGAGGCCGCAGCGCGGTCGGCCGGCAGGGCCATGGCGGCCAGCGCCTGGGGCGAGTCGGGCGCCCAGCCGTCGATGTGGCCGGTCTGCGGCTTCCAGCCGTCGTACGGGTCTTCGGCGTAGAGGCGCGCCTCGATGGCGTGGCCGGTGAAGCGGATGTCGTCCTGCAGGCGCGGCACGAGGTTCGTCAGCGGCTCGCCGGCGGCGATGCGCAGCTGCCACTCCACGAGGTCGAAGCCGGTGATGCACTCGGTGACCGGGTGCTCCACCTGCAGCCGCGTGTTCATCTCCAGGAAGTAATGGTTCAGGTGCGCGTCGACGATGAACTCCACCGTGCCCGCGCCGCGGTAGCCCACGGCCAGCGCCGCGGAGACGGCGTCGCGGCCCATCGCCTCGCGCATCGCCGGGCTGACGACGGGCGAGGGCGCCTCCTCGATCACCTTCTGGCGCCGGCGCTGCGCCGTGCAGTCGCGCTCGCCCAGGTGCACGGCGTGCCCGTGCGCGTCGGCGAAGACCTGGATCTCGATGTGGCGGCCGCCTTCGATGAGGCGCTCGAGCATCAGCGTGCCGTCGCCGAAGGCGCTCTGCGCTTCGCGGCGCGCGCCGGCCAGGGCCTCGGGCAGCTGCGCGAGGTCGTGAACCAGCCGCATGCCGCGGCCGCCGCCACCGGCCACGGCCTTCACGAGCAGCGGCGTGCCGAGGCGGCGCGCTTCGGCGCTCAGGCGCTCGTCGCTCTGGTCCTCGCCGAGGTAGCCGGGCGCGCAGGGCACGTCGGCGGCGAGCATGCGCCGCTTGGCCGCGGCCTTGTCGCCCATCGCCGCGATGGCCGCGGGCGGCGGGCCGATGAATACGAGGCCGGCGCCGGCGCAGGCCTCGGCGAAGTCGGCGCGTTCGCTGAGGAAGCCGTAGCCCGGGTGCACGGCCTCGGCGCCGGTGCGGCGGGCCGCGTCGAGCAGCGCCGCGATGTTCAGGTACGACTCGGCGGCCGGCGGCGGGCCGATGCGCACCGCCTCGTCGGCCATCGCGACGTGGGGCGCGTCTGCATCCGAATCGCTGAAGACCGCCACGGTGCGATAGCCGAGCCGATGCGCCGTGCGCATCACGCGGCAGGCGATCTCGCCGCGGTTGGCGACCAGGATCTTGCGGAACATCACGGCTCCCCCGCGGCGAGATCGCCTGCGTGCGCTGCGCGCACCAGGCGTTCTGGCTTCGCCGCAACGGCCTGGCGGCCGCTGTCACCGCGGTTGGCGACCAGGATCTTGCGGAAGTTCACGAGCGGCCCGCCTCGCCACCGGCAGGCGGGTCCTCGGGCACCCACCGCGCCTTGCGCTTCTGCACGAAGGCGAGCGTGCCTTCGACGCCCTCCTCGCCGAGCACGGCGTCGGAGAAGAGACGTGCCGCTTCGGGCACCAGCGCTGCGGGTGGCGTGAAGCGGGCCTGGGCCAGCAGCTTCTTCGTCGCCGCCAGTGCGCCCGGGGCGCAGGCGAGGATGCTCTTGATGACGCGGCCGACGCCCCACTCGAGCGCCTCATCGTCGATGTGCAGCTCGTGCACCAGGCGCAGGCGCAGTGCCTCGGCGCCGTCGACCTTGGCACCGGTGATCGCCAGCCGCTTGGTCTCGGCGTAGCCGATGCGCTCGACGAGGAACGGCCCCACCTGTGCAGGCAGGAGGCCGAGGCCGGTCTCGGGCAGGCGGAAGACGACGCTCTCGTCGGCCAGCGCCACGTCACTGACGCAGGCGAGGCCGAAGCCGCCACCCATCACCGTGCCCTGCAGCACCGTGACGAGCGCGAGCCCGGTGCCCGCGTAGGCCACGCACAGCTCGCCGAAGGCCGCGTTGGTCTCGGCCATCGCGTTCGGGTTCTCGGCCAGCCGTGCACGAGCTCCGGCCATGTCCTTGATGTCGCCGCCGGCGCAGAAGTGGCCGCCCGCGCCGCGCAGCACGAGCACGCGCGTATTGCCGTCCATCTCGGCCTGCGCCAGCACGGCACGCAGCTCGCGCACCATCGCCAGCGACATGGCGTTGCGCACCTCGGGCCGGTTCAGCGTGACGTGCAGCACCGGGCCCTCGCGGCGCAACGAGAGGGTCTTGAACTCTGCCAGTTCGACGCTCATGGTCGGCGCACCGCGGAGGAGCCAAGCGACCGCCGCGGAACCGGCTTTGCCGGGCCGCTGGCGGTGCCCCCCTGGGGGGGAGGCGACCGGAGGGAGCTTCGGGGGGGGGCCATCAATGCGCGCCCTTTGGCAGCGTGCCCTCGAGCTTGCAGATGATGCCCAGCATCACCTCGTCCGCCCCGCCGCCGATGGAGGTGAGGCGGCCGTCGCGGTACGCCTGCGAGAGCGGGTTGTCGGCCGTGAAGCCCATGCCGCCCCAGTACTGCAGGCAGCTGTCGGCCACCTCGCGGCCCAGGCGCCCGGCCTTCAGCTTGGCCATGCTGGCGAGCTTGGTGACGTCCTTGCCGCCGACGTACATCTCCACCGCGCGGTAGGTCAGCGCGCGCAGCGCCTCGACCTCGGTGCGCAGCTCGGCGAGTCGGAAGTGCACCACCTGGTTGTCGAGGATGCTCTTGCCGAAGGCCTTGCGCTGGCGGGTGTAGTCGATGGTGAGGTCGATGAGCCGGTCCAGGCTCTTCAGGCCCGCGGCGGCGCCCCAGAGGCGCTCTTCCTGGAACTGCAGCATCTGGAAGGCGAAGCCCATCCCTTCCTGGCCGATGAGGTTGCGGCGCGGCACGCGCACGTTGTCGAAGAAGAGCTGCGCCGTGTCGGAGCTGTGCATGCCGATCTTGTGGATCTTCTGCTTCGTGATGCCGGGCGCGTCCATCGGCACGACGATGAGGCTCTTGTTCTTGTGCGGCGAGCCGCCCTCGCTGGTGTTGGCGAGCAGGCAGCACCAGTCGGCCTTCAGGCCGTTGGTGATCCACATCTTCGTGCCGTTGATGACGTAGTCGCCACCCTCGGTGCGGGCGGTGGTCTTCACGGCCGCCACGTCGCTGCCGCCGCCGGGCTCGCTGACGCCCAGGCAGGCGACGTAGTCGCCGGCGATGGTCGGCACGAGGTACTCCTTGCGCAGCTCGTCGCTGCCGAAGCGGGCGAGCGCGGGCGTGGCCATGTCGGTCTGCACGCCGATGGCCATCGGGATGCCGCCGCAGGCGCACACGCCCAGCGCCTCGGCCATCACGAGGCTGTAGGAGAAGTCGAGGCCGGCGCCGCCGAATTCCTCGGGGTACTTCAGGCCCAGGAGGCCCAGGTTGCCGAGCTTCTTGAACACCTCGTGGCTCGGGAACTGCTCGGCTTTCTCCCACTCGGGCACGAAGGGGTTGATCTCCTTCTCGACGAACTTGACCACCGTGTCTTCGATCTGGCGGTGCTCTTGGGTGAACTTCATGGGGGTCTCCTGGGAGCCTGGGGTGGGAGCGTTTTGAGGGTGCGGCAGTGGCCGGCGGTCAGAGCCGCGCCACCCCGAAGGTGTTGGGGCGTAGCGTGCGCGCTGCGGCTTCGGCGGCAATGGAAAGGCACAGGCCGAGGATGCGCCGCGTGTCGCGCGGGTCGATGAGGCCGTCGTCCCACAGGCGCGCGGTGCCGAAGAGCGCGGTGCTCTCGGCGTCGAGCCGGCGGCGCAGCGCGTCGCTCATCGCGGCCAGCGCCTCGTCGTTGGGCTGCTGGCCCATGCGCACGAGCTTGTTGCGGTTGACGATGTCCATCACCTTGGCCGCCTGCGCGCCGCCCATCACGGCGGTGCGGGCGCTCGGCCACGCGAAGATGAAGCGCGGGTCGAAGCCGCGGCCGCACATGCCGTAGTTGCCGGCGCCGAAGCTGCCGCCCAACACGATGGTGAACTTGGGCACGCGCGCGTTGGCCACGGCCTGGATCATCTTGCTGCCGTGCTTGATGGCGCCGGCATGCTCGGCCGCCTTGCCCACCATGTAGCCTGTGGTGTTCTGCAGGAAGACGAGCGGCGTGCCGCTCTGGTCGCACAGCTGGATGAACTGGCCGGCCTTGGTGCTGCCGGTGGGCTGGATGGGGCCGTTGTTGCCGATGAGGCCCACCGCGTGGCCGTGGATGCGGGCGTGGCCGCAGACGGTGTCGGTGGCGTAGGCGGCCTTGAACTCGAGGAAGTCGGAGCCGTCGACGAGCCGCGCGATGACCTCGCGCACGTCGTAGGGCTCGCGATCGTCGGCGGGCACCACGCCCATCAGCTCCTCGGCGGGGAAGAGCGGATCGGGCGCCGGGGTGCGAGCGGCGGGGCCGGGCACCGTGTCCCAAGGCAGCTTGTCGATCAGCTCGCGTGCCACGGCGATGGCGTGGGCATCGTTCTCGGTGAGGTACTCGCCGAGGCCGGTGATGCTGGCGTGCGTGTCGGCGCCGCCCAGCTCCTCGTCGGTGGCGTCCTCGCCGATGGCGGCCTTCACGAGCGGCGGGCCGGCGAGGTAGATGCTGCTGCGGTCCTTCACGAGCACGACGTAGTCGGAGAGGCCCGGCAGGTACGCACCGCCCGCGGTGGACGAGCCGTGCACCACGGCGATCTGCGGGATGCCCGCGGCCGACAGGCGCGCCTGGTTGGCGAAGGTGCGCCCGCCGTCGACGAAGATCTCCGCCTGGTACATCAGGTTGGCGCCGCCGGATTCGACGAGCGCCACCAGCGGCAGCTTGTTCTCGCGCGCCAGCTCCTGCGCGCGCAGCGCCTTCTTCAGGCCCATCGGCGCCACGGTGCCGCCCTTGACGGCGCTGTCGTTGGCGGACACGAGCACGCGTTTGCCGCAGACGACGCCGATGCCGACGATGCTGCCGCCGCCCATCACGCTCTTCTTGCCGTCGTCGTCGTGCATGCCGAGACCGGCGAGCGTGGAAAGCTCGAGGAACTCGCTGCCGCGGTCGATGAGGCGCGCGACGCGCTCGCGCGGCAGCAACTGGCCGCGCTCCTCGAACTTCTTGCGCTTGCTCTCGCTCTCGGCGACGACGAGCGCTTCCAGCCGGCGCACCTCGGCCAGCCGCTCTTGCATGCGCGCGGCGTTGGCCTGGAAGGCGGCCGAGGCCGGGTTCAGCGCGGAGGTAAGCGCCGTCACGACTTCAGCACCTCGGGCGTCACGGCGCGGTGGAACCCCTCGAACGGGCGCTGGTTCTTCGCCTCGGAGAGCGGGAAGACCGCATGGCCGAGCGACGCGGCGCCGTCGATCTGCACCGTGACGCCGCTGACGAAGGCCGCCGCCGACGAGAGCAGGAAGACGATGACGCCGCTGACCTCGGCCTCCAGCCCCATGCGCTTGAGCGGCACCGCGTTCTTGAGCTTCTTGATGAGCGGCTGCATCGCCGGGCCGTAGCTGTCCATGCCGCTGGAGGCGATCCAGCCCGGCGCCACCGCGTTCACGCGCACGCCGGCGTGCGCCCACTCGAAGGCCGCGGTCTTCGTGAGGTTGCTCATGCCGGCACGCGCCGCGCCGCTGTGGCCCATGCCCGGCATGCCGTTGCGGAAATCGGCCGTCATGTTGACGATGGCGCCGCCGTGCTGTTCCATGCACTGCGTGAACAGCTCGCGCATCATCAGGAAGCCGCCGGTGAGGTTGTTGGCCACCACCGCGTCGAAGCCCTTCTTGGCGATGGCCGAGAGCGGCGACGGGAACTGCCCGCCCGCGTTGTTGACGAGGCCGGACACCGGCCCGTGCTGCGCGAGCACCTGGGCGACGCCGGCCTTCACGGCCTCTTCGTCGCGGATGTCGAAGGCGATGGTGTGGCAGCGGCCGCCGTCCTCGGCGATCTCGGCGCGCACGCGCTCGAGCTTGTCGGCCTTGCGGCCGCTGATGACGACGGTGGCGCCGAGCGACGCCAGTTCGTGCGCCACGCAGCGCCCGATGCCGCTGCCGCCGCCGGTGACCCAGACCGTCTGGCCGGCGAAGAGGCCGGGGCGGAAGACGCTGCGGTAGCCGGCGCTGGCGGTGGCGGGGCCGGCTGGGGTGGCAGGGCTGGGGGCATCCATCGCCCCTATTGAAACCGGGGGGTGACGTTAACGTCAACGGGATGACATCTAGGGGATTGCGAGGGGGTTAGCGGCACCAGCGGCCGCTACGATGCCGCAACAGGACCCGCCTTGGGGTCCTTCCATACGACGTTCCAAACGAAGGTGCCTCCATGGAGATGCAAGCCATCACCGAAGCGCTGCGCGCCAAGGTCGGCGACTCGAGCGGCTTGAATGCGACGCTGAAGTTCGACTGCGGCGCCGACGGCGTCATCGTCATCGACGGGCGCAGCGTGCCCAACACGGTGGACAACACCGACCGCGAGACCGACTGCACGGTCGCCATCTCCCACGAGAACCTGGTGGCGCTGGTCACCGGCGAGCTCGAGCCGGCGACCGGCTTCATGATGGGCAAGTTCAAGGTCTCGGGCGACATGAGCGTGGCGCTGAAGCTGCAGCGTGTCGTCTGAGGGCGCGGCGGTGCTGCAGCGGGTGCAGCGAGCAAACCGGGTGGAGCGCAAGCCCGGCCGGGAGGCTGCGGCCGACGCGGCCGGCGCGCCCGCGCTGACGGCGCGCGAGGTCGTCGCCTCGCACCGCGAGTCGGACACCGGCGAGCTCTTCGGCATCACCGAGCTGTGCCGCGACTTCGGCATCACGCTGCGCACCATCCGCTTCTACGAGGACAAGGGCCTGCTCGCGCCGCGGCGCGTGAATGGCACGCGCGTCTACACGCGGCGCGACCGCGCGCGGCTGGCGCTCATCCTGCGCAGCAAGGCCATCGGTGCGTCGCTGTCCGACATCAAGCACTACCTCGACCTCTACGGCACGCACGGCGAGGGCCGCGTGCAGCAGCTGAAGTGGGTGCTCGGCAAGACCGACGCGGCCATCGCCGAGCTGGAGCAGAAGCGCGCCCACATCGAGGCCACGCTGGCGGAGCTGCGCCTGATCAACGGCGAGGTCCGCAAGCAACTGGAGAGATGATGAGCCCCCAGCTCACTTCGTTCGCGCCCCCCAAGGGGGTTTCAGCGCCCTTCGGGCGGCCGGGCGGGCGCTGAGATGAGCCTGCCCCTCTTTCCGTCGACGTGGATGACCGAGGAGCACCGCATGCTCCAGGACGCCGCGGCCCGCTACATCGCCGACAAGTGGGTGCCGCGTGCAGCCGAGTTCCGCGAGCTCGGCCTGATGCCGCCGGCGGTGTGGCGCGAGGCTGCGGAGGCGGGGCTGCTGTGCGTCTCCACGCCCGAGGCCTATGGCGGTGCCGGCGGCGACTTCGGCCACGAGGCGGCCATCCTGCTCGAGCAGGCGCGGGCCAACATGAGCGGCTGGGGCGGTGGCCTGCACTCGGCGATCGTGGCCCCGTACATCCTGCACCACGGCACCGAGGCGCAGAAGCAGCGCTGGCTGCCGAAGATGTGCACGGCCGAGTTCATCACCGCCATCGCGATGACCGAGCCCGGCACCGGCAGCGACCTGCAGAGCGTGCGCACCACCGCGCGACGGGACGGTGACGAGTACGTCATCAACGGCGCCAAGACCTTCATCACGAACGGCCAGAACGCGAACCTGATCTGCGTCGTGTGCCGCACGGGCGATATGGCCTCGGGCGCCAAGGGCATCTCGCTCGTCTTCGTCGAAACGGATCACGCGCCGGGCTTTCGCCGCGGCCGCCACCTCGACAAGGTGGGCATGAAGGCGCAGGACACGAGCGAGCTCTTCTTCGACGACGTGCGCGTTCCGGCCGAGAACCTGCTGGGCATGAAGGAAGGGCAGGGCTTCTTCCAGCTGATGCAGGAGCTGCCGCAGGAGCGACTCATCATCGCCGTCAGCGGCGTCGGCGCGATGGAGCGCGCGCTCGAGGAGACGCTCAAGTACACGAAAGAGCGCAAGGCCTTCGGCAAGAGCGTGTGGGACTTCCAGAACACGAAGTTCAAGCTTGCCGACGTGCAGGCCACGGTGCTGGCCACGCGCGCCTATGTCGACGCCTGCATGGCCGCGCACCTGAAGGGCGAGCTCGACGCGGCACGCGCCGCGCTCGCCAAGGCCTGGGTGAGCGAGCAGCAGTGCAAGGTGATGGACGAGTGCCTGCAGCTCTTCGGGGGCTACGGGTACATGATGGAGTACCCGATCGCCGAGCTGTACGTCGACGCGCGCGTGCAGCGCATCTACGGCGGCACCAACGAGATCATGAAGGAACTGGCCTCGCGCTTCATGTGAGGATCACGTCAGCCCGCATCCCCTCGGGGGATCGGGCGTTGTACCCAACGACCGAGGGGTCCCGTATGTCCGATGCATTCATCTACGACCATGTCCGCACGCCGCGCGGCAAGGGCAAGAAGGACGGCAGCCTGCACCAGGCCACGCCCGTGTGGCTGCTGCGCACGCTCTTCAAGGCGCTGGAGCAGCGCAATGGCCTCGACACCGCGCTCGTCGACGACGTGGTGCTCGGCTGCGTCACGCCGATCGGCGAGCAGGGTGCCGACATCGCGCGCACCGCGGTGCTCGATGCCGAGTGGGCGCAGACGGTGGCCGGCGTCACGCAGAGCCGCTTCTGCGCCAGCGGCCTGGAGAGCGTGAACCTGGCCGCCGCCAAGGTGAAGAGCGGCTGGGAAGACCTGGTGGTGGCCGGCGGCGTCGAGAGCATGAGCCGCTGGGCCATGGGCAGCGACGGCGGCGCCTGGGTGATGGACCCGCGCATCAACCAGAAGACCGGCTTCGTGCCGCAGGGCATCGGCGCCGACCTGATCGGCACGATGGAGGGCTGGAGCCGCGCCGACGTCGACGGCTTCGCGCTGCGCTCGCACCAGCGTGCGTCGGCGGCGCGCGCCGAGGGCCGCTTCGCCAAGAGCGTGGTGCCGGTGCGCGACATCGCGGGCCTCCTGATGCTCGACCGCGACGAGACGATCCGCGACAACGCCAGCATGGAGGCGATGGCCAAGCTGGAGCCGAGCTTCGCGATGATCGGCCAGATGGGCTTCGACTCGACGGCGCTGCGCCGCTACACGACGGTGGAGCGCATCGTGCACATGCACCATGCGGGCAACTCCAGCGGCATCGTCGACGGCGCGGCGCTGATGCTGGTCGGCAACGCCGAGGCCGGGAAGAAGGCGGGCCTCAAGCCGCGCGCGCGCATCAAGGCGGCGGCGGTGATCGGCAGCGAGCCGACCATCATGCTCACGGGCCCGACGCCGGCATGCAAGAAGGCGCTGGCCAAGGCGGGCATGTCGCCGAAGGACATCGACCTCTACGAAGTGAACGAGGCCTTCGCGGTGGTGCCGATGAAGACGGCGCGCGACCTCGGCGTGGAGATGGACCGCGTGAACGTGAACGGCGGCTCGATCGCGATGGGCCACCCGCTCGGCGCCACGGGCTGCATCATCCTCGGCACGCTGCTCGACGAGCTGGAACGCCGCAACCTCTCCACGGGCCTCGCCACGCTGTGCGTGGGCGGCGGCATGGGCATCGCCACCATCATCGAGCGGGTCTGATCATGACGAACACCGAGACGGCAGTCACGACCGAACTGGGCAGCGACGGCATCCTCGTCGCGACGATGAACCTGCCCGGCCGGCCGATGAACGTGGTCGGCGACACCCTGATGGAGGGCATCGCTGCGGCGGCGGCGAGGCTGGCTGACCCGGCCGTGAAGGGCCTGATCCTCACCAGTGGCAAGGCGGACTTCTGTGCCGGCGGCGACCTCGACCGCATGAGCCGCTGGACCCGTCCCGAAGAGCCCTTCGAGATGAGCATGGCGATGAAGAAGGTGCTGCGCCAGCTCGAGACGCAGGGCAAGCCGGTGGTGGCGGCGATCAACGGCCATGCGCTTGGCGGCGGGCTCGAGATCGCGCTCGCGTGCCACGCCCGCATCGCCATCGACGACCCGAAGCTGAAGCTCGGCCAGCCCGAGGTGAAGCTCGGCCTCTTGCCGGGCGGCGGCGGCACGCAGCGCCTACTGCGCCTGGTGGGCGTGCAGCAGGCGATGCAGATCTGCGCCGAGGGCAACGACATCCCGGTGGCGAAGGCCAAGGGCATGGGCCTGATTGCCGACACGGCCAAGGACCGCGACGAGCTGATGGCCAAGGCGCGCGCCTGGATCGCCGCCAACCCGAAGGCCGTGGCGCCGTGGGACCAGCCGAAGTTCAAGATCCCCGGCGGCGACTCGCGCAGCCCGGCGGTGGTGCAGATGCTGGCGATCGGCCCGTCGATCGCCAGCGCCAAGAGCTACGGCAACTACCCGGCGGTGCAGCACATCATGAGCTGCATCTTCGAGGGCGGGCTGCTCGACTTCGATGCTGCCTGCGTGGTCGAGAGCCGGTACTTCGCGGCCTGCGTGATGAGCCAGGAAGCGAAGAACATGATCAACACGCTGTGGTTCCAGCTGAACGCGATCAAGAAGGGGGCCTCGCGACCGGCCGGCGTGCCGCGCGCGAAGGTGGGCAAGCTCGGCATCCTCGGCGCCGGCATGATGGGCGGCGGCATCGCCTACGTCTCGGCGAAGGCCGGCATGGACGTCGTGCTGCTCGACACCACGCAGGAGGCGGCCGACAAGGGCAAGGCCTACTCGCAGGGCCTGCTCGACAAGGCGGTGAAGAAGGGCCGCAGCACGCCGGAGAAGCGCGACGCGCTGCTGGCAAGGATCAAGGCGACGACGAAGTACGAGGACCTGACCGGCTGCGACCTCGTCATCGAGGCCGTGTTCGAGGACCGCGCCATCAAGGCCGACGTCACGAAGAAGGCCGAGGCGGTGCTGGCGGCCGACAAGGTGTTCGCCTCCAACACGAGCACGCTGCCGATCACCGGGCTCGCGCAGGCGAGCAGCCGGCCGAAGAACTTCATCGGCCTGCACTTCTTCAGCCCGGTGGACAAGATGCCGCTGGTCGAGATCATCGTCGGCAAGGAGACCAGCGACGAGACGCTGGCCAAGGGCTTCGACTACGTGCTGCAGATCGGCAAGACGCCGATCGTCGTGAACGACAGCCGCGGCTTCTACACGAGCCGCGTGTTCGCGACCTACGTGATGGAAGGCATCGCGATGCTGAAGGAGGGGGTGCACCCGCGCAGCATCGAGGTGGCCGGTCTGCAGGCCGGCATGCCGATGCCGCCGCTGGCGCTGCAGGACGAGGTGTCGCTGAGCCTGTCGATGCACGTGGCCGAGCAGACGAAGAAGGACCTCGCGGCCGAAGGCAGGAGCGTGCCCGAGCACCCGGGCTTCGGCGTCATCAAGCAGCTGTGCGAGATCGGCCGCATCGGCAAGAAAGCCGGCAAGGGCTTCTACGACTACACCGAGGGCGGCAAGGCGTTGTGGCCCGAGCTGACGAAGCTCTACCCGGTAGAGGCCGAGCAGCCGGCGCAGAAGGAGCTGATCGACCGGCTGATGTTCGCGCAGGCCAACGAGGCGGCGCGCTGCTACGAGGAGAAGGTGCTGCGCTCGGTGGCCGACGGCAACATCGGCAGCATCTTCGGCTGGGGCTTCGCGCCGTTCCACGGCGGTGCGCTGCAGTTCATCAACGCGATGGGCGCCAAGGCGTTCGTGGCGCGGGCCCGCGAGCTGGCGGTGAAGTTCGGGCCGCGCTTCGAGCCGGCGGCGGTGGTCGTGAAGATGGCCGAGGCGGGCGGGCAGTTCCGGGACGGTTGAGCGCGGTGCATCGATAGACCGGCGAGCCCGACCCGGCCCGCCGCCGGGCGCGGACCTTGCCATGGCGCTGCGAATGGCGGCTCGGATCGGGCAGAGTGCGTTCGCTATGCTGCGCCGATGAACACGCTCGACTTTCCCGGGGCCGATCCGGCCCAGTTGGCGCAGGCGCGCGAGGTCATCGCCCGCGCGCGCACCGTGGCCGTGCTCACGGGCGCGGGCATGAGCGCCGAGAGCGGCATCCCCACCTTCCGCGATGCGCTCACCGGCCTCTGGTCGACCTTCGACCCCGAGGAACTGGCCAGCGTGGAGGGCTTTCGCGCCGCGCCCGACCGCGTCTGGGACTGGTACGCCGAGCGGCGGGAGGGCGTGCAGCGGGCGCGCCCCAATGCCGGGCACGAGGCGCTGGCCGCCTGGGCCCGCGCCCACCCGGGCCGCATGTGCGTGGTGACGCAGAACGTGGACGACCTGCACCAGCGCGCCGGGCAGCCGGAGGTCGTGCGGCTGCATGGCGACATCCTGGCCGTGCAGTGGCTCGACGAAGGGGCCTGCCGCAAGCGCCCGCGCTGCGACCCGGCCGAGGCCGTGCCCGGGCGGCCGCCGCGCTGCGCGCACTGCGGCAACCTGGCGCGCCCCGGCGTCGTGTGGTTCGGCGAGATGCTGCCGGTGGGGGCGCTGGAGCGCGCCCAGCGCCTGGCCGACGAGTGCGACACGATGCTCGTCGTGGGCACGTCGGGCGCCGTGTGGCCCGCCGCCGGGCTGGCCGGCCGCGCGCGGCGCGGCGGCGCGCAGGTCGTGATCGTCAACCCCGAGGAGAGCGAGATCGACGCCCAGGCGCACCTGGTGCTGCGCGGCACGGCGGCGCGGGTGCTGCCGGCGTTGCTGGCCGGCCTGTGAGGCGCGCGGCGCCTTGGTGCGAGAAGTCCAGTACTGGATTATGATCGGGTAACCGTACATTTCTGGAGTCGTGCCATGAGCGCCGTCCTGGCTCCCGAGGAACGCGCGAAGTCGTTCACGCCCGAACAGCTGGCCGCCGCCGGCCTGCGCGCCTTCGAGCGCATCGCGCAAGCCTGGCAGCTCAGCGTCGACGAGCAGCTGTGCCTGCTGGGGCAGCCACCGCGCAGCACGTTCTTCTCGTGGCGCAAGAACCCCGAGCGGGCGAGCCTGCCGCGCGACACGCTGGAGCGGCTGTCGTACCTGCTCGGCATCTGGAAGAGCCTGCAGATCCTGCTGCCCGACGCCGCGGCGGCCGACGCCTGGGTGCGCCAGCCGAACTCGGCGCCGGCGTTCGGCGGCCGCAGCGCGCTGGCGCGCATGCTGGCGGGCAACGTGAGCGACCTGCACGCGGTGCGCAGCTACCTCGACGGCGTGCGCGGCGGCGGGTGGTCTTGAGCGCCCGCGAGGAGCCGGGAGACCTTCCCGGCGCGGCCGCACCCGGGCCCGAGCTTCGCCGCGTGCGATGGAGCGCCGCCTGCCGCATCGTGCCGACGCGCCACCCGCCGGTGAACCTCTTCGACCGTGTCTCGGACGCGGCCGATTTCGAGGCCCTCTATGCGCTGGAGGCCATGACGAACGAGCGCGTGCGCGACGAGCTCGGCGAGATCGAGCGCGTGCCGCGCGCCGAGCGGCAGTTCGGCCCGGGCAGCGGGCCGATCATGGCCGCCTTCACGCACGTCAACACGCTGGGCAGCCGCTTCTCCGACGGCAGCTACGGCATGTTCTACGCCGCGCGCGACCGTGCCACGGCCGTGGCCGAGACGCGCCATTACCATGGGCGCTTCCTCGCCGCCACGCGGCAGGGCCCGGTGCACCTGCCGATGCGCCTGTACCACGTGGCCATCGACGGGCGGCTGCATGACCTGCGCCCGCCCGGCGCCGTGGCCGCGGCCGTGCACGACCCCGACGACTACACGCTGTCGCGCAGGCTCGGGGCAGCGTTGCGGGCGCGCGGTTCGCACGGCGTGAGTTACCGCAGCGTGCGGCACGAGCGAGGCCAGTGCGTGGGGCTGTTCCGCCCGGGGCCCGCCAGCCGCTGCCTGCACGCGGCCATCCTGCTGTACGCCTGGGACGGCGAGCGCTTCACCGACGTGTACGAGAAGACGGAGTAGCCGGCGTGGACGCGATGCCTGGAGGGCACCCGGAGCGCTTCGACCGCCTCGACGCCCTGCGTGGCGTGGCCATCGTGTGGATGGCCATCTTCCATCTCTGCTTCGACCTGAACCTGTACGGCCTGATGCCGCCGCAGAACTTCTACCGCGACCCCTTGTGGCTGAATCAGCGCACGGGCATCGTGACCCTCTTCCTGCTGTGCGCCGGCATGGGCCAGGCGGTGGCGCTGCACGCGGAGGCCGCGCGCGGCCGCAGCCTCTTCAGCAGTCGCTTCTGGCGCCGATGGGCGCAGGTGGCCGGCTGCGCGGTGCTGGTGAGCCTGGGCTCGGCGGTGATGTTCCCGAAGAGCTGGATCAGCTTCGGCGTGCTGCACGGCATCGCCGTGATGCTCATCCTCATCCGGCTGATCGCACCGTCCGGCCGCTGGGTGTGGGCGTTCGCGGCGCTGGCGCTGGCCTTGCCGCACTTCTACCGGCACCCGTGGTTCAACCAGCCGTTCGCGCACTGGACCGGGCTCGTGACGCGCAAGCCGATCACGGAGGACTGGGTGCCGGTGCTGCCGTGGCTCGGAGTGATGCTGCTCGGCTTGGCGGTCGGCCGCTGGCTGCTCGCCCACCGGCGCGAGGTGCTGGCCGGCAGCGTGCCGAAAGCGCTGGCGCCGCTGGCGCTGCTCGGGCGCTGGTCGCTCACGTTCTACATGACGCACCAGCTCGTCTTCCTGGGTGTGATCGTCGGCGGGCGGCAGCTCGGTTTCTGGTGACGGGCGTCGGGCGTAGGATCCTGTCCATGAGCCACGGGTCGGAACAGCACGAGCATGCCCCCGGTCACGGCCGGGATGCCGGGGGCCATGGGCACGGTCACGACGATCATGACCACGACCATGACCACGATCATCAAGGCCACGACCCTCACGACCACCACCATCACGGCGGCAGCGAGCTCGGGCCGATGGACCTGCGCGTGCGCGCGCTGGAGACGGTGCTCTCGCGCAAGGGCTACATCGACCCCGCGGCGCTCGACACGCTGATCGACACCTACCAGACGCGCATCGGCCCGCGCAACGGCGCGCGCGTCGTCGCGAAGGCCTGGGTCGACCCGGCCTTCAAGGCTTGGCTGCTGAAGGACGGCACCGCGGCGATCGCGTCGCTCGGCTACAGCGGGCGGCAGGGCGAGCACATGGTGGTGCTCGAGAACACCGAGGCCGTGCACCACCTCGTCGTCTGCACGCTGTGCAGCTGCTACCCGTGGCCGGTGCTGGGCCTGCCGCCCACCTGGTACAAGAGCGCGCCGTACCGGTCGCGGGCCGTGCGCGAGCCGCGCTCGGTGCTGGCCGAGTTCGGCCTCCACCTGCCCGACAGCACCGAGGTGCGCGTGTGGGACAGCACGGCCGAGGTGCGCTACCTCGTGCTGCCCCGGCGGCCTGCAGGCAGCGAGGGCCTCGGCGAAGAGGCGCTCGCGGCGCTGGTGACGCGCGATTCGATGATCGGCGTCGGCGAGGCCCGGGCGCCCTCGGCGGAGGGGCAGGGGCCGCTCTCGGCGCAGGCATCGGCCGCTTCGGCGCCTGCTTCCGCGGCGCCTTCGTCAACCTCTTCGCGATGAGCCGGGCTTCGGTGCCGCCTGCGCCTTACGTGAGCCGCGCCGATCTGGGCGGCCAGCGCGGCCATGGCCGCGTGGTTGGGGCGGAGGGGCCCGAGCATGAAGGCGACCTGTGGCACGCGCCGTGGGAGCCGAAGGCGCTGGCGCTGACGCTCGCGATGGGCGCAACGGGCTCGTGGAACCTCGACATGAGCCGGGCGGCACGCGAGACGCTGCCGGGCTACGCGCGCCTCAGCTACTACGAGATCTGGGTGCATGCGCTGGAACGGCTGCTGGCCGAGCGTGGCCTGGTCAACGCCCGCGAACTGCGCGAGGGCTGCGTGCGCCAGCCGCCGCGCCCCGTGGCGCGCGTGCCGCAGGCCGCCGACGTGGCCGCGGCGCTGGCCCGCGGCAGTCCCACCGGGCGGCCGGCCGAGGCGCCGCCGCGCTTTGCCGTCGGCGATGTCGTGCGCACCTATGCGGGCGAGGTGCCGCACCACACGCGGCTGCCGAGGTACGCACGCGGCCGGCGCGGGGTGGTCGTCGCGCACCACGGCGCGCACGTCTTCGCCGACGCACACGCCAGCGGCCGGGGCGAGATGCCGCGGCACCTGTACACCGTGCGCTTCGAGGGCCGCGAGCTCTGGCCCGAGGCCGCCGACGCGTCCGAAGCCTCGCGCATGAGCGTCGGCATCGACGCCTGGGAGCCTTACCTCGAGCCCGCTTCCGCGCTCGATCGCGAGGCTCGCCGCGAGCCGTCTCGTGCCGGGGGGCCGGATTGACGCTGCCCGACCCCGACAACCCGGTCTTCGCCGAGCCGTGGCAGGCGCATGCCTTCGCGCTGGCGGTGACCCTGCATGAGCGCGGGCTGTTCACGTGGCCTGAGTGGGCCGCCGCGCTGGCCGAGGAGATCGGCCGTGCCCAGGCGCGTGGCGACCCCGACCAGGGCGACACCTACTACCACCACTGGCTGGCAGCCCTCGAGCGCCTGGTCGCCGAGAAAGGGGCGAGCAACGCGGCCGAACTGGCGCACTACCGCGACGCCTGGGACAAGGCCGCCACACGGACGCCTCACGGGCAGCCGATCGAACTGCGCGAGGAAGGCGAACCGCATCGATGAGCAGCAAGGTCCTCTTCGGGTTCCATGCGGTGACGGTGCGGCTGAAGACGGCACCCGAATCGATCGTCGAGATCCATGTCGACGCGACGAGGCGCGACGCGCGCATGCGGCAGTTCGTCGAGCGCGCCGCGGCGGCCGGCGCGCGCGTGGTCGAGAGCGACGACGCGCGCCTTTCGCGCCTTGCCGGCACGGCGCGACACCAGGGCGTCGTCGCGCGGGTCACGCCGCTGGCGCCGCGGCACTCGCTCGACGACGTGCTCGACGAGGTGGAGGGCGCGCCTCTCGTGCTGGTGCTGGATGGCATCACGGACCCGCACAACCTGGGCGCCTGCCTGCGCGTGGCAGACGGTGCCGGCGTGCATGCCGTGGTGGCGCCGCGCGACCACGCGGTCGGCCTCAACGCCACGGTGGCCAAGGTGGCCAGTGGCGCGGCCGAGACCGTGCCCTACCTGATGGTGACGAACCTCGCGCGCACGCTGGGCGAGCTCAAGGAGCGCGACATCCGCGTCGTCGGCACCAGCGACGATGCGCCGCGCACGCTGTGGGAAGCCGACCTGCGCGGCCCGCTGGCGCTGGTGCTCGGCGCCGAGGGCGCGGGCATGCGGCAGCTCACGCGCAGGACCTGCGACGAACTCGTGCGCATCCCGATGGCCGGTGCGGTGGAGAGCCTCAACGTCTCGGTGGCCGCGGGTGTGTGCCTTTACGAGGCTCGTCGCCAACGGACGGGCGGCGACGTGGGCGGCTGAATCGCGCGGTGCGGGGCGCCGGGCGGGCACGTCGAGCGCGCCTATCCGATCCAGCCGAGCGCGCCGGCGATGGCGCCACCGCCGATCGGCCAGAGCGCGCTCAGCTTCGTGCGCAGCATCAGTGCGATCGTTCCCGCCACGAGCACGCCGCTCCGCCAGTCGGCAGCCAGCGGCTCGAACAGGATCCAGCCGGTAGCGAGCAACAGGCCGATCGTCACCGGCGCCAGCCCCGCGTGCAGCGCCCGCACGGGCCACGCCTGCGCATGGCGTGCATTCCAGCGGCTCGCGCGCAGAGTCAGCAGCGTCGATGGGAGCAGCGTGCCGACCATCGTTGCCAGCACGCCGGACAGGCCGCCGACGTTGAAGCCGACCACGGCGACGAACAGCACGTTGGGCCCGGGTGCCGCCTGGGCGAGGGCGACGCTGGCGCTGAACTGCGCCTCGGTGAGCCATTGCCGCTCGCCGACGATGAAGCGCTGCATGTCGGGCGCGGTGGTGATGGCACCGCCCACCGCCAGCAGCGAGAGCATCAGGAAGTGCCCGAAGAGCGCGGCCCATTCCGCCGGGCCGAGCGCGCCGGAACCCGCCAGCAGGTGGCGCATGAAGATCGCCGCCTCATCCATCGCCCGGCTCCTTCGGATGGGTGGCGGAGCGGGCTGCGTGCGCTCGCAGCCGCCAGGCGGCGCCCGCGAAGCCCACGCCACCGAGGCCGACCACGACGGCGGCGAGCGGCCAGCGCAGCACGCCCACCGTGAGCAGCGTGATCGCGACGATCGTTGCGGCACCGATCGGTGACAGCGGGCTGCGCTTCAGCGGCAGCGCCAGCCTCACCGCCGTGGCGATCACCAGCCCGGCGGAGACGACGCCCATCCCGCGCAATGCACCGGCCACGGCAGGGTGGCGCTGCCCCTGGGCGGCAATGGCAGCCAGCACGAGCACGGTGATCATCGGCACGCAAAGCATGCCGGCCATCGCGGCAAGTGCTCCGCGCACGCCGAGGAAGTGCTGCCCGACCATCAGCGCGAGATTGACGACGTTGGGCCCAGGCAGCACCTGGCCGAGGGCCAGCATCTCGAGGAACTGCTCGTTGGTCAGCCAGCGTTGCCGCTCGACCAACTCGCGTTGCGCGACAGGGAGCACGCCTCCGAAGCCCTGCAACGCGAGGCGCGTGAAGACACCGAAGAGCTCGCCGCAGGAGGCCGGGCGCTCAAGTGCACCCGACATTGGCATGGCTCCTGGCGCGGTCATCGATTGCGAAGTGCGGTGGCACCGGATCCGCCGCGTGCGAGCCACCACGAAAGTCCGGTGGCCGCCATCACGGCGGCCGCGGCGACAGGTGCCAGAGCGCCGTAGCCGATCCCGGCGAGCAGCAGGCCGCCGGTGGCCGCGCCGATGCCCTGGCCGAGGTATATCGCCGAGCTGTTGAGCGACACGAGCACCGCCGCCAGCGCCGGCGCGGCGACTGCCAGCCGCGCCTGTTGTGCCGAGTTGGACGAGAAGCATCCGAGCGCCCACGGGACGAGGACGAGCGCCATGGCGGCCACGCCGGTCGCCCAGGGCCACGCGAGCAGCGAAACGCTCATCGCGGCCAGGCCGAGGGTCGCGGCGGCATTCGCGCCGAGGCGGTCGATCCAGCGCGACATCAGCACGCTGCCCACCACCCCGAAGGCACCGAACCACAGGAAGAGCAGGCTCGCCTCGGCCGCATCGGCACGCAGCACGTGGGCGAAGTAGGGCGCCATGTACGCGAAGACCACGAACTGCCCCGTGGCGCTCAGGGCGGTGACGGCCACCACCGCCATGAGATCGCGGCGGGCCAGCACCCCCGCGAGATCGCGCACCGTCGTGGCACGTGGACGCAATGCCGAGGGCGTGTTCCACCAGGCCGCGAGCGCGGCCACGGCCGAAACGGCCGCGACGGCGAGGAAGGCACCTTGCCATCCGCTCGTCTCGGCGAGGAGGGCGGCCACCGGCATGCCGAGCACCGACGCGAGCGACCAGCCGAGGAAGATGAACGTGATCGCCTCGCCGCGCTTGTGAGGCTCCGCCAGCGCGCCGACGACGGCGGCCGCGGCTGGCGTGAACACGGCAGCGGCCAGCACCGTGGCGGCGCGGACGGGCAGCAGTGCCGCGAGGTCGGGCATGGCGGCCGACAGCGCGTGCCCGACCGCATACCAGGCGAGCGACCCACAGAGCAGGTGGCGGCGGTCGAGCCGGGACAGCAGCGCCGCCAGCAGCGGCGCCGAAAGTGCCATCGCCCACGCGGCCGCGGTGATCAACTGGCCGGCGGCCGGAACAGGGACCTGCAGTCCGCGGGCCAGATCGTTCAGCGCGCCCGGCACGGCCATCACGCCGCAGCCGATGGCGAAGTTGCCCAGCAGCAGCGACCACCTCGTGCCGGCGCGCAGCCCGGTGGCAGGCGCCCCGGCCCGGGTCATCGGAGCACCTTCAGCGCTTCCGGATTGACGAGGTTGGTCGGCGTGTTGTGGATGAAGTTGAGCACGTTCTCGAACGCGGCCCCGAAGTACAGCTCGTAGCTGTCCTGCTCGACGTAGCCGATGTGCGGCGTGCAGATCGCGTTCTCCAGCCGCAGCAGCGGATGGCCCTGCAGGATGGGCTCGCTGTCGAAGACGTCGATGGCGGCCATGCCCGGGCGGCCGCGGTTGAGCGCCGCGACGAGCGCGTTCTCGGCGATCAGCTCGGCGCGGGAGGTGTTGACCAGCAGCGATGTGGGCCTCATCAACGCGAGGTCGTCGAAGCTGACGATGGCGCGCGTGGCGTCGTTCAGCCGGAGGTGCAGCGTGAGCACGTCGACGGTGGAGAAGAACTCGGACTTGCTCGCGGCGGCTTCGTGGCCGTCCTCGACGGCGCGGTCGCGCGAGGGCTCGCTGCCCCAGACGAGAACGCGCATCCCGAAAGCGCGGCCGTAGCCGGCCACGAGGCGGCCGATCTTGCCGTAGCCCCAGATGCCGAGGGTCTTGCCGCGCAGGACCATGCCGAGCGCGAAGTTCGGCGGCATGGCAGCCGCCTTCAGCCCCGACTGCTGCCAGGCACCGTGCTTCAGGTTGCCGATGTACTGAGGCAGGCGGCGCATCGAGGCCATGATCAGCGCCCAGGTCAGTTCGGCCGGTGCGACCGGTGAGCCGACGCCTTCGGCCACCGCGATGCCCAGGCGCGTGCAGGCCTCGACGTCGATGTGCGACCCGACGCGGCCGGTCTGCGAGATCAGCTTGAGGCGCGGCAGCTTCTCGAGCAGGGCGCGCGGAAACTGCGTGCGCTCGCGGATCGTGACCAGCACGTCGGCGTCGCGCAGTCGCACGGACAGTTGCCCGATGCCCTTGACGGTATTCGTGAAGACCTTGGCCTGGTACGGCTCCAGCAGCGCAGCGCACTTCAGCTTGCGCACCGCGTCCTGGTAGTCGTCGAGGATGATGATGTTCATGGCGGCGGTGTCGCCGGGCGCCGGGACGACAAGGGAGCGAAGGACTCAGGGCAGACCGGGCGCCGATTCTGCCCGCTCCGGCAGGTGGGACCGAACGGTCCTTGCCTGGCACCCTGCCAGGCGGGAGAAAAGAAAACGGCGGCCGAAGCCGCCGTGTTCGAGAACGCCGGATCGTCAGGCTGCGTTCTTGCGCCGGCGCGCCGCGCCGAGGCCGAGCAACGCCAAACCGACCAGCGCGAGGCTGGTGGGTTCCGGAGTCTGGTTCGGCGGAGGCGGATCGGTCGGAACGCCACCGCCACCACCGTCGCCGCCGCCGCCGGAGGTCGAGATCGTGCCGAAGCGGATGCTGTCGATGGTGAAGCCGGCGTCTTCCGGTGCAACCAGGCTGATCAGCAGGCCGGCAATCACGGACGTGCCGTCGTCGGTGCCGATCAGGAGGTTCTGGATGCCGGTTGCCGTGTTGGTGATCGAACCGAGGACCGTTCCATCGCGCCCGTAGGCGGTGATGCGCGTCGAGCCGATGGCATTGAAGAAGCCGCCGTCGAAGGAGATGCCGGCCTGGTCGGTGCTGAAGAGCATCGCGATCGAGCCGTTCAGGAACGGCGAACCGCTCAGCACCGGCGACGCGGTGTGGTTCGTGTCGGTCGCGATGAACGCGCCGCCGCCGTTGTCGAGGTCGAGCGAAAGCGTCCCGGTCGGCGTGCCGGCGATGCAGCCGCCTGCCGCCGTGCCGGCCGCGCAGTTCGTGCCGACGACACCGAGGCTTTGCCCGGTGAAGAACGAACCGAAGCTCACGGACGGCGCCGTCGTGGAGCCGCCGTACTGCGACGCGGTGTACGACGGGTTGATCGTCCCGATCGCGAACTCGCTGAAAGTGATCTGTCCCGCGTTCGCCACGAAGTTGGCTGCGTCGATGGGCACCACCGCGGCTTGGCCTGCGACGGCGCCCGCGACCAACGCGCTGGCGATCAGGGACTTGAGTGCGAGCTTCATTAGGTTCTTCCCGAATGCTGAGTGGGATGCAACGCCCGCCGGAAATGATGCAAGGGACGTGCCTCGACTCGTTTTATGCCTGGAATCAACCGCTTATCCAACTAACCGTGATCTGCTTCTTGGCCAGTGTAAGGAACGCCGACAGCCCCAACCATCGCAAGATGTAAGCCACGCATCCATGCACCAAGCTCAGGCATGCGGGAGCCCCCAACATCGCGCCCCCGGGCCGCCGCTCACACGGCCATGCCAATTTCGCACGCGGCGGTCCGAAAGTCCATCCATGAGGAGCAGGTCAGTGAGTCTTTCGATGTACAGCGCCAGTGTCCCCGTCTTCGTGCGCATGTTCGGCAACGCCCAGAAGTGGCTGGCGCGGGCCGAGGAGCACGCCGCGGCGCGCAAGTTCGACCCGGTCAACTATCTCGGGCTGCGCCTGGCCCCGGACATGCTGCCGTTCTCCCGCCAGATCCAGATCGCCAGCGACGGCGCCAAGGGCTGCGTCGCGCGGCTGGTCGGGGTCGAGGTGCCGAAGTGGGAGGACAACGAGGCGACGATGGCCGACCTTCGTGCCCGGCTGAAGCGCACGGTCGACTACGTGCAGTCCGTGCCGGCGGAGCAGTTCGAGGGCTCGGAGGACCGCGAGATCGTGCTGCCGATGCGCCAAGGCGATCCGTTGCGCTTCAGCGGGGAGGCGTACCTGAAGCACTACGTCATGCCGAACCTCTACTTCCACCTCACGACGGCCTACGCGCTGCTGCGCCACGCCGGCGTCGAGCTGGGCAAACGGGACTATCTCGGCAACGCGTAGTTCGCACCGGGCGGGCGGCCCGACGGGCGGCACCGGCTGCCCGCCGGAAAGGCTATCGAGTCGCGACCTTGACGCGAGAGGCGGGCGCCGCCGCCGGCTTGCGAACGGCGCGCGCGGGCGCCTTCGCGGCGGGCCGGCCCGGGCCGTTGCCTGCGACGACCACGCGGGGACGCGTGGGCAGCATCACGAGGATGGGTGCCCCCGGCGCGAACACCGCGTTCGGTGCGACCTGGTTCCACTGCGCCACCTGCGCCGCGGACAGCCCGTGGCGCCGCGCCACCGCTGCCACCGTGTCGCCCTTGCGTCCGGCACGCAGCCTCGTCATGCGGCCGCTGCCGCCCTCCGGGGAGAGCTTCAGCATGCCGTTGTCGGCGAGGCTCTCGGAGACATCGTCGGTGACCTTCGAGCCCCGCGGCACGATGAGCGTCGAGCCGGCCTTCACGAGCATGCGGGGCGGAATGTGGTTGACCTCCGCGAGCAGGGGCTCGCCGACGCCGACCAGCTTCGCTGCCTCGGCGGTCTTCAGCGTGCGCGGCGCCACCCACGCCGTCCACGAGGCCAGCGGCCCGTCGTGCTCGGCCAGCGCGCGCACGAACCGGTTCGCGTTGTCGTAGGGCAGCAGGATGTGCGGCGTGCCGGCCGAGAGGATCACGGCGCGGTTGTGCTGCGGATTGAGCTGCTTGAACTCCTCCAGCGGCAAGTCGGCCAGCCGGGCCGCGAGCTCGACGTCGATGTCGCGCTCGATCGCGACGCTGAGGAAGTAGGGGTGGTTCTCCAGCTTGGCCAGGTCGATGCCGAACGCCTGCGGCCGCAGGACGATGTTCTTGACGGCCTGCAGCTTGGGCACGTAGTTGCGTGTCTCGCGTGGCAGGCCGCGCAGCGACGAGAGATCGGTGGGCTTGCGCGCGCGCCGGTTGCGCTCGACGGCGCGGGCCACGTTCCCCGGGCCCCAGTTGTAGGCGGCCAGGGCGAGCTGCCAGTCGCCGAAGCGCTCGTACAGCCTGCCGAGGAAGTCGAGCGCGGCGCGCGTCGAGGCCAGCACGTCGCGGCGATCGTCACGGAAGACGTTCTGGCGAAGGTCGAACTCGCGGCCCGTGCCGGGCATGAACTGCCACATGCCCGCCGCCCTGGCGCGCGACAGCGCCTGCGGGTCGAACGCGCTCTCGATGAACGGCAGCAGCGCGAGATCCATCGGCATCTCGCGCCGCTCGATCTCCTCGACGATATGGAACAGGTAGCGCGAGCCCCGTTCGACGATGCGCTGCAGGTACTCGGGCTGACCGGCGTAGTACTGCTCCCACCGCCGCACCAGCTCGTCGTCGAGGTCGGGGATGCGCATGCCGTCGCGCAGCCGCTGCCACAGGTCGGCCCGCTCGGCGTCCTGCTCAGGGTCCAGGCGCATGCGTGGCACCGCGGGGGGCGGCTCGGCCGCAGGGTCGGCGACCGGCGCGGACGCCGCGGTCGCGGGTGCCTCGGCCGCTGCCGGCGAGGTAGCCACCGAGATCGACGGGCCCGGTGGGTCGGAGGGGGCCGGGCCCGCGGGGCTCGCGGCCGGCGCGACGGCCTCGGTTGCCGGACCGGCGGTGTCGCGCGTGGCCTCCTGCGCGGCCGCCACTTCGGTGGGCGCGGCCTCGACGGCGGGTGCTCCGCCAACGGCAGGTGCTCCATCGATGGCCGGTGCTCCCGTCGCGGCCGCGCCGGGAGGCAGGCCATCGCCGGAGCGATCGAGCTGCGCACAGGCGGCCAGGGCCCAGGGCAGCAGCAGCCAAGCTCGACGCAGGAGCGCTTGCTTCAGGAGGCGGCCGCTCTTGCGCTCGTTGGCCGTCATCGGGGGCACGTCATCGGTGCGAAGGGCACGGTGGCGGGCGTGGCCGCGATGCGCCGCACGCGGGCCCGCGCGGCACGGGGCCTCAATAGAATCGGCGGCGCGATCTCGCGCCCGGCCGGCCGCGCAGACGCATGCGCAGCGGCCAGGCGGCCGTGAACGGCGGGCAGGGGTTCGACGAGGGGTGCGGCGGCGACCATGACGCGTGACGAGTCGAGTATAGAGTTGGCCGCGTGGCTGAAGACGCCGCCCGGCCGCTACCTTCTGGCCTGGGAACAGGCGCGGCTGGACCAGGAGGTGTCCGACGCGTTCGGGTTCCACGCGCTGCAGCTAGGCCTGCCGGAACTCGACGGCCTGCGAGCCAACCGCATGCCGCACCGCTGGGTTGCCAGCGATTCGCTGCACATCGCCTCGCCGCTGCCGGTGCCCCCGCCGGCCGACGAGGCGCTCATCACGAGCCCGATGCCCCACGGGCCGGCCCTGCACTGCGAGTTCGATGCCCTGCCTCTGCCCGACGGTTCCGTCGACCTCGTGGTCCTGCCGCACTCGCTCGAGCTCGCACGCGATCCGCACCAGACGTTGCGCGAGGTCGAGCGCGTGCTCGTGCCGGAAGGGCGGGTAGTGATCGTCGGATTCAATCCGACGAGCCTGTGGGGCCTGCGACAACGGATGGGGCATCTTCGGCGCGGCATGGGGCTGGTGCGCGACCGCGGGCTGTTCCTGCCCCGCGCGGGCGACTTCATCGGCTACTGGCGCGCGCGCGACTGGCTGCGGCTGCTCGGCTTCGAGGTCGAGGGCGGCCGCTTCGGGTGCTGGCGTCCGCCGCTGGCCAGCGAACGCTGGCTGCAGCGGTTCGCGTGGATGGACCGCGTGGGTGACCGCTGGTGGCCCGTGCTCGGCGCGGTGTACATGATCTGCGCCATCAAGCGCGTGCGCGGCATGCGCCTCGTCGGGCTGGCGCGGCACGAATGGCGCGGCAAGGCGCGGCCGGCGCCCGCCGTGGTGGCGCAGCGCCGCGGCCGGCCCGCGGCGATGCCGGAGCGTCGCGGCCTGGGGGGCGACGCGTGAGGGAGGCGGACGGGTCGAAGAGCGCGCCATCCGCCGCAAGCCGCGATGCCGGCGCGCCCGCGGGCGGGCATGCCGCGGTCGAGATCTATGCCGACGGCGCCTGCCGCGGCAACCCGGGGCCCGGCGGCTGGGGCGTCTGGCTCAGGAGTGGTGCCCACGAGAAGGAACTCTGGGGCGGTGCGCGCGAGACGACGAACAACCGCATGGAGCTGACCGCGGTGATCGAGGCGCTGGCGTCGCTCAAGCGGCGCTGCCGCGTGACGATCCACACCGACAGCCAGTACGTGCGCAACGGCATCACCGCGTGGATCCACAACTGGAAGGTGCGCGGCTGGCGCACGGCCGACGGCAAGCCGGTGAAGAACGTCGAGCTGTGGCGGGAACTGGACCGCCTCAACGCGATGCACGACGTGCACTGGCGCTGGGTGAAGGGCCACGCCGGCGATGCCGGCAACGAGCGCGCCGACGCGCTCGCCAATCGAGGCGTCGATGAAATGATCGGGCGCCCCGGCCCCCGAGCCTGAGCTTTCCCAAGGCGCGGGGCCGCTTGTCCCGGGCCTGCAGCCGGGCACCCCGGTCGCGCCCTGCGCAGCGAGCGCCGGGGCGATAAAGTCCGCCCCTTGCGTTGCGGCGGAAGAGCGACTTGAACAAGATCTACACAGGCGTTGCCGTGGCCGGCATCGCGGCGGCTGCGGCGGCGGCCTGGTGGTTCCAGCGACCCGCGCCGGCGCAATCCTCGGCCGCGCAGGCTTCGCCCGGTGCCGCGGCGCCGGCGGCGGGCGCGAGCGGCGCTGCGTCGGCGCGCGGTGCGCAGGCCGGTCCGGGCGGGCCGGGCGGTTTCGGTGGTCCGGCGCCCGTCGAGGTCGCGCGCGCCGAGACCATGACCATCGTCGACGAAGTGCAGGCCGTCGGTTCGCTGAAGGCGCGGCAGGGAGTGATGGTGCGGCCGGAGGTCAGCGGGCGCATCGCGCGGCTGGGGTTCGTCGACGGGCAGCCCGTGCGCCAGGGCCAGGTCCTGGTGCAGCTGGACGATGCCCTGCAGCGCGCGCAACTCGAGCAGGCCAGGGCGCAGGCCAGCATCGCACGCACGAACCTGCAGCGCAGCCGCGAGCTGCTGGCCCAGAACTTCGTCAGCCAGAGCGCGGTCGACCAGAACGCCGCCGCGCTCCAGGTGGCCGAAGCGCAGGTCGCGCTGGCCGAAGCGCAGCTGGCACGCATGCGCGTGCTGGCTCCGTTCAACGGCACGGCCGGGCTGCGCGTGGTGGACGTCGGCGACTACGTCAAGGACGGAGCCGACATCGTGAAGGTCGAGGACCTGTCGTCGCTCGAGGTCGAGTTCGCGCTGCCCGAGCGTTACGTCGCGCGCACGCGCACCGGCCTTCCGGTCGACGTCACGCTGGACGCGATCGCCGGCCGCTCCTTCCGCGGGCAGGTGGTCGCCGTCAACTCCCAGGTGGACGCCAACGGACGCGCGCTGATGGTCCGGGCGCGGGTGCAGAACCCCGACGCGGTGCTGCGGCCCGGCATGTTCGCGCGGCCGCGCGTCGTCTTTGCGACGCGCGAAGGTGCGGTGGCCGTGCCCGAGGAGGCGCTGGTGCCGCAGGGCAGCCGCCAGTACCTGTTCAAGGTGGAGGACGGTCCCGATGGCCGCCCGATGGCGCGGCGCCTCGAGGCGCGCATCGGCCTGCGCGTGCCCGGCAAGGTGGAGATCCTCGAAGGGCTCAGGCCGGGCGATGTCGTCGTGACGGCCGGCCAGGCCCGCCTGACGCGGGGCGACGTGATGCCCGTGCGCGTGATCGACCTTGCCCAGCAGGCGGCAGGTGGCGCTTCGGGCGGAGCGAAGGGCCGTCCGGCCAGCGCGGCGGCGGGCCCCGGAGGACGGGCAGGCAACGGCGCGCGGCCGGCGTCCGCGCCGGCGGCCACGCAACCCTGAAGCGCGAACGGAGCGTGCGATGAGACTGTCCGAGACCTCCATCCGGCGTCCGGTGCTCGCCACCGTGATGTCGCTGCTCCTGGTCCTCGTGGGCATGGTCTCGTTCCAGCAGCTGTCGGTGCGCGAGTACCCGCGCATCGACGAGCCGCTGGTCAACGTCTCCACGCGCCTGCTCGGCGCCAGCTCGGAGGTGATCGAGTCGCAGGTCACCAAGCCGCTCGAGGACTCCATCGCCGGCATCGACGGCGTGGACATCATGACCTCGATCTCGCGCACGGAGCAGAGCCAGATCACGGTGCGCTTCCGCCTCACGAAGGACCCCGACACCGCCGCTGCCGAGGTGCGCGACCGCGTGGCGCGCGTGCGCGGCCGCCTGCCCGACGCGGTGGACGAGCCGGTCATCGCCAAGGTCGAGGCCGACGCCACGCCCACCATCTGGCTCGCCTACACGAGCGAGACGCTGGGCACGCTGGAGCTCACCGACCTGATCAACCGCGTCGTCAAGCCGCGCCTGCAGACGGTGCCCGGCGTGGCCGACGTGCAGATCGGCGGCGACCGCCGCTACGCGATGCGCATCTGGCTCGACCCCGACCGCCTCGCGGCCTACCGGCTGACGGTGCAGGACGTCGAGGACGCGCTCAGGCGCCAGAACCTGGAGGTCCCGGCCGGCCGCATCGAAAGCCGGCAGCGGGAGTTCAGCGTCACCTCCCGCACCGACCTCAACACGGTGGCGCAGTTCAACGAGATCGCGCTCAAGACGGCCGGCGGCTACACGGTGCGGCTGCGAGACGTCGCACGGGTCGAGGAGGGGGCGGCGAGCGAACGCAGCCGCGTGCGCCTGAACGGCGTTCCCTCGATCAGCACCGGCGTCATCCGCAACGCCACCGCCAACCCGATCGAGGTGGCCGACGGCGTGCGCGCGGTGATGCCGCTCATCCAGCGCGACCTGCCGCCGTCGGTGACGGTGGTGCAGGCCAACGACCTCTCGGTGTTCATCGACCGCTCGATCAAGGCGGTGTACACGACCGTGATCGAAGCCGTGGTGCTCGTGGCGCTGGTCGTGTTCGTCTTCCTGCGCACGCTGCGTGCCTCGTTCATTCCGCTCGTCACGATCCCGGTCAGCCTGATCGGCTCCTTCGCCCTCATCGCGCTGGCCGGCTTCACCGTCAACACGCTGACGCTGCTGGCGCTGGTGCTGGCCATCGGCCTCGTCGTCGACGATGCCATCGTCGTGCTCGAGAACATCTTCCGGCACATCGAGGAGGGGCTGACGCCGTTCCAGGCGGCGCTGAAGGGCGTGCGGGAGATCAGCTTCGCGGTCGTCGCGATGACGCTCACGCTGGCCGCGGTGTTCGCGCCGCTGGCCTTCACGCCCGGGCGGACCGGGCGCCTGTTCGGCGAGTTCGCGCTGACGCTGGCGGGGGCGGTGCTGGTGTCGGGCTTCGTGGCACTGACGCTGACGCCGATGCTGTGCAGCAAGCTGCTGAGGCACAACCCCAAGCCGAACTTCTTCGACCGCTTCATGGAGACGGTGCTCGTGCGCCTGACCGCGGCCTACACGGTGGCGCTGAAGGCCTCGCTGCGCGCGCGCTGGGCCGTCGTGGCGGTGATGCTGGCCTCGGGCGGAGTCAGCTGGTGGCTCTTCAGCACGTCGAAGAGCGAGCTGGCGCCGATGGAGGACCGGGGGGTCATCGCGATGCCGGTGCGGGCGCCCGACGGCGCCACCCTGCAGTACACCGCCCGCTACCTGGATGCGATCGACAGCATCGGTGCCAAGCACCCGGAGTTCGATCGTCGCTTCCTCTTCATCGGCGGTGGCCAGGTCTCGAGCGCGTTCGGCGTCTTCCGCACGGTGGACTGGGAGGATCGCAAGAAGACGACGCTGCAGTTGCAGCGCGAGCTGCTGCCTGAGCTGTCCAGCCTGCCCGGTGTCTCGGTGTTCCCGATCACCCCTCCGAGCCTGGGCCAGGGCTTCCGGGAGCGACCGATCAACTTCGTGATCGTGAGCGGCGACAGCTACGAGAACATGGCGCGCGTCGCGCAGCGCTTCATGGCCGAGATGCAGGCCAACCCGGGCATCGTGCAGCCCGACATCGACCTGCAACTGAACAAGCCCGAGATCTTCATGGACGTCGACCGCGCGCGTGCGGCGGACATGGGCGTGTCGGTCGACGCCGTCGCGCGGGCCGTCGAGACGATGCTCGGCAGCCGCGTCGTCACGCGCTACAAGCGCGATGCGGAGCAGTACGACGTGATGGTGCAGACGGGGGCCGAGGGCCGCGTGACGCCCGAGGACATCGAGCGCATCTTCGTGCGCGGCCGCAACGACACGATGGTGCCGTTGTCCTCGCTCGTGAAGGTGCGCGAATCGGTGAGCCCGCGCGAGCTGAACCACTTCAACCAGCGCCGCTCGGTGACCATCACCGCCAACCTGGCGCCGGGCTACGCGCTCGGCGAGGCGCTGCAGTTCATGGACCGGACGGCGCAGAAGGTGCTCCCGCCGGGCTACGCGACGGAGCTGAACGGCGTCAGCCGCGAGTTCCGGGCCTCGTCCGGCTCGCTCGGCGTCGTCTTCGTGCTGGCGCTTGTCTTCATCTTCCTCGTGCTGTCGGCCCAGTTCGAGAGCTTCGTCGATCCGTTCGTGATCCTGCTGTCGGTGCCGCTGTCGATGGTGGGGGCGCTGGCGGCGATGCGCCTCACGGGCGGCACGCTGAACGTCTTCTCGCAGATCGGCCTCATCACGCTGGTGGGGCTGATCACCAAGCACGGCATCCTGATCGTCGAGTTCTCCAACCAGTTGCGTCAGCAGGGGCGCACGGTGATGGAGGCCGTGGTCGAGGCCGCGAGCCTGCGCCTGAGGCCGATCCTGATGACCACCGGCGCCATGGTGCTGGGTGCGTTGCCGCTGGCACTGTCCACGGGTGCCGGCGCGGAGAGCCGGCAGCAGATCGGCTGGGTCATCGTCGGGGGCATGACGCTCGGCACGTTGCTCACGATCTTCGTCGTGCCCACCGTCTACTCGCTGTTCGCCCGCAAGGGCGTGCCGGGCGAGATCGTGACGCCGGAGGAGGCCGGGCCGCTTTCGACGGGCCACGGGGCGGCTCCCCCGAGGCACGCGTCGGCGGAAGGCGCCGCGGACTGACGCGGCAGCGGCTTCATCGGCGGCATGCGGCCTCGGTGGCCGCGGACGTATCCGCGCGGCTTCGGCCCCCCGTTACGAGGCGCCTCACCCACTCTCGCGGGCGTCGCTAGCGGAACTCGCGCCAGTTCGGCACCCGCGTCGGCGGCAGGCAGCGCGAGGGCGGCTCGAGCGGTTCGACCACGCGGCAGGCCGCGAGCCAGGGTGTGTGCGCCGGGTCGCGAAACTCGAGCGCGCGCTGCATCAGGTAGCGGGCCTCGTCCTGGCGCCCGGCGCGCTCGAGCGCCGCGATCCACCCGGCCAGCAGATCGGTGTCGACCCACGCCCAGCGGGCGCTGCGGAAGAGCTCCGGCGTCGGGTCGGTCGACCCCAGCACCCGTTGCAGGTCGCCGTGGTAGCCGAAGAGGCGGCTCGGGTTCCCGGTCGTCCCGGGCGCGGGTGCCGCGGTCGCCGTCGGCACGACCGAGGGCGCGACTCGCCGGAAATCGACCCATGTGGCGTAGGCGCCCGCCGCCAGCGCCACGCCGGCCACCGCGAGCGACGCGCGCACACCGGTGCCGCGGGCGCCTGCACGTGGCATCGCTGCCGGCGTCGCGGGCCCGAAGGCCGATGGCGGCCCGGTCGAGCCCGAGGCCCTGGCGGCGTCCGGGTGGCGTCGTCCAGGCGGGTTCTCGAGCGCCACGAGGCAACCCCAGGCCCAGGCCGAAGGCAGCAGCAGGTACGCGTACCAGAACGGGGCGTCGAAGAGGCTCTGCAGGCCGATGACCGCCAGCATGGCGGCCAGCATGCGGGCGCGCGGCTGCAACGGCGCCACCACCTGGCGAAGCGAGCGCAGCAGCACGACCGCACCCCAGATGAGGCAGGCGCAGATCGCAAGGCCGAGCGGCACGCCCAGCTCGACCACCAGGTTCATCACGATGTTGTGAGGGTGGTCGAAGTAGCGGGGCCCGCGGTCGCCGAGCGGCGACAACGACCACGCCAGCTGGAACTCCATCCAGCCGACGCCGCCGAGGGGATGGTCGCGGATGAGCTGCAGCGTGTCGACGAAGACGCCCCCCCGGGCGCCGGGCCGCACGAGCGACGCGCTGGCGCTGAGCGACATCGCCGGCGTCATCACCGCCCGGCCGATCGTCATCACGAGACCGCCGAGCGCGGTGATCCACAGCAGCCAGGCGGTCGGGCGCGGCAGCCGGCGGTCCAGCGCCGCCCACAGCGCGATGACCAGGCTGGCCAGCAGGCCGGCGCGCGAAGCCGTCGCCACGAGGCCGCCTTGCAGCGCAAAGGCCAGGGCAAAGGACCACGCGCCGGGGACGGGCACCGTGGCCGTGGTCGGCAGCGCGCCTGCGCCCGGCACGCCCGGGGTGCCTGCGCGCGACCTCGACATCGGCACGCCGGCCGTCCACGCGGCCACGGCCAGCCAGGACCACAGCAGCAGCAGCGCCAGGTGATTGGGCTGGTCGAGGTTCGCGCTGGCCCGGCCGGGCGTGCGCACCGGAGCGACCCAGGCCACGTTGGCCCAGCCCGGCGCGGTGAGCTGCAAGGTGGCCACGACCAGCGAGACGACGCCTGCGCCGACCAGGCCCAGCATCAGCGCGCGCGTGGCCAGTTCCGGCCTCTGCACGGCCGCCCGTGCGCCCGCCACGGCGGCCGCCGCGGCGGCGGCCAGCACGCCGAGCGAGCCGATCCAGATGCCGGCCGGTGGACGGTTCAGCACCGCGCTGCCGGCCACGCCGGCGCCCACGAGCACGAGCGCGGCCACGAGCGGCGCGAGGGGGCGCCAGGGCACGGCGGCCCAGTTCTCGAACCTGGCCCAGGAGACGATGGCGACGCCCCACAGAAGAACGGCCAGCGTCTGCGCGAAGATGCCATGGCCGAGGGCGCCCCAATGCACGACCAGCAGCGGCGTGGCCACCGCCGTCACCGTCGCGGCAACGGCGACTCCCTCCTTGGCATGCATGGGCGGGAGGATAGTTCAGCCCCTCCGGCCGAAGCGGTCGGATTCCGCGTGCTCCCTCACGTACGCTGCCGGTCTGCCGCCTCGGAGATACCTCAGCGGGCACCGGCCGTCGGGGGTGGTGTCAGGCCGGGCCCACCACGAGCCGGCCGCGCTGGGCGGCCAGTGTCTGCGCGAGCAGGCTGGTCACGGCGTAGATCGCCTCGATCGTCGGCACCGGGCGGCCGGTGATGCGGCCGAGCTCGAGCACCGAGCCAACCAGCGCTTCCAGCTCCAGCGCACGCCCCGCCTCGACGTCCTGCAGCATCGAGGTCTTGTGCTCGCCCACGGCCTCGGCGCCCGCGATCCGCTTGTCGATGGCGATCTTGAACTCGACGCCCAGCGCCTCGCCCACCGCCTGCGCCTCGGCCATCATGCGCGCGGCCAGCGCGCGCGTCGCCGGAAAGCGGCAGATCTGCGCCAGCGTGGCGTGCGTCAGCGCCGACAGCGGATTGAAGGTGAGGTTGCCCCACAGCTTCACCCAGATCTCGCTGCGGATGTCCTTGCTCACCGGGGCCTTGAAGCCGGCGCGCATGAAGGCCTGCGACAAGGCCTCGATGCGCGGGCTGCGCGAGCCGTCCGGCTCGCCGAGCGTGAACCGGTTGCCCTCGATGAGCCGCACGAGCCCGGGCGCCACGAGCTCGGCGGCAGGGTAGACCACGGCGCCGATCACGCGCTCGGGCTCGATGTGGCGGGAGATGACGCCGCCAGGGTCCACGCTCTCGAGCCGCCGGCCCTCGTGCGGGCCGGCCAGCTTGTGGAAGTACCACCAGGGCAGGCCGTTGATCATCGAGACCACCGTGGTCTCGGGGCCGAAGAGGCCGCGCAGCGCCGGCAGCAGGTCGGCGACCTGGTGCGCCTTCACGGCCAGCAGCACCGCGTCCTGCGGGCCGGCGTCGGCGGGGTGCTGCACGGCGCGCGCGTTCGGCGCGTGCACCTCGGTGCCGTCTTCGCGGCGCAGGCGGAAGCCGTGCGCATTGATCGCCTCGAGGTTGCGGTTGCGCGCGATGAAGGTGACCTCCTCGCCGGCCGCCGACAGCATGGTGCCGAGGTAGCCGCCGATGCCTCCGGCCCCGACCACGGTGATCCTCATCGTGCGGCTCCTGCGCCGACCGAGGCTGCGCGACGGCGCAGCAGCCCGCGCGCGTGCCCGAGCGCGGGCCACGCCAGCATCACGAGGGCGAGCGTGACGATGCTACCCACGAGCGGGTTGCTCCAGAAGATGCCGAGGCTGCCCTGGCTCAGCAGCATCGCCTGGCGGAAGCTTGCCTCGGCCATGTCGCCGAGCACGAGCGCCAGCACCAGCGGTGCCAGCGGGTACCTGAGCTTCTTGAACAGGTAGCCGAGCACCCCGAAGACCAGCATCATCGCGACGTCGAAGAACGAACTGTGCACAGTGTAGGCACCGATCGCGCAGATGGCGATGATCACCGGCCCGATGATCGAGAACGGGACGCGCAGGATCGTCGCCCACCACGGCACGGTGGTCAGCACGACGGCCAGGCCGACGAGGTTGCCGACGTACATGCTGGCGATGAGGCCCCAGACGAACTCCTTCTGCTCCACGAAGAGCATCGGTCCCGGCTGCAGGCCCCAGATCAGCAGGCCGCCCAGCAGCACGGCCGCCGTCGGCGAGCCCGGGATGCCGAGCGTCAGCATCGGCAGCAGCGCCGACGTGCCGGCGGCGTGCGCGGCCGTCTCCGGGGCCACGACCCCTTCGATGCGTCCCTTGCCGAAGTCGGCGCCGTGCGGCGAGAGACGCCGCGCCATGCCGTAGCTCATGAACGACGCCGGCGTCGCGCCGCCCGGTGTCACCCCCATCCAGCAGCCGATGAGCGTGCTGCGCAGGAAGAGCTTCCAGTGGCCGAGCAGTTCCTTCCAGGTTTGCAGCACCACCGAGAAGCGGATGCGCGCGCTCTGGCCCTTGAAGGCGAGGCCCTCTTCCATCGTCAGCAGGATCTCGCCGATGCCGAACAGGCCGATCACCGCGATCAGGAAGTCGAAGCCCTTGAGCAGCTCCGGGAAGCCGTAGGTCATGCGCAGTTGGCCGGTCACCGAGTCCATGCCCACGGCGGCGAGCGCGAAGCCCAGCATCATCGCCGCCAGCGTCTTGGCCGGCGGCTCCTTGCTCATGCCCACGAAGCTGCAGAAGGTGAGCAGCTGCACGGCGAAGAACTCGGCCGGGCCGAACTTCAGCGCGAACTGCGCCACCAGCGGCGCCAGGAAGGTGATGAGCGCCACGGCGAAGATGGCGCCGACGAAGCTGGAGGTGAACGCCGCCGTCAGCGCCTGCGCTGCCTTGCCCTGCTGCGCCATCGGGTGGCCGTCGAAGGTGGTGGCCACGCTCCACGGCTCGCCCGGGATGTTGAAGAGGATCGACGTGATCGCCCCGCCGAACAGCGCACCCCAGTAGATGCAGCTGAGCATGATGATGGCGCTCGTCGGGTTCATGCCGAAGGTCAGCGGCAGCAGGATGGCCACGCCGTTGGCGCCGCCGAGACCCGGCAGCACGCCGATCAGCACGCCGAGCGCCAGCCCGATGAGCATGTAGCCGAGGTTGGGCAGCGTCAGCGCGATGGAGAAGCCCTGCAGGAGATTCTGGATCTCGGCCATGTCAGAGCCCCACCAGCGCCTCGAGCGGGCCCTTGGGCAGCGGCACGACGAACCAGCGTTCGAACACGAGGAAGAAGACCAGCGGCACGCCCAGCGCGACGGCCGCGCGCATCGGCACGCCGTGCTCGCCGTGGCGGCTCATGAACCAGCCGATCAGCGCCGCCGAGGCGACGTAGACGCCCAGCAGCTTGATGGCCACCACGTACACCACCATCGGCCAGAAGACCGAGATGACGCGGCCGAGCTCGGCGCGGCTGGCAAAGCGCGCGCCGGCCGGCAGCGGGAGGCCGGGCCGGGTAGCGCGGCGCGCGAGCCAGGTGGTGGCCGCGATCCACAGGCTCGAGCCCAGCAGGGCCAGGCCGATGTAGAAGGGGAAGTAGCCGGCGCGCGGCCCGTCGTCGCCCCAGCCGGCGCCGACGCGCAGGCTGTCCGCGATCACGAGCGCGCCGACCATCCCCAGCAGCGCCGCCACGGCCAGCTCGGGGCCGTGCGTCGTCACCGGCGTCTCGCCGGTGTCATCCGTGGGAGAGGACATCGCTGCCCCCTCATTGCGCGATGAAGCCGGCCTCGCGCATCAGCACGCGGTGCTGCTGCTCGGCCTTGCCCAGCCAGTCGAAGTACGCCTGGCCGGTGAGCGAGGTGGTGTTGAAGGCCCCCTTGCTCATGAAGTCCTTCCACTCCGGCAGCGCCCGCACCTTCTCCATCAGCGTCACGTAGTACTTCACCTGCTCGGGCGTCACGCCCGGCGGCATGAAGACGCCGCGCAGCATCACGTAGTCGACCGGGATGCCGGCCGAGCGGCAGGTGGGCAGGTCGGCCCAGCTCTGCGTGGCCGTCACCTTGTCCTTGTAGGGCAGCGGCTTCTCGTCGAAGACGCACAGCGCACGCAGCTTGCCGGCGCGCCAGTGGCTCTCGGCCTCGATGGGGTTGTTGACCGAGGCGTCGACGTGCTTGCCCACGAGCTGCGTCGCGACCTGGCCGCCGCCGCTGTAGGGGATGTACGTCATCTTCCTGCCGGCCGCCTTCTCCAGCATCACGGTGATGATGTGGTCCTCCTGCTTGCTGCCGGTGCCGCCCATCTTCATCGAGCGGTCGGCGCCGGCCTTCAGCGCCGAGAAGAAGGCCAGCGGCGTCTGGTGCGGCGACTCCGCGTTCACCCACAGCACGAACTGGTCCAGCGCCAGCATCGACACCGGCGTCAGGTCGCGCCAGTTGAAGGGCACCGCGGTGCCCAGCGGCGTGGTGAACAGGTTCGACAGCGTGATGACGATCTTGTGCGGGTTGCCCTTGTCGCCCTTGACGTCGAGGAAGGCCTCGGCGCCGGCGCCGCCGCCCTTGTTGACGACGACGATCGGCTGGCTGGAGAGCTTGTGCTTGGCCACCACGCCCTGGATGAAGCGGGCCATCTGGTCGGCACCGCCTCCGGTGCCGGCCGGCACCAGGAACTCGATCGGCTTCGTGGGCTCCCAGGCCCACGCGGGGCTCCAGGCCAGGGTCGCCGCAGCCGCCAGGGCTGCCAGGGAACGCACCGCGAAAGCAACGCGGGCGCGGGAAGGCTTCTTCAGGGTCCAGCTCATGTCGTCTCCTAGATTCAGAGGGAAGTCACATGGGTGGTGAAAGACGCCGTGCGGGCGCACGGCGGGCGGCGATGACGGTGGGGGGCCTGGGTCGCTGGGCGTTCTCCGTGGAGGTGGCGAGGGAAAAGCTGCGCGGCGCGCTGCGCCTCAGGCCAGGCCGAGCTTGGCCGCCAGGCCGATGCGCTGCAGCTTGCCGGTGGCGCCCTTCGGGATCTCGGCCATGATGAGGATCTTCTTGGGCACCTTGAACTCGGCGGCGCGGCTGCTGACGAAGGCCTGCAGGTCGCGCTCGGTGGCCGTCTGGCCTTCGCGCAGCACCACGGCGGCGGCGACTTCCTCGCCGAGCTTGGGGTGCGGCATGCCGAAGCACACCACCTGCGCCACGGCCGGGTGGTCCATCAGGATCTCGTCGACTTCCCGCGGGCTGACCTTCTCGCCGCCGCGGTTGATGATCTCCTTGAGACGGCCCGTGAGGCTCACGTAGCCGTCGGCGTCCATCACGCCCTGGTCGCCGGTGCGGAACCAGCCGTTCGTGAACGCCTCGGCGTTGGCCTTGGGGTTGTTCTCGTAGCCCTGGGTGACGTTGGCGCCGCGGATGACGATCTCGCCCACCTGGCCGCGCGGCAGCAGCGCGCCGGCCTCGTCCATGATGGCCACCTCGGGGCCGGCGGCCAGGCCCACGCTGCCCGGCTTGCGCACGCCGGGCGGCAACGGGTTGCTGGCCATCTGGTGCGTGGCCTCGGTCATGCCGTAGGCCTCGATCAGCGGGGCGCCGAACACTTCCTCCAGCTCGCGGATGACCTGCGGCGGCATCGAGCTCGACGAGCTGCGGATGAAGCGCAGCGGGTGCCGTCGGATCACGTCGAGGCTCTTGGAGGCACGCGTCAGGATGGCCTGGTGCATCGTCGGCACCGCCGTGTACCAGGTGGGCGCGGCCTCGTCCATCCAGCCGAAGAACTTGAGCGCGTTGAAGCCGGGCGTGCAGAACACCTGCGAGCCGGCCGACAGCGGCGCCAGCACCCCGGCGATGAGGCCGTGGATGTGGAAGAGCGGCATGATGTTCAGCCCGCGGTCGGCGGCCGTGAACTGCAGCGTGCGCGCGATGTTCTGCGCCGAGGCCACGAGGTTGGCCTGCGACAGCGGCACGATCTTCGGGCGCGACGTGGTGCCCGAGGTGTGCAGCAGCATCGAGAGGTCCGTGGGCTGCGCCATGCCGCCGGCCGCGGCGGGGGTGGAGCTCGTGCCCGCCTCGCGCGGCCGCAGCTCGAAGTCGCCGGCCCGCTCCAGCGCGTGCAGGTCGATGAGCCGCACGCCGAGCTTGCGCGCCACCTCGATGGCGGGCGAGGTGCTGTCGTGCTCGACGATCAGCGCCTTCGCGTTCAGGTCGGAGAGGTAGAACTCGAACTCGTCGGCCCGGTAGGCCGGGTTGAGCGGCGCCGTGGCCACGCCGCAGGCCGCCGTGAGGAAGCAGGTGGCCATCTCCGGCCCGTTGGCCAGCACGATGGCGACGCGGTCGTTGCGGCCGATGCCCAGGGCGTTCAGCGTCTCGATCGTGCGCGTGGCCAGGGCTCGCAGCCCGCCGTGGTCGAGCGCCGGCCGCCCCGGCGCGCCGATGGCCGCCGCGCGCGCGTCGGCGCGCGAGAGGAGTTCCATGAGGGTCGTCGACATCGCCAAGGCTCGTTCTCGGAGCGGCGGAGTGTAGGGTGGCACCCCGCCCTTCATGTCAGGGTTGCCCCGCGGACCGCCGAATCGGTGGGGCTCGCTCCGGGGATGGCGCGCACCGAAGACGCGTCGCTTCTCGGCGCGCGCGCCGTGCGGCAGGCCATCGATTGCCACGAGGTGGCTCGACCTTCCACCTGGCGCAACTGGTCGGGACCGTCGCCGGGCCCGCTCGAGCGCCAGCGCGGCCCGGAGGCCGTCGGCGCGATCGGGCCGCGCCGCGGGCTCAGCCGCCGATGTAGTGCATCTCCACGCGCCGCTCGGCGCCATGGCCCGGCCGGCCATCGGCCTGCTCGGCGCCGCGCAACTCGGAGTAGCGGTCGTCGCGCTCGCTCCACAGCAGGCCGACGGCGGCGGCGATGTCGGCGTCGCTCCATTCGCTGCCGTCGGGGCGACGCCCGCGCAGCAGCGCGCGCAGGTCGTGTCCGCGCGTGGCGAACAGGCACAGGAACAGCTTGCCTTCGGTGGACAGGCGCGCGCGGTTGCAGTCGCGGCAGAAGGCCTGGGTGACGCTGCTGATGAAGCCCACTTCGCCGCCGCCGTCGGCATAGCGCCAACGCTCGGCTGTCTCGCCGATGGCGTTCGGCTCCAGCGGCTCCAGCGGGAACTGGCGGTGCAGCAACGCGCGCACGTCGCCCGAGGGCAGCACCTCGTCCATGCGCCAGCCGTTCGTGGCGCCGACGTCCATGTATTCGATGAACCGCAGCACGACGCCGGGGCCGTACCGCTCGCGTACATGGCGGGCGAGCGGCACGATCTCGTGGTCGTTGGTGCCGCGCTTGACGACCATGTTCATCTTCACCGGGCCGAAGCCCGCGGCGAGCGCGGCATCGACGCCGCGCAGCACGTCGGCCACCGGGAAGTCGACGTCGTTCATGCGCCGGAAGATCGCGTCGTCCAGGGCGTCGAGGCTCACGGTCACGCGCTTCAGGCCCGCGTCGCGCAACGCCCGGGCCTTGCGTTCCAGCAGCGAGCCGTTGGTGGTGAGCGTGATGTCCAGCAGCGCGCCGTCGGGCGTGCGCAGCGCCGCCAGTTGCGCCACCAGCGCCTCGAGGTGCTTGCGCAGCAGCGGCTCGCCCCCGGTGAGCCGCAGCTTCCGCACGCCGTGCGCCACGAAGATGCGCGCGACACGCGTGATCTCCTCGAAGCTCAGCAGCGAACTGTGCGGCAGGAACTTGTAGTCGCGGTCGAACACTTCCTTCGGCATGCAGTAGCTGCAGCGGAAGTTGCACCGGTCGGTGACGGAGATGCGCAGGTCGTGCAGCGGCCGGCCGAGGCGGTCGGCCAGCAGGCCGTCGGGCGCCGGTGCACCGGCAGGCACGCGCGGCACCGCTGCGGCATAGCGCAGGTCGGCCAGCGGAATGATGGTCTCGCCCATGGCCCGCATTGTCGCCCGCCGGCACACGGCCCGTGGGAACAGGCCCGCAGGTGCCGAGGTCGCACAGGGTCCGGAAGGTGCCGAGGGCGCCGGCGGCAAGGCGCCGGCCGGCGTCAGGGCAGGCCGGCCGCTGGCCGGCGGGCACCGTCGAATCGCTGCGTCCAGTAGCGTCCGGCGGGGCCGGTCAGCTCCTCGAGGCGGACGCGGGTGCCGGGTCGCGGCGCATGGATGAAGCGGCCGTCGCCGACGTAGATGCCGACATGCGAGTGGGCTCTTTGCAGCGTGTTGAAGAAGAGCAGGTCGCCGGGCTGGAGGTCGGCCGCTCGCACTTCGGCGAGGCTGGGTGCGCGTGCCTGGTCCCATGCCGTGCGCGGCAGCGTCACGCCGAGGCTGCGCTCGTACACGTGCCGGGTGAAGCCGCTGCAGTCGAAGCCGTCGGCCGCGGCGTCGCGCGTGGCGGCGCCGCCGTTGCCGCCGCGTCGGTAAGGCACGTCGAGAAAGGCCATCGCGGTGAGGACGATGTGCGCCGACTTCTCCGGCGGCAAGGGTGCCGTCGCGACCCGGCCCGTCTGCGTGGCGCAGCCGGACAGCCCGACCGCCGCCACCCGCAGCGCCGCGCCGGCCGGCCCGGCGCCGGCGACCTGTGCGGCCAGGCGCGCGGCCAGCGCGACGCCGGCGCTGGCCAGCGCGCGCCTCGTCGTCCCCGGCGCCGTCATGGCGCCGGCAACACCACGCGTGCCGCGGCGGCCGCCGCACGCACCGAGGCCGGCCAGTTGATGTGCCCGGGGTCGTGCCCGCCCGCGATGCCCATCAGCAGCGCGTCGCCGTCGCCGACGTTGCGGAAGCCGCGCGAGACGCCGGGAGGAATCGTGATCACGTCGTAGGGCGACAGCCGCAGGGAGCGCGCGCCTTCGGCCCCCCAGAACACCTCCCACGTCCCGGTCAGCGCCACGAACACCTCCTGGGTCAGGTGGTTGTGCAGCGGCGCCGCCTTGCCCGGCGCACAGCGCACGAGATTCATGTGGAAGTGCTCGGCCTGCAGCGGTGCGGCAGGCGGGTTGCCGAGCACGCGCCACGTCGTGCGTTCGCAGCCGGGGATGAGCGCATCGACGTAGTCGGGGGTGGGCACGAGGCGGTCGAATCGCGCCGTGCGGGCCTCCATCTCGGCCACGCTGGGGTTGGCGTCCGTGATGGGGGCGGTGGCCGGGGCGGCGGCAGTCGGGCTCGGGGTCATCGGGCCTCCGGGGCGGATGGATGCTCGTGCATGATGCGATCTTTCCCCCTGCCACTGAAGAGCACGCACACCATGTTCAAGGCCTTGCTGCTTGAGAAGGACGATGCCGGCTTCCGTGCCGGCGTCACGCAACTCGACGAGTCGCGCCTGCCCGAGGTCGCCGAGGGCGGCGTGCTCGTGCGGCCCGAGTACAGCACGCTGAACTTCAAGGACGCGCTGGCGCTGACGAACCGCTCGCCGGTCGTGCGGCTGTGGCCGATGGTGCCGGGCATCGACGGCGCCGGCACCGTGCTGGAAAGCCGCCACCCCGACTGGAAGCCGGGCGATCGCTTCGTGCTGAACGGCTGGGGTGTCGGCGAGACGCACTGGGGATGCCTTGCCGAGCGCGCCCGCCTGAAGGGCGACTGGCTGGTCCGCCTGCCGGCCGCCTTCACGCCGCGCCAGGCGATGGCCATCGGCACGGCCGGCTACACGGCGATGCTGTGCGTGCTGGCGCTGGAGCGGCACGGCGTGGCGCCCGGCAGCGGCGACGTGCTGGTCACCGGCGCCACCGGCGGCGTGGGCAGCGTCGCCGTGGCGCTGCTGGCCCGGCGCGGCCACCGTGTCGTCGCGGCCACCGGCAAGGCCGCCGAGGCGGACTACCTCAAGGCGCTCGGCGCCGCGGCCGTCATCGACCGCGCCGAGCTGGCGGCGCCGGGCAAGCCGCTGCAGAAGGAGCGCTGGGTGGCCGCGGTCGATGCGGTGGGCAGCCACACCTTGGCCAACGCGCTGGCGCAGACGCGCTATGGCGGCACCGTGGCCGCGTGCGGCCTCGCGCAGGGCATGGACCTGCCGGCGAGCGTGGCGCCGTTCATCCTGCGCGGCGTCACGCTGGCGGGCGTCGACAGCGTGATGGCCCCGCGTGCGCGGCGCGAGGAGGCCTGGGCGAGGCTGGCCGCGGAGCTCGAGCCGGCCACGCTGGAGAGCATGGTGTCGGAAGTCAGTCTCGAGGAGGCATTGCCGGCGGCGAGCCGCCTGATGGACGGGCGCGTGCGCGGGCGCATCGTCGTGCGGGTTTGACCGGGGTCAGCGCCGCCCGGCACGACCGCCGGCAGAGTCAGGGGCGCGTCAGTGCGGCGCCGTTCAATGCCGCGCGATTCACCCACCACGAGACGAGGAGACAGGATGTCGAGCTACGCCGAATTCCACCGCCGCTCGCTGCAGGATCGTGACGGCTTCTGGGCCGAGCAGGCGAAGCTGATCGACTGGCGCACCCCCTTCTCGCAGGTCTGCGACAACAGCCGCCCGCCCTTCAGCCGCTGGTTCGTGGGCGGCACGACGAACCTGTGCCACAACGCGGTGGACCGGCATGTCGCCACGCGTGGCAGCCAGAATGCGCTGATCTTCGTCTCCACCGAGACGAACCAGGAGCGTGTCTACAGCTTCGCCGAACTGCACGCCGAGGTGCAGCGGATGGCCGCCATCCTGCAGGAACTGGGCGTGAAGAAGGGCGACCGAGTGCTCGTCTACATGCCGATGATCCCCGAGGCGGCGTTCGCGATGCTCGCCTGCGCACGCATCGGTGCGCTGCACTCGGTGGTGTTCGGCGGCTTCGCGAGCGTGAGCCTCGCGAGCCGCATCGACGACTCGGAACCCGTGGTCATCGTCAGCGCCGACGCCGGCAGCCGCGGCGGCAAGGTCGTGCCGTACAAGGGGCTGCTCGACGAGGCGATCCAGCTCTCGAAGCACAAGCCGGCCAAGGTGCTGATGGTCGACCGTGGCCTGGCTGCGTTCCCGAAGACGGCCGGCCGCGACGTCGACTTCGCGCCGCTGCGCGAGAAGCACCTGAACGCCAAGGTGCCCTGCGAGTGGGTCGAGAGCACGCACCCGAGCTACACGCTCTACACGAGCGGCACCACCGGCAAGCCCAAGGGCGTGCAGCGCGACACCGGCGGCTACGCGGTGGCGCTGGCCGCGAGCATGAAGCACATCTTCCTCGGCAACCCCGGCGAGACGTACTTCAGCACCAGTGACATCGGCTGGGTCGTGGGCCACAGCTACATCGTCTACGGCCCGCTGATCTACGGCATGGCCACCATCATGTACGAGGGCCTGCCGATCCGCCCGGACGCCGCGATCTGGTGGAGCCTGGTCGAGAAGTACAAGGTGACCTCGATGTTCAGCGCACCGACCGCCGTGCGCGTGCTGAAGAAGCAGGACCCGGCCGCGCTGAAGAAGCACGACCTGTCGAGCCTGCGCGCGCTCTTCCTGGCCGGCGAGCCGCTGGACGAGCCGACGGCGAAGTGGATCAGCGAGAGCCTGGGCAAGCCGATCATCGACAACTACTGGCAGACCGAGACCGGCTGGCCGATCCTCACCATCTGCAACGGCATCGAGAAGCAGCCCTCCAAGTTCGGCAGCCCCGGCAAGCCCGTGTACGGCTACGACGTCAAGCTGATCGACGAGAGCACCGGCCAGGAACTCACCGGCGCCAACCAGAAGGGCGTCGTCGCCATCGAGGGCCCGCTGCCCCCCGGCTGCATGCAGACGGTGTGGCGCGACGACGACCGCTTCGTCAAGACGTACTGGAGCAGCATCCCCGGCCGGCAGGTCTACAGCACTTTCGACTGGGGCATCCGCGACGAGGACGGTTACCTGTTCATCCTCGGCCGCACCGACGACGTCATCAACGTCGCCGGCCACCGTCTGGGCACGCGCGAGATCGAGGAGAGCATCAGCTCGCACCCGAACGTGGCCGAGGTGGCCGTGGTGGGCGTGGCCGACCAGCTCAAGGGCCAGGTGGCGATGGCTTTCGCGGTGCTGAAGGACGCGAGCCAGGCCGACACGCCCGAGAAGGCACTGAAGCTCGAGGGCGCGATCATGAAGGTCGTCGACGAGCAGCTCGGCGCCGTGGCGCGCCCGGCGCGGGTGCGTTTCGTGACCGTGCTGCCCAAGACGCGCAGCGGCAAGCTGCTGCGCCGCGCGATCCAGGCGGTGTGCGAAGGGCGCGACCCCGGCGACCTCACGACGATCGAGGACCCGACGGCGCTGCAGCAGGTGAAGGACCTGGTGGCCGGCTGACGGGCCTTCTGGGCCGAGTGCGCCGGCCACGCCGGGCGCGCCCCGCGCCGGCGTGCAGAGGTTTCGGCGCAAGCCGGCGTGTCGGCTCGGGGGCTGGAACCCGGGCGGCCCTCGGCCCCCCAGGATGAGGGGCGGCGCTCTGCGCGCATCGCGGATGCAGGGGTTTCCGCCACCGTCCGCAGGCACGAGCGCTGCCTATAAACCCGCCTTCGAACAACACCTCCAAGAAGGAGACAACGATGGCGGTTCCCTCAGCCGGTCCCCGGCCGCTGACGCGGCGTTTCGCGGCGTTCTCGCTGGCGGCGGCGTCCGCGCTGGCCACATGGCCGGCGCTGGCCAGCGGCCCGGCGGTTCGCGTGCTCGACGACGGCTCGCACCCGCTCGGGTCCATCTTCCCGAGCAACCGCTACACGGTGCCCGACTTCACGCAGATCACGCTGCGCCGCGTGGCCCTGCCCAAGCCCGACTGCACCGTGCGGCCGAGCGACTGCGACGACATCGACGTGCTGAACACGCTCGACGGCTTCTCGACCCAACCGCGCATCTCCGTCCCGTTCAGCGGCGACATCGACCCGGCCACCGTCACGAGCGAGACGGTCTTCCTGGTCAGCCTGGGCGACACGCTGACGCTGCGTGGCTTCGGCCAGCGCGTGGGCATCAACCAGGTCGTCTGGAACCCGTCCACCAGGCGGCTCGCCTTCCAGAGCGACGAGCTGCTGCAGCAGCATTCGCGCTATGTCGTCGTGGTCACCGACGGCGTGCGCGACACGCAGGGGCGGCGCATCCGCGGCGAGCTGTCGATCGGCCGTGACCACCACGCGCTCGGCGCGCTCAACTCGCTGCGGCACCTGAAGCACCGCGTGGTGGCCGCGAGCCTCTTCAGCACGCAGAGCATCACGGCCGACCTGCAGAAGATCAACCGCCACATCAAGGCCGGCACGCCGGCGCCGATCAACTTCCACATCGGCCAGACGGCCGCCGGCCCGGTGCGCGCGGTGTTCCCGCTGGCCTCGCTGGCTGGCATCCGCTTCGACCGCCAGACCAGCGCGGCCGGGCCGACGCCGTGCCCGAACCCGCCGCCGGCCTGCTTCCTGCCCACGCCGGCGCTCAACGTGGTGCCGGGCTCGGTGGCAAGCATCGCCTACGGCCAGTTCGCGTCGCCCTCGTACTGGAATCCGGCGACGCGCGTCATCCCGCCCACCGGCTCGCTGACCGGCCAGCCGGCCCCGCAGGGCAGCGAGACGCTCACGGTGCAGATGTTCGTGCCGGCCGGGCCCAAGCCGGCCGGCGGGTGGCCGGTGGCGCTGTTCGGCCACGGCTTCACCGACAGCATGTACGGGGCGCCCTGGGCCGTGGCGTCGGTGTTCGCCTCGCGCGGCATTGCCACGGTCTCGATCAACGTCACCGGGCATGGCGGCGGCGCGGCGGGCACGCTGGCGGTCCTGTCCACCACGGGCGGCGCCACGCTGGTGCCCGCGGGCGGCCGCGGCATCGACCAGGACGGCAACGGCACCATCGACAGCACCGAGGGCGTCGGGGCGGTCGGCGCGCTCTCCCTGGTGTCCAGCCGAGACGGCCTGCGCCAGACCGTGATCGACCTGATGCAGCTCGTGCGCCAGATCGAGGCCGGCGTGGACATCGACGGCGACGGCGCGGTCGACCTCGACGCGCAGCGCATCTACTACGCGGGCCAGTCCTTCGGCGGCATCTACGGCACGATCTTCCTCGGCACCGAGCCGAGCCTGAAGGCGGGCGTGCCCAACGTGCCGGGCGGCTCGATCACCGAGATCGCGCGCATCAGCCCCAGCTTCCGCCTGCTCACGGCCATCGCCCTGGCGACGCGCCAGCCCACGCTCATCAACCTGCCGCCGCTGCCCGGGCTGCCGGTGCCGCTGAACCTGCAGTTCAGCGAGAACATGCCGCTGCGCGACCAGCCGCCGCTGGTGGACACCGTGCCGGGCGCCGAATCGATCCAGCACTACGTCGACGTCTCGCAGTGGGCCACGCAGGCGGGCAACCCGGTGAGCTACGCGCCGCACATCCGCAAGCAGCCGTTGCACGGGCACGCGGCCAAGCCGGTGATTCTCCAGTTCGCCAAGGGTGACGTGACGGTGCCGAACCCCACCACCAGCGCCATCGTGCGGGCCGGCGAGCTTGCCGACCGAACCACTTACTTCCGCAACGACCTGGCCTATGCCGTGAGTGCGGCCGTCGGCAAGAACCCGCACGTGTTCCTGACCAACGTCGGTAACGCCGTCGCCGCGCCGTATGCCGTGGCTGCCCAGCAGCAGATCGCCGTCTTCTTCGCCACCGGCGGCACGACCGTCATCGACCCCGACGGTGCCGGCCCGTTCTTCGAGGTCCCGATCGCCGGGCCGCTGCCCGAGACGTTGAACTTCATCCCCTGAAGCCGCGGCTGCAGCCGGACCGAGGCCCGTTCCCCCGTCGAGGGGGGCGGGCCTTCGCACTTCCGGGTGGCCGGCAAGGGGGAGGCCCGGCATCGCCGGTGACGCGATGCTCTCGCCATCGAAGGAGGAATCCCCATGCCAGAGCACCCCGACTTGCAGCCCGGTGGGCCTCGACCGCCCTGCGCGCCGGCCTCGTCACGCCGGTCGTTCGCGGCCGCGGTGCTGGCGGCCCTGACCGGGCCCGGCCTTGGCCTCGGCGCGGCGGCGCAGGTGCTGGCGGCCCCGCGCCGGGGCGGGCCGCCGCTGCAGCTGGCACGCGAGGCGCCGGACGACATCGACCCGGCCGGCTTCCTCGTCAGCGAGAAGCTCGACGGCGTGCGTGCCTGGTGGGACGGGCAGCGGCTTCGGTTCCGCAGCGG
>Ga0073934_10001306_pt1 | contig 60923 bp, 59 predicted proteins | sample LarsenN4metaG_FD_76834 | JGI IMG/M metagenome (GOLD analysis project Ga0073934, IMG submission 76834) | Hot spring sediment bacterial and archeal communities from British Columbia, Canada, to study Microbial Dark Matter (Phase II) - Larsen... ... | reverse complement strand
GAGTGTGCGAACAACTGGCGACATGTAGTTTCCCCGTAGTGAAACGCGCCGGCTCTGGCGCGCACTGCAACACTGGCGTCCCACGCCTGAGGCGAACATGAACAACCCGGTAAGTTTGTCTAGTGTTTTTTGACCGCGGTCACGCTGCTGCATTGAATTCATGCACATCCGCCGGCTCGGTGACGGAGATGCACAGGCGATCGCCCTGGATTATGATTTCGCCCCGGGCGATCGGATGCCCGTTGGCGAGAATCCAGAGTTGGTCCGTCTCCTTGGTGTCGAGGGGAATTACGGCCCCCCGCCCCATGCGCAGCAATTGCTGCATCGGCATACGGCAGCGCCCCAGCACAACAGCGAGCTCGACGTCGACACGGTGAACCTGGGTTTTGCTGGACACGGGCGGGCCCCATCTGATGATTCCCTTAGTCGAGCCGGAAAGGGTTGCAGGCGCGTGAACGAGCCAGTTGGGTGGGCGGTGTCAGCAGGATTGACGGACTATGAGCCGGCCGTCGCGGCCATGGAGGCGCGCGCCGCCGCCATCGCGACAGGCGACGCGGGCGAGCTTGTTTGGCTCCTGCAACATCCGCCGCTCTACACAGCGGGCGTCAGCGCCAAGCCAGGCGATCTGCTCGATCCTGAGCGCTTTCCCGTTTTCAAAACCGGCCGCGGCGGCCAGTTCACCTATCACGGACCGGGCCAGCGCGTGGCCTATGTGATGCTGGATTTGCGCCAGCGAGGGCGCGACGTGACGCGCTTTGTCGCCGACCTCGAGCGCTGGATTATCGGCGCGCTCGCCCGTTTTAACGTGAAAGGCGAAGTGCGCGAGGGGCGCGTTGGCGTCTGGGTGGAGCGCAAAGGCCCAGGCTGGGCGCGCGAAGACAAAATCGCGGCGATCGGCGTGCGCTTGCGCAAATGGATCAGCTATCACGGCATCGCCTTCAATGTGGAGCCGAACCTCGACCACTTTTCGGGCATCACGCCCTGCGGGATTTCTGGGCCTCAGTTTGGCGTCACGAGCCTCGTGGATCTCGGTCTCCCGGTGACCATTAGCGACGCCGATGCGGCGCTGCGCGCATCGTTCCACGACGTCTTCGGCGCCACGCAAGACGCGCGCGCGCCCTTGCACAGCAGCTGAAACAGGACTGCGTTCATCTTTCGGTGGAACCCCGGTAGAACGCGAGTTCCTGTTACCTCAGTCGTAGTCCGCCTGTCCGAATTGCGCTCAAAGGCGCAGGCGCGCATCTTCCTCGGCACGAAAGGAGTCGCGCGATGAACACGCCAGCAGATCGCACCGTAAAGCGCCTGAGCCGGGAAGAATGGCTTTCTCGCTACGATGCGGTTGAGCAGCTGCGCCCGGCGCAGCCGCAGGACAGGCGCGCGCGACTCACCGGCCCGGCTGCGGACCGCGTCGCTGTGCGCGCATGAACTGAAATAATCCCTTCATCTGCCTTCAGGGCGCGCCGGGCGGCGCGCCCTTTTTCTTTGCGCCAGCTGTGGCATTCCCGCACTTGCAAATCATTCGCAACAAGCGTAGCGAGAATGCCTCGCAAGTGCAGTTCGGAAAATGCTGGGGGACGCGATGGCGCGACGGCGCAAACTGGGCAAGCATGCCTTTTTTCTGACCGGCGCGGTTCTGACGGCGCTGGGCGGCGGCCCCGCGGCAGCGGAGGGCGACGCCGCCGAAGGCCCTCCAATCACCGTGATTGGCCATCGCACCCAATACGGCGAGGAGGACACTTCAACAGCGACACGGACGGACACGCCGCTGCGAGACGTGCCCCAATCGGTGACCGTGATCACCGACGATTTGATCCAGGACCAGGCCATGCGCTCGATGGCGGACGTCGTGCGCTACGTTCCGGGCGTCAGTATGGGCCAAGGCGAAGGCCACCGCGACGCCCCGACGCTGCGCGGGAACAGCTCAACGGCGGACTTCTTTGTCGATGGCGTGCGCGACGACGTCCAGTACTTCCGCGATCTCTACAACGCCGAGCGCGTTGAGGTACTGAAAGGCCCGAACGCGATGATCTTCGGCCGCGGCGGCGGCGGCGGCGTCATCAACCGCGTCACGGCGTGGGCCGACTGGTCTCCTCAACGCGAACTGGCGCTGACCATCGGCGCGCACGAGCAATATCGCGGCGAGATCGATTTGGGCGGCGCCCTCGGCGGCGGCGCGGCGCTGCGTTTCAACGGCGTCTACGAACAAGCGCAGTCTTACCGCGATTTCGTCCAGCTCGAGCGTTGGGGCGCCAATCCCACAGCGGCTTTTCAGCTGTCGGACAACACTGTGCTGCGTGTGGGCTATGAACACTTCCTGGACGAGCGCACCGTCGACCGCGGCGTGCCTTCGCAGAACGGCCGTCCGTGGGGGGGCAGCTCTTCGGCTTTCTTCGGCAATCCCGATGTCAGCTTTTCCGAAGCCGAGGTAGAGCTTCTCACAGCGCGCGTGGAGCATGGCTTCGGGCCGCACCTCACGCTGCGCAACCACACGCTGTTCGGCGGATACGACAAGTTCTATCAGAATATCCACGCCAACTCGCCCGTCGACGGCGCCGGCAATGTCGCGCTGCAAGGCTATAACAGCGGCACGGAACGCGAGAACCTCTTCAACCAGACGGATTTGATCTGGCGCGCCGAAACCGGATCCGTTCGCCACACGCTGCTCGCCGGTTTCGAGATCGGCCGGCAAATCACCGACAACCGGCGCAGCGCGAATTTCACTGGCTTGCCGACTGTCAATGTCAACACATCGACAACGACATCCGCCACGGGCGCAGTCTCACCCACTTTGCAGACCGACAATGAAGTCACGGCGAACGTCGCGGCGTTTTACGTGCAGGATCAGGTCGCGCTGAACGAGCGCTGGCAAGTCATCGCCGGAATACGCTTCGATCGTTTCGATCTCGACTTCGACGATCGGCGCGCGGCCAATGCCGACTTCAGTCGCGAGGATGAACTCGTCTCGCCGCGTCTTGGCGTGATCTATCGACCCATTGAGCCTTTGACGTTCTATGCGAGCTACAGCGTCTCTTTCCTGCCCCAGTCCGGCGACCAGTTCGCTTCGCTCGATGCGACGACTGCGGCGCTCGATCCGGAGGAGTTCGAGAATATCGAGCTTGGATTGAAGTGGGACGTGACGGCGGATTTGGCGTTCACCGCGGCCGTCTATCGGCTTGACCGCACCAACACCCGTGCGGTCGATCCGGTGACGACGCTCACCGTGCTGACCGGCGCGCAGCGCAGCGAAGGCTTCGAACTCGGCCTCAGCGGGGCGGTGACGGATCGTTGGGAGATCATGGGCGGCTACGCCTATCAGGACGCCGAGATCACGAGCACGACCACCGCGGCGCCCGCCGGCCGTACCGTGCCGTTGACGCCCGAGCACACGTTTTCACTCTGGAACATGTGGCGTGTGACGCCGCGCTTCAGCGTGGGCCTCGGCGCCACGCATCAGAGCGAAATGTTTGCCTCGCTCAGCAACGCGGTGACGTTGCCCCAATTCACGCGCGTGGACGCCGCGTTCAGCTATGCCATTACGGACACGGTAGAGGCGCAACTCAACGTCGAGAACATCCTGGACGAGGAGTATTGGGCAACGGCGCACAACGACAACAACATCACGCCCGGCTCGCCGACCGCGGCGCGGCTGACGCTGCGGGCCAGGTTCTAACCGCCTTCCCTCTCCGGCGAGCAGCGATGCGAACGGCTGTGGGCCAGGGGTGCGTGTTCAACGCAGCGAACTAATGTCCCCCTCCCCCGGCGCTCGCGCGGGGCGAGGAGATTGCGATAACGCCCTCGCCGCGCGCCTGCTATGCTCGCATCTGCAGGGAGGCGCGCATGTACGCTGCAAAGCTCTCGGAATCATATTTTCCAGCGCAGGGCGGCGCGGAGCCTGCGCCCCTCACCTTCGGCGACATGTTGCGCGCCTCGGCCGCCGCGGCGCCGAACCGACTCGCCATCAAGGAGCTGGACTACGAAGGCCAAGTGCGCCGCACGTGGACGTACGCCGAATTGCTGCGCGACGCCGAGCGGCTGGCCAGGGCGCTCGCCAGCCGCCACGCCGAAGGCGCGCGCATCGCCGTGTATGCGAACAATACGCCGGAATGGGTGCTCCTGGAACTGGCCTGCGGCCTTGCGGGTGTCGTCCTGGTGACGGTGAACCCGTCTTACCAGAAGCGCGAACTCAAGTATGTCTTGGAGCAATCGCGCGCCGAGGCGATCTACTATGTCGCGAACTTCCGCGGCAATCCGATGCAGGAGGTTGCGGACGCGGTTTGCGACGAACTGCCGGCGATCACGCATCGCATCCTGCTGACCGATCACGCGGCGCTGTTCGACGGCGAAGAGCGCGGCGCGCTGCGCAACCCCAAGCCCTACGATCCGCTGCAGATCCAATACACATCTGGCACCACCGGTTTTCCGAAGGGCGCGCTGCTGCATCACAACGGCCTTATCCGCAACGGCATCGACACGATGACGCGCGCCGGCGCCACGCCCGGCGCGACGCTCGTTCATAACATGCCGCTGTTTCACTGCTCCGGCTGCGCGATCCTGATCGCGGGCGGGCTGGGCGTGGGCGTCACCATGTTTCTGGCGCCGATGTTCGATCCGGCCATGATCGTGAAAGTGATGGAGCGCGAGCGCACCAATATGGTGTTCGGCGTGCCGACCATGCTGGTGGCGCTGATCGACGAGGTGCAGCGGTCGGGGCGAAATGTCTCCTCGACGACGCGCATCATGTCGGGAGGGGCGATGGTGGCGCCGGAGCTGTGCCGCAAGGCGCGCGAGGTGTTCGGCGCGCCAATCCAGATCGTCTATGGCCAGACGGAATCCTCGCCCGTGATCACGCAATGCTGGTACGAGGACTCGCTGGAGGATTTGACCGAGACGATCGGCCAGCCGCTGCCGCATGTAGAGGTCTCGATCCGCGACCCGCAGACCAACGCCGTCGTGCCTGTCGGCGAGCAGGGCGAAATCTGTTGCCGCGGCTATCTCGTGATGACCGGATACAATGACAATCCGGAAGCGACCGCCAAGGCGATCGACGCGGACGGCTGGCTGCACACGGGCGACCTCGGCCGCATGGATGCGCGCGGATATGTGAGGATCACCGGGCGCGTGAAGGACATGATCATCCGCGGCGGCGAGAATTTATTTCCAGCCGAGATCGAGAACGTGATGCTGGAGCACTCGGCCGTGACCGAAGTGGCCGTCGTGGGCATCCCGGACGAGAAGTGGGGCGAGCAGGTCGCCTGCTTCATGCGCAGCGCAAGCGGCGAACGACCAAGCAGTGCTGAATTGAAGGCGTTCATCCGCGACCGCCTCTCGCCGCAGAAGACGCCGACATTCTGGATTTGGGTGGACGAATGGCCGCTGACGGGCTCGGGGAAGATCCAGAAATTCAAGTTACGCGAGGCGTTCGAACGTGGGGAATTTGAGGGGCGGCTCGTCTAGCTCTCGTGCGCACGCCAACCATTTTCGTCGATGCCGATGCCTGCCCGGTGAAGGAAGAGATTTATCGCGTCGCGCGGCGGACGGGGTGTCCGGTGCAAGTGGTGGCGAACAGCTTCATGCGCGTGCCGCCGGATGTTACGTTGACGGTGGTGGATGCGGGACCCGATGCGGCCGACGATTGGATCGCCGAACGCGTGCAGCCGAGCGACATCGTGGTGACGAATGATATTCCGCTCGCGAGTCGCGTTCTGAAAGTTGGTGGGGCAGCGTTGGCCGCGACGGGCAAGGCGTTCACCGAGAACTCTATAGGCGCTGCGCTGGCGACACGTGACCTCATGGAGCATTTGCGTTCTGTCGGCGAGGGCGGCGGTGGGCCCAAGCCGTTTACGCAGGCGGACCGCTCGCGGTTTTTGTCGGCGCTGGATGCGGCGGTGATCAAGGCGAAACGGGGTTAATCGTCGCCGCCGGCACGGGCGCATGCGTTCCCTTCACGGAAGAGTTGCACCGGGCCATCACCGCTCAATCGCCAGTTCCATCCTGCTCGGCCCACTTCTTAAGCAGTGTTTCGCTGTGCGCAGGCGCTGTAAGTCTATAAGTAAGCCGGATGTCACCCGAGCCGTCTGAACCACATGCGCCCCACGACGAGCAACACTTGCTCGAGACCCCCCAATTGGCTGACGCGCTGGAGAGCGATCGCTTCAAGCGTTTCCTCGACCATATTCCCTTCGCTGTAGTTGTCGCCGAACTTCAACCTGCCGAACACATCACCTACGCCAACGTGGAATTCGAACGGCTGACTGCCAAATCCCCAAGGGAGATTGAAGGCAGCGGCTGGGAGAGTTTGAGCCATTGCGTGAGCACGGCCGAAGACGGCGAGCTCTTAAGTGCGGCCGTGGTCGAGCGTGAGGATTACGTCGGCGCGTTTCGGTTGCATCAGGGCGACCCGCGCGTCTTCGACGCATGGTCTAATATGATCGAGGACGATCATGGCACACCTGTGTTCAGGCTGGTCGCGCTCGCGGACACGTCGAGTGGTTTGGATAGCGGAGAGGTCGAACAACAATTGCGTGAGAAGGACACGCTGCTTCGCGAACTGCAGCATCGGGTGAAGAACAATCTGCAGATGATCACGGCCCTCATTCGCATGGAATCACGCAACCTTCCGAGCGACGCAGCAGGCGACAGGTTCGACCGGCTGGCAGGCAGAGTAGGCGCGTTGGCGATGCTCTATGGGGCCCTTGCCGGCGAAACCTCGCACGAAAGCGTGGATCTCGGTACGTACCTCAGTCAGATCGCCTCCGCGGTGATGCAAGCGCACGCAAGCGAAGGCGTTCGCCTGGACATGAAAGTCGATGCTTGGCCGGTTTCGATCAATGTCGCGATGCCTGCGGGGCTCGTCGTCAACGAGCTGCTGACGAATTCCCTCAAACATGCCTTCACAAACCGCGACGGCGGCACGATCACGCTGCATTCTCTCGTGGACGCCACTGGATGCCGCGTCGTCATTGCTGACGATGGGAATGGCCTGCCAGAGGGAATCACGTGGCCGCAGCATGGCAAATTGGGAACTCTCATTGTTCAGTCGCTGCGCACCAATGCAAAGGCGACGATCGACGTGAAATCGGAGCCCCAGCGCGGCGTGCGCGTGACCATCTTCTTCGCGCGGGCCAATGCGGCGCCGGAAGGGGAAGCTCGTATTTCTTAGCGCCTCGCGCCGCCACGCTGGCGCTGACACCGGCACTATCGACCTAACCCAGCTCTATCATCATTTCGTCTGCCGCGACGGACACGCCGGCGGTCAAGTGTACCTTGGCCACGTCGATGTCGACGCCGGGATCAACGCGAAGCGGCAGAGCTAAATTGCTTCGCTGTGCCGAAGGGATCATCTAGGAACTTACCGTCACGCGAGATGTTGCCTCGACCTGAACGCGCCCGCTCTGAATCTCCTAACGGCTGAGGCGCGCAGAACTTCGATGTCGCCGACGACCTAGCGCAAGACGCCGTTTCGAGCGGCCGCCGCGTTAGCCGCTTCGCCCAACGCGAATCAAGAATTTATCCCTATCGCACGATCGCCATCGGCGTCGCAATCGGCGCGCTCGCGATGCTGCCGTTGACTCGGCGCGGCTAAGCCAGCTCAATCATCACCTCATCAGCCGCCACGCTGGCGCCGGCGGCGACGTGAACCTTGGCCACCACGCCGTCCCGTTCGGCGCGGATGATGTTCTGCATCTTCATGGCTTCGACCACTGCGACGCCCTCGCCGGCTTTGACTTCCTGGCCGGGCGTGGCGTCGATGGAAATGACGAGGCCCGGCATGGGCGAGACGATCAGCTTCGAGGTGTCGGCCTTCTGCTTTTCCGGAATCTTCTTGTAGAGATCGGCGCCGCGCGGGGTGGCGACCAGGGCGCGCGCGGTGACGCCGCGCAGGCGCAGCGTATAGCCTTCGGGCGCCGTCTTGATTTTCACGGCGAAGGGCTCGCCGTCGAACCTGCCTTCTATGATGCGCGCGCCGGGGCGCGTTGTGGTGTCGAAGCGGTGCTTCTTGCCGTCGATCACGACATCGGCGCCCGCATCGTCGAGATCGACGTGCGTCAGGTGGTGCGCCTTGTTGAGGATCACGACCCAATCGCGCTGCCAGCCGTTGGGCGGGTTGATGCGCCCGCTGGTGTGCGCGGCGCGGCGCGCGGTGAACGCGCGCGCGACGGCGGAACAGGCGATGAGTAGTTTCTCCTGTTTCGGCGCCGGCGGAACGCCTTCGAAGCCGTTGGGGAATTTTTCCTTGATATAGGCGGTGGTGAAATCGCCTTTGCGGAAGTCCTTCTCCTCCATCACGGCGCCGAGGAAGGGGATGTTGTCCTGGATGCCTTCGATGAGGAAACGGTCGAGCGCGGCTGCCTGGGCGTCGATGGCGGCAATGCGCGTGGGCCCGTGCGTCACGAGCTTGGCGATCATTGGATCGTAGAACATCGAGATTTCGTCGCCCTCGCGCACGCCGGTTTCGTTGCGCACGGCGATATCGCCCTGCCTGCCTTCGGTTGGCGCGCGATAGGTGCGCAGCCGTCCTATGCTTGGCAGGAAATTCCGGTACGGATCTTCCGCGTAGATGCGACTTTCGATCGCCCAGCCCTTGATCTTCAGATCCTTCTGTTTGAACGCCAGCTTCTCGCCGGCGGCGACGCGGATCATTTGCTCGACCAGGTCGAGGCCGGTGATCATTTCCGTGACCGGATGCTCCACCTGGAGGCGCGTGTTCATTTCGAGGAAATAGAAACTCTTGTCGGCGCCCGATGCGACGAACTCCACGGTGCCGGCGCTGTCATAATTCACGGCCTTCGCCAGCGCGACCGCCTGTTCGCCCATCGCCGCGCGCGTTTTCTCGTCGAGCAGCGGCGATGGGGCTTCCTCGACGACCTTCTGGTTGCGGCGCTGGATGGAGCACTCGCGCTCGAACAGATGCACGACATTGCCGTGCTTGTCGCCGAGCACCTGAATTTCAATGTGGCGCGGGGCGGTGACGAACTTCTCGATGAAGATGCGGTCGTCGCCGAAGGCGCCTTTCGCCTCGGCGCGCACGGCGGGAAAGCCCTCTTCAACGTCCTTGCGGTTGTAGGCGACGCGGATGCCCTTGCCGCCGCCGCCGGCGCTGGCTTTGATCATCACCGGGTAGCCGATCTCCTCGGCGATCTGCACCGCGTGCTCGACCCCTTCGATCTCGCCGATAAAGCCCGGCACGCAGGAGACGCCGGCGTCCGCGGCGGTCTTCTTCGACTCGATCTTGTCGCCCATGGCGCGGATGGCGTGCGGATTTGGCCCGATGAACACGATCCTCTCGGCTAAAAGCCGGTCGGCGAACTCGGCCTTCTCGGACAGGAAGCCGAAGCCAGGATGGATGGCCTCTGCGCCCGTCTGCTTGGCGGCATCCACGATCTTGTCGATGACGAGATAGGATTGCGCCGCTGGAGCCGGGCCGATGAACACGCTCTCATCGGCCATTTCGACGGCGAGGCTGTCGCGGTCGGCCTCTGAATAGACCACGACCGTCTTGATCCCCATGCGGCGCGCCGTGCGGATGATGCGGACCGCCACCTCCCCGCGATTGGCGATCAGGATTTTCTCGAACATGGGCGGCGCTCTTAGCGGCGTTTGTCCGATCCGTCACCCAGCCGCACTCGCCCGCCGCCGCCGGCCGGGCTAGCATGCCGGCGTGAATCGCAGAGATGTCCTGCTCGGCGCCGCCGCTGTCGCCGCTTGCGCTCCGGAAGCCAACGGCCAGGCCCAGGCGCCCGGCTTTCCCATCCGGCGCGGCGTCAACATTGGCTCGCTGGAAGCGCCGAACGAGGGAGAATGGGGCTACCGTATCCAGGCCGATCACCTCAGCGCCATCGCCGACGCCGGCTTCGACGGCGTGCGGCTTCCGGTGCGCTGGGATGAGCACGCCGAGGGCAATCCCGGCTATCGCATCGACCCTGGATTCATGGGACGCGTGGAAGAGGTTGTCGGCCAGGCGCTCGAGCGCGGCCTCAAGGTCCAGCTCGACATCCACCATTTCTGGCGCCTGATCGACGAGCCGGGGCGCTACACACCGCGCGTTGCGCAGCTCTGGCGACAGATTGCCGAACGCTTTCGCGGTGCGCCGTCCGGGCTCATCTTCGAAGTGCTCAACGAACTCAACGGCGGCTATTGGACGGCCGCTCGTACGACGGCGCTTTATCGAGACGCGATCGCGGCCATTCGCCAGAGCGATCGCGACCGGCTCATCGTCGTTGGCCCTCCCGACTGGAATTCGATCAACGGGCTTGCGGGCTGGACGCCGCCGCGGGACCGCAATCTGGCGCTCACCGTGCACTATTATCATCCGTACGAACTGACGCACGGCAACGCGGAATGGCTCGACGACCCGCCCCGCCCTCGCTCCTGGGGCGGGGACAGCGACTTGGCCGAACTACATCGCCATATCGCCGAAGCGGCGACAGCGGCCGAAACACACGGGCTGCCGCTGCAGCTCGGGGAGTTCGGTGTGAACCGAGCCGTTCCGCTGGCCCAGCGCGCGCTGTGGACGCGAGCCGTCCGCGAGGCCTGCGAAGCGCATCAGATCGGCTGGTGCGTTTGGGATTTCGCCACAACGTTCCAGATCTTCAATCAGGAGCGCGGCGCCTTTATTCCGGAGATGCGCGCTGCGCTGCTGGACTAATAGTCGAACATTTTTTCGTCGCGTTCGGCGCGACGCTTGGCTTGAGCGATAATGTGTGCGGCGATCTCGGCGTCGTCCATTGCTTCGGTCTCGCCGGCTGGATCGAGATTGTGCTCGGCGATCAAGGCGCGCAGCGCTTCCAGATCGAGCGCCGCGAGCGCGGCGGTGAGCGCATCTTCGCCTTCGCGCTTGTAGAGGCCGACCGGGTTGAGCGCTTCTAATGCTGTGACGCGAACGGGAGGGCTGTCAGATTGCGAAGTGCGCTGGCTGACAGCGGCGTTGCGGCGCTTCGATCGAGCGGGCGCAACCTCCCCCCCAGCGCGCTCGGGACCTCCCCCGCGGGCGGGAGAGGATGAGGCCACCTCTTCCACCACCTCGTCCGCAACGTCGCGGCGAGAATCGTGCAGACGCAGCACGGCATCGAGACGGTCGGCGAAGTCAGGATTGCGTTTCGCCTCGCGGCGAATTTCGTCGAACAGGCGGTCGAGCGTCTTGTTGAGGCTCATAGAGCGGGCGCCAAATCCACTTTGGCCTGGAATTCCTCGCCGAGCTTCTTCACCACCGGCGCCATCGCCCCGTACTTCTGCTCGAACGTGCGGGGCGTTTCGGACCATTCGGCCGCCTTGGCGATATCGACATGCTGGGGAATGCGCACGTCGAACATGGCTTCGCCTAGATTGTCCTTGAGCAGCTGCGCTTCGGAGCGGTGTAGCGAGAACGTGTCGTCGTACTTGGTGGCGAGCACTATAAGCTGCGAGGGGCCGCCGCGGCGTTCGTTGATGAGCCGAAGTGCGCGCTTGCGGAAGGTGATAAGGCCGAGGCGCGACACATAGTCGGGAATGGTGGGCACAAGGATCGCGTCGGCCGCGATCAGCGCCGCTTCGGCGAACAACGAAATGCCGGGCGGGCAGTCTATGAGGATGTAGTCGTATTCATTGATGACGTTCTTCAGCCCATTCGCGAAGCGCTCGCAAATCCATTTCTGGATCATGTCGATCTGGAAGCCGCGCCGAACGAAGCTCTCGATCATATCGCGCTCGACGATGCGGAACTCTGGCGCCGAGGCGCAGAGCGCCACGTCCGGCTTGCCTTTCAAGTCGCTGACGCCCTTCTCAATCAGCGACTTGAAGGGTTTCGCCTTCTGCTGAACGATGTAGGACTCGAAGAAAAAATCCAGCGTGCGCTCGGCCTCGCGCATCGCGTTCCATTTTTCCGGGCCGGCGACCATGATCGAGGCGTTGGTTTGCGGATCGAGGTCGATCACCAGGACGCGCCGGCGCTGGTGAACCGCGAGCGTTTCGGCGAGCGACACACAGGTCGTCGACTTGCCGACCCCGCCCTTCATGTTGATGACGGAAACCAGACGCGCCGGCATCGTTCCTCCCCGGATTTGAGGCCAGACGCTCGCCAGCGCCGGTTAGCATTCGATGAATGGCTAGCAGCGGCGCCCCATTGCAGCAAACCCCGTGCTCAGCTGCCGTTCAGCTTGGCTGCGCCAACCTTGCCAGGAGGGACATGGAAGGATCGTTCCGGGAGCGCATCACGATGAAAAAGCTGTTCGCCGCCGCGGCGGCGGCTCTCGCGCTGGCGACGGCCGGCGCAGCTTCCGCGCAAGATTACGGGCGCTGGCGCGATCGCGATGGGTGGCGCGGGCGTGATGTGATCACAATCCGCGATCATGGCCGCGTCTATCACTTCGACGAGAATGACCGCATCTTTTACCGGCTGCTGGAAAGCCCGTTCGGCATGCGGCCTGGCAACGTTTACGTCTATACCGATGAGTGCCGGCGCGATCAGTGCCAAGTGATCATCTATTCGCGTCATCGCCGCGAATCGCTCGGCCGTCTGTGGGCGCCGCCGATCGGGCACCCGCGCTGGTTCGGGCGCGACGACTATTACGGCCGCGACGGTCGCTGGCGCGACGACGACTGGCGTCGTTACCGCGACTGAGCATTAGCTCTGCCTCTCGGAAAAAATACCGCGCTCAGCCCGCATTCAGGGCATCGGCGCCAGGTTTCCTCGCGAGGGCAGTTGAAACGCGTGATCGGCGCAACCGCCCACGGGAGCGCATGCAAATGAAAATCAAGCTACTTGCCGCCGTAGTGGCGGCCCTCACCCTCGCCACGGCAGGAACAGTGTCGGCGCAAAGCTTCGACCGCGATCGCTATGGAGAATCCGGCCGCTATGATCGCGGCGAATGGCGCGGCCGGGCGGAAATCGTCGTCCGCACGAACAGTGGCCGCACGCTCGTGTTCGATCGCGGCGATCGCATGTTCTATCGCTTGCTCGACCGGCCTTTTCATTTCCGGCCGGGGCTTACCTACGCCTACACCGACCGCTGCAACCGTTACGGCTGCGTCGCTTTCGTGTTTGACGGACGTCACCGCCGGCCTGTCGACCGGATTTTCGCCCCTCATCTGCGCGAAGCGCGCGGTTACGGCTGGCGAGATCACCGTGGCTTCGACCGGGATTACAATCGCTTTGGCCGCTACGACCGCGACGACCGCAACTGGGACAACGACGACGACCGCCGCTATCGCGATGGACGCGATAGGCGCGGCGACCACGACTGGGATCGCGATGACGACCGCGATTGGGATGGCCGTCGCGACGGACGCCAAGACTGAGCCATATTACTAAGGGAGCAAGTGGAAGCGCCGGCTCGTCGCCGGCGCTTCTCGCGCGCGGGACGGTTCACGCCCATTCCGCTCAAGAAGACATCCTGATTACGCGGGCGCCTCGGGGTCGTGGGCGATTGGCTCGCCCATAAGGACGAGTTCCTCGGCTGCGGTGGGATGGACCGCGCACGTTGCATCCCATTGCGCCTTGGTGAGGCCGGCCTTCACGGCGACGGCGGCGAGCTGGATCAATTCAGGCGCTTCCGGGCCGGCGATGTGAACGCCGAGCACGCGGTCGCTGTCGGCGTTGACGACAAACTTCATCAGCGTCCGCTGCTCGTTGCCGGAGAGGATGTTCTTCATCGGCCGGAAAACCGAGCGGTATGCCCGCACCTTGCAGCTGGCGCGCGCCTGCTCCTCGGTGAGACCTACGGCGCCGACGGCGGGACGCGAGAACACTGCCGAGGCGACATCGGCGTGGTCGAACGCGGTTGGACGGCCATTGAATTCGGTTTCGACGAACGCCACGGCTTCCCGGATCGCGACGGGCGTCAAATTGATGCGGTCCGTGACGTCGCCGACCGCGAAAACGGACGGCACATTGCTGCGGGAATATTCGTCGACCGCGACCGCGCCGCGCGCCGTCAGGCGCACGCCGGCAGATTCGAGGCCCAGCCCTTTCGTGTTCGGTTCGCGCCCAACCGCCCACATGACGTGGTCCACTTCCATCTGCAGCGAATTGCTGAGCGTGACGAGCTTGCGGTTGTCGGGCAACGGCGCGATCTCGTCGATCACCGAGCCGCAAACGATCTTCACGTCCGTCCGTTCGAGTTCGGCCTGCACGTGCGCGCGGATGTCGTGGTCAAACCCCCTCAGAATGCGCTCGCCGCGGTAGACAATCGCAGTCTCGACGCCGAGGCCAGAAAAGATCGTAGCGAACTCGCAGGCAATGTAGCCGCCGCCGGCGATAAGGATGCGCGAAGGCAGCGCATCGAGCAGGAAGGCGTCGGTCGAGGTGATGCCGAGTTCTTGGCCCTTTGTGTTAAGCGGACGAAACGTGTGGCCCCCGGTCGCGATGAGAATGCGTTCGGCTGCGATGGCTCGATCGCTCTGCTGCAGCAGCACGCTGTTGGCGCCGGTGACGGCGGCGCGCTCTTCGAACAGCGTTACGCCCGCGGCATCGAGATTTTTGCGATAGAGCCCGGAAAGCCGCGCCACTTCCGCCTGGACGTTGTCGCGCAAGGTCGGCCAATCGAACCGCGCCCAATCGACTGTCCAGCCAAAGCCCTTCGCATCGCGGAACGCCTGGCCGAATTCGGCCCCGTACGCGAGCAGCTTCTTGGGCACGCAGCCGCGAATGACGCACGTGCCGCCGACCTCCGCCTGTTCGGCGATGGCCACGCGCGCCCCAGCCTTCGCCGCAAGCCGCGCCGCGCGCACGCCGCCCGAGCCGGCGCCGATGACGAAGAGATCGTAGTCGAAGTGGCGCATTCCGTTTCGATCTTACTCCTCCCCCGCGAGCGGGGGAGGCGGCTGCGAAGCAGCCGGAGGGGGCAAGTATGCGGCGATGGTTTCCCACACGCCGGACAGATTGTCGTACACGTCGGCGCTTGTCACGCGCAGTACGCTCCAGCCACGCTCCTTAAGATACTCGGTGCGCCGGGCGTCGTGATCCAATTGCTCTTGCGTCCAGTGCGTGTAGCCATCGACTTCTACAACTAGTTTCGCCGCAACGCAGGCGAAATCGGCAATGTATGGGCCGATCGGGTGCTGACGGCGGAAGCGCGCCCCCTTCAATGCGCGTTTGCGGATGTAGCTCCAGAGCAATGCTTCGGAGCGTGGCATTTCGCGCCGAAGTTTTTTCGCAATGTGACGCGAGCGGTTCTCGGCGTCACGCACAGCTATCTCCCTCGATTTCGCAGCACCATCTCTAACTGCTCCCCCGTTTACGGGGGAGCTGTCAGCGCGCGAGAGCGCGATGACTGAGGGGGCGAGGCGCAGAAGCGCGCCCCCTCCGGCTCCTCCCGCTTCGCGGGAGTTCGCCACCTCCCCCGTAAACGGGGGAGGAGTTTCAGTGCGCTTTCTTCATGTAGGCGGGCAGCCAACCTTCGTGAGCCTTGCGCAGATAGTCGAGGCTGACACGCTCGCGCGCGCCATTGACGCCAATGTAAGATAGCTCGCGGCCCCCGACTTCTCCGACGTTGAGAATATAGACGCCGGCCGCCTCAGCTCGCCGATCCAATTCATCCGTCTTTTCAGCTGAGATGGAGATGAGGTAGCGCGCCTGATCTTCGCCATAGAGGAACTCGGCGTCGCTTCCGTCACCCTGATAGCCTAGGGCGATGCCGACGTTGGAGCCTAATGCCATCTCAGCGGCGGCGATGGCGAGGCCGCCATCCGAAAGATCGTGCGCCGCGCGCACCAAGCCAGCTGAAATGAGCGAACGGACAAAATCGCCGTTCTTCTTTTCAAGCGCCAAATCGACCGGAGGCGCCGTTCCACCGAGCCCGAACAAGTCACGCGCGTACACCGACTGGCCGAGATGCGTCCCGTTCAAGCCGACGAGGTACAGCAACTCGCCGGGCTTCAGCGCATCGGCAGTGGCGCGGCGTTCGAGATCATCGATGATGCCGACGCCGCCGATCGCCGGTGTGGGCAAAATGGCTTGGCCGTTGGTCTCGTTATAGAGCGAGACGTTGCCGCTGATGACAGGGAAAGCAAGCGCGCGGCAGGCTTCGGCCATGCCTTCAATCGCGTAGACAATCTGCCCCATGATCTCAGGGCGCTGGGGATTGCCGAAATTAAGGTTGTCGGTGACGGCGAGCGGGCGCGCGCCGACGGCGGTGAGATTGCGCCAGGCCTCGGCGACGGCCTGCTTGCCGCCTTCGTAGGCGTCGGCCTCGACATAGCGGGGCGTGACATCGCACGTCATCGCCAGCGCACGCCGCGAACCGTAGAGGCGCACAATGGCGGCGTCGCTACCGCTGTCCGCCAGCGTGTCGCCCATGACGTGGCGGTCGTATTGCTCCCAGATCCAGCGCTTGGAGGCTTGGTCTGGCTGCGAAAGCAGCGCGGTGAGCGACTTGGCGAAGCCAGGATAATCATCGATGAGCCGCTTCTGCTCACTCTCCGTGAGCGGGATCGCCTTCAGCGGCTGCACGTAAGGCCGCTCGTACTTGGGCGCCTCGTCGGCGAGCGGTCCCAGCGGAATGTCGCAGACGATCTGCCCATGCCAGCGCAGCGTGAGTTTGCCTGTGTCCGTCGTCGCGCCGATGACGACGGCGTCGAGCCCCCATTTTTCGAAGATGCGCTGCGCTTCCGCCTCGCGGCCCGGCTTTAGCACCATGAGCATGCGCTCTTGGCTTTCGCTGAGCATGAATTCGTAGGGCGTCATGCCCTCTTCGCGCGCCGGCACTTTGTCGAGATCGAGTTCAATGCCGGCCTCGCCCTTCGACGCCATTTCGACCGATGATGACGTTAGCCCTGCAGCGCCCATGTCCTGAATACCGATAATGGCGTCGGTGGCCATGAGCTCGAGGCAGGCTTCGATCAGGAGTTTCTCGAGGAAGGGATCGCCGACCTGCACGGTGGGACGAAGGCCCTCCTCGCCCTCGACGAATTCCGCGCTCGCCATCGTCGCGCCGTGGATGCCGTCGCGGCCGGTCTTGGCGCCGACATACACGACGGGATTGTTCGCGCCCTTGGCGGCGGCGGTGAAGATTTTGTCCTTCGGCGCGATGCCGAGGCAGAACACGTTGACGAGAATGTTGCCGTTGTAGCGCGCGTCGAAATTGGTTTCGCCGCCGACCGTGGGCACGCCGACGCAATTGCCATAGAAGCTGATGCCCGACACGACGCCGTCGACCAGCTTGCGCGTCTTGGGATGATCCGGCTCGCCGAACCGCAACGCGTTCATGATCGCCACCGGCCGCGCGCCCATCGTGAACACGTCGCGCAGGATGCCGCCGACGCCCGTGGCCGCGCCCTGGAATGGCTCGATAAAGCTTGGGTGGTTGTGGCTTTCCATCTTGAAGATCGCGGCGAGCCCTTCGCCGATGTCGATGGCGCCTGCGTTCTCGCCCGGGCCGTAGATGACGTGCGGCGCTTTGGTCGGAAATTTCGCCAGATGCACGCGGCTCGATTTGTAGGAGCAGTGCTCGCTCCACATCACCGAGAACACGCCCAGTTCGGTAACGTTAGGTGTACGCCCGAGCTTTTCGAGGATCAGATCGTATTCGTCGCGCGAGAGGCCGAATTCTTCGGCAAGAGCCAGCGTGCCTGGCGCAAGCGGGTCGAGGGACATGGGGGCGGATTAGCGTGTGCGGACGCCCGTCGCAACAGCGACACTTGGCCTTGCGCACCGGATCTGGCTAGGGTCGGCAAGGTTAGCGGGGCGCTCATGTCGCTGGAGCAATGGGCCTATCTGAGCCAGATCGCCGCCGGTGCTGCGGTGATTGCGTCGCTCATTTTCGTGGGAGTCCAAGTGCGGCAATTTACTGACGCGACGAAGGCCCAAACGCAACAGCATGTCGCCTCCAGTTGGTTCGCAATAGGCCAGCTCGTCTGCGACAATGCGGCCGCATTCGGCGCCGGCCTCACCAGCACGGACGCGCGTTTCGCCGACCTCGCCCCGGAAGATCGCCTCAAGTTCGTGGCCGTAATCTTTGCGCTCTACAAACACTACGAGAACATTTTTTTGGAGCATCGCGCGGGGCGCATAGACGCCAGAACCTGGGCGCCGTGGTCGATTCACATGCTGATCTATTTCCATCAACCGGGGGTGCAGTCATGGTGGGCGATACGCAAGCATTCTTTCGATCCCGAGTTTCAGGCCTATCTCGAAACGTCGCAGAAGCCCGACGTGCCCACACCGGCCACCCTGCTCCAACCGACGCCGCGAGCGTCGTGACGCAACTCGACAAGTCGGAGCCGCGCCTGTAGCGGTTATTTCGAGCAGGAGACTACACTATGCGCGAGGTGGCGGTGGCGGACATTCCGACTCTGGTCGGCCAGGAGCTGGGCGTCTCGGATTGGCTTGAGATCACGCAGGACCGGGTAAATCGGTTCGCCGACGCGACCGGCGATCACCAGTGGATCCATGTGGATATCGAGCGCGCCACCAAGGAGCTCGGCGCTCCGATTGCGCACGGCTACCTCGTGCTGTCGCTGATCCCGTTCCTGGCGCGCAACATCATCACCTACACGGGCGTCAGCCGGGGCATCAATTACGGCTCGAACAAAGTGCGCTTCACCAACACCGTTCCGGTTGGCGCGCGCATCCGCCTGCGCGTGAAGATGCTGGCGTGCGAGCAGCGCGGCGGCGCCTATCAAGTGACCAACCAGTGCACGGTGGAAGTCGAAAATCAGGAACGGCCTGCCTGCGTGGCCGAGATCGTTTCGCTGATCTACCCAGCCTGATGCTGACGTTCATCGAGTCGATTTCGCTCGCGGGCGATCGCACGAAGCAGAACGACGACGCGTTTGGCTCGGCCCGGACGCGGGGCTGGGTCATCGACGGCGCCACCGATCTCCACGAAACGCCGCTCACCAATTACGCCTCCGACGCAGCGTGGATGGCGACGCGCCTGAGCGAACGACTGGCGGGGTCCGCGACGGCTTACGATGGCCACGGCTCCAATGCTGATGACCTGCGCTATGAGATCAAGGCTGCCAGTCAAGCATTGCGAGATGAGTGGTCCGAGTCATGGCCCATTCCGTTTGAGAAATGGCGCTCGCCGATCGCCTCGACGCTCCTCGTTTCGGAATTCGAAGGGGCAATCCACATAGTGGACCTCGGCGACTGCCGCTGCTTCATGCTTGATGCGGACGGCGTCGCATGCGTCGTTGGAGGACCCGAAAACGCCGCTGACTCGGAAACGCAGCTGGCGGCGCAGCAGACCGATGCCGGCAAGCCGCTTCTGCGCCGCGAGTCCACAATTGCGCAGCTGCGCCAGTTGCGCGCAGCCTTGAATGTCGAGGGCCGGCATTGGACATTCTGCCTCGATCCAACCTGCGCCGACCACGCACGCGCGCACCGCTTCGAACTGAAGCGTCCCGCGCATATCCTGCTCATGACCGATGGGTTTTCGGCGCTTGTAGATCGCTATCGCGCCTATGATGCAGCCGGTCTGGTCCGCGCGGCCCTGGACAAGGGCTTGCACGAACTCGGGCGCGAACTCCGCGCTATCGAAATCGCAGACGCCGGCGGCGCCAAGCATCCTCGCTTCAAAACGAGCGACGATGCGACAGCGCTGCTGATGCGGCTCACGTGAGGCGATTGACCGGAAACCACGCTCCTCCCAAAAAGCGAGCCATGAACAAACGCGAATTACTCCAGGCCAGCGCCGCTTTGCCGGCTCTCGCCCTCCTTCCTGCCTGCGCCACTACGGATGCCTCGATGACCGAAACGCCAGTCCCGCCCGTCGCCCGCATCGAACCGAAAACGATCGAGCAACTCGGGCGCACGCGCGTGGACAATTATGCCTGGCTGAAGGACGAGAACTGGCAGCAGGTGATGCGCGATCCGAACGTTCTGCGCGCCGACATCCGCGAGTACCTCGAAGCCGAAAACGCCTACACCCAGACCGTAATGGCGCCGACAGCGGAGCTGCAGGAGCGCATCTATCAGGAAATGCGAGGCCGCACGAAGGAAGACGATTCATCCGTGCCGGCGCCGGATGGCCCATGGGAGTATTACCGGCGTTACGAAACAGGCGCGCAGCATCCGATCTACGCCCGCCGCCCGCGCGGAAGCGGGGGCCCGGAACAAATCCTCATCAATGTTGACGAACAAGCGCGCGGCAAGACGTTCTACAAAGTGCTCGCCGCACAGCATTCGCCGGACCACGCGCTGTTCGCCTATGCCGTCGATGAGCAAGGCTCGGAAATCTACACGGTTTATGTGAAGGATCTCGCCAGCGGCGAGACGCTGGCGAATCCCGTGCAGAACTGCACCGGGGACTTCTGCTGGGCGCCCGATTCAAGCCTGCTGTTCTGGGTGTTTCGCGACGATAACGGCCGGCCGGCGCGCATTTATCGCCGACCGGCGCGCGGCGGCGAGGACGCGCTTGTTTACGACGAGCCGGACGACGGCTTCTTCCTGAGCGTCGCGCCAACGGAAAGCCGCGAGTTTATTCTGATTTCCGCAGGAAATGGCGCGCAATCGGAATATTACACCATCCCGGCGAACAATCCGACCGCCGCGCCGACGCTGTTTTCGCCGCGCGAGGACGAATTGCTCTACACGCCCACGCACTGGAACGGGCGCTGGCATATCCTCACCAATGCCGACAACGCGGTCGATTTCAAGATCATGACGGCCGAGCCCGGCCGCACCGCGCGCCAGCATTGGCGCGAGTTCGTTCCGCACCAGGAGGGCCGCTACATTCTCGGCCTCAGCGCGACGAAGGATTATCTGGTGCGTTTGGAGCGCTCGAACGCGCTTCCGCGCATCGTCGTGCGCCCTGCGCGGGGCGAGGAATACGCCATCGCGGTCGAGGAGGAGGCCTATAACCTCGAACTGTCCGGCGGCTACGAGTACGAGACGAGCATTCAGCGCTATGTCTATGAATCGCCGACCACGCCGATGCAGTGGTTCGATTACGACATGGCGCGGCGCACGCAGGTGCTGCGCAAGACGCAGGAGATCCCCTCCGGCCACGATCCCGCGCAGTACGAAGCACGCCGCTTCTTCGCGACCGCCAGCGACGGCAAGCGCGTGCCGGTCACGGTGCTGATGAAGCGCGGCGCGCCGGTGGACGGCTCGGCGCCGCTCTATCTCTACGGCTACGGCTCCTATGGCTATTCGATGGACGCGGACTTTTCCATTCGGCGCTTCAGCCTCGTCGATCGCGGCTGGATCTATGCGATCGCGCACGTACGCGGCGGCTCCGAGATGGGTTTTGGCTGGTTCCAGGACGGGCGGCGCTTCAGGAAGAAGAACACCTTCACCGACTTCATCGCCTGCGCTGAAGAACTTATTCGTCGCAATTACGCACGCGCCGGCCACATCGTCTGCGAAGGCCGCTCTGCGGGCGGTCTGCTCATGGGCGCGATCAACAACATGCGCCCCGACCTTTGGGCCGGGGTGATCGGCGGCGTGCCCTTCATCGATGTGCTCAACACAATGAGCGACACCTCCCTGCCCCTGACGCCGCCCGAATGGCCCGAATGGGGCAATCCGCTCGAGGATCCGGAGGCCTACGACTACATCGCCTCCTACTGCCCCTACACGAACATCGAGCGCAAAGCTTATCCGGCCGTGCTCTCGACCGGCGGCCTCACCGATCCGCGCGTCACCTACTGGGAGCCGGCCAAGTGGGTCGCCAAGCTGCGCCCGCACACAACGAGCGGCCGGCCCGTTCTGCTCAAGATGAACATGGGGGCGGGTCACGCGGGCTCTGCCGGGCGCTTCGAGTTTCTGCGCGAGTTGGCGCACGACTACGCGTTTGCGATCAAGTGCATCGGCAGCGTTGAAGCGGGCGGCGGATTTTAGTCTTGGACCGCCGGCGAGACGCCGGCGGTCCAAGCATTAAGCCTGCCTGATGCCGAACCAGCGCGCGCGGTGGTAGTCGTTGATGTTGTCCTCGTAGCCGGTGAGATCGGGATGCACGAGGTTCGTTGAATTGATGAACACGCTCATGCATATGGGCGCGTCGTTCAAGGCAAGCTGCTCGGCGCGCACCATGAGCTGCGCGCGCGCGGCGGCGTCGGGCTCGAAATCGCTTTCGTGCACGAGGCGGTCATATTCGGGATTTGAGTAGCCCGGATAATTCTGCGGCCCCGTGCGCGTCTCAAGCAGATAGAGATAGTTCTTCGCGTCGTTGTAGTCGGCGATCCAGCCCCCATCGCCGCAGTCGAAATTGGTCGCGCGCAGATTGGCGTAATGGACCTGCGTTTCGACGCCGCGCAGTTCGACCGTCACCCAGGGCGCTATGGCGTTCCAATTGTTCTGCACCACCACAGCAACGCGCGGATTGTCGCTGGTGTTGCGGTGCGAGAATTCGAAGCGGAGCGGATTGTTCGGTCCATAGCCGGCCGCGCGCAAAAGGCGCTCGGCCTCTTCACGCCTGCGTTCGATCGGCTGGCCGGCCCACGGATAGCGCGCCGTACCGGGATAATTGGCGATGCCTGGGGGCACAAACGAATAGGCCGGACGCTCGCCCGTCCGATAGATGTTCGAAGCGACCCAATCGCGGTCATAGGCCATGGCCAGCGCTTGCCGCACGCGCACGTCGTTAAATGGGGGGCGCCTCGTATTGAAAGAAAAGTAGTTGCAGGTGAGATAGGGCGCCACGCGCACATAGCCGGGCAGCGCCCGCCTCAGCTCCTCCACCTGGTTGGAAGGAAAACGCGTCGACCAGCCCGCCTCGCCAGCCATCACCTTGCGCGCAGCCGCGTTCACATCGTTCGACGGATAGAAGTAGAGGTGTTCCAGCTCGACGTTGGCCGCGTCGAAGAAGCGTGGATTCTTTTCCAGGTGGACGATGTAGTTCGACCACCACTTGACCAGGCGAAAGGCGCCGTTCACGACGCAATTCTCCGGCTGAATCCACTCGTCGCCGTGTTCTTCCACCACGTGCTTGGGCACGGGATAGCTCGTATAGTGCATGAGCATCTGCGGCAGGTACGGCGCAGGATGCTCGAGCTGGATTTCCAGCGTCAGATCGTCGAGCGCGCGCACGCCGACTTCCGAGGGGCGCATATCTCCATTGTTCACCGCCTCGGCGTTCTTGATCGGATAGAGAATGGCCGCGTACTCGGCGAGGTTCGCCGGATCGAGGATGCGTTTGAACGCGAACTCGAAATCGTGCGCGTCGCAGGCTTCCCCGTCCGACCACTGAGCTCGCCTCAGAAAGAAGGTCCAGGTGCGGCCGTCAGCACTCGTCTCCCATCGCTCGGCCATGCCGGGAATCGGGTTGGCGTGAGCGTCCTCGGTCGTAAGGCCGACGAACATGTTGCCGATGATGTTGTTCTCCCACTGGCCGGAGGCCTTGTGGGGATCGAGAGAGAGGGGCTCGCCCTGATTGGCGATATCCAGCGATTTGCGGGCCTTGTCGAAGCCGATCACCTGCCCGTTTGCGCAGGCGCCCAGCGAGGCAGCCGCCCCGAGCCCGCCCCCGGCTATCAAGAGGCTCCTTCGGCTGGTCCAAATCGCCATGTGCAAACTCCTGCGTCGGCGCCTAACGTTGCTGACAAATGCAGCCGCCACATTAGATTATCCGGCTCGCGATGGGAGGGGACCTTATGCGCATCATTATTACCAGCCTGTTTTTCCTTGCCGGCGCCGCTTCGGCGTCCGCGCAGGATCAGCAGACGGCCTCCCCCGCCCTTCTTGAGCAGGTTTACGCCTGCGCCGGGACGGCCGACGAAGCTCAACGGCTAGCCTGCTACGACGAGGCGGTAGGCCGCCTTCGGCAGGCGCAGACGAGCGGCCAGATCGTCGCTGTCGACCGCCAGCAGGTTGAAACCATCGAACGCGAGTCCTTCGGCTTCTCTCTGCCCAGTCTGCCGCGGCTGTTCAGCCCGAACCTAAGCGGCGAGCGCGAACCTATCGAAGCGATGCAATTGGAAGTGGCCCGCGTGCAACGGCGCGAACTGCAGGGCGCGCTGATCCACATGACCAACGGACAGGTTTGGGAAGTCATCGGAAGCGGGCGCAATCGAAATGTGCGGCCAGGGGCAATGGTGGAAGTTCGCCGCGGCGTCCTCGGCGGGTTTCTGCTGTACGCCGAGGAAGGCGCGGCGCTGCGCGTCGAACGCCGGCGCTAGTTGATCACCGCTCCTTCGGATCCAGCGCATCGCGGAGCCCGTCGCCCAGGAAGTTGAGCGCCAGCAGCGTGACCAGCATGGTCGCCGCCGCGCTGTTCAACATCCATGGCGCGACGATCATCTGGGCGGCGCCGTCAGCGATGAGACTGCCCAGCGAGGCTAACGGCTCCTGCACTCCAAGGCCGATGAAGGAGAGGAAGCTCTCGGCCAGGATAACGACCGGAATGTTGAGGGTTGCGAACACGACGACGGGCCCCAGCACGTTGGGCACGATATGGCGGAACACAATCTCAAGCGGTCGCGCGCCCGCCGCGCGCGCGGCCTCGACGAATTCCTTGTGCCGCAGCGCAATGGTCTGGCCGCGCACGATGCGCGCCATAGTCAGCCACTCGACAGCGCCGATGGCGCAAAAAATCAGCACAAGATTGAGCAGCGGATCATCGAATTCGACGACGGTCATCAGGACGATGACGAAGAACACGAACGGAATCGCATAAAGCACGTCGACGAAGCGCATCATCGCATCGTCCAGCCAGCCGCCGAAAAAACCCGCCACCGCGCCGTAGGTTACGCCGATGGTAAGCGCCACGAGCGTTGCGGCCGCGCCGACCAGCAACGAGATTCCGAGCCCCGAAATCAGCCGCGCGACCATGTCGCGCCCTTCCGTGTCGGTGCCGAGCAGGTGCATGTTCTCCCATGTCGGGCCCATGGCGACGCGATCGCGGAAGATCTCTTCAGGCGAGTGCACCCACAGGAACGGTCCGAAGATCGCGATCAGAACCAGCACCGCGACCACGTACATGCTGATCACCGCGGCCGGATTGCGGAACAGGCGCCGACGCGCATCTTCCCACAGCGAGCGGCCCTTGATGCCCGCCGGCGCGGCCGGTTCTTCGATCAGAATATCGCTCATGCCGTGCGCGCCCTTGGATCCAGCACGCGATACATGAGGTCCGCGGCAAGGTTCAGAACGATGATCAGGAAGGAGTAGACCAGCACGACGCCCATCACGAGCGTATAGTCGCGCTGCGCGGCGGCGATGACGAACTGCTTGCCTATTCCAGGCAGGCTGTAAACGGTCTCCACCACGAACGAACCGGCCATCACCGCGGCCAGCGCTGGGCCCGCGTAGGATACGATCGGCAGGAGCGCGATGGGCAGGGCGTGCCGGAGCACGACTTGCGCTTCCGGCAGTCCTTTGGCGCGAGCAGTGCGTATGGCGTTCGAGCGCATGGCCTCGATCATGCTCGCCCGCATCAGGCGCGAGATGATCGCCGTGAGAGGCAGCGCCAGCGTCAGAATCGGCAGAACCAGATAGCGGATGCCGTACTCGTCGCGATGCAGACCTTGCGTCGGCAAAAGTCCCCACTCGACGCCGAAATAAAGCTGCAGCACGGGGCCCACAACCAGAGGCGGCAAACAGACGCCGGCGATAGCGATCGCCATCACGATGTAGTCTTGAGCCCGGTTCTGCCGTAGCGCGGCCATGACGCCGAGCAGACCGCCGACCAGCAGCGCAAACGTCATGGCCCCAAGGCCAAGCACCAGGCTCGTGGGCGCGCCTTCGGCGATAATGTCGGCGACATCTTTGTCCTTGTACGCCATGGACGGGCCGAGATCGCCGCGCAGAAGCCCGCCCCCGCGCTCTGGCGCGCCGAGCAGGTAGCGGCCCAGCTGCTCGTGGATCGGAAGGTCCAGACCAAACTCGGCCTGAAGGCGCCGCTCGATCTCCGGGGGAACTTGCCGCTCCTTCGTGAACGGCCCACCGGGGGCCAGGTGCATCAGCACGAAGGTGGCGGCGATGATCGCCAGGAGCGTAGGAATCGCGACAACAAGGCGCCGAACGGCTTGTGCGAACATCCTCACGTCCTGGTTACGCCGAAGCAGCGCGAAGCGCCGCGAACCTTGCTTCCTCGGCAAGCCGTGTCAACGTGGCGATGTGATGACCGAGTATCGCCAAGTAACGCCGGACTTTTCCGTCGCGCACCAGCTCCAGCCGGCCGATGTCGCGACGTTTGCCGGGCTTGGGTACAAGGCGATCGTTAACAATCGCCCCGACGGCGAGGCCCCGGACCAGCCTTCCAGCGCCGAAATAAAAGCCGCCGCGGAAGCTGCCGGGCTGCGCTTCTACAACCTGCCGTACGCCGGCCAGCCCCCGCCTGGCGTGGTCGGGGAGACCGCGCTTCTCCTGGAGCAGGCCCCCGCCCCTGTCCTGGCCTATTGCCGGACGGGGACGCGGTCGATTAAGGCCTGGGCGATGGCCGCCGCCCTTGCGGGGCTCAAGCGGCCGGATGAAATCATCGCCTTGGCGGCAAAGGCGGGCTACGACTTGGGGGACGCGCGGGGGGCGCTCGAGACTCTGGCGCCGAAAATCTAACCGGCGGCTGGCGCAAAAAGGACCCACGCCGCTTTCATCAAGACGATCAGCGACAAGGCGAGCAGCACGGTGCGCAGGCGATCCAAGGTGAACACGATTGCGGCGAAGGCGGCGTCCACGCGCGCGCCCGCAGCAAGCGTCGGGCCAAAGGCAGCCTGAACCCATGACCGACGCCACCCCTCGCGTGTTCCAGACCTCCGGGGCGGTCTGGCTCCGGGATTTCGAGTTCGGCCTCACCGGTCTGACCGTGCGCAAGACGGGCGCCCGCGTACCCTATTCGCCATCGGTGCTCACGCAGGTCGCAGCGTGGTTTCAGTACTTCTTCGCCTCAAAAACCCTCGAGCCGCTGCGTCCCGCATTCACCATCGCCTTCACGCCTGAGCGGGCGCGTCCCTGGTATCTGATCCGCACAGTTGCGCGAGCAGCCGGGGCAAAACTGGAGAAAGATCCTTCACGCGCAGACGTGGTGATGCACTTTGAGGACGCCACTTACAGTCCCAACGACCCCCCTTTGAGGCTGAAACCCGGCGCCAAGCTGATCAATTACCGCGCACGCGACGTTTCCAAAAGCAACGTCGCGCGCGCCTGCGCCGCGGCCTTCGGGCATCCGCTCTCGGTGGACCCGCGCACTCACATCGGCCCGGCCGTCGAAAAATCGGAGATCAACGCGGCGCACGACGGACACATCGTGCAGTGCCCAATGCAACCCGTGCCAGGGCGTGTCTATCAGCGTGTCGTCGACAATCGGGGGGCCGATCCAAGTCTGGTGGAGGATCTTCGCACCTGCACCGTCGGCGGCAAGCCGATCGTCGTCTTCATCAAGCGCCGGCCTGTAACCAAGCGGTTCCAGAACACGAATACGGAAGTCGTGCTGCGAATGCCCGAGGAGGTGTTTACAGCGGCGGAGATTGCGCAGATCGGCGCCTTCACGCGCGAGATCGGCTTGGACTGGGGCGGGGTGGACGTGCTGAGGGATCGCGCTGACGGAACGCTGTACATCGTGGACGCCAACAAGACGGACATGGGCCCGCCCATTACGCTGAATCTGCCCGACAAACTTGTGGCGACGCGCATGTTGGCCAAGGCCTTTCGCGAGTTTGCCCTCGGCCAGGCCTGACATGGCTTCGAAAATCCCATTCGTCCGCGACATGGAGTTCGAATACGGCGCGCCGCAACAGGTGAGCCCGCTGATCCGCCGCGTCGTCGCAAACAATCCCGGTCCGTTCACGTACAAGGGCACGGGGGTTTACATCGTCGGTCATGGCGATGTCGCGGTGATCGACCCTGGCCCCGATACGCCGGAGCATCTCGATGTGTTGATGCGCGCGCTCGAGGGCGAGCGGGTCACCCACATTTTCGTCACGCACAGACACATGGACCACAGCCCCGCCGCACATCCCTTGGCCAAGCGCACAGGCGCGAAAGTTTATGCCAGCACGATCCCGCCGAAACCCAGCGAGTGCGACGACATTCGTCTGGAGGCCGGCGACGACGATCTCTTTCAGCCCGACATCGACGTGAAGGACGGCGAACGCTTCAGCGGCCCAGGTTGGACCGTCGAAGCAGTCGCGACGCCGGGCCACACCACCAACCACATGGCGTATGCGCTGCTGGAGGAAAACGCGCTTTTCCCCGGGGACCACATCATGGGCTGGTCGACCACAATCATCGGCCCGCCAGATGGCGACATGACCGCCTATCTCGATAGCCTCGAAAAAGTGCGCGACCGCAACTTCGACACGCTCTGGCCCACGCACGGCCCGCCCGTCCGCGACGTGCGCCCGTTTGTGCAGGCCTTCATCGACCATAGGCTGGAGCGCGAAGCGCAGGTGCTCGAACAGCTCGCGCAGGGAAAGAGACTGATCAAGGACATGGTCTCGGTGATCGACGCCGACGTGGACAAGCGTCTGCATCCGGCGGCGTGCCACTCAGTGCTCGCGCACATCATTCGCCTGGTTGAACTCGGCCGAGTTGGCTGCGACGGTCCGCCCTGTGTCGACAACGAATACTGGCTGAAGCGCAGCGCATAGCACGCACGAAAGCGGCTCTGCCCTTGCAGAGCCGCTTTCCAGCGTCGACCTCAGCGCCCAGGGGTGTTTCGTGGGGTAGTGCCTGGTCTGCGATCAGCCCAAGAACGCCCACAATTCGGTACGGTTCCTCACTCGGCCGCTTGCGTGCTCGGCAGCCGGTAGTCCTTGAACATTTCGCGCAGCGCCAGCTTGTTGATCTTGCCGGTCGCGCCGAGCGGAATCTTTTCCACGGTCACCACATCGTCCGGCATCCACCATTTGGCGATCTTTCCTTCGAGGTGCTTCACGAGCTGCTCTTTCGTGGGCTTGGCGCCAGGCTTCGGTTCGATAATCAACAGCGGGCGCTCGTCCCATTTGGGATGCGCGACGCCAATCACCGCGGCATTGGCGACGCCCTCAGCGCCGACGGCGATGTTCTCGATGTCGATCGAGCTTATCCACTCTCCGCCCGACTTGATCACGTCCTTGGCGCGGTCGGTGATCTGCATCACGCCTAATGGATCGAGCGTGGCCACGTCGCCGGTATCGAAGAAGCCGTCCGGCTCCAGGCATTCGCCCTTGGCGTTCTTGGCGCCTGCATTCTTGAAATAGGCGCGCGCCACGGCCGGACCGCGCACCAGAAGCCGTCCGAAAGCCTTGCCGTCGTGCGGCTTCTCTTTGCCCTCGTCGTCGACAATCTTCATCTCCACCGTGAAGAGCGACCGTCCCTGCTTCAGCTTCGCCTTGATCTGGCTTTCGTGGTCCTGCTGATAATGTTCAGGCAGCAGTTTGCCGATGGTGCCGATGGGGCTCATTTCGGTCATGCCCCAGGCGTGGATGACCTCAACGCCATAGTCTTCCTCGAACGCGCGCAGCACGCGCTCCGGCACGGCAGAACCGCCTATGGCGACGCGCTTCAGGGTGGAGAGCTTCAGCTTGTTTTCCTGCATGTAGCTCAGAAGCATAAGCCACACTGTCGGCACGGCCGCGGTGAAGGTGACTTTCTCGCCTTCCAGCAGCTCATACACGCTCTGCCCGTCGAGCTTGGCGCCCGGCATCACCAGCTTGGCGCCGATCATCGGCGCGACGAACGCGATCGCCCAAGCGTTGGCGTGAAACATCGGCACGACGGGCAATACGACATCGTTGGCGCCTGCGCCGAAGCAATCGACGCTGTTTGCCGCCATCGCGTGGATGACGTTCGAGCGGTGAGAATAGAGCACGCCCTTGGGATCGCCGGTGGTGCCGGACGTATAGCAAAGCCCACAAGCGGTGTTTTCGTCGAACCCGCCCCAGGGCGCCTCCGCTGAGTGGCCCTTTATGAAGTCTTCATAGGCGATGACCGGCAGGCTCGTTTGCGGCAGGTGATCGCGGTCGGTCAGCACGATGTACGTTTGCACCGTCTTCAGCTGAGGCGCGATCTTTTCCACGATCGGCGTGAACGTGGTGTCGAAGAAAAGCGCTTTGTCTTCCGCATGATTGATGATCCAGGCGATCTGCTCGGGAAAGAGGCGCGGGTTCACCGTGTGCAGCACCGCGCCCATGCCCATCGCGCCGTACCAGACTTCCATGTGCCGTTCGGTGTTCCAGGCGAGCGTCGCGACGCGATCGCCGAGCGCGATGCCGCGCTCCTTGAGCGCGTTCGTTACCTGTTTGGCGCGCCGCCAGATGTTTCCGTAATTGGTGCGCGAGAGGACGCCGGTCTCAACGCTGCGGGTGACGACCTCGCGGCGCGGAAAATTGTTCTTGGCGTGGTCCAGAATGCGGTCGACCGTCAGCGGCCAATCCTGCATGAGCCCAAGCATCTCTGCCTCCCGTGTTCTTTGGCGGCGATGTTAGACGTGAAGCGCAGGCGCGGGCAATCGCCCGATCAGGCCGCTCGGGCAAACTCAGCCTGGCCGCTGCCGTCCAACTGCAGAGGGGGCGCGTCGACGCCGGCCGGAGGTCGCCACGACACGCGCATGACCGAGCCCAGCAATGCAGGCGCAGGGAAATGACTGTAAAGCGCGGGCACGACGCAGGGTCGGGCCTCCGGCCACAGCGAGGCGATCAGCGCAGCGCGCTGCTTATTCAGCGCGGCGCGGTCGAGCAGGGCAGCGTCAGCCCGGTCCATCACAGCAGCCGGGGGAAGCTCGCTCCCCGCCAGCTTGATGGCTGGCAAAGCACGGAGCGCGAGCGCCGTGATGGCCTTGTCCAAAGCGCGCACGCCCAGCCTCCCCAGGACCAAGGCTCGGCGATTCAGCTTGAAGCAAATGTTAAGGGTAGAGCCGCGCCCTGCTCCAGGGGTCGGACGGCGCGTCGCGTTTGAACACGAGGCGGTCGTGCAAACGGAACGGCCGATTGCGCCAGAACTCGAAGGAGAGCGGGATCAGCCTATAGCCGCGCCAGTGCGGCGGCCGCGGCACCTCGCCCATGCCGAATTTCAGAGCGTATTCCGCGATGCGCTTTTCCAGCGCGAGACGTTCGTCCAAAGGGCGCGACTGCGCGCTCGCCCAGGCGCCCAGGCGCGCGCCGCGATCGCGGCTTTGAAAGTACGCGTCGGCCTCGGCATCGGATACGAACTCGACGACGCCCCTCGCCCGCACCTGTCGGCCAAGGCTCTTCCAGTGAAAGCAGACTGCGGCCCGTTCGTTCGCGGCCAACTGGACGCCCTTGGCGCTCTCGGCATTCGTGTAAAAGACGAAGCCGCCCTGCTCGAACCCTTTCATCAGCACCATGCGTACGTCGGGCATGCCCGCCGCGTCCGCGGTCGCCAGCGCCATGGCGTTGGGGTCGTTCGGCTCCTTGGCTTTCGCTTCGGCGAACCAGCGCTCGAACAGCGCGAACGGTTCATTCTCCGCGAAGAGCGCCGCATCGTCCGGCGGCGGACCGTCGGGATCATATTTCGGTGAGGGCGGAATGAGGGCGTCGCCGGTCACGGAACCTCCTGGCCTGAGCTGTCTTTGTATCACGTCCGGCCATTACCGCCGAAAGGTCAAGAAGCACGTGGAAAGGCGATGATCGTTTACAACCTCAATGGGGAGCGTGTTGCGGAGATCGTAGCGAGAGGCGCGCCCCTCGATAGCGACCGCAGCCTCAGCGAGTTGATCGCCGAAGCGCGCGGCTCGAACGCCCAATGGGTTGTCATACCGGCCGAGCGGCTCAGCAAGGATCTTTTTCGGCTGGCTGAAAAGCCCGGCAGTTTCCTCGATCGTTTTGTGACGCATAAGCTGCGCGTGGCCATTCTCGGCGACATCGAAGCGCCCGAGGCGCTGTCGGACAGGTGCGTTTTCCTGCGCGACAGCAAAGACCTTCCCGCACGCCTGGCGCCGGCAAAATAGAGACGCATCCAAGGGATTGCGCCGCTGCATCCCCTCAGTCAAAGGGGGTGGCTCATGCGAAGGTTCTGCTTTGTCCTGGCGGCTGTTCTCATCTCGGGAGGTCAAGCAGCCGCTTCGCCGCCTGCGGCCCCCTACCGGCTAATCGATCTCAGCGACGACTTCGCGGCTTTCTACGAACGCACCGAAGACATGCCGCCGGCAGATCACGTCGAAGCCTTTCAGCGGGAAATCGCGCCGCTATTTCCGGACTTTTACGGACGGAGCCGTTTCCGCGACATCTCCGATGAAAGCTACAACCGGCGCATCGCCAGAGCGATCGAACAATTCCCGGCCATTCGCGACCGTTACGAGCTCAAAGCGTCCTCGTTCGAAGATCTGCTTGCTCCCGCCTATCGCTCATTCGCCGAAACTTTCCCAGACATCGGCAGCCTCGGCGACATCTACCTGCTGCACAGCTTGGGCGAAATGGACGGAGGCACGCGCAGCTTCGCCAGCGGAGGATATTTCATCTTTGGCGCGGACGTGATGGCTCGCCTTCATCCCTATGATGATGAAGAGCCGTTTTTTCACCATGAGCTCTTCCACATCTACCATTATCGCACTTTTCGGGACTGCGGCGCAGTATGGTGCTCCTTATGGTCTGAGGGTCTCGCCACTTACGCCGCTCAGACTCTCAATCCCGACGCAACCGCCGATCAATTGCTGCTCACCGTGCCGGAACCGATCCCGGCGGCGGTCGACGAAAATCTTCAGGAGGCCGTCTGCACGGTGCGCGCACGCCTCGATTCCCGCGAAGCCGCCGACTTCGCGACGCTCTTCAGCTTTCAGCGGCTGAATGAGCGATTGCCGCCGCGCTTTGGTTATTATGTCGGCGCGCTGGTTGCCCGCGAAGCGGCGCTCGGCCGCACTTTGCAGGAGCTGGCGCGCTTGCCCAACGCCCAGGTGCGCCCGCTAATCGAGGAGGCGCTGGCTCGGCTTGCGGCTTGTAGCTGAAGCGAATTGCAGGACCGGCGGCTCTGGGTTAGCCCAACTCAATGTCCCACAACACGTTCGGCCACCTGTTTCGCGTAACGACCTGGGGCGAGAGCCATGGGCCGGCGATTGGCTGCGTTGTGGACGGCTGTCCGCCAGGCCTTCCGCTGACGGCTGCGGACATCCAGTTCTGGCTCAATCGCAGAAAGCCCGGCCAATCGCGATTCGTCACACAACGGCGCGAGCCGGACGAAGTGAAAATCCTGTCCGGCGTGTTCGAGGACGATCGTACTGGCGGCCCTGTCACCACCGGCGCGCCGATTTCGTTGATGATCGAGAATGTAGATCAGCGCGGGAAAGACTACGACGACATCCGCGATCTCTATCGCCCCGGGCACGCCGACTACACCTATGATGTTAAATACGGCCTGCGCGATTATCGCGGCGGCGGGCGCTCGTCTGCGCGGGAAACGGCAGCGCGCGTCGCCGCCGGCGCGATTGCGCGGCGCGTCTTGGGCGATGGCGTGCAAATCCGCGCCGCGCTCGTGCAGATTGGCGCTGTCGCCATCGACCGCGCGCGATGGGACTGGGCTGAAGTCGAAAACAATCCTTTCTGGGCGCCCGACGCGCAGATCGTGCCGCGATGGGAGCAGTTGCTGGATGACGTGCGCAAGGACGGCAACTCCGTCGGCGCCATCATCGAAGTGGAGGCGACCGGCGTGCCCGCCGGCTGGGGCGCGCCCGTATATGGCAAGCTCGATGCGGAGATCGCCGGCGCGCTGATGAGCATCAATGCGGTCAAAGGCGTCGAAATCGGCGCAGGCTTTGCCGCAGCGGCTCTAACGGGGACCGAGAACGCGGACGAAATGCGCGCGGGCAACGACGCCCGGCCTGTTTTCCTTTCAAACGCCGCGGGCGGCATTCTCGGCGGCATTTCCACGGGCCAGCCGATCGTTGCGCGCTTCGCGGTGAAGCCGACGTCGTCGATCCTGACGCCGCGCAAGACCATCGACCGCGCCGGCCAGAATGCTGAAATCAGCGTCAAAGGCCGCCACGACCCTTGCGTCGGCATCCGAGCCGCGCCCGTAGGGGAAGCCATGCTCGCGTGCGTGCTGGCCGACGCCATGCTGCGTCACCGCGGCCAGACCGGTCGCTGACGTCCCTAGTCTCATCCGCGAAGGTCGTCCTGCGCTTGCGCTTTGACCTGTTTACGGCCATGCGCTGACAGATTGGAAGCCTCCGGGCATCCGGCGACGGGGAGGAATAAATGGCGGAAGCGGAGCGGCCGCGCGGTTTTCTGGGCTTCGTCGAACGCGCGGGCAACAGGCTGCCCGACCCAGTGTTCATCTTTTTCTGGCTGATCGGCCTTCTGGTCGCCTTCAGCGTCGTCGCCTCGCTCACCGGCTATTCCGCGCTGCACCCCACCGAGCGCGACGAAGCGGGCGCCCCCGCGCTGATTACGGCCGCCAGTCTTTTGTCGCCGGAAAACATCCAGCGCCTCTGGGTCGACATGCCCGAGACGTTCACCCACTTCCATCCGCTCGGCTATGTACTCGTCGTCATGCTCGGCGCAGGCGTTGCGGAGCGGGCGGGCCTTTTTGCCAGCGCAATGCGCGCTGGCGTTCGCAACGCGCCCAAGTTTCTGCTGACGCCCGCCGTGGCCTTCGTCGGCATGATGGGCAACCTCGCCGCTGACGCAGCCTACGTTGTGCTCATCCCACTGGCCGCGGTCCTTTATGCCGCCGCGGGACGGCATCCAGTCGCGGGCATCACCGCGGCGTTCGCGGGCGTATCGGGCGGCTTTTCCGCCAATCTCCTGCCCGGCCAGCTCGACGCGCTGCTGTTCGGCATAACGCAAGCGGCCGTTGATTCCTCCAGCCTGCATCCCGGCTGGACCGCGAATATCGCTGGCAACTGGTACTTCATCGCGGCGATGCTGATCGTTTTCCTACCGGTGATCTGGTTCGTCACCGACGCCATTGTCGAACCGCGCCTGAAACGATTCTCGCCGCCGGATGGCGAAGCGATGGCCAATCTCGGCGATGCGAATGCGCCGCTGACAGCCGGCGAAAAAAAGGGGCTCGGCGCCGCAGGCTTCTGGACCCTGGCGATTATCGCGCTCTGGGCCGCGTTCGTGTTCATGCCCGGCACGCCGCTGATTGACGAAGAAGCCGAGAACCCCGAAGCCCGCCTGACGCCCTTCTATCAATCGCTTGTGGCCGGCTTCTTCCTGCTATTCCTCGTCACCGGCTGGGCCTACGGCGCGGCAGCCGGCACGGTGAAGAACCATCGCGACGTGGTGAAAATGATGTCCGGCGCGATGGGGGATCTCGCCTATTATTTGGTGCTCGCGTTCGCTGCCGCGCACTTCGTGGCGATGTTCAACTGGTCCAACCTCGGCCTCATCTTCGCGGTGCAAGGCGCGGGCGCCATCGAGCGCTCAGGCTTGCCGTTGCCGGCGCTGCTGGTGCTGATCGTGGCGTTTACGGCGTTCATCAATCTGTTCATCGGTTCGGCCAGTGCGAAGTGGGCGCTCTTGGCCCCGGTCGTGGTCCCCATGCTGATGCTGCTCGGCGTCAGCCCCGAAATGTCAACCGCCGCCTATCGCGTCGGCGACAGCGTCACCAACATCATCACGCCGCTGATGGTGTACTTTCCGCTGGTGCTGACGTTCTGTCAGCGCTGGCGCACCGATTTCGGCCTTGGCAGCTTGACCGCAGTGATGCTCCCCTATTCGTTCTGGCTGTTGCTCATCGGCCTCGGGCTCACCTTCGCCTGGGTGTACGTCGACCTGCCGCTTGGACCCGGTGCAGGGGTGGACTACGCGTTGCCCGCGAACCCGCCGCCGGCGCCGCCGGCGCCCGCGCCGTAACAATGCTGCGAGAACGCGGTTCCTGACCGCTCGCGTGAGGAACAGTCGCGGCCAGTTCGGGTTGAGGCGCCGGAGACGGCGATGTTCGACGCAGGCCCCTTACCGCACGAGCCGATTGAACCCTGGCGCTCGTTCAAGCGGAAGCTCGACCGGGAGGCGGCGCGCAAGGAGCGCCTGAAGGCGCTCGGCGCATTCACCGCCATCGCGATTGGCGCGATCGCCGGCTTCGAGATGGTGATCGGGGGCGGCTTCGACTTCATCAATCTCGGCCCCGAGGTGCGCGAAGTCGCTCCTTCACGGTATGTGGCTGTCTATCAAGAGCCGTGGTCGCCTGAGGCGAGGGTCGTGCAGCTTTCCTCGACTGAGCCGCTGTTCGCCGGCGAATATGTGCGGGTGGACACGCCTTCGGATCGCTTGGCGGGAGCCTACGATAATCCCGCCACTCCCGGGATAGCGTTCCCCGAAATCGATGAAGACGAACTCTACCGTCAGATCGAAGCGCTCTACGCGAATGACGCGGGCCCAGCTTATGAGGAAGCGCCCATCAGCTACGAAGAAGCCCCTGCGATCGACGAACCGCGCGAGCAGCAGCCATCGCAGTCCTACGTGGACGCGCAGGCGATGATCGACGAGGCCCTCGCCGGCTACAAACCTTCACAGGACCTGCTGCAGCCTTCCTAATCGGGCTTTCGAAACCGCATCACCTTCGTCAGGAACGCAAGTTCGCTCTCCTCGACTTCGAGACCAACCTCGCCAAATAAGGCCGCGAAATCCTCTTTGAGGTACGAGGTAAAGTAGGGCTCGTGAAAGCCGACCGGAAAGTATTCCAGCATGCGGTCGAGATCGGGCGCATCGCCGGCCTGGATGGAATCGGCTAGCACGAAGACGCCGCCGGGCTTCAGCACGCGCGCGATCTCGCGCGCCGCCTCGCGCCGCACGCGCGGCGGCAGTTCGTGGAAGAGATAGACGCAGGTCGCCGCATCCATGCTGGCATCTTCGAACGGCGCCTGCTCGACCGCGCCGTTGACGATCTCGACCTGCGACCACTTCTCCAACCGCTTGCGCGCTTCGTCGCAATAGGCGGGCGACAGATCCAAGCCCGTCGCCTTTATTCGCGGAAACGCCTCCAGCATCTGCGCGAGAAAGCGCCCGTTGCCGCAGGCCAAATCGACCAGCTTCACGCGCCGCTGGTCCTTGCCCTTCAGCGCGCGCGCCAGCGAGCCCAGCGCAATGCGCCGCATCGCATCGGCCGCGCCGCCGAACAAAATTTCCACCTGCGTGTCGTAGAGCCGCGCGCTCTCCTCCGAGAGCCAGCCGCCGCTCTGGTAATGGAAGTTTTGCAAATAGTAGGCGGGATATCGCCTATCCTTGACCTGCTCGCGCACTTCGGTGGCCTCGCGCTGCAGCCTCCGCCGATCCACATTGGGCAAATCGCGAAAGAACTGAGCCGAACTGCGCAGCGCCGACAAAGCGCGCGTCACGCGCACATCACTCGGCGCGGGATAAAGCCCAGCTTCGATATTGGCGCGATCCCTGGCGAAGAGCTCGAGAAACGCGGCGCGGATACGCTCAGGATCGCCCGCAGGCGATTGTGGCTCGAACCGCGGCTCGCCGGGACGGTTGAACGGCCCAGTCAGGCGACGCGCCAGCATGTATTGGCCCATGTACCACGCCACCCTGGCCCCTTGCGCGGCTGCATAGCGGGCGCGGCCGAGATCACGGATCAATCCCATGCGCGCAATCTAGAGAGCAAACGCGGCGAGGTCACTAGACGCCGCCGGCCAAGCCAAGCCGCTGCAGCAGACGCTCGACGAGCGCCGGAACCGGATCGGTTACGTCAAACGGCTCGCCCAAGGCTGCGGCGACATGACCGCGAAGACCTCGTGCATGCGCTGGAAGGCATGGCGGCGTTGATCGCGCCAAGACGCGACGATTGACTTCAGCGTTCGCGCCGGCGGCGCTTCTTGGCGACGGGCGGCGCCTCGAGCGGTTCGGGCCAAGCGGTGATGCGCTTGATGAGCCCCGCCATTTTCAGCCGTCCCTCCGGCCGCGTCCTATTTTTCGCCGAGGCCCGCGCAACATGCACAGTGTTCGGATCGCCGGAAACCAAGGGATGCCACCAGTAGAGATCCTGTCCTTCGCTCACCAGCCGGTAAGCGCACGTGCGCGGCAGCCAATCGAGCCTGGGCACGTTCTTTGGCGTCAGCTTGACGCAATCGGGGACGTATTGCTTGCGATTTGCGTAATCGCCGCATTGACACTTTTTTGTGTCGAACAGCTTGCACGAAACGTTCGTCAGATGCAGCTGGCCGGTATCAACATCCTCGATGCTGATCACGCAGCACTTGCCGCAATTGTCGCAGAGCGCTTCCCACTCGCGCTCATTCATTTGCGCCAAAGTCTTGCGACGCCAATATCCGGGCTCGAGCGGCGTGGCGTCGGCGATCGCGTCGCGCTTGCGCCGCGAATGGCGATCGTCGAGCAGCGTATGGACCGCCGGCGTCTCGCCGGCCGGCGCTTGCTTCTGACGCGCTGGCGCAGGCGGGCGGGACGCCCGCGGTCCATACTTCATCGCTCTAACGCCCCCACCAGTTCGATATGCGGGCTCCAGCGGAACTGGTCGACCGGCGTCACACGTGTGATGGCGAAGCCGTGCTCGATCAGCACTCTGATGTCGCGCGCAAAACTCGCCGGATCGCAGGAGACGTACGCGAGCTTGCGGACGCCCGCGCGCGCGATCTGCTCGGCCTGCAGCCGCGCGCCGGAACGCGGCGGATCGATCACAGCGCCATCGAACTTTTTCATTTCCAAGCTCGAGAGCGGCGTGCGCAGCAAATCGCGCCGCAGCACGCTCACCTGCTTCAACGCGCCGCCTGCGCCATCCGCCGCCGCCTTGAGCGCGCCCAGCATCTCTTCGTCCGCCTCCACCGCCAACACCTCGCCCTGCTCGGCCAAGCGCAAAGCAAATGTGCCGATTCCGGAGAAGAGGTCGATCACTCGGTTGGCGCCCGAAAGCGCTTCGAGCGTGAGCCGCGCCAGCTCTGCTTCGCCGTGCGCGGTCGCCTGCAAAAATGCGCCCGGCGGCGGCGTCACGACAGCGCGCCCCATGCGCAGTGTCGGATTGGCGCGCGTAATGATCGGCTCGCCATCGACCGACAGCCGCGCCAGGCCAAGCTCGTGCGCGAGCGCACTCAGACGCTCCAAAGCTTCGCGTTTCAGCAGCTCAGCGCGCCCGGCGCCTTTGATCGCAACATCAACGCCCGCATCGGTAAGCAAGCAAAGCAGCGTGATCTCGCCGCGTTGCGGCAGAACGAGGTCGGCAAGCGGCGAGAGCTTGAGGGCGACGGTCTCAAGCGCTGGCGCGAGCACCGGACACTGCGCTATCGGCGTCAGGCGCGCGCCGCCGCGCTCGATGAAGCCGAGGCGCACCTGCCCGCCTTGGCGTGCTGCATGGAAGCCGGCTCGCCGCCGGCCCACGCCCCAGGCTGGGATAACCGGATCCACTTCGACGGCGCCAAACCCGCGCCGCGCCAAGGCCTCGCGCACCTGCTCGCGCTTCCAGGCGAGGTACGCGTGGTCGCGCCAATGCTGGAGCTGGCAGCCGCCGCAGCGCCCGAAGTGGCGGCAGACAGCCGGCTGGCGCTCGGCGCTGGGGTCCAGCACCTCCACGACTTCCGCGCGGTGGCCCGTTACGCGCGCCCGCACGCGTTCGCCCGGCAGTGCGAAGGGGGCATAGATCGGCCCGTCCTCTCCCTCCGCGGTTGCGTCACCCCGTGCGCCGATCGCCGAAATGGCGAGAATTCGCTCCTCGGGGGCAGGCGGCGGCTGGCTTGCGCCGTTGGAGGCGGGTCGAGCCCGGGACAGGCGGTTTTGACGCTTCATGTGCCGTTCAGGCGCGCTCTGCTTCTATGCGAGCCAAGGAATTGAGGAGCGCATTATGAAGAAGGCTTTCGTCGCCGCGACCGCGATGGCCGCCGCCCTGATGGGCGCGCAGCCGGCCGCGGCGCAACACTATCGCTCTTACCATGACGAGCATGTCGCCAACTACGAGCAGTGCCAGCGCTCGCGCAACAACCGGACGGTTGGCGGCGCTGTGATCGGTGGTCTCCTGGGCGCAGTCGTCGGCCATAATGCGGCCGGCAGCCGCGCCACGCGCGACGAAGGCCGGGTCCTTGGCGCCGTGGTCGGCGCCGTCGCTGGCGGCGCGATCGGCCGCAACACCGCCCGCTGCGAGCAAGTTCCGCAAGGCGCCTACGACCCCTATTACGGCCAAGCCTACGGCCAATATCCCGACGACGGCTACTATCGCGACGACGAAGATCTCTACGGCGGACACGACGGCTACTACCGCGACCGCGATTGCCGCGAAGAGCAGGTTGTGCGCCGCGACCGCTATGGGCGTCGCTACGTCGAAGACGTCTGGATGTGCCGCGGCCGCGATGGCGTGTGGCGCGAAGGCTGAGATTATTTGACCCTCGTACGCAGTGACTCGCCCGGGCTCATGCCGGGGCGATTTTTTTAGCGGCGCATGTGCACCAGCACTTCGAGATTGCCGTCGCCGCCGCGGATCGGCGAATCGCTCTGCATAACGATGCGAAAGCCAGCCAGGCCCTCAAGCGCGTCGATCGCTTGCTCCGCTACCTCGCGCGCTTTCGCTTCTGACGCGACGCCTTTGCCCGGTCCGGCTTCGAACTGCGGCTTGATCAGCGCCACGAGGTCTGCGTGCTCGGCCGCGAGAGAGAGAGCCTGCGCGAGAACCTTGGCGACGCCGATGAAGCTTGCGTCGCAGACGATCAGCGTCGGCGGCTCGGGAATTCGCGCGCGCGTCAGGGCGCGCGCGTCAGTGCGTTCGAGATTCACGACGCGGGGATCGATGCGCAGCAAGGCATGAAGCTGACCGTGACCGACATCGACGGCGTAAACCCGCGCGGCGCCGCGGGAGACCAGCACATGAGTAAATCCGCCCGTGGAAGCGCCGACATCGAGACACGTTCGTCCAGCCGGATCGACACCAAAGACATCCAGCGCATGCGCAAGCTTCACGCCCCCGCGCGATACCCATGGATGCGGCGGCGTCAGTTCCAGGACGGCGTCATCCCCTATAAGCTCGGAGGGCTTATCCACACGAACGCCGTCTGCGGTGAGGCCGCCCGCTTCGATGGCCGCACGGGCCTTCGCGCGGCTCTCTGCGAGGCCGCGCGCCACCAGGAGAAGATCGGCGCGCACGCGTGGCATTGCCTGCTCTCGCTTGCGGCTTACGCCGAGGCAACCCCTTGCTCCGGGCCAAAGCACAGGCAAGGCTGCGTCGATCACTGGGGGGACAGCTCATGCCATTGTCACGTCGGGCGTTGATGGCCAACGCGATCGCGCTGAACAGCCTTGTCGGCGGCTGCATCGAATTCGGCGCGAGCGCGCCACAAGCTCTTTCAGGCTCTCCCGACGCATTGGGCGATCTGGACGCCACGGGCGTGGCTGCGCGCATTCGGTCCGGCGAGATCACCGCGCAGGAGGCGCTCGACGCAGCGATTGCCCGCAGCGAGCGCATCAATCCCCAGCTCAACTTCCTGGCGACGCCGGCCTACGACTACGCGCGTGCGCGTCTTGCGCAGCGGCTCAGCGGGCCGTTTGCGGGCGTGCCGACACTGATCAAGGATCTGATGCCTGTCATCGGACTGCCGACCAAGTACGGCAGCCGCGCCTTCGCCAATTACGTGCCGACCGAGCAGCCGCCTTACATGGACGCGCTGCTCGCAGCCGGGCTCGTGCCGTTCGGAAAGTCGACGACGCCGGAGTTCGGACTCACCGCGACGACCGAACCCATTCTCGGCGGCGCCACTCATAATCCCTGGGATGCGACGCGATCTAGCGGCGGTTCGTCGGGCGGCGCCGCCGTCGCTGTCGCGGCGCGGGTCGTGCCAGTCGCGCATGCGAGCGATGGCGGCGGCTCCATTCGCATTCCCGCCTCATGCAACGGCTTGGTGGGCCTCAAACCCTCGCGCGGGCGCAGCGTAGCTGGCGGCCGTCCGGACCCAGGCATCGACATCTCGGTCAATGGCTGCGTCAGCCGCAGCGTGCGCGATACGGCCGCCTGGCTTGCGGCGACCGAAGAAGCCGGGGCTAACGCGACATTCCCGCCCGTCGGCTTGGTAACGGGACCGATCGCACAACGCCTGCGCATCCGTGTCGATATCGCCAACGCGCTCGGAAATGAGCCAGATGCAGAAGTTCGCGCCGCTGTTGAGGCAGCCGCCGCGCTGTGCCGTTCGCTGGGTCATGATGTGCGCGTGGGCCGCCCTGAAGTCGACGGGCGCCAGTTCTCCGAAGACTTCATTTTGTTGTGGGCGTCTGGCGCGGCTGAAGTGGTGGCCCTTGTGCAGTCGCAGGCGCCCGGAGCGCCTCTCGATCAGCTGCTGGAACCGCTGACGCTCGACTTGGCGGCGCACTATCAGCAACGTGGCGCTGAAGCGCTTGCCGAGGCGATTGTCCGCTTGCGCGAGGTGGAAGCGCGCTATGCAGCCTTTTTTGCCGACGCCGACGTGCTGCTGACGCCCGTCCTGGGCAAACCGCCGCTGCCGCTGGGCCAGATCGCCGGTGCGCTGGGGATGGCCGCATTTGCGACGCTGACCGATTACGTTGGATACACCCCGCTCCAGAATATCGCCGGCGCACCGGCGATCAGTCTCCCGCTCGGCTGGTCTTCCGGCGGCCTGCCAATCGGCGTGCATTTCGCCAGCGCCAAGGGTCAGGAGCGCCGGCTCCTGGAACTCGCCTACGAATTGGAACGGGCCCAGCCTTGGGCGTCACGCAAGCCGCCTCTTAACGCCGCCTGAAAACCTGTTCCATACTCCCGCCCCGTTTGCGAGATAGCGGGAGGCCCCATGTCGATTCGCGCCCTCGCCTGCGCCGTGGCGTTCGCAGCGACTGCTGCGTCCGCAAGCGCGCAGCAACAGCCGACCGAGCCGCCGGCGCGCGGCGAGGATTGGTATCGCAACCAGTTGGTGGACTTGGCGGAAGTGCTCGGCGGCGCTCATTATTTGCGCATCATTTGCGAGGGACGCGGTGATCAGCGCTGGCGGGACTACATGCGGGGCGTCATTGAGCGCGAGCCGGCGTACAACGCCGTCCTGATCGAGGCCTTCAATCGCGGCTATCGCAACGAAGAGGCGCGGTTCCCAACCTGCGACGCGACGACGAGGCAGATGGAAGCGGAGTTGCGCGCGAGGGGGCTGCGCATTGCACAAGCGCTGAGCGCGCGCCATTCTGCCGACTGACCATGACCCAAGAAGATCCGGAAAAGAAAGGCCGCTCGCTCGAACTCATCCTCGACGCGTGGGACACCGCCCTGGCCGATGGCGAAGATCCCGAGGTGATCGCGTCGGTCGCAATCTACGCCGCGGTGGCGGACATGGTCGATCGCTACGGCGAAGAGGCGGTCGCCGATTTCTGTGCGACTTTGCCTGATCGGGTTCGCAACGGCGAGTTTACGCTGCGCGCCAACGAGCCCTAGCCAAAGCGGCTCGCCCACACCTGCTCCAGCCATTCGCGCGGCGGCAGCTGAGCCTGCGAACCCGCGCGCGCCAGAAACAGATGGCGCGCAATCTCGGCTTGGCGCTCGATGTTGTAGTGTTTGAGCTTGGCGCCCGGCTTCGGCGTGTACGCGTACGCGAGCTTGCCGAGCGCGCCGAGCTTGGCCAGCGCCAGCGGCACGCCGTGTCTGGCCTGCCAGACGTGCATCAGCTCGTGCACGAACCAGCCCTGCTCATCCAGCGGCGCCGTCGCGAAATCGCGCGCCGCGCGCCAGCGGGAGAACACGATCGTCCGTCCCAGCGGCACCATGGCGCCGAACGCCAGCGACGGCGCCTGCATGACGCGCACGCGGAGCCAGTCGATCTCGTCGGCGAATACAGTGCGGGCAAGCGCAACCTCGCCATCGCTGAGCGGACGGCGCTGGCCGGGCTTCATGCGGTCGATCGGCATGTTCACACGCCCACTATCGCGGCAAGCCGGCCAACGCGGAAGCAGGAAACGCGAAGACACGAAGGGTGGGGCGACAACTTCGCTAAACTCGCGTAGACATCCGGCATGAGCGGCCCGTTTGAAGTCGTCGTCGGCCGGATCGAGGAATTGGCCGTTGACGCGGTGGTCAATGCGGCCAACCGGCAGCTGGCGCCGGGCGCCGGCGTGGATGGCGCCTTACGCGCGGCGGCGGGGCCAGAGCTGACGCGGCACACATCGACGCTGCCCGGCGTCGAGATCGGCGAGGCGGTGATCACGCCGGGCTTCAAACTGCCCGCGCGCTTCATCATCCACACCGCGGCGCCCATTTGGAGCGCGCCCGGCCCGGAAGGCGAGAAAGTCAATGGCCTTGCGCGCTGCTATATGTCTGCGATCAAGATGGCGGCGTCGCGCAAGTTCGCATCGATCGCGTTTCCCTGTCTGGGCACTGGGAATTTCGGCTGGCCGCGCGGGTTTGCCTGCGCCATCGCCATCGCAGCTTGCGAGCAGGCGCTGGAGACAGCGCCGAGCCTGAAGCGCGTGATCTTCTGCTGCTTTACTGAAAGCGACGCCGCGATTTATCGAGCCGGACTAGGGACTGAAACGCCGAACTGACTATTCAGCGGCGGTTGGCTTGGTTTCTTTGGTCTCGACAGGGTCGGATGGCGGAAGCAATGGCACGAAGAACCGCGCCGCGATGACGGTTGCGAGCGTGCCCCCAACCGCGATCAGCGCCGCCATGACATAAGGATCCATCGCATCAGTCCTTGCGCACAATGTAGCGCAGTATCATCTGCCCTACAGATGGAGAAGCAGGCCGCTAAGACCAGAGCGACCACAGAGACCGGCCGTGGAGGGGTCGCGTTGACAATCCACGGAACGAAAGAACTGATCAGAGTCGCCACGGCCATGGCGTTGCAAAGATTTGCCGCAAGCTTCACATGCTAGTTCCAACGATCGCCGCCGATCCGCGCCGCCATCAACCGCGCGAAAGCCACATGCCGCGCCATCAAAGCGTTTCGAGGAAACGCAGCGGCGCGCCGGCGCTTGGCGTGACGACCTCACCGTCGCGCATCACGATAGCGCCGCGTATGATGGTCGCCATCGGCCAGCCTTGCGCTTCGAATCCCTCGAACGGCGTCCAGCCGCAGCGTGTTGCCTGATCCTTCGCGCGGATGGTGCGGCGCGCTTTCATGTCCACGACCGTAAAGTCCGCATCGTAACCCAACGCGATGCGCCCTTTGCCCGCAATCTGAAACACGCGCTGCGGCCCAGCGCTGGTCAGATCGACAAAACGCGCGAGACTCAATCGCCCCCGATTCACGTGCGTCAGCATCACCGGCACGAGCGTCTGCACGCCCGGCATGCCCGAGGGCGACTTCGGATAAGGCTGAGCCTTTTCTTCGCGCGTGTGGGGAGCGTGATCGGTGCCAATGATGTCGACGACGCCTTGCGCGATTCCGAGCGACCAAAGCGCTTCGCGGTCTTTCGCATAGCGGATCGGCGGGTTCATTTGCGCGAACCCCTTGAGACGGTCGTACGCCTCGGGCGCCTCGAAGGTGAGAAATTGGGGAAGCGTCTCGACAGTCGCCACGTCCTTGGCCGTGGCGAGAAACTCCATTTCGATCGCCGAAGAAACATGCAGGACGTGCACGCGTTTGCCGTGCCGGCGCGCGGCCGCGACCAGTCGCTGCACGGCGAGCAGTCCGGTCCGGTCATCGCGCACTTCCGCGTGGCTGGCCCAATCGCCTTCGCGCGCGAGCTTCTTGCGTTCGTTCAGGCGCGCTTCGTCCTCGGCGTGAAAGGCGCCGCGACGGTTGATATTGCGCACAACGCGATCGAGGCCGTCGTCATCGCCGACAAGAAGCGTTCCGGTGGATGAGCCCATAAACGTTTTGACGCCGCACACGCCCGGCAGCCGCTCCAATTCGCCGAGCCGGTCGGCGTTTTCGTCCGTCGCGCCGACATAGAAGGCGTGATCCACATGCGCCCGCCCCTTCGCGCGCGCGAGCTTGTCGGCGATGGCCTCGGCGCTGGTCGTGGGCGGGTTGGTGTTCGGCATTTCGAACACAGCGGTGACGCCGCCGAGGGCCGCGGCGCGCGTGCCCGTCTCCAGGTCTTCCTTGTGCTCGTTGCCGGGCTCGCGGAAATGCACCTGCGTGTCGATTACGCCGGGCAGCACGTGCAAGCCCGCGGCGTCGAAGATCGAAGCGGCGGATGCGCGAGCTAAGTCTCCGATCGCCGCAATCTTTCCCCGCGCTACGCCGATGTCGCCAACGCCCTCGCCGGCGTGATTGACGATGATCCCCCCGCGCAGGATGAGGTCGAACGTGGTCATCGCAATCCTCCAGCGTGGAGCAGCTCAAGCGCCGCTGTCTCGACCGCATCGATGCCGATGTCGCCCATCGCGTTGGCGCCGTCCAGAGGGACGCGCGCGGCAATCTCTTCCAGAGGGCGGCTTCGCAGCGTTCGTGCGCGTGAGCCGAAGGGGGCGCGAACGCGCTCGTCCGTCGGGCCGAACAGCGTCAGCGTGGGCGCGTTCATCGCCGCCGCGATGTGCGCAAGCACGTTGTCGTTGCCGATACACAGCGTCGCGCGCTCCATAAGCGCAGCGGCGGCCAAGAGGTCGAGTCCCTCCCCCAGATCGCGCGCGGCAACGCCGTCGGCGTCGAGGCTCGATGCAAGTGCGCGCGTTGTCTCCGCATCGCGGGCGCCCACGCCAAGTAAGATGACGTCCGCATTGGAGAGCGGGCCGCCGACGAGCCGGCGCGCAACGGCGGCGAAACCTTCAGCCGGCCAGCGCTTGTTCGCGCTGGCGCCGCCGGGCGCGAGCACCAGAAGCGGCGCGGCATTTGGCGCGGCTGCGCGCGCAGCCGCGCGGGCCGCCTCGTCCAGCCAGAGTTTCGGCGCCAGCGCGCGTTCGGCGCCGGCTGCCTCCCCCCAGGCCTCGGTGAGATGCTGAACGACCTCCGCAGGACGGAGCCGGATTCTCTGCTTGGCGGGAATGATACGGCCGGCCACCCCGCTCTGCGCGTCGATGAGAAGGTCTGGCCTTACAGGCTGCAGACGCACGCTCGCCGCGAACGCAAGCGGGGATTCGGTTGGCGAGCGGATTTTCGCAGCCGGCGCACCGCGCAGCAGCGTCGCGGCCTCCGGGCGGCCGACGATGGTGAGTTCATCGGCGCCGTCGCGCAGCGCGTAGGCGACCGCGCCGCTCGCGAGCACTGTCTCGCCCAAGTCCGCCGGCGCGAGGAAGATGATCCAGGCCATCAGATGCGGGGTTAGGCGCGACAGGCGTAAATGCCAAGTGAACGGCGGGGCTTGCGCACGAACTTACGGGCAGCCAAGTGGAGGCCGATGCCCTATCGCCTCAACCGCGCTTTTCTCCGGCTCGCCGGCCCTGATGCGACAAGCTTTTTGAACAACCTGGTGACCCAGGATGTCACGCGCTTGAGCCAAGAGCGCGTGCTCTACGCGTCGCTGCTGACGCCGCAGGGCAAGGTGATCGCCGACATGTTCCTCTGGGGCGGGCAGGAGGAGATCTTCATCGAGCTCGATCCCTCCCGTGCTGAGGACGTGCTGCGCCGATTGTCGATGTACAAGCTGCGGGCGAATGTAGCGATCGAGAATGTGTCGAGCAGTTTGAGCGCGCTTTGGGACGCCAAAGGCTTTGCGCGCGCCGCAGCCGACCCAAGGTTTCCAGATGGGGCGCTCGGGTGGCGGGCCATAGGCGCGGCCTTTGACCTTGAAGACGGCTCTGGACATTTGGACGCGCGCCGCATCGCGCTCGGGACGCCCGATCTCGCGCGCGACGCGGCGCTGGAAGAAGTGTTCGCGCTGGAAGCGCTGCTCGAGGAATTGCACGGCGTCGATTTTCAGAAGGGCTGTTTCGTCGGCCAGGAAAACGTCAGCCGCATGAAGCGGCGGGCGACGACGCGAAAGAAATTTTGCCCGGTCGTGTTCGAGGGCGAGCCCCCGCCCTACGGCGCCGCGGTGCGCGCTGGCGAAGCCGAGTTCGGCAGCATTCGTACCGGCCTGGCCGGTCGCGCGATCGCGCTGTTGCGACTCGACCGCGCTCGCGACGCCATCGCCAAAGGCGAAGAGCTGCGTGCCGGCGACACGCCCATCCGGCTCGATCCGCCTGACTGGCTCATCCTGCCCGCGCGCGACGACTGACCGCTTGCAAGGGCCGCGCCCAAAGTTATTTTCGATGCCAGGGGAGCAAGTCATGTCGCCACGCGCGCTAATCGCCGCCGCTGCAGCGGCGCTCGCCGCCGGTTGCGCAGCCCAGCAGTCGCTGAATGAAGCTGCACGAGCGGCCTGCATCGACGAGGGCATAGAGCCGGGGCCCGCGATGGACGAGTGCATCGTCCTGACCGAGGAGGCGTTGCAGCGCGCGCGCGAGGGCCGCACCCAACCGCCTCGGCCGCCGGCGCGTCAGAACCAGCGCCCTGGCCAGCGCTGAGTCAGCGCCAACAGGCTTAATCCGTTGACGCTGGCCGGGGTGGGCGGTTAAGCGCCCTGCGTGGCCGCAGGGCCTTCGGGGACATGCACCTTGACCGTCGTCATTTCCGCGACCGGCCTCTACACGCCGCCTAATTCGATTACGAACGCCGAGCTGGTCGAGAGCTTCAACGCCTATGTCGAGCGCTACAACCGCGAGCACGCGGCCGAGATAGAGTCCGGCGCGCTGAAGGCATTGTTGCCCTCAAGCGTCGAGTTCATTGAGAAGGCCTCGGGGATCAAGCACCGCTACGTGCTCGATAAGAAGGGCATGCTCGATGTGGATCGCATGGTCCCGGACATTCCCGAGCGGCCGAACGAGCAGCTCTCCATCATGGCGGAAGTGTCCGTCGCGGCGGCGAAGGAAGCGCTGCATCGCGCCGATCGCGATCCCGCGGACATAGACGCGGTAATCTGCTCGTGCTCGTCGCTGCAACGGCCCTATCCGGCGTTGGCCATTGAAGTGCAAAACGCGCTAGGCGCGGGCGGCTTCGGCTATGACATGAACGTGGCCTGCTCCTCGGCGACGTTCGCCATCCAGAACGCGGCCGACATTATCAGCGCCGGCCACGCGCGCTCGGCGCTCGTCGTCAATCCCGAGCTCACCACTGGCCACCTCAATCTGCGTGACCGCGAAACGCACTTCATTTTCGGCGATGCCGCCGTCGCTGTGCTGGTTGAGCGCGCCGACATGGCGCCGCCCGGATCGTGGGTCATTCTCGGCAGCAAGCTGAAGACGCGCTTTTCCAACAACATCCGCAACAATTTCGGCTTCTTGAACCGCTGCGATCCGCAGTGGCGCGACATGCCCGACAAGCTGATTACGCAGCAGGGCCGCAAAGTGTTCAAGGAAGTCGTGCCCCTCGTCTCGGACATGATCCTCGAGCACATGGCCGAACTGAACCTGAAGCCCACGGACATCCGCCGCATGTGGCTGCATCAGGCCAATTCCAACATGAACCGGCTGATCGCCGAGCGTGTGCTTGGCCACGAAGCGAGCCAGGACGAAGCGCCCACCGTGCTCGACGAATACGGCAACACAGCCGGCGCCGGCTCCATCATCGCTTTCCACAAGCACTCCGACGATCTCAAAACCGGCGACCGCGGCCTCATCTGCTCCTTCGGCGCAGGCTATTCGGCAGGCAGCATTTTCGTGCAAAAGGCGGCGTGAGTCCGCTCTGAGGACCGCCGGCATCTTGCCGGCTTTTCGTGACGACGAAGTAGAAGCTCTGGAGGACCGCCGGCATCTTGCCGGCATTTCGTGACGACGAAGTCGAAGCTCTGGAGGACCGCCGGCATCTTGCCGGCATTTCGTGACGACGAAGTCGAAGCTCTGGAGGACCGCCGGCATCTTGCCGGCATTTTTTGCGACGGCGAGCAACTTGCCGGCTGGAAGCCGGCGGTCCTCAGTGGATTAGGCCTCGCGCCACGCTGACCAGGGGGCTTCGCCCCCTGGACCCCCGACGCAAGAACAACGCAAAAGGTAAAAAGGTAATAAGGCAGAATTTAAAAGGTCCGTGCGACGCGGAAACCTATGCCGTGGTGCCGGAATGTGGGCGCGCTCCAGTTGCGGTGCGCAGACCGCAGGTACTGCGGAGCGTTGAGCCAACCCCCGCCGCGGCCCACGCGGAGCGAGCAACTCGTTTCGTTATCGGAACGCTCGGCCTCCTGCGCGGCCTCAGCGCAGGTTTCGGTCCATTCCCAAACATTGCCGTGCATATCGTAGAGACCGAACGCGTTGGCGCGGAACGAACCTGCCGGCCACGTGCTTTGCTGCTCACATGCGGCGAACGCCGCGCCGTTCTCGGCCGCGGCATCGCACACCGGATCCTCATCGCCCCAGGAAAAGCGCGTCGGCGCCGTTTGCGCGGACGTGACGCCGCGCGCGGCGTATTCCCATTCCTGCTCGGTCAAGAGACGATAGTCCTCGCCCGTCATGTCCTTGAGCCAATCCGCATAAGCGCGCGCTTCGGACCAGGATACGTTGATCACCGGCCGATCGTCGCCCTCCCAGCCGGACCGAACGAGTTCCGGACAGCGCCGCGACGCGACGCAGAGCGCCCAGTCCGCCCAGGTTATCTCGTGCTGCGAGACGGCGAAGCGAGGCATGGTGATTTGCTGCAGCGGCAGGGCGTATCCTTCGGATATGAGAAATCCAAGCTCTGGATCGTCATAGGCCACGCCGATCATCGCGCTGCCTTCGGGAATGACCACCATGACGGGACAGTCGGTCGAGCCTTCGCGGCAATCCTGGAATGCGCTCTCCGCGCCCGTCGGGCCGGCGCGAAGCTCTTCGTCCGAATGCACGAAACGCTTATAGGTCCACCACGCATCGAGCTGCGGGCGCCACTGGTCCTGCGTCACAAAGGCAAAGCCGGCGCCGATGACGGCGAGCAAAGCTACGCCGGCCAGCGCCTGCAGGCGCATACGGCCCGCAGCGGCGCGGCGCTGCTGCGTGCGGCAGGCGGCAAGATAGGCGCGCATGTCCTCGTCGACCGCCGCGGCAAAGTCGGGGCGCGCGGCGATCTTCAACGCGTCCTTCAGCCGATCGCCGTGGTGGGCGAGCCAGCTCTCGCCGCGCTTGCCCTTGCGCGCCAGCTCGTGCGCGCGCCATTCGCGCGCGGCGGCGCGCACATTGTCGAGCGTCGCCAGCGCCCCGCGTTCTTCCGCGATCCAGCCCGCCAGCGCCGGCCACTGCCGCAGGATCGCTTCGTGCGCCACCTCGATCTTGCCGTCGTCGGTGACCAGCAGCCGCTGCGTGACGAATTGATCCGCCAGGCTTTGCGTTTCCGCGGGCAGATCGGCGCGACGCGCCACGCGGCGTTTGACGCCGTCCTGATCCACCTGCACGAGCGCGGGAATGAACAGGCGCCGCGCCAGCGCGAGCTGCTCCTTGCTTGGGCTGGGCCCCAACACCGCAGCAACCGCGGACTGAATCGCGCCCGACAGCCCGCCAAGGTTGCTCTGATAATCGGCCAGCGTCAGTTTCCCGTCGGCGCCGTATTGGGTTCGCAGCCGCTCCAGCGTGAACGCCAGGAGAGGCAGCGCGTCGGCTGCGTCGAGGTCGGTGAGCAAGGCTTGCGTCAGCGCCGGCTCGACTGTGAGCGGCGGCTTCGCCAGCCGCGCGGGGCCTTCGATGATCTCCTTCATCGCGCCGGCGGCGATGGGCGGCAGATTGAACAGGAGCTGACCTGCGCCGGCAAGGCGCGGCTCGGTTTGCAGCGGCTCGTAGGAATCGGAACGGATGGTGGCGACGACGATGGCGTTGCCGTCCTGCGCGAGCGCCTCGGCAAGCAGCGAACAGAACGCGTCGCGCTCGGCGTTTTCGGCGCCGAACAGCTCCTCGGCCTGATCGATGGGGAGGACGATGGTCGGCGGCTTTCCCGAATAGGTTTCGCGCGCCGCTTCGGCGTTGCGCATCAGGCGCTCGACCACAGGGCGGCGCAATTCGGCAAACGCGCTGACAAGCATCTGCGCTGACGGAGCGCCGGCATCTTGCCGGCCTTTACTTTGCACGCTTGCGAGCAGTCCTTGAGCGCCCGTCAGCGCTGCGCGCTCGGGCCGCACGATCGGCAGCACCAGGAAGTTTTCTTCGTCGCGCCTTCAGGCGCGCAATTAGCCCGGCGCGCAAGAACGAGGACTTGCCCGCGCCAGATGCGCCGAGGATCACCAATATCCGTTGCGGCGCGCCGTCGCGCAGACGGCGCAGTTCGTCGAGCCCGCGCGTGATCGCCGCATCGCGGCCGAAGAAGACAGCGGCGTCCTGCACGTCGAGCGCTTGCAGGCCGCGATAAACGCTGCGGTTGGGCTCGCCCGGCGGGGGCCAGTCGAAACTTTTGGGATCGAGGCCCGCACGCTTGAGGCCCGTCGCCAGGCGCTGAAACCCCTCGGCTTCCTTCTCCGGCGTGGAGACATCGGCGATCTGGAACTTCGCTTTCAGTTCGATCGGCAGCTGGTCGAACGACGTGGGCGCGATGAACACGGGAAAGATGCGTTTGCCGAGCTGATCGGCGAGCAGGAATTCGGTCTGGCACCAGCGCAAGGCGACCCAATTGGGCGAGATGAGCACGATGACGGCGGCGCAGTTCTCGCCGGCGCGCTTCAGCTCTTCCTGCCAGCGCTGACCGGGCGCGAGGCCGTGCGCGGGATCGAGGTCGAGAAAAACCTCGCTCCAACCCTGGCTTCTCAGCCAGTCGCGAACCCGGACAGCCTGGTCATTGTCCTGGCTCGAATGGGAGATGAACAGCACGCCCATCTAGCGCCCCCGGGGAAACTTAAGCACACCGCCGAGCCAGCTCGCAAATCGAAACGCCCGTCGCATCGCACCGTCGCGCTGTGCCGGCTGGAAGCCGGCGGTCCTCAGCGGCTAACCTCTGAGGACCGCCGGCATCTTGCCGGCATTTTTCTTACGATCACGAACAACGTGCCGGCTGGAAGCCGGCGGTCCTTCAGCGGCTAACCTCTGAGGATCGCCGGCATCTTGCCGGCATTTCCTGACGACGAAGTAGAAGCTCTGGAGGACCGCCGCATCTTGCCGGCATTCTTTCTCAAGCGGCTTAAAACTCCAACGGCGCGCGAATGGTGCAGACAAGACCAACGGGCTCGAAGTCGAGCTTGGCGCTGCCGTTGAGATCGTGCGCCAGCGCGCGCTCGATCATTTTCGAGCCATAGCCGCGCGATGCGGGGGCTTGACCTCCGAGCCGCCCCCTTCGCAACAGACGATTTCGAGCATCGGCCTCGCGTCTGCAATAACGCGCAATGTCAGATCGACGTGTCCGCTTTCGGTCGACGGCGCGCCGCACATCATAGCAACGCCCGACATGCGCCTCAGCTTTCCGTCACGGCCTTGAGCGGCGCGTCGAGGGCGTAGCGCAGACCGTCCGGAGCGTACTCGATCGCCGGCTCCGCGCCGAAGTCGTCCCGCACCATCTTCTCGAGAACGATGTTCCCGAAGCCGGTTCGCTCGGGGCGCTTGACAGGTGGGCCGTCGAACTCCCGCCAGCTGAAATGCAGCCGGGCGCCTTCGCCGCTTCCATGAAGGCTCCAGGCAATTTTCACGCATCCCGACGCTACAGAAAGGGCCCCGTGCTTTGTGGCGTTTGTCGCAAGTTCGTGCACAAGCAGAGCGAACGTTTGAGCCGCGCGGGCGCTTAAAGCCAATGCGGGGCCTTCAGCCTCGACACGCTCCGAAAACGCCTCGAGTTCGAGGCGGACAATGTCGGCAATATTGCCGCCTTCTCGTTCCGGCGCCAGAGACGTCTGCGAACGGAGCAGCGCCTCGATGCGGCGAGCGAAGATCGGCTGGCTCTCGGCGGCCGAACGCGAATCGGAAAAAGTGCGCGCGGCGATCGCCTGTACGACGGCCAGTATGTTGCGGCTCCGATGCGCCAACTCGTTCATCAGGACAGCCTGGCGCGCTTCCGCCTGTTTGCGTTCGGTAATGTCGCGCAGAAAGCCGCAAAACAGTAATGGATCGCTGCCGGCAACGGGAATGATGGCGAGTTCGACGGGAAATTCTTCCCCGTTCGCGCGCAGCGCACACATCTCAATGCGGCGATTCACGACGGGGCCCTGACGGGTAGCGAGATAGCGCACGAGCCCGCGACGATGCCGTTTCCGGAAGCGCTCTGGAATGATGAAATCGGCCAGAGGCTTGCCGAGCACCTCTGCGCGGGAAAAACCGAGGATGGCTTCCGCCGCCGGGTTAAACTCGACAAACCTGCCCTGGTGATCCATCAGGATGATCGCGTCCAGCGACGCTCTGAGGATCGCCTCGTTGCGCGCCTCGCTTGCACGCAGCTGGCCCTCGAGAGCCGCCGCCTTCATCGATAGCTTGCCTGCTGCATTGCTTTTGCGGCGATACGCGAGGCGTTGGCGAGCATGTTAGTTAGTCCTCCAACGGCGCGCTGATTGTGCAGATCACCCCCCCCGGGCGGAACTCCAGTTTGGCTTCGCCTTGCAGATCGTGCGCCAGCGCGCGTTCGATCATTTTCGAGCCATAGCCGCGCGAGGCGGGGGGCTTGACTTCCGGGCCGCCGCGTTCGCGCCAGACGATTTCGAGCGTCGGCCGCGTGTTTGGAACAACGCGCCATGTCAGATCGACGTGTCCGCTTTCGACGGACAACGCGCCATACTTCATCGCGTTGGTGCAGAGCTCGTGCAGCGCCAGGGCGATGGAGAGCGCCTGGCGCGGCGACAGCATGACGTGCGCGCCTTCGGCGTGAATGCACTCGCGCGCCGCGCCGCAGACATGGCTCACGTCGTCCACGATCGCCCGCAGCGGCGCAGGCGCCCAGCGATGCTGGGTAAGCAGATTGTGCACACGCGAAAGTGCGGATAGCCGGCCTTCGAAGGCGCCGCGCGCGCCAGGGTCGACGTTCTTGAACGTTTGCTGGGCGATGCCCTGGACAATGGCCAGCGTGTTCTTCACGCGATGGTTGAGTTCGTCGATCAGCAGCTTGCGGTGCTCCTCTGCTTCCTTGCGCTCGTTGATGTCGACGCCCGTGGATTGCGCTTCGGTCCATCGCCCTTGTGCGTCAAAGGCAAGCGCTCGGTTGGTCCAGAGCATCCAGCGCTCGCCGTCGATGGTTTCGAAGCGATTTTCGATCCTTACCTCGGGCGCCTCGCGCGTGAGCGTGTCTAGCATCGCCTCGACGGCGGGGCGGTCACTGGGTGAAATCCAGGTCCAGAAATTCGCGCCGGTAAGGCGCTCAACCGTCGTGCCGCGGGCGCGCGCGTAAGCGCCATTTACGAACAGTATCTCGCCGTCGCGGTTGAAGCGGCAGACCAGCTCTGATTGGCTTTCGACCACGGCGCGGTAGCGCTCTTCGCTGGCGCGCAGTGTTTCCTCGGCCTGCTTGCGCGCCGTGATGTCGACCATTAGGCCGCGCGAGATCCTCCTGCCGTCCTGTTCGCTGACATAAACGCTATCGCGCAGCCACACGACGCGTCCATCGGCGGCGATCATGCGATACTCGAATTCGTGGTCGACGCCCGCAGCGGTATGCTTGGCGCAGTAGTCGATCGCCCAAGCGCGGTCTTCCGGATGCATGTGGTCGATCCAGAATGACGGCTCCTCGATCCATCGGCCCGCCGGATAACCCAACACACTCTCAGCCGCACCGCTCACGAAGGTGAAGCGAAACGTCGCTGGATCCCCTTCCCAAACAATGACGTCATTCAGGCCAGACACGAGTTCGCGATAGCGGCGCTCGCTTGCGCGCAAAGCCTCCTCGGCCTGCTTGCGCTCGCTGACGTCCGCGCACACGCCTACCATGCGCACGGGTCGACCGGCCTGGTCGCGAAAAAGCTTGCCTCGCCCCTCCACCCAGCGCAGTTCGCCTTGCGGCGTGACAATGCGATATTCGACGTGGTGCGCATCGCCCTGCTCGAGCGTGCGCGCCACTGCTGCGCGCACCGCTTCGCGATCGTCCGGATGGATGTCCGCTTGAAAAGCCTCAAAAGTGCCCGCGAATGTTCCGGGCGCCAAACCGTGCAACATTTCCAGTTCGCGGGACCATCGAACGCGCTGGCCGGCGATATCCCATTCCCACACGCCCATGCGTCCAGCCTCGATCGCCAGACGAAGGCGCGCCTCGCTTTCGGCCAGCGCTTGCTGTGCGGCGCGGGCCTCGGTGCGATCGACGGCGAGGCCGACATAACCATGAAAGCGGCCCTCTGCATCGATGCGCGGGCGCGAGCTCACCTCGAACCAGCGCCAAGCCCCGTCGCGGCGGCGAAAGCGCGCCTCGAAGCTATAGGGGACGTGCCCCGCGGCCCACGCGGCTGCGCGCTTCTCCCGGACGGCGGCGATGTCGTCGGGATGCAGCACCGTCAGCCACGCGTCGCCGAGCGCCTGGTCGAACGGGATGCCGGTCAGTTCGCAAAAGGCACGATTGATAAATTCGACCGCGCCCTCAGCATTCGTCATCCACACCGGCGCGGGCGCGGAGTCCGCAGCTTCGCGCAGCAACGGCTCGTTGCTCTGCGGCGCGAACGATTCAGAAAGAGCCCGCTCGACCGCGCCCGGCTGACCTTTTGTTTTCGCCATTCCCAAGAAAACTCCCGCACCGCCGCGCTATTCTGAACTCGCGGCGGCGGTGCGGGTTCCGTCCCCTACCACCCGCAGGTCTGCCCGCGGTTCTGCTCCTGCAGATACGCCATCAGCGGCTGGAAGTAGCGAACCATCGAGCCGCCATCCATCTGGCGCGTGCCGGTGAAGGCTTCGAGCGCGTCAGGCCACGGGCGCGAGCGGCCCATTTCCAGCATGGCGTTCAGGCGACGTCCGACTTCTTCGTTGCCATAGACCGTGCAGCGGTGCAGCGGGCCTTGCCAGCCCGCCTGGCGGCACGCCGCTTCGTAGAACTGGAATTGCAGCACGTGCGCGAGGAAGTAGCGCAGATACGGCACATTGTTGGCGATGTGATATTTGGCGCCCGGATCGAAGTGCTCTTCCGTGCGCGCATTGGGCGGGCGAATGCCCTGGTAGCGCTGGCGCAGCTCCCACCAGGCCGCGTTGTAGCGGTCCGGCGTGATGCGCCCGTCGAACACCTGCCAGCGCCACTGATCGACCGTGAGCGCGAACGGCAGGAAGGCGATCTTGCCCAGCGCCTGCTCCATGAGGAGGCTCGTATCGGCCGAGGCCGGCGGAATCTGATTGCGCCGCAGAAGATTGATGTCGACCAGATATTGCGGGGTGATGTTGAGCGCGATGAAATCGCCGATCGCTTCATGGAAGCCGTCATGCGCGCCGTCGCGATAGAGGAAAGGCTGGCGATTGTAAGCGCGCTGATAGTAGTTGTGACCGAGTTCGTGGTGCACGGTCTGGAAATGCTCGGCGTTGATCTGGATGCACTGCTTGATGCGTAGATCGTCGACATTGTCGACATTCCAGGCTGAGGCGTGGCAGACCACGTCCCGGTCCTCAGGCCGCGTCAGTAACGACCGCTCCCAGAATGTGTCCGGCAGCTCGGCCAGGCCGAGCGAGGTGTAGAAGCGCTCGGCCGTCTCCACCATGCGCCGTTCGTTGTAGCCGGCGCGGCGCAAGAGCTGGGTGGTGTCGTAGGTCTGCGTGCGCCCGCGCGGGCGCACGATCGGCATCAGCGTCGTCCAATCCTGCGCCCACATGTTGCCGAGAATGTCGGCGCGGATCGGGCCGGTGGCGGGCTGCACCGCATCGCCATAATGCGCGTTGAGCCGCTGGCGTGCATAGCAGTGCAGCTGCTCATAGAACGGCTGCATCTGCGACCAGAGCCGTTCGACCTCCGCCTCCATGGCGTCGGGCGCCATGTCGTAATTCGACAGCCACATCTGCCCGACGTTCTCATAGCCGAGGTCGCGCGCGCCTTCGTTGGCGATCTCGACCATGCGCGCATAGTCCTGGCGCATCGGCGCGGCGACGGCGTGCCACTCGGTCCACATCTCTTCAAGGCGCGCCGGATTGCGTTCTGTGCCCATCAGCGTTTCGAGCTCGTCCAGCGTGACCTCGCGGCCCTGATAATCGATACGGCCGGTCGAATAGATTGACGCCAAGCGCGTAGTGATCTCGGAAAGCTGCGCGGCCGCGCCTTCGCGCTGGGGCGCCGGAAGCGTCAAGCTGAGGCGCAAGAGATCGACTTTCCGGCGCGTGTCCACGGGCAGGTCCACATTGGCGTAGCGGCCGGCCTCGCTAGCGAGTCGCACGCGCGCCTCGGTGCCTTCCGCATCGGAGCGCTGCAGCAGCCATTCGGTGTCGTAATTGATGTAGGTGTTATAGACCCAGGCGATGCGCGCTTCGCGCTCGGAGCGCTCCATCAGTTCGCGTTCGGCCGCCTCGACGAAGGCCTGCGCCGATTCCGCGGTCAAAGCCGAGCCTTGGCCGTTGGTCGTGGTCCCGGTCGGCGTCGCTGTGGCGCATGCTGCCGCGAAGGCGGCGATGGCGATCCAGGACGCAGCTGTCTTCAGCAGCGGTTTCGCGAACATAGTTTCTCCCTTTGATCCATTTCGCGCCTCTTGCGGGCGCCTTCAAATCCCCTCGGCAGCGAGCCAATCTATGCCATCCGCCGACATGAGAAAGACCGCCGCCTCTCGGCGCTGCGCCCCTACCGCGGCGAAGAAGCGCTGCGCAACCTCGTTTTCCACTCCCGTCGTGATCATAAGTTCGCGCGCGCCCAGATCGCGCGCCCTGCGCGCCACGACGCTCATCATCTTGCGCGCGAGCCCGCTGCGGCGATGCTCGGGCGCGACGAACAGTTCGATGAGTTCGATAGTCGGGCAGGCGCGGCGGATGTCATAGCTCTTGGCGATGGCGGCGTGCGCGCACAGGGGCGCCTTCCTTTCTGGTTCGGCGACCCAGGCTTCGAACAGGGCGTTCGGCCCGAAGGCGTGCGATTTGATGCGGTCAACGTCCAGACCCGACACGCCGCCTTCTTCGGCGGCCGCAGCTGCCGCGAGCTTGGCGATCGCATCGGCGTCGCGCGGCACGGCGCGGCGGATTTGCACGCGGGGCTCCTCAACTGGCGATGGAGAAAGTTAAGGCGCCCAAAGCGGCGCTGCGCAAGCGAAAGCGCCCTCGCGCGCGATGTTCAGTGGTCGACCCAGGGGCCCATCGGCCGATCTTCGCCTCCCTGCCAATCCGTGCCCGGGTCGCGGCGCACCAGGAAGGCGCCCAGCACGGTCAGCCCGACAACGATCGCCACCGCTACGAGGAACCAGAAAAACATTTCACGCTCCGCGGCGACGGACGCTTCGGTCCTCCAGGGCTTCAGCCCGCCGCTCCAGGAATAGGTGGGGACCTTTACCACGCTTCGCCATGGGGGCGGAGCGCAGACCTGCCCAGGGGCGAAGCAGAGGAACCCGTCGCGCCAGATCGTAGAATAGCCAGCATCCGAGCAGCGTCGCCCCGATTAATGCCGGCGCCTCGATCCAGAGCGGCCATCTAAGATCGTCGAGGTGATGCCCGGCAACGACGATGATGGTCTGATGAATCAGGTAGAATGGGAATATCGCTTCCGTAAGCACCCGGCGGACGGGGCCGTCGGCGCCGCGCAGATATTTGTGCGCGAAGCCGATCGCCGCGAGGATGGCGCACCAGGCCTGCATCTCGCGCACGCCGCGAAAGATGAAGCGAAGCCATTCGGGCGGCGGCGCCTCCTCCGAAAAATTGGCGCGGAAAGTCGCGAGCGCTGCGTAGCAGAGAAGCGCCATAAACAGAGCGCCCCAACGCCAATGCATCGCGCGCTGAAAGAAGGGCTCGTGCTTGGCAACGGCGAAGCCGAACAGAAAGACAGGCAAATAGAGCGCATGCAGATACCAATCTTCGCGAAAATCGTGCGTCTCGCCGAAGATCGGATAGAGCGTCACGCGCAGCGCGAACATGAAGAGCCACGGCGTGAGGATGAGGCCGGGGCCGGCGATCAGCAATGCCACGGCCTTGGGAATTCTGCGCAGCAGCGGCAACAATAGAATGAGCGCAAGCGTGTAGAGGATCAGGTACGCGACGAACCACATGTGGTTGTAAGTCGGCGTTGTCAGACAGCCGTCGGCGTCGCACCAATTGCCGGAAGCGGTGACGTATTTGATGTAGAAGTCCTGCAGCCACGGGCTGTCCGCGGGACTGGATTCACCCATCGCCTCGAGCGCTTCGTAGACCTCGTAATAGGCCTGGGGCGGCACGATCACGAAAACGGCCAGGAGGAGCGGTGGCCAGAGCCGGCCCATGCGCGAGCCGGTGAGCTGCAGAACGCTCATCTTATCGGCGATGAACCGCGTGGCCGCGCCTGAGATCAGGAACAGCAGCGTCAGCCGCCAGGGATTCACCAGCAGCATCAGCGGCTCAAGCGCCTCGCTGGCGCGGCTCGATTTCACGTGCCAGTCCCAGGACACGTAGAACATGCCCACATGGTAGAGGATGAGCAGCCCTAAGGCGGCGATGCGGAGCCAGTCGAGGTCGTAACGGCGGTCGGTCATCAGCCGCTTCTTTCCCGCCCGGCCCGCCGCCGCTAGGCTGAAGCCACGCCCGGCGGTCCGCCGGGACGAGACGCGACCTCCGTCATCATGGAGCGCGACGACGTGCACTGGGCAGAGCCCGTGTTGTGGGAGGCGTCGAGCGCTGTGGTGATCGTCGGCCTGGCGCCTCTCATCGGCTGGGCTATCCGGCGTTGGCCGCCGCGTATGGACCGTGTGCCGCTCGCCCTGCTTATCCACTTCGGCCTCACCATCCCGTTCGCGCTGGCGCACGTCATGGGCATCTTCGCGATCCGCGAGGCTGCTTATTGGGCCGCGGGAGCGCGCTACGGCTTTTTCGACGAGGGTGTGGGACGCGTCCTGCTCTACGAATGGCGCAAGGACGTACTCACCTACGCCTCGGTGGCGGCCGTCTATTGGTTCTTCCAGTGGCTGTCCGAGCGCCCTCCTCCCGCGCGACAGGGCGAGGAGCGTATCGAAATCCGCGATGGCGGCGCCGCGGTGTTCCTCGCGCCCGCGGATATCCTCCTCGTCGAGGCCGCAGGCAACTACATCGAGTTTCATACAACGACGCGCACACACCTTGTGCGCGGCACGCTCGCTTCATGGGAAGCGCGGCTCGGCGAACGCGGCTTTGCTCGCGTGCATCGCTCGCGTCTGGTGAACCGCGCGCGCGTCAAAGCGATCAAGCCCACGCCCTCGGGCGATGTCGAAATCACGCTCGACGATGGGCGCACCGTGCTCGGCTCGCGCCGCTATCGCACAGCGCTTGCGGAGACTTAGGGACACTCTGAACAAGTCCGAGGATTCCCGAAGCGGGCGAAGCAGTCCACCCTGATTGGGACATTCATGGTCGACGGGGTTTTCGATGCGGCAGATGACGTTTGCGGCGCTTGGCG